>Ga0209487_1004097_pt1 | contig 11288 bp, 8 predicted proteins | sample Poulit2012_FD_187524 | JGI IMG/M metagenome (GOLD analysis project Ga0209487, IMG submission 187524) | Agricultural soil microbial communities from Georgia to study Nitrogen management - Poultry litter 2012 (SPAdes) (version 2) | ecosystem: Environmental > Terrestrial > Soil > Agricultural land... | reverse complement strand
AGCAACCACTGGAACAGCCGTCCACAGAAGAGTCATCTGAAGAACCGGCAGATGAAACCGTGCCGGAAGAGCCGACAGAGGAATCGACGGATGAGATACCGTCTGAAGAGGAACCATCTGAAGAGCAGCCATCTGAAGAGCCGACTGAAGAGCAAATGGAAATACCGGAAGAGACAACCGGTGAACGAGGCAATGATTCCGGTGCAGAAGAGCGTCAGGGCAAAAGGGAAATCTACCGGTATGATTACGATATGCTGGAAGGGATCAGCCTTACGCCGGGAGGATCTGAAGAACAGCTGCAGCTGCTCGACAAACGTGTCAATCATGTGATGACTTCCAAAATCGTTGATGTTGAAGATATGAGCGAAGAGGAAATCATGCAAATCGAGGAAGAAGTTAAACAAGGGGAGCAGATCAGCCGTCAGACCGGCAGGGAGGAACTGCCCAACACAGGTGAAAACAACCAGTATACCTATATTTATGGTGTTGTGCTTCTGATTGCGGGAATCATCCTTTATTTCCTGACCAGAAAGCCGCGCAACCAGTAACAGCACAAAAAATCGCCGCCTGGACAGGGCGGCGATTCTTTGTATATTAAAGTGTTTTATCATCGATGGAATTGAGGTAGTCCCGTACTTCCCCGACCACCGATTCGAGACACCCGTCCTCGAACGGGGACCTCAGGTTGGCGGCTTCTACGAGTGCGTTGAAAGGCAGTGTGCCACCTAATCTGCAAAGGTTGATATAGTCGTTCCAGGCGCTGTCGAAATCATCGTTGGCACGCTTCCAGAATTGGAGCGCACATATCTGGGCGAGTGTATAGTCGATGTAATAGAACGGTGCGCCGAAAACGTGTCCCTGTCTGTGCCAGAATGATCCGCTCTCCAGTGGTTCTATGCCGTCGTAATCACGGTGCGGCAGATATTTTTCCTCAAGTTTCTGCCATTCGCTGCGCCTTTGTTCCGGTGTGAGTTCCGGGTTTTCATAGACGATATGCTGGAATTCATCAATCGCCACGCCATAGGGGAGGAAGGTGATGTCACCCGCCATATGGGAAAACTTGAACTTATCGGTGTCCTCTTTGAAGAAGAGTTCCATCCACGGATATGTGAAATACTCCATGCTCATTGAATGGATTTCAGCGGATTCGTATGTCGGGAATTGGTACTCCGGCACATTGTAGCCCCGTGACATATACGTCTGGAAGGCATGGCCGGCTTCGTGGGTCAGCACTGTGACATCATCCAGTGTACCGTTGAAGTTGGAAAAGATGAACGGGGAGGAGTAATCAGCGATGAAAGTACAGTAGCCGCCGCCTTCCTTGCCTTTCTTGGCTTCGACATCAAACAGTTCCCGCTCCCTCATGAAACTGTAGAATTCATCTGTTTCCGGTGAGAGTTCACGGTACATTTTCTCTCCATTCGAAAGAATCTCTTCGGTATCCCCCTGAGGCGTGGCATTGCCTGTCAGGAAATCAAAATTTTCGTCATATGACTTCAGTGAATCGAGGCCGATCCGTGCGCTCTGTCTTTCCTTGAGCTCCGTTACAAGCGGTACGATGAATTTGGCCACCTGGTCCCTGAAGTTCTCCACCATATTCCTGTCATAGTCTATCCTGTCCATACGAACGTAGCCAAGTTCAACGAAATCGCGATAGCCGAGTTCCTTGGCGATCCTATCCCTTGTCTTCACAAGGTCATCGTAAATGCAATCGATTTTCTCAAGGTTTTCTCCCATGAATCCCTGGACAGCTTCCGCTGCACCGCGTCTCATCATGCGGTCGGTATGCTGGGAGTAGGGCCCGAACTGAGAGAGGTTGAGCTTTTTCCCGTCAAATTCAATTTCTGCTGATGCGAGCAGTTTTGAATATTCGGAGTCCAGTTTGTTCTCCTTCTGGAGCAATTCCTTCACTTTCGGGTCGAAAGCCTTCAAAGAATTGGAGGCGAGTTCGAACAGCTGTCTGCCGTATTTCTCTTCAAGTTCCTCCCTGTAGGTACTCTCCGTGATCGCTTTGTAATACTTGTTTGTGATTTCCTGGATCGTGGGACCATACTCATCAAAGAAATTGCGTTCCCCGTCATAGTATTCATCGTTCGTATCGATGGATGAGCGGATATAGGCAAGGTTCTCCATTGTGGAAACAGTGTTGAAATGTGCGTTCAGCCTGTCGATGATTTCCGCCTGCACGTCGGCTGAGCCGGCAAGGTCGAACTCGATGAGCAGGGCGTCCACTTCAGTATCGAGCTTTGCCAGATCCGGGCGTTCATATTTATAATCCTTGAAAGTTGTGACCATTAACGCTTCCCCCTATGTTTTATTTACAAGGCCATTTTACCATAATGAAGAGAAAAAATATTTGAATCCCCATTATGTTCAGAAAATTCCGTTTCGGGTAATTGGAGAAGTATATAATAACTTAAGAGGTGGGTGAATGGCTGAGACGGAAGATCATAGAGACATGCGGGGCGCGGATGGAAGATGAATGAGAGGAGGAATAAAAAAACGGATTCCCGGAATCCGTTTTTTCATTACATGAGCATTTGGATGATGATGCCGAGCCCCTGCTGCACCTCTTCGAGCTGTTCAACATAATCCTTGAAGATCACCTGGATCAGTACCACGATGCCGTTCATGATCATATGGACAAGGATCGGCACAATCAGCCGTCCGCTGATGACGTAGAGGAAGCTGAATGCATAGGCCATGGCAAGATAGATGACGATATGTGTGAAATCCCAGTGGGCAAGAGCAAAAACAAGACCGCTCAGCAGTCCGGCGACGAGGAAGCCGACGATTTTAGGACCGGGAATCATTTCATAGATTTCTCCGAATATCGCCCGTCTGAAAACGTATTCCTCGAGTATCGGACCAAGGAGGGCGACGACGAGTATCATAAACGGTGCAGACTCGATCATTTCTATGATTCCGGATGTGTTCTCACTTTCGAGAGGATTGCCGAGTACATAGACATTGAGAAGTCCCGCCAGCACCTGTGAACCGTAGGCAATGAAGACCCCACCGACAATCCAGGCGATGGTGACGGGGATGTCCGACTGCCTGCCGCGCTCGATCCTGTTCTTGTTCTTATGGATGTGTCCGAGAATGATCACGATGACGACACCTATGGCAAAGGCGGTGGCCTGGTAGGGCATGACAGCATCGAGCATCTCTGTTTCTGTCATGCCGGGATTTGTGAATGCCAATATGAATGATACTGGCAGCACGGCCAGTTGGACCGCGATGAATACGACGATAATTAGTGCGCTGTACAGCTGTCTCAAGATAGAACCTCCAATTTTCAATAGCTTTATTTTACATGAAATTATTGTTAGGTTAAAGCAAAGAGAAAATCCTTGCATTTTTGACCAACTTTGATTATTATTTAAATTGCTGGCACTTAGTATGAACGAGTGCTAATATCCATTTTATTTTAACTTTTCTAAGGAGGGCTTTCACGTGTTGAAACCATTAGGCAATCGAGTAGTTATTGATCTGACTCAAAAGGAAGAAACGACTAAAAGCGGCATCATCCTGACTGAATCAGCGAAAGAGAAACCGCAGGAAGGTACAGTCGTTGCTGTAGGTTCCGGCAGAGTTCTGGACAATGGCAATAAGGTGGAACTTGAAGTTAAAGAAGGCGATCGTGTGGTTTATTCCAAATTCGCCGGTACAGAAATCAAACATGAAGACAAGGATTATCTGATCGTTTCTGAAACAGACATTCTGGCAGTCATCGGATAATCAGCTGATAATGGAACAATAATACATTAAATATGATTTTTAGGAGGAATTTTACACATGGCAAAAGAAATAAAGTTCTCAGAAGACGCTCGCAGATCGATGCTCGATGGTGTCGATAAACTTGCAAATGCTGTAAAAGTGACGCTTGGTCCAAAAGGGCGCAACGTCGTTCTGGATAAATCATTCACTGCACCGCTCATCACAAATGACGGTGTGACAATCGCAAAAGAGATTGAGCTTGAAGATGCCTATGAAAATATGGGTGCGAAACTGGTGGCCGAAGTTGCGAACCAGACAAACGAAATCGCCGGAGACGGTACGACAACCGCAACGGTCCTTGCCCAGGCAATGATCCAGGAAGGTCTTAAGAACGTGGCAAGCGGAGCGAACCCTGTCGGCATCAGGACAGGCATTGGCAAAGCGGTAGAAGCGGGAGTTGCAGAACTTCAGAACATCTCCCGTCCTGTACAGGACAAAGAAGCCATTGCGCAGGTCGGTGCGATTTCTTCCGACGATCCTGAAATTGGCGAATACATTTCAGAAGCGATGGAAAAAGTCGGCAAAGACGGCGTCATCACCATCGAAGAATCCCGCGGATTCAAAACTGAACTTGAAGTGGTTGAAGGTATGCAGTTCGACCGCGGCTACACTTCCCCTTACATGGTGACAGATTCAGAGAAGATGGTTGCAGACCTCGACAACCCTTATATTCTTGTGACGGATAAGAAAATCTCCAATTTCCAGGATATCCTGCCGCTGCTCGAGCAGGTGGTACAGCAGTCCCGTCCTGTCCTCATCATCGCTGATGATGTCGAAGGTGATGCGATGGCAAACATCGTGTTGAACAAACTGCGCGGCACATTCACAGCAATTGCCGTGAAAGCGCCCGGCTTCGGTGACCGCCGCAAAGCGATGCTCGAAGATATCGCAGTCCTTACAGGCGGACAGGTTGTTACAGAAGACCTCGGACTCGATCTTAAAGATACGACGATCGATATGTTGGGTACGGCTTCCAAAGTCAACGTCACAAAAGATGATACGACAATCGTTGAAGGTGCCGGTGAAAAAGACAATATCGATGCACGTGTCGGACAGATCAGAGCACAGCTCGAGGAAACGACATCAAGTTTCGACAAGGAAAAACTCCAGGAACGCCTTGCCAAGCTTTCAGGCGGTGTAGCAGTGGTCAAAGTCGGCGCTGCGACTGAAACAGAAATGAAAGAACGTAAACTCCGCATCGAAGATGCACTCAACTCCACACGCGCAGCTGTAGAGGAAGGCATCGTCTCAGGCGGCGGAACAGCTCTTGTTTCCGTGCATAAGAAAGTATCTGAAATCGAAGCGGAAGGGGACATCAAGACCGGTGTGAACATCGTTCTGAAAGCCCTTGAAGCACCGCTTCGCCAAATTGTCGAAAACGCAGGCGTGGAAGGGTCAGTCATCGTAGAAAAACTGAAAACCCAGGAAGCAGGCGTCGGCTACAACGCAGCAACAGACGAATGGGTGAACATGGTTGAAGCAGGAATCGTGGATCCTACAAAAGTGACACGTTCCGCATTGCAGAACGCAGGTTCTGTCGCTGCAATGTTCCTTACAACAGAAGCCGTAGTCGCTGATATTCCGGAAGAAAACGGCGGTGGCGCCCCTGATATGGGCGGCATGGGCGGCGGAATGCCGGGCATGATGTAAGTTCCGTTTGCATTTTTTCAAAATATCGAAAGAGGCAATCCTTTGGATTGCCTCTTTTTTGTATGCCGAAAACAGATAAGATGAAATTATTCAAAGTGTTTCAGGGTATACATATATAAAGTATCTGATGCATAAGTCACACTTGAAGGGAGATGCCATGAAACTATTCAAAAAGTATCTGGAAACGCCGCTGCTTGTGAAAATGTCTATCGGTTTCATACTGGGAATCATCACTGGAATCATAATGGGCCCGGCTGCCGGCGTCTTTGAACCGTTGGGAACACTGTTCCTCAATCTGCTGCAGATGATTGTCATACCGCTCATTCTGTTCACGCTTATCGTGGCTGCGAATAATTCCAATCCCGCCGGGCTTGGCCGGGTGGGTGGTAAGATATTCATCTACTATCTATTGACCACATCCATGGCAGTGACTATCGGCATCCTCTTTTCAGTCGTCTTCAACCCGGCGGGGGGTGTCACTCTTGGAGATGCAGAGGTCGAGACGCCTGAAGCACCATCGTTTGTGGATACATTGTTGAATATTGTCCCATCCAATATTTTTGAAGCGCTGGTGGAAGCGGATGTTCTGGCCATCGTATTCGTGGCTCTGGTATTCGGTTTTGCGATTTCCTACATGCGCTACAGTGAGGACGGACGAATGAAACGGCTTGGCAATCTGCTCTTTGATATTTCGGATGCCATTACGGAGGCGACACTCAAAATATTGAAGGGTGTGCTGCAGTATGCACCGATCGGTGTGTTCGGCATCGGAGCATCGACATTCGGCAACCAGTCGCTCGAAGTACTGGGATCTCTGGTTGCATTGACTGCTGTCACCTACAGTGCTTTCATATTCCACCTGCTGGCCATATATGTGGTGCTGCTTATGATATTCAGGGTACCGGTCATAAAATTCTTCAAAAATATCAGGGAGGCGATGGCGCTTTCATTCATCACATCATCAAGCCTTGGCACATTGCCGGTCACGCTGGAGTCTGCCAAAAAGGCGGGAATCAGCGAGTCAGTGTCATCATTCACCATTCCAATCGGCGCCACTGTCAATATGGATGGCGCCGCTCTACGGCTCGGCATTGCGGCCATTTTTGCAGCGACCATCGCTGGAGAGGATATGACACTTCCGGGCATGTTCCTGCTCGTGGTGACAGCCACTCTGACCTCCATCGGTACAGCCGGTGTCCCGAGTGCGGGAATCGTTGCCTTATCCATCGTGCTGACCCAGGCGGGACTGCCGCTTGAAGTCGTCGCCATTATTGCGGGGGTTGACGCCATCATACAGATGGGTGCGACTTCACTCAATATTACCGGCGATCTTATCGGGGCAAAGCTCGTGGATGAAAGTGAGAAGAAGGCACGGCGTAAGAAAGGATAAAGAGGAATGTTTATATGAAGGAAAGGAAAAACAGACTGCTTCCTTGTGCGGCCTTACTGATTATGTTCACTGACGGCTGCAACCGAATGGACGGGCGATACGGGAATTTGATGGAAATGCACCGATGCCAAAAGAACTGCATCCGGCGGATGGATGAATGAAAAATCCCCGGACGCGGGAGAAATGTATTCCGCGTCCGGGGGGGTCAGTATGTCGAATTGTAACCCTTACTTGATGCCGTAGAATTTCTCGGCTTTTTCAAGGAATGGCTCGTCTTCAGGCGTCATTTCGTATTCTTCCACGATCGCATCCACCGGACATGCCGTTACGCATGCACCGCAGTCGATGCAGATTTCCGGATCGATGTAGAACTGGTCCGGACCTTCTTCTATGCAATCTACAGGACAAACTTCAACGCAATCTCCGGATTTTTCCTCCATGCACGGTTGAAGAATTACATATGCCATAGTAATTACCTCCTAATTATAAATATCATAAGCGCTCTGCCCTTAATCAATTTAATATATTTAAATGGTAAGCTAAATTCAATGATAGGTCAAATGGGACTTGTTTGTAATGGGCATTGAGTATGAGTTTGTTACTGTATCCGGAAGGTAATTGATTCCAGGAGCATATGAATTTCTGTATAATGACCTTAATCTTGATTTTAATGTTAGGGTGAGAACGTGAAAAAGAAAATAGTGTGGATAGGTTTGGCGGTTGTGGTGATTGCCGCAGCGGTGTTCCTGGTTCTGAGCTCCGGTCTCCTGCAGAAATCGGAAGATGAAACACTGGACGGCTTCACTGCTGCCTATGAGGAAGAGAATTTCGATGAACTGTACGGCTATGTCAGTGACGAATCAAAAGATTCATACTCCGAGGGGGAAGTGGTGGATCGCAATGCACAGATTTTTGACAGCCTTGGCGTTGAACAGGTAACACTGGATAATCTCGCGGAATCCGAAGCGGACTCCGGTGACAGTTCCAAAAAATATACCGGTGAATTGACGATGGACACGGCATATGGTGAATTGCAGCGGGATTATGAAATCCTGCTTTCATATGACGATGAAGCGGGTGACTGGTTCGTTGAATGGACACCGGATATGATCGTGCCGGGCCTTGCGGGTAATGAACTCAACATAGAGCCGTTGAACGGGGAACGCGGTGAAATCCTTGATAAAGACGGCGAACAGCTTGCATTCAATGGTATGAAGGAAACGGTCGGATATACTGCCGGCTCAACAGACGAGGAAGATATTCTTTCACTGAGTGATGAGCTCGAAATGAGTGAAGAGAGCCTCGGGAATCTGTTTGACCAGGAATGGATCAGCGATGGAATGTTTGTGCCGATCAAGGACGCACACAGGTTTACTGAGAAGGAAAAACAGAAATTCAGCGAGAACGGGCTTTCCGTCACAGAATCACCGGCCCGTGAATACGCCCTGGATAATGCAACATACCATCTCCTCGGACACGTCGGCGAAGTGACGCAGGAAGAGATGGAGGAAGGTGAAGGCTATCAGTCCGGCGACATCATCGGCAAACGCGGCATCGAGAAACTTTATGAGGAGAGACTCAGGCCGGAACGTGGTTACAATATTTCAATCGTTGACGGGAGCGGCGGGGAAGTGGAAAATCTGTTTTCCAAAGAACCGAAAGACGGCGAAGATGTTGAACTGACAATCGACAAGGAGGTCCAGCAGACGATCTACTCGAACCTGGAGGATGATTCAGGGGCGAGTGTCGCAATGGATCCGTCAAACGGCGATATGCTTGCGACGGTAAGCTATCCGAGTCCGAGTCCCTACGACTTCATGTTCGGCATCTCCCAGTCTGACTACGATGCCCTCAATGAAGACGAGGACAACCCGCTGCTCAATAAGTTCAACCGGGCCACATCCCCCGGATCGACACAGAAGATGCTGACATCCATCGTCGCGATGAATTCAGAAGGCTTTGATAAGAATGCAACACGGACCATCACCGGCAAGGGCTGGCAGAAAGACGGCTCCTGGGGCGGCTACAAAGTCAACCGCTACCATGAAATTGACGGCGGGTTCGATCTTAAACGTGCGCTGACCTACTCTGATAACATCTACATGGCCCAGACGGCGCTTGATCTCGGGGCCGAAACATTCGTCCATGGTATGGAAGACCTTGGCATCGGGCATGTCTATGACACAGACTATCCGATCTACACGAGCCAGGTGGCGAATGAAGAGACGATTGAAAGTGACATCCAGCTGGCAGATACGGCATATGGACAGGGACAACTGATGATTTCACCGATACAGATCACTTCCATATACAGTGCCATCATCAATGGCGGTGATGTGTACACACCTCACATTTTGAAAGAGTCGGAAGATGAGGTGCAGATTGAAGGCATTTCCAGCCAGAAAAATCTGGATTATCTGGAAGAGGCGATGAGGGCGGTCGTCACAGAAAACCACCCGGATGATACAGAGCGGGATTACGCAGAGTTTGCAGGCAAGACGGGCACCAGCGAGAATAAAGTCTCCCAGGAATCAAGGGGTTCTGAAACCGGATGGTTCATCGGTTATGACCAGGAAGAGAAAGACATGATGATGAGCCTCTATGTGGAGGATGTTGAAGATCGCGGCATGAGTGAATACACTGCAGGGAAATTCGCAGAGATCCACGATGACCTGAATGATGAATAAGATGAGAGACCGGCCGGTTTTCGGCCGGTCTTTTTGATGAAGACATTTTATATAATAATATTTATGAAAACGTTTTAATATGTAAAAAGAAAATAATTAAGGATAATAGGTGGATTTTTATACTATATTATGTATAATTAAAAGCATTATATTTACCAATAGGAGTGAAATGGATGAATCGTGATATTTTAAAAGAATGTAAACGCGTCGTCATTAAAATTGGTACGAATTCCATAATGAAATCCCCGACAAAGGTGGACTATCACAAGATTGACCGTCTTGCTTTCGTCTGTTCATCTTTGCAGCAGCAGGGAAAAGAAATAGTATTGGTATCTTCCGGGGCTGTCGGTGTAGGGGCGAGTACGCTCAAAATGGAAAAGTATCCGAGTTCCGTTGCTGAACAGCAGGCGCTTGCCTCCGTCGGTCAGAGCGCCTTGATGAACCTTTACAGCCGTTTTTTCCAGCACTATGAACAATATATCGGCCAGATACTCATGACGCGGGATATCATCAACTACCCCAACTCTTATGCTAATTGTAACACATCCATCAATTCGCTTTTGAACAAGGATATAATACCCGTCATCAATGAAAATGATGCAGTTTCTGTGGATGAATCGGGACACTGCACGAAATTCGGAGAGAATGACACGCTTGCTGCCGTAGTGGCGGAACTTGTAGACGCAGACCTTCTCATCATCATGAGCGATGTGGATGGGCTGTATGATTCAAATCCGCATACGAACCCGGATGCGTCCCTTATTTCATACGTCGGTGAAATCGATACTGACATACTGTCCATGGCAGGCGGTGCAGGTTCCATATTCTCAACCGGCGGGATGGAGACGAAGCTGAAGGCGGCCCAGAAGATGATGTCGATCAACAAATCCATGATCATTACTTCAGCGGAAAATCCGAACATCATATTCGATATTCTGAACGGTGAGGATACGGGAACTTTATTCAAAAAGAACGAAGCTGAACTACAGATACAGGGGGATGATTAATTATATGACTGAAAATGTACTGACTGGAGAAACAGTAATTGAAAACTTGGGAATGAAAGCGAAACATGCGGCGAAAGTGCTGAGGAAGCTGTCCGCCAATGAGAAAGATGCGGCGCTTGAAGCGATGATTGAAAGCTTGAAGAACCACACCGGAAAGATTCTTGAAGCCAACAGTAAAGATATCGAAAACGGGAAAGAGAGCGGCCTGAGCGATGCACTGATTGAAAGGCTGACTCTCAATGAAGAACGTCTGACCGGGATGCAGGACGGGCTCAGACAGATGACGGAACTCACCGATCCGACGACGCATAATGAAGGACAGTGGGTGAACGGCCAAGGACTTAAAATCGGTAAAGTGCGCGTGCCGCTCGGTGTGATCGGCATTATCTATGAATCCCGTCCGAACGTCACGGCGGATGCTTCAGGGCTATGTCTGAAAGCGGGGAACGCTGTGATACTGCGCGGCGGAAAGGAAGCGATGAACAGTAACAGGGCGATTGTTGAAGCATTGCAGGAAGGACTTTCCGGGACTGCTGTACCGAAAGAAAGTGTGCAGTTGATCACAGATCCTTCAAGGGAGCTCGCGGCGGAATTCATGCAGGCGAATGAGTATGTGGACTGCCTCATTCCACGAGGCGGGGAGGGACTCATTCAGACCGTACTGAAACAGGCCACCGTACCGGTGATAGAAACGGGGACCGGCAACTGTCATCTGTATGTCCATGAGTCTGCAGATCCGGAGATGGCAAAATCCCTGCTCATAAATTCAAAGAC
>Ga0209487_1004096_pt1 | contig 11293 bp, 10 predicted proteins | sample Poulit2012_FD_187524 | JGI IMG/M metagenome (GOLD analysis project Ga0209487, IMG submission 187524) | Agricultural soil microbial communities from Georgia to study Nitrogen management - Poultry litter 2012 (SPAdes) (version 2) | ecosystem: Environmental > Terrestrial > Soil > Agricultural land... | reverse complement strand
TGCTGACGGATTGAAAGACGTAAGTCTGCGATTCGACGGAGCAGGTGAAGACGGATTTGCTCTGTATCAGAACACTCCAAACCCGTACGCAGGCGAGACGACGATTGGATTCCACTTGCCGGAAGCTTCCAAAGCAACCCTGAGCGTTTATGACGTAAAGGGCAAGATGCTGAAAATAGTAGAGGGTGAGTTCAACCAAGGCTACAACGAGGTGAAGCTGATCGGATCTGATCTGAATACGACAGGAGTATTGTACTACCAGTTGGATACGAAAACCTATACCGCTACGAAGAAGATGGTTGTGATTGAATAAGTAAAATAAACTTATCGAGTTTTAGATTTGGGATATCCCTCTCCACTTTGATGTGATTCGTTTCAAAATGGAGAGGGATTTTTTCGTTTTAGGCAATGCCAGAAAGGGTGTGGTAGATGATCAGGTTTTTTATCCGAATAATAATTTTGTTGATACATATTCTGTTTTACTGCAATATGTATATATTTGCTCAACAATATTTTTATTACCATGGCCGAAAAGCATCCAAAATCCAAATATCGACCTAAGCCTAACTATTGGCTATCCAATGTATCGGTTACATTATTGCTATTTTTGGCGGGATTGCTTGGTCTTTCCTGGCTTCATTCACGGGAATTGATCGATTATCTTAAAGAGAATGTGAATCTGACTGTGGAATTGAATCGAGATGTGCAAAGAGCGGATGCTGAAATGATCGCTGGAGACATCCGAAAACTGGATGGAGTAAAAGAAGGAACCGTACAGCTGATCACCAAAGAAGAAGGCTTTGCGGATTTGAAATCAGAATTTGGCGAAGACTTTTTGGATGATGAATTTCCCAATCCCCTGCAGGATATGATCATACTTAATCTCAATGCAGAAGATGTGGAAAAAGAAAAAGTGGAGGAATTAAAAACCACGATTCGAAAACTGAATACGGGTGTAAATAATGTTTATTTTCAGGACGAACTGTTCGATAGTGCAATCCGCAATCTCAATCTACTCAACTGGGGTATGACGGTATTGGGATTGATTATTCTTCTGATTGCGGTTTTCCTAATTCACAACACGATCAAACTATCCCTTTATTCAAATCGATTTATTGTAAAAACGATGGAACTGGTAGGTGCACGCTGGGGATTTATTATTCGTCCTTTTCTTACACGCAGTCTTATTTATGGTTTGATTAGTGGATGTATTGCTATCCTGGGACTTGTTTTGCTTGGATATTCGATTTATTCTGCGTATCCTTCGATTGTTACGATATTTCATGTGAAAAACACACTATTGCTGATGGCAGGGGTGTTATTGTTGGGGCTGCTACTTCAGTCATTGAGTACTGTTTTTGTAGTCAACAAGTACCTGAAGAAGAACATGAATGATTTGTTTTAGGTATTTCCTTGAATAATCATACCTTTACAGTCGGTAAAAAAATTACAATATGGCTTCCCAGCGTAAGAAAAAAGTAATTCGGTCTAGTAAGGCCGCTAAAAGAAGGGCTCCGGTGAGGAGAAAAGAACAAGAGTCAGTCAATGCTTTTACCCATTATAAAGAATTTTTATTTTCCCGGGATAATTATATTTATATGTGGATCGGGATTGGTTTGATTGTCCTTGGAATGTTTTTGATGAATGGAGGACATATGCCGGATGACGATACCTGGGATCCGGGTATTATCTATTCTTTTCGCCGGATTACGCTTGCTCCATTATTGATTCTTGGGGGGCTGGGGTTACAGTTCTATGTAATTTTCAAAAAATAAGCCGACGACATAGTGAATGAGTTTCTGGAAAAAGTCATCCTGGGAATCATCCAGGGGTTGACAGAGTTTTTACCGGTCAGCAGCAGTGGTCATCTTGAAATAGCAAGAAAAATACTGGGAGATACTGCACATCTTGAAGAGGAAGGAATGTTGACTACTGTAGTGCTTCACTTTGCAACAGCTCTGGCTACGATCGTTGTTTTTCGTGCGGATTTATCCAGGTTGGTTCGTGGTATCTGGTCTGGAAGGGGAGAAGAGGGGCGACGTTTTATTTGGACTATTTTGATCAGTATGGTTCCGGCAGTGATTGTGGGACTGGCTTTTGAAACCCAAATCGATCAGATGTTTACAGGGCAGTTATTGTTGGTAGGAATTTGTTTACTCATTACCGGAGGTCTGCTCGTTTTGGCAGATCGTGCAAAAACGACAGATAGGGAAGTGAGTCCTGTTTATGCTTTCATAATCGGGATCGCTCAAATGATCGCAATTTTACCCGGAATTTCCCGTTCGGGAGCTACGATTTCAGCAAGTGTTCTTTTGGGAGTAGATCGCGAAAAGGCAGCACGTTTCTCTTTTTTGATGGTGATACCACTCATTTTTGGGAAAATGGCTAAGGATCTTCTGTTTTCGGATGAGAAGCTTACGATGGATGTGTCTATTTTACCGTTGGTCGTCGGGTTTTTCGTTTCCTTTTTTACAGGGATTTTGGCTTGTTCATGGATGATCCGTCTGGTCAAAAAAAGTAAATTGTACTACTTTGCCATTTATTGTGTCGCAGTAGGATTGTTGACCATTTTTTTCCATATTAATTTATGAATTTGAAAAATCAAATACAACGTACGGATTTGGAGTATGGGACCGTATTTTTGGTGGACAAACCACTCGAATGGACTTCTTTTGATGTGGTGGCAAAAATTCGAGGGATTCTTCGCCAGGTACTAAAGGTGAGAAAACATAAAGTGGGACATGCCGGAACACTGGATCCACGCGCATCTGGATTATTGATTGTTTGTACGGGAAAGATGACAAAGAAAATTCACCTTTATCAGGATATGCCCAAAGAATATACAGGAACGATTACTTTGGGAGGGACAACTCCATCTTATGATTTGGAAATGCCGGTTGATAAGGTATTCCCGGTAGAACATATTACACCGGAAAAAATGGATAGAGCCAGAAGGAGTCTGATGGGAGAGATTCTTCAGGAGGTGCCGTTATATTCAGCTGTAAAGGTAGGAGGCCGGCGTTTGTATGACTGGGCAAGAAAAGGGGAGGAGGTGATTCTGAAATCCCGTCATGTTTTTGTACATGAATTTGAAATTGACATTCAAAATTTTCCGAATATCGGTTTTAGGATAGTGACATCAAAAGGAACTTATATCCGTGCGATCGCACATGATTTTGGACGATTGTTGAACAGCGGCGCTTATTTATCTGAATTGAGACGTACTAAAATTGGAGAATATAGTGTTGATGATGCGTGGAGCCTGGAAGAATTGACAGAAGCACTTTGGAGATCAAATCTTTCGGAAAAGACAGATGACAATGGGGATTATAGTTGAGAATCTGACAAAATATTATGGAAAACAAGCAGCTGTCAAAAGTCTTTCTTTTGACGTAAAAAAAGGAGAGATTTTAGGATTTCTCGGTCCAAATGGAGCGGGTAAAACCACTTCTCTCAAAATGATCGCAGGTCGGATGACACCTGATGAAGGGTTCGTACGATATGGTGATCTGGATATCAATGAACATCCAAAGGAGGCAAGACGGTTTATCGGATATTTGCCAGAATCCAATCCGCTTTACCTTAATTTATATGTTCGTGAAGCGTTGCGATTTTATGCTGAACTGCATGGAGTCAATCAGGCAAAAACGAGAATCGAGGAGATCATTGAAATGACAGGACTGAGCCGCGAAGCACACAAACAGGTGCGGATGTTGTCCAAAGGATATCGGCAACGGCTCGGGATCGGGATTTCGATTTTGCATGATCCTCAAATTATCATTTTAGACGAACCGATATCGGGACTTGATCCCAATCAGCTGGCCGACATTCGTCGGTTGATTCGTCGGTTGGCTGTTGATAAAACCATTATTTTTAGTTCACATATATTGTCTGAGGTGGAACAGGTGTGTGACCGGATTTTGATCATTCATCAGGGAACCCGTCGTGCTCTGGATACTGTGGAAGCTTTGCAGGGACAGTTGGGAGGGCAGCAGGTCATTGAAGCAGAGCTGGACAGGAAAATCGATCTGGGCCGGCTTCAAAGGCTGGAAGGAGTGGCTTCATGGGAAGCATTGGGAGGGAACCGTGTGAGGATTCTGGCTCAGCCGGGGGAAGATATCCGCGCTGCCTTGTATGAGTGGACTATTCGTGAAAAGGTGATTCTGCTGGAGAGCCGGGTGGCTTCCGCAAGTATGGAGAAGATTTTCGAAAAACTGACCGAATGAGAAGTATTGCAGCACTGATAAGTAAAGATGTCAGCCGGTTTTTTAGTCATATCATCCAGGTGAGCACTTTGTTGATTTTTTATTTAGTGATGGGGATGTTGATGTGGATTCTTCCAGGATCAGGGATTTTGGATGGGTATTATGCCCAGGTGGATCTGTTTTTTACTACTGCTCCCATTCTTCTGGTATTTTTGATTCCGGCACTCAATATGGTTGCTATTTCGGAGGAACGATCGCAGCAGACACTGGATCTTTTACTGACGCGCCCGGTGAGCAGCTGGGAGATTGTTCTTGGAAAGTATCTAAGTGGAATACTGGTCATCTTGATCGGATTATTACCTACTTTGATGTATGTGGTAACGGTTTATTATCTGGGAGATCCTGTAGGAAATATTGATATGGGGGCTGTAATAGGGAGTTATCTTGGGTTGTTTTTACTGATGTGTGTATTTACAGCAATCAGTCTGTTCGCGTCTTCATTGGTTCCTGTGCCGATGACCGCACTGATCGTAGCGGTATTTTTATGTATATTTTCTTATTGGGCATTTTTTCTGATCAGTAAGATGCCATTATGGTACGGAGTGTGGGATTATTGGGTACAATATCTGGGATTGGAATTCCATTATAAAGAGATGGGTAGAGGCTTGATATCACTCCATTCAGTAGTATATATGGTGTCGCTGGCCGGATTATTTTTGTATGGATCCTTTTGGCAAATCGAAAGCATGAGGAGAGCATGAAAAAAAGAATGAGTCAAATAAGAAATACGGTTTATATCATTCTGGGGTTGGTGTTGATCAATATATTGGCGCACCAGTCTCATCTCCAATGGGATTTTACTGAAGATCAACGTTTTACCTTGGCACCCACGACGCGTGAACTGGTGCAGGCGATCAATGAACCGATAACGATCGAGGTGTATTTGACGGGTGATTTTCCGGCGATATTTACCAGTCTTGAGAAGCAAACCCAAAACTTCCTCACCCGGTTTTCTCGGATCAATCCCAATATAATGGTTAGATATGAGAATCCGTCTGTCGGATCGGTGGAGCAAGTCAATAAGCGGCGCGAAGAATTTGTCAATCAGGGGCTGGCTCCTGTGAGATTGTCGATCAGGGATGAGTCTACTGAGAAATTGATATTTCCTTATGCCTTGATTCAGTTTGGGATGAAAAAAGTATACGTCAATTTATTGGAATCAGAGCGCGCCGGGATCCCCAATGAACAGACTATTGCCCGATCGGTGGAACAGCTGGAGTATAAATTTGCCAGTGGATTGATGCGTTTGTTTCAGGAAAAAAAGAAAAATATTTTATTTACGACCGGCCATGGTGAGCTTACGCCGGGAGAAACAGCTGACTGGGAACATAGTTTGCGTGCCTATTTCAATACAGCACGTGTGGATCTCGATTCCGTAACACATATTCCGGAAGATATCGATGTTGTGGTGATCGCCCAGCCGGAAGAACCTTTTTCTGAAAAAGATAAATTCAAGCTTGATCAGTATGTGATGCGGGGTGGACGCTTGATGTTTTTACTGGATAAGATGCGGGTGAGTGAGGATAGTCTGATGACACAAGGGCATTTTGTAAGTACGGACTATGATCTCAATCTGGATGATTTGCTTTTCAAATATGGAGTCAGAATTCAGTCGAACCTGATCCTGAGCCTGGAAAACACCCGACGCCCGATGGTGGTGGGACGGATGGGAAATGAAAATCAGTATGAACTTTTCCCATGGTATTACTATCTGGCAGCCCGACCGGGAGAAGAGTCTGTTATTTCTCAGGGACTCGACCGGGTGCAGCTGAAGTATGCTTCTGTTATAGAGCCTTTGGATACGGATGTGGAAAAAATCCCTTTGCTGACGACAGGAACTTACAACCGGTATCAATTTAATCCGGCGGAGATTTCGCTTGATATTGTTCGCTATGAGCCCGATGTATCTGCCTTCAATCATCGGAATATACCGGTCGCTTTTTTACTGCAGGGCGAGTTTGAATCATTATATAAGAATAGAGTAACCAGTCATATGCACGAAGGATTGCAGGAGCTGAACCTGCCATTTTTAGAACGGTCAGAATCTACGCAGATCATAGTCGTTTCCGATGGAGATATTGCGCGTAATGGCTTTGATCCGCAGCGTCGCCAACCTCGTCCACTTGGTTTTGATCCATTTGAGAATTATACTTTTGACAATAAGGACTTTTTAAATAATGCAGTAGAATATATGACTGGTATGGGAGCGATTCTTCCTCTCCGTGCAAAAAAGGTGCCTTTACGTATGCTGGACAAGCATAAGGTCGAGGAAAATAAAGCATTGATTCAGTGGGGCAATCTGTTGATCCCTATGCTTTTGTTTTTCATGATTTCCTTTGTCTGGCGATATTACAGGAAAAGAAAATATACCCGGGCATGAGACAATGGATCTTATTTTTTGTGATACTTATCCTCGGTGGTGTTGGGATCGGGTGGTGGATCAAAGATTCTATGAATGGGAAGAAGGTTCGACCCGAACTTATTTTGCATGTAAAAGATACAAACAGGATCAATACCATAAAAATACTTGACCGGGAGGGAGGACGAATACATTTGTACAAGGAAAACAAGGAGTGGTACCTGAATGATCATATCCCGGCCAGGCATCACGCGGTGACCAATCTATTGAAAACCTTACATGATCAGAGAGTTTCGGCATTGATTCCATCAGCAGCGAAAGAAAATGTAGTGAAAGATCTGAGCAGTAACAGTGTACGGATTGCCCTGGAGGATAAAAAAGGGAAAGAAATAATGACTTTTTACGTGGGAGGAGTTACACCCGACGAAAGAGGAACCTTTATGCTGAAAGAAGGATCAGAATGGCCCGTTATTGTCGGGATTCCGGGATTTGAAGGAGCATTGAGAAACAGATATATAATGTCGGAGCTGGAATGGCAGTCTCGGAGATTGCTTCCTCATCTGAAAGAATTTCATGAGATACAATTGGATTATCCGACGGAGCAAGAATATAGTCTGGTGATTCGTAAAGATGGAGACGGCTACTCGATTGCTTCGATGTATGAGTCTGACAGAAAGCTGTTCATAAATCGTTATGTAGGAGAGGCTTATCGTGATTTGATGACTGAGCTGGAGGCGGAGGCTGTGCTGGATCCGGCGAGAATCTCAAGTTTGAAAAACTCTATGCCATTTTGCCAGATATTGATTACTGATCAGGAAGATGAGATGACCGAATTGCGTTTTTATCCCACGGTATGGATTGATGAACCGGAATTGGCCGGGCGGAGCTTTGTAGAGAGATATTATACGATAGTAAATGGTAATCAGCTTTTTCTTACTCAACATGCATTGATGGAAAAGGTGTTTTTGAGCTTTGATCACTTTGCTGCGGTGAGTGAAGATTTTCAATGATTTTATCGAAAAAATAAAATTTACGATATGAAAGCTGCTGTATTAAAAGATCTGGGGACAGCTCCTGTTTATGAGAATTATGATGATCCTCACCCAGCTTCTGACGATGAAGAGGTGATGGATGTAAAAGCCGGAGCTTTGAAAAATCTGGATCGATTGATGGCCAGCCCGGATTTTTATGCTCATTACAAGGATCTTCCTGTGGTTGTAGGAACGGAAGCTGTTGGTATTCTTTCCGATGGTTCTCGGGTATACGCCCGTGGTAAAGGTGCTTTTGCCGAAAAAATGGTGGTACACAAAAAAGATACGGTGGCATTGCCCGCCGAACTGGATTGGTCTTTGGCAGCTGCGATACCCAATGCTGCGCTTGGTAGTTATTTGCCGCTGAAAGTAAAGGGTGAAATAAAAAAAGGTGATGTGGTGCTGATCAATGGAGGGACAGGGATTACCGGAAAATTTGCTATTCAGCTTGCTAAATATTACGGTGCCTCCAAGATTATTGTAACAGGTCGGGTGAATGGACGGGAAGAGGAACTCAGTACAGTGGGGGCAGATGAATTTATTTCGACAGAAGAGAACTCCTCCCTGGGTGAAGAAATTGAAAAAATAAATAAAGAGGTGGGCGTTGACCTGGTTTTGGATTATTTATGGGGAGAGCCGGCAGAAATCATCATCCGAAGTCTTAGCCGGGGAAAAGGTGCTTCTGAAAAGCCTATTCGATTTATCAACATCGGAAATGTGGTTTCCTCCAATATTAATCTTCATTGTAATTTGATTCGAAATTCGAAGTTGGAGATTCTTGGGTCGGGTCTGGGCAGTTATTCGAAAAATGAGTTTTCAGATTTTTATCAAAATGCGCTTCCGACTATATTTCGCTTGGCTGTGGAGGGGGAGGTTCACATCGATGTCCATGTCCAAAGGCTTCAAAATATACATTCTGTCTGGTATCAAGATGGGAAAGGGAAAAGGATCGTCATCAGGACGGGCTGAAGTATAAATTATGGATGATTTACTATTTTGTGATAATTGTCAGGATCAGTATCCCCTTCGGTATTGATCACCAGAATTTTTGAGGTTTTGTCCAGCTGAAGCTCATTTTGTATCTGTCTGTTTTTAGGATGTGAGAGAATCTCGTGTACTACACCGATAGGGATGGCACCCGATTCACCGGAAATTATTTTAGCATCATCATCTAATGGATTACCCAGGATCTTCATCCCTTTGGCACTGATGGTATCATCGGCCAATATGAAGTAATCACTGATTGACTTTAGAATCATCCATGCAAGAGGGTTTGGTTCTCCACAGGCAAGACCTGCCATCATTGTATCCAATTTTCCTTGGACCCGTTGTGGTTTTCCCGAATCATCCAATGCAGATTGGTAGAAGCAGCCCGCATCTCTTGGTTCAACGATAATGATCTTAGGTGATTTTTTCGGATATAATTGATAGATTGCGCCGGCGATAGCTGCTGCAAATGATCCTACTCCCGCCTGTAAAAATACATGCGTTATATTATGCAATGGTTCTGAACCCAACTGATCGACAATCTCCGAAACAATTGTGGTATATCCTTGCATAATATCTAAGGGGATTTCTTCATTACCTTCCCAGGCCGTGTCTTGCAGGAGTACCCAATCATTTTTAGCTGCCATTTTTGCGACGCGCAAAACCGTATCATCATAATTTAATTCTGAGAGATATGCCTCGGCTCCATATTCTTTGATGGCGTCTGATCGTGAAGTAGAAGAACCCTTAGGTAAATATATTCTTGCATGTTGATTGAAAAGTTTAGCAGCCCATGCAACCCCTCGTCCATGATTTCCAGAAGTTACCGTCGCAAATGTAACTTTGGGTAATGATGAAGCACGATCAACCAATTTCTGAAAATCAGTCTTACTTAAATCCAGATCGAGTTTCCTGGCAAAATAAGAAGCGATTGCAAAGATTCCTCCTAACCCCTTGAATGCATTCAGCCCAAATCTTTTCGATTCATCTTTCACATAGATGGCCCCGACATTTAAATGTTTAGCAAGATTATCCAATCGTTCCAATGGTGTAGCTTTATAGCCCGGTAAGCTGGAATGGAAATGGATCGATTTCTCAAGTTTTTCATTGGAAAAATGCTCTGCCTCGTGTGTAGGTAATTCTGACGCTCTGTGCTTGTTTTGAATCAAGTCCATGGTTTTATTTTGCTTTTTCATTTCTTAAAATACCTGATATTAATTTTCATTAAATTTATAGGTTTTGATTCATGTTCCAGATGTTCGATCTGATACGTCGATTCCTAAGCCTGGAAATACTATTAGCTACAAATATGGAACTTTGAGAGTGAAAAAAGAGAAATAATCGGAAAATCTACCTCTTTATTTCACTCATTCCGGATTACATACATACAAAACATACTTTTCTTATTTTATCTTGATCAATAATGAAGAATTTCAATCACATTTTGATTGTGTATAGATCGGAAGGTGTTACTCCTTGCTCCTCGGTCTTGTTTCAATCCTTGTTGTTGAGTGGATTACATTCGAAGCTTCGGCTCTCAGCCTTGAGCTTTCTGACTCAGAAGGTTTCAATCCTTGTTGTTGAGTGGATTACATTCGAAGTCATTGTCCGGATCATTGCGAAGGCATCCGGGATTGAGTTTCAATCCTTGTTGTTGAGTGGATTACATTCGAAGAGGTAGCTATGGAGATGGCAAAACTTTTCTATGTGTTTCAATCCTTGTTGTTGAGTGGATTGCATTCGAAGGCCGGATCTTCGCCTGTACCACCGGGTCGAGATGATGTTTCAATCCTTGTTGTTGAGTGGATTACATTCGAAGAAGCGATGTATATGCGGAATATATGACCGCAACGGATAATTTCAATCCTTGTTGTTGAGTGGATTACATTCGAAGAAACGACGCTAGGCTATCTAATATCAAGATACAAAAAATTTCAATCCTTGTTGTTGAGTGGATTACATTCGAAGTTTTTTTCCATGAACTCATTCTATTTTGTCGATTATATTTCAATCCTTGTTGTTGAGTGGATTACATTCGAAGATCATATAGCCAAATTTGCCGACATCTACGACGAAAATTTCAATCCTTGTTGTTGAGTGGATTACATTCGAAGTGATGTACTACGATTGATAGATGTAAGAAAAGAGAAAATTTCAATCCTTGTTGTTGAGTGGATTACATTCGAAGTCTCGATCGTGAATATTCCCGCGAACCCTAACGCGAATTTCAATCCTTGTTGTTGAGTGGATTACATTCGAAGATGAGACAGAGATTCGGATACGACGAAGATGAAGATTTCAATCCTTGTTGTTGAGTGGATTACATTCGAAGAATCCTAGGGGCTTTTGGAAGGGGGTTGCAGTCATTAAATTTCAATCCTTGTTGTTGAGTGGATTACATTCGAAGGGTGAGGAGGGCACCGACGTTTTGCGTGCCGGACATTTCAATCCTTGTTGTTGAGTGGATTACATTCGAAGTCATCCGGCGTGCATCCTCAATGATCACCAATCTATTATTTCAATCCTTGTTGTTGAGTGGATTACATTCGAAGCCAAAGAGCCTGCAAAGAAGCCCGCAAAGAAAAGAACATTTCAATCCTTGTTGTTGAGTGGATTACATTCGAAGTGATGTACTACGATTGATAGATGTA
>Ga0209487_1004095_pt1 | contig 11296 bp, 11 predicted proteins | sample Poulit2012_FD_187524 | JGI IMG/M metagenome (GOLD analysis project Ga0209487, IMG submission 187524) | Agricultural soil microbial communities from Georgia to study Nitrogen management - Poultry litter 2012 (SPAdes) (version 2) | ecosystem: Environmental > Terrestrial > Soil > Agricultural land... | reverse complement strand
TCATTTGGGACTCGATCGGGGCGTAGATCTGCCTCTGCGAAGCGCTGGATGATGAGGTAGAGAAGGTTACCCCTTTCGAGCCGCTCGATCTGGCTCTCGAAGGAGAAGTGCTCGAGGATGTCACGTGCCTGCGGGGAGAAGCCCTGCAGGTAGTTTATGAGGTTTGGTCCGATCTGACTGGGATCGGCAAGGAGCCGCTGGAAATCGAAGCGTGAGGTATTGTAGAAGTTCTGGCCTGCGGTCCGCATTAGCATCCGGTGGCGGATCTCAGCTGACTCGCCCTCTAACTCGGCGGCGCGGGCGAGGACAGCCTCTTTGGTGGGCGCAAGCACGCAGTCGAGGCGCCGGATAACCGTGAGCGGAAGGATCACCTTTCCGTAGTCGGCCTGTTTATAGTCGCCGCGGAGGAGATCGGCGATCTCCCAGATGAAATCAGCCCAGGGACGGAAATCGGTCGCGGCACTGCGATCTTGCTCAGTCATCTATCATATTCCGGATATCTACAGGGGTACTGCGGTGTGCGGGAGCGGCGCCATACTGGGCAATATAGAGAGGGGCACTGACACTCACAACAAAGGAGTGGTGCTCATGAGGAATGGGGATGCCCACTTCATTGGTCCCAACTAGAAGAGATCCCTGAGGATCCTCCCGATCCATCTATCGATTCTGCCATATGGTGGTATGAGTTCATCGAGTTGAGCACGGTCAGAGAGCCAAGTCGTCCTCCCGGCGAGGAGTGCGAAATCGAGGTAGTGGACGAGGGCCCAGCGTCCTGCAACTGCCAGGAGCACCTCACCGTCGAGCATCATACTCCGCGGATCCTTGTTCATCGAGCCGACGAGTGCGAAGAGGAGTGAGTGCTCCTGGACCGAGTCGGGAAGTAGCTCGAGCCTCGAGATGAGGGGTTCGACGGCTCGTACCTGCATCTGCAGATCACCTGGCACACTGTCGGGGAAACTCATACGTAGTTGGAGATCTTTCAGGAGAGCACTCATCGTTTGAGGATCGATCTCACGCGCGATCTGCTCGAGGACCGAACGCATCCCGAGGAGCTGGGTCTTACGGTGTAGCTTCGTCTGGTGATCTACCGAATCTGTATTGAGAGGCTCTCTCTCCACTCTGGTCCGGCTCAACGAGTCTGGGAGATCGGCCAGGAGTTCATGCACCGCATCGGAAAAAGGGAAATCAGCACGCAGGAAAGGGTTTTCATCGAACTCCTTCACCATCCTCTGTACCATTCCCGCTAGGTCATCGACCGACTCACTATTGGTGTAGAGCCCTACACGAAAGCTACCTCCTGCCTCGTTGAAGAGGTCTTGCAAGAGTTCCTGTACTTCGAAGAGGCGCGTTATCAGAGCCCGGCTCCGTGCCATCACTGGTCGTGCAGTCGCGGGTGCATTAGCGAGTGCGGGCGCGATGATCCGCACATCACACCCACGGAAAGCGGCCCCGACTAGCTGTCCCGCCCAGAAGGAGCTCAGCCAGAGGGAGTCGGGGACATAGATCAGACAGCCACTCGGCATCAGGGTGTAGAGGATCGCATGCACGAGGGTCGCCTCCTTCGCCCCGAATCCGACCTCATTCTGAACAGTCATTGCCCTAGCAGTGGCATACCCCGCCTCTAGTTCGGCTACGAGGGAGTCATACTCCACCGGATAGGGGAGTGGCCGGAGGGGCGCGGGAATCTCCTCATCCTCGAACCCCAAGTCGAGGAGTAGGTTACGGGCAGCGTCCTTCAAACCAACCAGAGCTGGCCCGGTCAGGATCACTCCCCGGTCCTCCCAGGTCGGTACCACATATTGCTCTCCGACCCCTGTCCCTGTCAGGATAGCCCTGCCCCTGCGCGGGTCTCTCTCGGTGATATCGTAGAAGGCAACCTTCCGATGGTCCCGCATCAGTTCGTCAGGCAAGACCGGCAAGAACGATGGTATCCAGGTGAGCAGGAGAGATGACCGAAAGGAGAAATCGGCGGGGTAGGTCACGCTGACGTGGACCTTGATCAGTTCCCGCAGCCATTCCTCACCGTAGACCTCGACCTCGCGTTGTAGCCGCTCCGACGCACGGACGGCGGCCCAGAGTTCGGCCTGCGCCCCCTCGATCTCGGCCTGCATCTCTCGGTATCCGAGTCCGAGGTCAGGGATCCGGCCAAGGGGATCCTCGAGGAGCGTCATCCAGAGCCGCCCACCCGTCGCCTCGTAACCATTCTGGTCGAGGAAGATGAAGAAGGACGGGATCGTGCCCCTCTCATCGTACTCTCGGACCGCCTCTCTCAGAGCACCCAGGTACCCCTGCACACTCACGAGGAAGCTCATGGTGTCGGGAGCACCGAGTTGATCGTATCCCCGGTAATCGTGTAACCAGAGGACGTGATACTCCTCCGCCTCATGTAGCGACTCGATCAACTCCGCGGTGAACCAAGTATTCTCGACCGGCAAGGCGAGGTTACCACTGGTGAACTCTCGTCCGATCGCTACCTCGATCAGGGCATCTATCTCTTCCTGGGTATCATGCTCTTCGGGGCGAAGGGCCAGTTGGAGTGGGATCCAGACCTGTCGTGAATCTCCGCGCCAGAAATCGCGGATCCGCTTCCGGTTCTCCTCTAGAATCTCGAGGAGGCGTTGGAAGACCAGGAGGATGCTTTCTCTTCTCCTCGCATCGAGGTCGATCAACTCGCTCTCCAGCCGCCCTTGGAAGCGACTGATAGCCGCAGGATAGAACCCGCGTAGGGAGTCGTTCGCCTTCGCCTGGCCGATCAGGCGGTTGTAGGGGAGGAGCACCTCCTCGAGGATGATCCTGCGCGCTATACCAGCGGCCTCGAGATAGAGTTCCTCTCCACCCACCTCTCCCACTGCGAGGGCGAAGGCCCTCTCGACCGCATTGTGGTACCCCTCGACTACCCCGGTGAAGGTCGGCACCTCCGAATCACGGGTCGTTCCATAGGCCTCCAGCCTCTCCCGCCACTCGCCGACGCTCGTGCGGAACCTCTCCAGAGCCGCAGGGAGATCGCTATGGCCACTATTGTCGAAGAACCCATAGGTGAAGTGGGTGACCGCACTCGCTCCCCTGGCTATCCCCGCGAGGGTGGCCTCTAGCTCGTCGTCTAGAGAAGTGGACGACTGCATCTCTCGACGATTTGGGGGTGGAGGGAGTGTGACACGGACAGCACGAGGCCGTGTCTTACCCATCCAAGGCTGAGCGATCGGGATAGTGAGACCGAGCCGCCATGAATTCTTTCGGGTCGGGACCCAGTCGAGTCGGAGTGCGCTGCCCCGGCCAACGATTCCACCCCGGAGCACTGGTGGAGTGATCGATACGACGAGGTCGATCCCACCCTTCCCGAACTGGTGCTCGGCCCCTATAGCCAGTGCCAGGGCAGGGGACCGGGCGAGAGCACGGACACCAGACCGCCACTCGTCAACCCACCCGAGGTTGGCCTCAGCAGCGATACCGAGAGCGCCTATCATGGGGTTGAGGATATCCCGGTAGACACCTGCGGTAAGGTCTCCACCGACACGAGCGGGATCCGAGTCGCGGGTCCAGTCGAGCATACCAGCCAGATATGGTTTGAGGCGGGGCGGCTGCCCCAGTGAGGTGATCCGAGCGGTTTTTATCAGGGCTGGGGCAGGAGCCCCACCCGTATCGGGCGGAAGCTGGGCGGGGAGGCGTATCGGCATGGCGAGCGTGGTCAATGGGAGGAGCAGAGTGAGAGCTCTCCGCAGGAGGTCATGCCGAGCTGATGGATCTGGTGACGCGGCGTTATCGCAACCGATTGGCCTCTCGAACGATACGCCGCGCAGTAGAGGGCAAACCACTCGGGACGCGCCAGTGAGTACACGCCCCAACATACTCCGCCAGTCCAATCTCCTCCCAGAATACGGGGTAACTCCTCAGGCCACAGTACTCTCCTATATCAATAATCTTGCCTGAGTTAGCGCAGGAGCTCGATCTGGCTATTTCCGCATGTGTCCCCCCCTCAGGTGGTCCGCGTGAGGATCAGACTCGCACTCCCAAGGCCGAGGACGACTGCGACCAACCCCAACACCAAGGAGCCAGCTACATAGAGGATAGCTCTAGGCCACGCCCCATCCTGTAGGAGGGATATAGTCTCATAGGAGAAGGTACTGAAGGTGGTCAATGCCCCGCAGAACCCGATGGTGATCGGTGCGACTGCTATCAGCGAGAGGGGGAGGACCTCAGCAGCTCGTATCACGAATCCTAGTATGAACGAGCCTACCAGATTCACAGTGAGTGTGCCCCAAGGGAAGGCCCAGCCCGCCCACGAGTCGATCCACTCGCCTACCCCATACCGAGCGAGTGTCCCGGCCATACCACCAAGGGAAAGGTAGATGTAGAACATATACCCTAGCGGCTGACGCCGCGGTTTCGGCGAACTCGATCGCCATTCGTTGTTGCTGTAAGGAGACCCTTCCCATCCGGGCCGGGACTAGGACCGTATCCTTATCACTGGCTGGCCGTGCATTCATGAGATACGCCTCGGGATCGGGGCCTCTATCTCCCATCACCCTTCTCGCCCGGCCCCTACCCATCCCACCACGTCGTCCCATCCCGCCCCGGCCTCGCATCCCCATATCCCTACCCGAGATCAGCCGAGGCTCCCCTGGGAAGAAGTCGTCGAGCATGATCGTATACTCCCGATCATACGGTAGGATGGTCCCATCCTCTCCACCCTCGATCAGGAGTGGGCCATAGAGCCCCCGGTCTAGTTGGAGGCCGACATGGGAGTGATACATATAGCTCCCGGGGGCTGGGCCACGAACTCGTAGAGGAAATCCTCACCAGGGAGTATCGGCTCCTGCGTTATCCCGGGCACGCCATCGATCGCATTGGGTACGGGGACCCCATGCCAAATGAGCGAGGGCCATGCTAGCGCCCATGATCCCCTTCATACACCACCCCCCAGTTCAAATGGCACAAGTGCCTTGGTCCCTCATCGCCATTCAGAGCTCAGATCCAGCGTCGTACGCGCGCGCAGTAGCGGAGATACTCATCCCCGAACAGGGTCGTGAGCGCCCTCTCCTCTGGCACGATCTGGAAGCGACTCATATACAAGATGAAGCCGACGACGCCCAAGAGGCCCCATGGTGTCTCTAGCCATACCGCGAGTGCAGTCAGGATCAGTGCCAGCGCTAGATACATCGGGTTCCTAGTGAATCGATAGACACCCGATGTAACGAGTCTCGATGCGCCCTCTGGACGATGTGGGTTTACCGTGGTCTGAGCTCGCAGAAAGCCTATCAGACCACTGACTCCAAATAGCACCGCAGTCAGGCTGATTATCAGTACGATGGCGAGCCGCAGCCCCTCGACCAGATCGATCGTAGGGGGTACAGCTGCAAGTGCCCAGACTACCAGGCCGAAGAGAACCGCAACGAGAACTGGTGGAACCTTCTTCTCGAGATAACTCATCTCTTGCTATCACTTCCTAGGGCGCGGGAGAGCCCAGAGAGATCGCCCCGGGGGTCAGATGACCAACTCCCCCTCCTCGAACCCTTCGGGCTCGATCTGGATCGTGATGTGTCCGATACCGAACCGATCCTCGAGGAGCTCACGTAACTTCTGTAGTAATGGTCCTGTAGCGACATCCTCTCGGGTCACGACATGGGCTGAGAGGGCGACGAGACCACTCGTGATCGTCCAGATATGGAGGTCGTGGACGCCATCGACCTCGGGGACCGAGATGATCGCGTCCCTTACCTCGTCGACATCGATACTCGCCGGTGCACTCTCCATCAGGACCGAGACCGACTGTTTCAGCAGGTCCCACCCAGAATAGGTGACGAGGAGCCCGATCAGGATCGAGGCGAGGGGGTCGACCCAGTCCCAGCCGAGAGTCCAGATCAGAGCGCCGGCGACCATCGCCTGTAAACTCCCGAACATATCGGTCAGGACATGGAGCCAGGCGCCCCTGATATTGAGACTCTCGTCCTTCCCACCCCGCAGGATCCAGAGACCGATGAGGTTGACTAGGAGCCCGCCAGAGGCGATCAGGAGCATCAGCCCTCCCTCGACCTCTGGTGGGCTCGCAAAACGACGGATCGCGGCAACGAAGATATAGAGGGCTACAGCGACGAGAGTCGCGGCATTGATGAGCGCAGCGAGGATCTCGGCTCGGTAATAACCATAGGTGTGCTGCGGGGTAGGAGGCCGGCGGGCGAACCAGATCGCGAAGAGTGCCAAGCCGAGGGCTGCAGCATCACTGAGCATATGACCGGCATCGGCGAGGAGGGCTAGTGAGTTGGTCAGGAGGCCGCCGACGATCTCGGCGACCATATAGATCACGACGAGTACTAGGGTCAGCGCTAGTCGCCTCTGGTTCTCGGCCGCACCCGAGCCCTTGTCACCAGGGCTGCCCCTATTCATCACCCTTTCCTCATCCCCCTATCAGAGCTACTCTCAGCTCTCGCATAGGCCAATGATATATCGTATCACTCATGGCCTCTGGACCCTCTGGACTAACCGAAGAATAGAGAAGATGACATACCTCCTCGTGGCTGTAGCCGCGTTGATGTTCGGCCTCTACAATGTCTTCATCAAGGTCTCGGCCGATCATATCCAGGCCGTCCTCGGCGCTGTCATTCTACAATTCGTCGCAGCCTTCATCGGCCTGGGGATCCTCGCTTGGCTCCACTTCGGGACGAACACCGAGCTGACGGTGACTGGGCGCGGCATAGCACTCTCTGCCCTCGCAGGTGTCGCGATCGGACTCGTCGAGGTCACCAGCTTCATCATCTATGGCCGCGGCCTCGCCGTAGCGGTCGGGAACCCTCTGATCGTCGGGGGCTCACTCGTCGTCACTACTGGCGTTGGGCTATTCCTCTTACGGGAGCACCTCAGCGCCCTCCAACTCACCGCGATCGGCCTGATCGTCGGCGGTATCCTCCTCCTCGCCTGGGAGGCGACGCGCTGAGGGCTGGATCGAGCCCTCGTGGATCTCGTCGAGCTCAGCAGGGGCCGTCGGCCCAGCTCTCAATCTGGATGCTCGATCCCGGCCGCCCGGAGTAGCCCAGCTAGGAAGGCCTCGGGCTCTCGGAGACTGAGGAGGAGTGAGTAACCCTCATAGGTCGGGATATATACTACCTCACTCCTCTCGGTCACGAAGAGGAGACCCCGCTCTGAGCCTTGGAGTCGGTACCACCCTGAGCTATACCCTGGCAGCCCAATCCCATTGGTGCGGATGGTTGGCCTGAGCTCGTGGTCATACTCGAGATCGACGATCCGTGCTCTCTCGAGGTCGAGCTCGCTGAGGGGTATCTCTCTACCATACGGCACATTCTTGATCTGGAGCGCCTCTGCAGAGATCTCGAACTGGGTATTCAGACTCGCGTAGGCGAAGTATACGAGGAGGACGAGGAAGGCGAGGAGAAAGCCTCCTATGATGACGAAGAACCAGAGCGTACGGCCTGGAGCTGGGACCATCTGATATATCTCGGTCGTCACTCTTCTCTCCTGAGTTCGATATCGAGCCATGATACAGGATCTTCGATCGGCTCTAGGTGCGTAAAGACTGTGCTATTCGGCACCACCTCCCTGATCTCCCCCTCGATCACCTCGAGGAGGTCATGCCCCTTCTGTACCGTCCAATCCCCTGGCACGAGGATATGGAGGGAGATGAAACGATGTACCCCCGCCTGTCTCGTACGGAGTGCGTGGTACCTGATCCCATCGGCGACATGCGACTCGAGGATCGCCTCTATCCTCGCCCTCGTCTCTTCTGGCAGCGCAGTATCGAGGAGGCCGAGAGCTGAACGACGTAGGAGGTCGACCCCCGTCTGTATGATATGGATCGCTACAGCGATCGCCGCCAACGAATCGAGCCAGAGCCACCCGGTCAGGGCGGCAGCGCCGACACCGATGAGAACACCACCCGTCGTCCATACATCGGCCAGGATATGCCGTGCGTCAGACTCGAGTGCTATCGAACCATACCTCTCGGCGGCGCCTTGCAGGAGTAGTGCTGTACCTAGGTTGACCAAGGCAGCGATCACTGAGATCCCGAGTCCGAGCCCTGGCTCCTCGATCGGGCGGGGATGGATGAACCGATAGACCGCAGCGGCGGCGATCACGACGGCGACGATCACGATCAGCCCCCCCTGAAACCCACTCGCGAAGTACTCGGCCTTCGTATGGCCGTACGCATGCTCCTCGTCGGCGGGCCGAGCTGCGATCGTTAGGGCGATCATCGTCACTATCGCGGTGACGAGGTTGACTATAGACTCCAGCGCATCGGATAGGAGCCCGACCGAGCCGGTCAGCAGATATGCACCACCCTTGAGCCCGATCGTCACGAGTGCCGCGACGATCGAGAGTAGGGCGTATCGTCGAAGCTGCGCTGGTGCTAACAGTGGAGGTCCTCGCTCTCAGCGGCGGTAGTCGGTCGTCTGGATCCGGCCCTCGGTATCGATGATGTTCGTCTGCTGACCGGGGACGACATCGGTATTGTGCGCAGAGGCACAACTCCACCTCCCCGTCGTCTCATCGCGGTGGACGACGAAGGAGAAGATCGTAGTCCTCAGCCCGGGGTTCGGGACATCCTCGGTCGGGGTCTGCCCACTCACTGTGATCCGCGCATGGACTACGGCGATATCATCGGCTAGGTACTTGACCTTTACCTTCCGAACCTGGAGTTCGGACTCACTGAAAATATGCTCCAGCCCGAAGGCGTGTGCCTCCCGGATCGACTCCCGGTCATGCCACCAGATACCGGTGACATTGACGAACTCGGCATCCTCATCGAAGAGGGCGGCGATCCCATCGGGATCACGACGGTTCCAGGCCTCGGCGAAGAGGTGGGGTATGCTCTCCGGGCTCTGCCTCTCTGTGTACTGCATCTCCTGATCTATCTATCTGCGGGTGGCGCTCTCCCCTCACTCGCATCTGCGAGCCAGCCCAGCCGGCTAGCCAGCTCCTCTCTATCCCTGGGGCTCCACTCCCCCAGTAGCTCGAGGAGGTGCTCACGGCGGACACTCACGAGCCGGTCGAGGAGTTCATGGCCCACCCTCGTCACATCGGGTTCGCGCTCGTCGGGCACTCCAACAGGGAGGTCCCGTGAGTCGGAGAGGGGGAGGTTAGAGACGACATCGTCTACCCAACCCCCTTCGATCAGGTCATGATCGACCAGCTCCTGCACCGCACCCGCGAAGCGCGCGCTATCTATATTATAGTCGCTGATCACCCTCCCCGGCGCCAGCCCCCTATCGCGCCCGATCTCCACGAGTAGCCAGGCGGCAAGCGGCGAGAGCTCGGCACCGGCCCGTCCTACGACCTCGGCGATATACTCCCTCTGCCTCTCCCGGTCGACATGCTCGGCAAGGGCCCTCTCGAGCTTGGCGAGAGAGTCGTCACTCGTCGGGAAGGGAAAGATCTCTTCAGCCCGACGGCGCGGATCAGCCGCCGCGGTCGCGATCGTCTCACGTAGGGGCCGCTCGGGTATGAGCCAGGTCAGGACGAAACCTATGACCGCTATCACCATCGCCATCGTGAAGACCGAGGAGAGGGAGCTCGTGAAGCCAGTGATATAGATCTCACGGACCGACTCAGGGAGCTCATTCAACATCTCTGGACTGAGCCCTATCCCGGCACCACCCGCACCAGATACGCCCCCGAGGTTCGTCTCGAGCTCGGGTGGGAGCGCCCGTGCGAGGAAGGCATCGAGCCGGTTCGCGAAGAGGGCGCCGAAGATCGCAGTCCCAAGCGAGCCACCGATCAGCCGGAAGAGGGTCGCGCCCGAGGTCGCTACACCGAGGTCGGCATAGTCGACCGCATTCTGGACCGCCATGATCAGGACCTGCGTGACCAGGCCGAGCCCTAGCCCGAGGACGAGCATATTGAGGGACGCACCTCCGACCGTAGTCATCTGATCCATCCCCGAGAGCAGGTAGAGCCCAATGACCATCGTCGCCGTACCGATGACCGGGAAGACCTTGAATCTGCCCCACCGGCTGATCAGCTGGCCCGAGGTGATCGAGGTGAAGAGCATGCCTCCCATCATAGGTAGCATCTGGAGCCCTGATCCCGTAGGCGTCGCGCCACCGACCACCTGGAGGAAGAGGGGGAGATAGGTGACCGACCCGAAGAGCGCGAAGCCGACGATCAGTCCGATCGCCGCAGTCATCGTGAAGGTCCGGTTCGAGAAGAGGTGTAGTGGGAGGATCGGCTCGAGGACGCGCCCGAATCCGCCACGCACGACTCGCTGGAATCACTGCGCCTCATCGCGCAGCTCGCGATCGACGAGATGTTAGGCCGCCTGGCCGACGCCGAGGGCCGACTCTACGACGTACGCGTCGAACAGCTCTCACTTCACGCGTCCTACGCACCCGCACCTATTCCAGACAAGGCAGGAGCGCAGGCATCGCTCTTATAAGGCGCGCCCGCCGCGATCCTGTGGGGTATACAACCGCAGATCCCTTCCTCTGCCCCGAAATCTTGCAATGGTCGAAATCGACGGAGGCGAGTTCGGCCTGATCGAAAGCGCGATCCGCGTTGAGCGGTGCGTCCGCAGGGTGGCCATTCAAGCCGGCGATGTGATCGTGAAGCTCTACAGCGGAGCCGTCATTCTGTACCGGCCGCCCGCCGACACGAACGAGGCGATCCTGTCGCCCGCCGCGGCCGCGCTCACCTAGTAGCTTTGGCCGGACGGCGAGACACACTTCATGGAAACGGGTCCGAACGAGGACGGCACGCTGGGCCTCCGGCCGGTCGCCCCGGCGAGCGACCCCACGCTCTGCCTCGCCTCGCAGGTCCAGCTCGAGCTCCGCCGTCGCTGGCCAGATGTCCTCAGTGACTCCAAGCCGTAGCGATACTCTCGACCACGGTTGGGCGCGCAACCCACGGCCCCACACCGTCTCCTCTGCACCCAGCAACGCGGCCGGCGGGTAAGTCCACCTCCTAGCCGGTTCAGCGGTCTACCCCCGCGCGTGCGGGGAACTCCCTACGAAATCATAGCGTTTTGGGCTCACGAGCACGAGCAGGTACTATGTGATGTCAGAAGCACGCTGGGTCGATTCCGCGCCCCATCGCTGCCAACCACCACCCACCAGCCGGGGTATCATATGACGTACGCAGCAGCGCCGATCCATGGCAGGCCCTCTCACCCACACCAAGGCAAACCGATGAAAGTAATCACGATCCTGATGCTGGCACTCGTAACGACTCTCACCGCCTGCGAGCGCCAGCCGATGCAGAGGATCAGCGTCGATGTCGACGGTGATCTATCAGCGGTACAGCAGCAAGTGCTGCGCGCGTTCAGGGCCGAAGGGCTGCGTGCCGGAGAGGCTGG
>Ga0209487_1004094_pt1 | contig 11296 bp, 9 predicted proteins | sample Poulit2012_FD_187524 | JGI IMG/M metagenome (GOLD analysis project Ga0209487, IMG submission 187524) | Agricultural soil microbial communities from Georgia to study Nitrogen management - Poultry litter 2012 (SPAdes) (version 2) | ecosystem: Environmental > Terrestrial > Soil > Agricultural land... | reverse complement strand
CTTCTCCTGATGCTGGACAGCAGGAAGAACAATATCTTCGCGGCACGACCCTTCAGGACTCGTCGCAATATAATCGCGCTTCATGGAATAGCGCTCCAGCTCGTCGTGAGCAACCCAACAAGACATACTGGGGCCAATACGTTTGGCCTTTCGTTGTAGCCGCCATCATCCTATTCCTTGCTTTTCTCACATAGAGCTCGCTCATAAAGGTTCCGGTGGGGTTCTCGAAGTAGTTCGGCCACCAGCTGCGTTGATCGTTGTGGAGCTTCTGTGACTGGTTCGGAAGCCTCAATCTGATGCCAGCACTGTGCGCATACACGAGCCGGTGGGGTAGGGGAGCGAGCCTGATATTTGCTTCGCCCCTGTGCAGGAGCGTTCCTTATAGCGTCCATCTCGATTAGACCGGTGCATAGTTATACCTTGATTGGCATCACGACAGCTAATGGGCGCCGTCCCTTGTGGAACGATCAAGTGTAAGCTATGTCCTCAGATTACGAACTATCCCGTGCCAGATGATCACCCGAACCCAGAAGAACACACAACCCCGAATTGCCGTGGGCGGTAGAAGCTCTACACCAACTTCACCTACATGGCGTGGTGTCGCTTCTAGGAAGTACTGCAAGCGGAACCTCCAGTACAAGACAATATGCTGCCGATAGGAGCGACTTCTGTCAGAAACTCCTCAGTTCAGCCCCGGCTAAGCGTCTCTGTAAAGAAGTTGTGAGATGGACACGCAGCGTGGAGGTCGAGGTGAATTCAACGTGGCTTCAATAATGGTGCACCAGGCAGATTTCACAGGATGCTGTCATACCGATCAAGCTTATGATTGAGGCCAGTCCGCGACCCTGCTATATGTCCAGCGCCTGCCTGTGAGATATCTACCAGGAACATTTCGTTGGCGACTGCAGGCTGTGGGGGAGAGATTCGAGCAGGAGAGAATACTGTTTTGGCCTCTATCCTGGTTGAATGATGGTTAATATCTGACGAATCTACATCACGCTATATTCGTTCGCTGACACACAGAGTCTGGTCTTTATCTGTCATTGCACGGTCGGTCAGTATCCAACGAGCTGACGGACGCCGTAGCCTAGATGGGTAAGCCATGCTGAACGGGTGTGATCAAAGCGCCGGGCATTTGCCGATGGATTCTGGTTGTGTGATGGAGCAGAACATCGAGTATGAAAGGCAATTGCACGTTAAAAAAGTTTGTCCGGTTGAAAAATTTCAACCGGACAAACTTATCGTCGATTACTTAGCGATTAGGAACGATCACGCTTTCCTTCGAGTTCACGTACAGCGGTGTCGACGGAGCTTTGGAGCTTACGACGCTCCTGAACAAATTCGGTCCGTGCTGCCGCCAACTCCTCTGAACTGACAGGTTCGACACGATCTTCGAAGAAGTGGCGAGACCAGCGTGCTCTGAGCCGCTCTAGCAAGGTAATCTTGCCCTTCTTGTTTGGACGGGCCGGGGTCGGTTCAGGCGACTCGTAGGCTACGAGTTCGTACAGCTGGTACTCGTCGACGAGCTCATGGCGTTCGAGAATGGCACCTTCTGGGCTGAACTCGATGACACCCGTCTCGCGGCCATGCAGGGCAATCTCGCGGTCCTTGCGCTGCAGCGCCAGGCAGATTCGCTTCGTGACGATGAATCCAACAATTGGTCCAACGATGAGCAGGAAGCGAAGGATGTACGTGACATCGTTCAGCGACAGACTGAAGAATACGGCCATCAAGTCTGATGACGCCGCGGCCCACATCACACAGTAGAAAATTACTGTCGCCACACCAACTGCGGTGCGACCAGGAGCGTTTCGTGGACGGTCCAGAATGTGATGTTCACGGTTGTCACCGGTAATACCACGTTCGAGCCATGGCCAGAGGAACATTCCTGCTACGAGGATCCCCATTGGGATCATCGGAATCAGGACACCCATAGGCAAGGCGTTCCAGCCCCATGGCATCGGAATATGCCAGAGGAAGGAGAAGTCGCCAAGCATACCTGGCATCAGACGGAGAATACCGTCACCGAAGCCGACATACCAGTCTGGCTGTGTACCAGCGGAGACCGGTGATGGGTCATATGGTCCGTAGTTCCAAACAGCGTTGATCTGGAAGAAACCAGAAATCAGCGCGATGATACCGAAGACGATAAAGAAGAACCCACCAGCCTTGGCCGCGTAAACAGGACCGACTGGATAACCGACAACGTTGGTCTGCTTACGACCGGGTCCTGGATACTGCGTGTGCTTGTGTACGACCACCAGGAAGAGGTGAATCGCGATCATCAGAATGATGAGCGCAGGCACAACCATGATGTGGAGGGAGTACAGCCGGGGGATGATGTCGTTGCCTGGGAATTCTCCTCCAAAGAAGAAGAACGAGAGGTACGTACCGACTACCGGGATGGCCAGCATCATCCCGTCGATGATTCGCAGACCGTTACCGGAGAGCACATCATCTGGTAGGGAGTAGCCAGTGAAACCGGCAGCAATGGCCAGGATCCACAGGACAACACCGATGACCCAGTTGAACTCACGGGGACGGCGGAATGCACCGGTGAAGAACACACGCAGCATGTGGATGGATACTGCAGCGACGAAGAGCAAGGCCGACCAGTGGTGTACCTGGCGCATAAACAGGCCGCCACGGATCTCGAATGAGATATCCAGGGTGGAGGCGTATGCAGCAGACATCTCCACGCCATACAGCGGTTTATAAGCACCGTCGTATACGACGTGCGCCATTGAGGGGTCAAAGAAAAAGGTCAGGAAGGTACCCGACAGGACAAGCACGATGAAGGAATATAGCGCCACTTCACCGAATAGGAACGTCCAGTGGTCAGGAAATAGCTTGCGACCGAACTCTTTGACGATCTTCGACGCACCGACACGGGTGTCGACGAAATTAGCAATCTTCCCGGTACGGGTAGACGCTTGGTAGTCATGCATAACGGTCATTATGCACCACGCTCCTCAGCTGGTCTTGGGTCGCGTTCCCAGTATGCAGGACCGACCGGCTCTTGGAAGTCACTCTGAGCAACCAGGTAGCCCTCATTATCGACGGTGATGGGCAGCTGCGGCAGTGGGTGTGATGCCGGACCGAAGATCACCTTGCATTCTTGCGTCAGGTCGTAGGTCGACTGGTGACAAGGGCACAGCAGATGGTGTGTGTGCTGTTCATACAGGGCGATCGGGCAACCAACGTGCGTGCAGATCTTTGAGTAGGCAACGATGCCATCGACGTGCCAGTCTTCACGGCCTTCACTGATTTGCATGTCCTCAGGGTTGAGGCGCATGACCAGTACTACCGCTTTGGCCTTCTGGTTGAGCTTATCCTCTTCCAAATCCAGGAGACCATCAGGTACAACGTGCATAGCACTGCCGATGGTTACATCGGAAGCTTTAATTGGGGTACCGGTTACGTCACGAACTAGGCGTGTTCCGGTGTCCCACATAGTGTGACGTAGACGCTCGACACCGAAGTTTTCAGCCGGGTTGTCCGACTGGTTTCCGGTGTCATCCAAGTCACGAAGGATGCCGATAGCCGGTAGTGGTGCGATCGCCAGTGCACCGATAAGAGTGTTGCGCAAGAGCGGACGACGCTTGATCTGTGATTCGTCTATGACGTCACTGACGATGTTTACTGCATCAGCGCGGTCTTCTTCGTTGGTAACGGATTCACGTTCTTCAACCCATTCATGGTCCGGCATAAGCACGCGACTCCAGTGGACGACGCCGACACCGATGCCCAGCATGGCAAATGCGGTGCCTAGACCGAGCAGAGTGTTCTGCAGACGGATGAGGCCCATGTCGGTTTCGTCTTGGGGTAGCTGTCCGACACCGAAGTATCCTACGAAAAATAGGATGGTACCGATGATGGACAGGATGAACAGGAAAGAAACCTGGCGTTCTGCGCGCTTGGCAGCGCGCGGATCGTCATCCGCGATACGTGGCCGGTGAGGTGGCAATCCCGGGTTTTCAATAGCGAAGTTACCCGAATCGTCTCCAGCGCGCTCTACGGTGCCCGGTGTACCGGGATCTCCGTGGCGTTGCTCGCCCATAGATCTGATTCCTTTACTCGAGTGATGTTGGTGATGTTATTAATCGACGATACTTCGATAAGTCTTTACGAAGAGCGGGTGGTAATCCACACCATGAAACCGATCAGAACGGCAATACCAGCTGTCCATATGAACAGGCCTTCAGCGACCGGACCGATCGAGCCGAGGGAAGCACCACCGGGGTGACCCTGGGATTCAAATTCTTTCAGGTAAGCGATCACGTCACGCTTGTCTTCAGGGGTGAGGTTTGTGTCTGAGAAGACGGGCATGTTCTGCGGACCAGTGACCATGGCTTCGTAAATGTGCTTTTCCGAAACCCCGTGAAGCGTTGGCGCATACTTACCGCGGGTCAGCGCACCGCCACCTGCAGAGGCTGAGTGACACATGGCGCAGTTAACACGGAATAAATCGCCACCACGAGCGAGGTTGACATCAGCATGGTCGGTGTCCAGGAACTCGTCTTCTGGAATAGAAGGACCTGCGCCCAAGGAGTGGACATATGCAGCCATCTGCATGGTCTGTTCTTCATTGAACTGGACAGGCTTCTGTGCCGCTTGTGGACCACTCATCTGCAGTGGCATACGGCCGGTGCCAACTTGGAAATCGACCGAGGCAGCGCCAACACCGACAAGTGATGGGCCAGCTGGGCCTCCAGTGGCGCCAATGCCGTGACAGGATGCACAGTTAGCATTGAATAATGCTTCCCCTTCGGCAATATTATCTGCGCTGGTGTAGTCAGCTTCCGTGTATGCCGATGCAGAGTTGATATTGGAGGCCAGCGAATAGAGACCTCCGGTCAGCAGCAGACCCAGCAACAGCAGGGCCACTCCGACCATCGGGTGGCGGCGGTTCTGTGAGAGTGCCTTCACTTTATGGATTCCTTACGTTCTGTATAACCGGATGAGGTGTGACAAGTCCGTTCCGGTTACCTCGGGTGCGATTGATGTCGAGCCGGCGGACCGAACAGGTCACTGAAGGACGTAGATGATGAACCAGAGGGCCACCCATACTACGTCTACGAAGTGCCAGTAGTACGAAACAACAATGGCAATCGTGGATTCATGATTTCCAAAGCGCTTAGCTAAGTAGGCGCGTCCAATGACGAAGAGGAACGCGACGAGGCCGCCTAACACGTGAAGTGCGTGGAAGCCGGTTGTGATGTAGAAGGCTGAACCGTATGCGTGTGCTGCAACGGTGACGCCATGGCTCACAAGGACCGCGTACTCATACGACTGCACCGACAAGAAGATCGAACCGAGGATGAAGGAAACGATGAACCATTCCACAACACCCCAGTCTTTGAGCTTGTTGCTGGTGCGCCGCGGACGTAACTGGACGGCGGCTTTTACACCCCACTGGGCAGTGAACGAACTGATCACCAGTATGACGGTGTTGACGGTAGCCAAGACCGGATCCAGCAGCGCCGTATTCTCTTCCCACAATGTGGGCGAGGTGGAGCGCAACGTGAAGTACATAGCAAATAGGCCCCCGAAAAACATAACTTCGGAGGACAGCCAAACCATCGTGCCAACGGCAGCCAAGTTTGGCCGACTAGGGAAGCCGGTGGGATTATGCGAAAGAGTCTGAGTTGATGTTGTCACCCTTTCATTATGGCCCGAAATCTTCGAAGTTTCACAATGAGACTTGCCTGTTGCGTGTCATTTCGATGTGACTTGTCCGACTATTGGGCCTCAACTTCCGCATATTTCCCAGCCAAAACGCAGTTTCCGTTGCTGGAAATTTAAGAATTCAACGACTTCTACACGCTGTTTAAGTTGCCGAATTGTTAAGCGAACCTTGACTCTGAACGACTGCCGATGGTGGCCATATTTGCCTTACAAAGTTATGTTCCTGGACTGCTTTCGATTGAGTAATAGGATGAGCTACGTAAGAGGAAACCACTCATCTCTAGGACGTATTTCATGAATTGGCCAACAGTATTAACTGCAGTATCGAAGCAACAGCATTTGACGCAGGAGCAGGCTGCTTGGGCAATGCAAGAAATGATGTCCGGTATTGCTACCGACGCCCAAATCGCAGGCTTTCTCATGGCGCTAGCAACAAAGGGGGAGACTGTCGAAGAGTTGCTCGGTTTAGCCGACGCCATGCTGGAAGAAGCAGTAGCAGTTGATCTGCCTTCTGATGTTCTCGACATCGTGGGCACCGGTGGCGATCGATTGGGTACCGTCAACCTTTCGACCATGTCCTCACTTGTTGCTGTGGGGGCTGGTGCAAGGATCGTCAAGCACGGCAACCGGGGCTCGTCCTCGACAGCCGGTGCTGCCGACGTGATAGAGGCGCTGGGCGTCGATCTCAATCTCACTCAGTCTCGCGCCAAACAATCATTAGAAGAAGCAGGCATTACCTTTTTATTTGCACAGGAATACCACCCCTCAATGCGTTATGTTGCTCCTGCACGCAAACAGCTCGGGGTGCCTACGGCATTCAACTACTTGGGGCCATTATCGAATCCAGTGCGCGCTCAAGCTCAAGCCCTCGGTTGTGCCTCAGAAGAGATGGCACCCTTACTCGCTGGCGTGCTAGCTGATAGGGGAGTGCGCGGACTAGTGTTCCGAGGCTCCGATGGTCGCGACAAAATCACGACCTCTGGACCGACGACAATTTTTGAAGTACGTCATGGCGACGTTACACAACACGAATTACACCCTGAAGATTTCGGCATCGAGTTAGCACCAGTCGAAGCGTTAGCCGGAAAAGATGGAGCATATAACGCCGGTATTGTTCGAGAGATGCTGGCGGGCCAGCCCGGACCGGTTCGTGATGCTGTCTTATTGAATACGGCAGCAGGTTTGACTGCCTACGACAAGGATGCCTCCGGTCACCTATTTGATCGCATGCGCAAGAATATGGCCCGGGCAGCGGAGTCTATTGACTCAGGTGCGGCTCAACGAGTGCTAGACCGTTGGGTCAAAGTTTCCCGCCCTGAAAGCTAATAGAAGTCGTTACGCAGGTTGCACTAACCCACGACCGGCGCGTTATCTATCATAGGCCGGTCGTGGGTTAGGGGATTTATTCGAAGCCGAGTGCAAAACCTTCTTCGAGATCGCTGCGAGAATACGCGCGGAATGCCAGATGGGTCTCAGTGGCTTGAACGCCTGAGATTTTGGACAGACGATCTGAGATAACATCTTCGAGCTCTTCAAACTCTCGAACTCGAACCATTGCGATGAGGTCCCAGGCCCCGGTAACGGAATAAACCTGTGCAATACCATCCTTATCAGCCAGCTCTTGTGCGACTTCTGGAATGCTATTGGTGTCTGTTTTGATCATGACAAATGCGGTGACCATGGTCCTCCTTGTGTAGCTCGGTATTTAGTTTAGGTCGTTTGGCGCCGTCGCGTCACGAGTGTCGAAATGCTGCGACGCCCCAGCAAGAAGACAGCTAGTACCCCGGCGGTAACGAGGATGAAGGGGAGGGCTGACGTGTCACCGAATAATACAGCTCGCAAGACCGGCCCTACTACGACTGTGACTAGCCACAATGCTATGCCTGCTGGAAAGATGTTGTGGATAAGTCGCCTGGGCTGAATTGTGGCAGCTAGGAGCAGATACGGCATCAGAAATGGGATCGCTACTCTTGCGATGCTCAGGATATCTAAGGCGCCATCATGAGAGGCAATGCCAAGCATCGCAAAGACTACGATGAGTCCAGCATCAATCACAAGCATCCATGTGACTGTTGTTTTTGTCGCAGGGGCGGGTTCAGAGCTCATAGCCTCAGTGTAGGTCAATCAAGGGGAGTGGCACGCTCTGTTGTGGGGTACACCACGCAACTCCACGACGGATTTCTTCTAACAAGTAATTAGGGTTGTGCCTATGTTGTGCATAACGTTGACCTTGGCAAATAGTGTTCCAGCTGAAGCTGCGGAACAGACCGTGGACCAGCTGGTGGATTCGCTGAATATTCATCCCGATGCGGTCGGGGGACCGGTTGCAGGGTTCAAAGCTATCGGTCAACGTCAAGTCCAAGGCTGTTTAGCTTCTGCGGATGAAGCCGTCGGTTTTATCCTATCTGCCGCGCGATCGGCAACATGGGGTGTGCACCTTACCGTCATTCCTAACCATGAGGACGCTCAGCGCACGCCGAATGCCGAACCGAGCCTCCAGCGTGTTATGGAATTGGCATCTGCAGCTGGCCCGCGGGCTGTGCGCGCGCCTGGGGGAGTTCGAGTTGAACTGACGCGAGGTGACTCGCTGGTGGATGTGAAGCAAACTCCTGAGATTGGCCCCATAGAATCTACCCTGCAGTTGCTCTGTGCTATAGAACGTCGACGTACTGACGAGGGTCAAGAAGCCGGCCTGATGATTAACGCTGGAAAATCGCAGACACAGGCTGCTCAGCTGCTCGGCGTCTCGCAACAGGCTGTGTCGTCTCGTCTTCAAGCGGGGTACTGGTATGAATCTCGCAAGGTTGCCTATTGGTTGGCTGTACAAATCCAAAAGCTAGTACAGGACTAGCTATCTGGAACTCTCGAGGGTAGTTGCCTCGATTCTTGCGCGTGGTATCTACCCTATAAACTTTCTTCGACTGTCAGGATGAGAAGTCGGTGAGGAAGCTCGAGCCCCAGGTCAAAGACTTACAACACGACTATCTGCGAAGTGGAAATGCACTGTATTCGAGCTTCGCGCTGCATGAGGAGCTGGCTAGGATTCGATCAAATCAGATTTATTTATATTTATAAATCAATAACTGCTGCAGATGAGTCACTGCGCGCGACTGTGCTGCTCCGCTCAGTATGCTATACGCCGATGTGAGGGGCTCTCAGCTGCGACAGGATGATATAAGGAGCGGCTGCGTTTCGGGGACAGCTAGCGGTGATCCGCAACCTGGGGGAGAGCTATTAAGGATGAAGGGCCACTAGAAGACAGGCCGGAATAAGGTCAACTTTACATAATATATATTATCGGCGTTCTATATAAGTTGGGCGATTTATCCTACTTATCCTTTGAAACTACAGGGATCGGCGCAGTCTGAGGTTCAGGTGCTGGAGTCAATTCAAATAAGGTCGCTGATGCATCTTCCCAGCGGCCCACCAGACGACGCAATTCGCCGCCATCTTCATCCAAATGGTCCAGTACATGATGAACCGATACCGTGCCCCAGTCGTCAGGCAATTCACCACGAATATAAATACTGATTGCTGAGTCCTCAGAACCGAGATATTGGCCATCTTCGTTGTAGAAATGATACTCAGCCTGTTGGATCTCGCCAGCCAAGGCTTGATTCAACATATGGATGCCCACGGGGTCTGCCATGGCGTCATAAACCCAGCGATCCCCGAGGACCGAGTGCTGGGTTTCTGCAATGAGATAGTCTTCAGCTCCATCTAAAGGAGCTCCACGATAGGTCACCGGCAGATGCAAGATTTTGTCTTCTCGTTTCATAACGAAGCCTTCGAACCCAACTTCCCCGCTGGAATCGTCAAAACGATAGGTGCCAATGAGCTCAACTTCTCCGGACCCGCCCCAGAACTGCTTATCTAGCCAGGCGGTCACGAATTCTTTTTTCGACGGATTGAGTTCTGCTGTATAAACGGTGGCCATAGGGCTAGTTTACGCTGTGGTCAGCAAAAACACAGCATGAGCAGCCTTGCGGGATAAAGTTAGTCATACACCTTGAGACTTAGCGAACTAGCGGCGTCACAATGTAATTGACGCCGCTGCAGCTAAGGCGACAAGCACTTGATTAACGAAGTATCCTGAAATCATGAACAGACATATGGGAGGCCAACATGATTGAGTGGATTCTCGACAATTTTTGGTCCTTCTGGCTCATCTTGATGCTGTTGTTAATCAGCGTGCAAGTCGTCACTGGGGAAATGACTTTCCTGTTGATTGCCATTGGCGCTCTGACCGCCATTATTGCTGACGTTCTGGGCGCTCCCCTATACGTGCAGATCATTATTATGGCGGTCGTTTCTATCGCTTCGTTACTTTGGCTTCGTAGCTTCGATACCAAACGAAGAGCCAATGACACCGGGCCCTCGCCCTGGAGTGTCAATCGATATGTGGGTCGAATGGGCGAAGTGACTGAAGAAGTAACTTCTAGCCAGGGCATGGTGCGTATTGGTAACGAAATTTGGTCTGCTCGGACATATAGTCCAACGCCGATCCCTGCAGAGACGCCGGTCATTATCCAACAAATTGAAGGTGCCATTGTCTGGGTAGCGACTACTTCAGAGTCAGCTGACGCTTGAAGCCCTGTTCCAGCATCAGACATGACGATAGGTCATGTCATTTACGTAAGGCAAAACCAACGACCATTCAGGAAGAACAGTGGATATTTTTCTCATCATCCTTTTCGTCGTCTTAGCCATTTTCGTAGTGGCTATTCTGGCGAAATCTTTCCGCATCGTTCCTCAGGGGCACTGCGGAATTATCCAACGACTCGGGAAATACCAGCGCACGCAGATGGCTGGTCTGACCATGATGATCCCATTTGTCGATGAAATGTTGCCGCTGATTGATATGCGTGAACAAGTGGTTTCATTTCCTCCACAGCCGGTCATCACGGAAGACAACCTCGTCGTATCGATCGATACGGTTGTGTATTTCCAAATTACCGATCCGACGGCAGCTACCTATGGTATTGCCAATTACATCGCCGCTGTAGAGAACCTCACCACCACTACCCTACGGAACGTGGTCGGTGGGATGAACCTCGAAGAAGCTCTCACCTCACGTGACGCAATCAACACACAATTGCGTGGCGTACTTGATGAGGCCACTTCCAAATGGGGCCTCCGGGTCTCACGCGTCGAGTTGAAAGCCATCGATCCACCACGCACGATCCAAGATTCGATGGAAAAACAAATGCGTGCCGAACGTGACCGTCGTGCGGCCATCTTGACAGCCGAGGGACAAAAACAATCCGAAATCCTGACTGCTGAGGGGCAACGTCAAGCGGCGATCTTGGAAGCAGAAGGTGATGCACAGGCGGCAATTTTGCGTGCGAACGCGGAAGCCGAAGCTATTGTGACCGTCTTCGAAGCGATTCACGAAGGTCGTCCGAATGCTGATCTGTTGGCATATCAATACCTGCAGGTCCTCCCCCAGATCGCCGATTCCGAGTCCTCGAAGATGTGGATTATCCCGTCAGAAGTTACGGACGCATTGAACCGCTTTAGTAATAGCTACGGTCCGAAGCCATCTCCGAATGGTGATGCTCCATCAGAAGCAGGTACTTCAGGCGATTCTGACACCCCTACTCCCCCA
>Ga0209487_1004093_pt1 | contig 11299 bp, 12 predicted proteins | sample Poulit2012_FD_187524 | JGI IMG/M metagenome (GOLD analysis project Ga0209487, IMG submission 187524) | Agricultural soil microbial communities from Georgia to study Nitrogen management - Poultry litter 2012 (SPAdes) (version 2) | ecosystem: Environmental > Terrestrial > Soil > Agricultural land... | reverse complement strand
CCATTGGCACGCAGGGTATTGCCGGTATCGACAATATCCACGATTTCGTCCGCCAGATTCATGATCGGCGCCAACTCCATGGCGCCGTACAGTTTAATCACGTCGATCTGCCGGCCTTGAGTGGCGTAATAGCGCTTGGCAATATTGACGTATTTGGTAGCCACCTTGATGCGCCCTTTCCGTACCGGGGCATCCGCCAGGGCAGCGGTAACCAGTTTGCAGCGGGCAATCTGGAGATCCAGCGGCTCATACAAGCCATCGGCACCGTTTTCCATGAGGGTGTCTTTACCGGATACGCCAATATCGGCGGCGCCAAACTGCACGTAAGTGGGCACGTCCGAGCCGCGCAGCACCAGCAGTCGCACATCCGAGTGGTTCGTGGCAAACACCAGTTTGCGGCTCTTATTGATATCTTCGGCGGGCACAATCCCCGCGGCCGCCAAAAGCGGCAGTGTCTGCTCCAGAATGCGGCCTTTGGTCAGGGCGATGGTCAGTAATTGGCTCATAAAATGCGCGTTGTTAACTGGGGATTCGCCGGATGTTCGCACCCAGCATTTGCAGTTTTTCTTCGATACACTCGTAACCGCGATCGATATGGTAAATGCGATCCACCAACGTGGTGCCCTCGGCCACCATACCGGCGATGACTAAGCTGGCTGAGGCGCGTAAATCCGTCGCCATTACCGGGGCGCCTTTGAGTCGTTCCACGCCAGTAATCATGGCGGTATTGCCTTCCAAGGTGATTTTCGCACCCATGCGGTTTAATTCGTGCACTTGAATCAAGCGGTTTTCGAAGATGGTTTCGGTTACCGTGCTGGTGCCTTCAGCCACCGCATTCATGGCCGTAAACTGAGCCTGCATGTCGGTGGGAAACGCCGGATAGGGCGCCGTGCGCAGACTCACCGCGCGCGGGCGATTGCCATGCATATCCAGCTCAATCCAGTCAGAACCTGTGCTGATCTGTCCGCCGGCTTCCTGCAACTTAAGCAGCACCCCTTCGAGTATATCCTCCCGGGTGTCTTTAAGTTTAACCCGGCCACGGGTTGCCGCAGCCGCCACTAAATAGGTACCGGTTTCGATCCGGTCCGGCATCACATTGTAACTGCAGGGGTTCAGGCGCTCGACGCCTTTGATCGTCAAGGTGGTCGTGCCGACCCCTTCAATGTCTGCCCCCATAGCGATCAGGCACTGGGTGAGATCCACCACTTCCGGCTCCCGAGCAGCGTTTTCCAGTACCGTGGTACCTTCGGCCAGTGCCGCCGCCATCAGCAGGTTTTCCGTGCCCCCCACCGTGACGGTGTCCATGAGGATGTGGGCGCCTTTAAGCCGGCCATTGGAGCGGGCTCGAATGTAGCCCTCATCCACTTCGATAACGGCGCCCATGGCCTCCAGACCGCGCAGGTGAATATCCACCGGTCGGCTACCGATGGCGCAGCCACCCGGGAAGGACACATTGGCCACCCCATGGCGGGCCAGCATAGGACCTAGCACCAAAATGGAAGCGCGCATGGTTTTCACCAGCTCGTAGGGCGCGGTGAAGTCGTTGATGCTGCTGGCGTCCACTTCGACGCACATTTTCTCGTCGATGGTGACGCCAACGCCCATGCAACGCAATAGCGCGAGCATGGTGGTGATGTCGTTCAGGTGCGGCATGTTGCCGACGCGTACGGGCCCATCGGCCAAGAGCGTTGCCGCCAGAATGGGCAGAGCGGAGTTTTTCGAGCCGGAAATTCGGATTTCTCCGTTGAGCGGCCCGCCGCCCTGTATCATTAATTTATCCATTGCATTCTCTGTGTTCTGCCTGCACCTGCGCTCTCTGTACGGGCCGGTATTGGCCAGTATGGGCGCACGACACCAGCGATCGCCGCTGAACAGCTACTGTTGCTGTTGCCATTCCTGGGGCGTAAAGGTTTTCATGTGGACCGCGTGAATGCTGCCATCGGCAATGCGGTCGGCCAAGGTGGCGTACACGGTCTGCTGTCTTTTAACACTCGAAAGGCCTTCAAAGGCTGGGCTGACCACGATCAGACTGATGTGACTTCCCTCAACACCGACTTGCACCTGGCTGTCGGGTATCTGACTTTCAATCTGGGCTTGAATTTGCTCGGGTTGCATAGAATCCGGCTCTCGTTGTTGCGGGTGAACGATTGGGGACCGGATCTTACCTCAACGCGCCATTGGGCGCATCTTTCCCGTCTCAGCCCCGTCTACCCGTTTCCCCCACATCACCCGTCCTGGCTCACATATTCATTCGCCAGCGGGGTGAGACGGCGCGCCGCCCAGATTCTGTCTAGGAGACATCGTCCAGCCAGTTATCGATGACCCGATCCAGATCACCGTCGTATTTACGTGCGGCCTCGGAAAACTGGCTGCGGAAGGAACGGCCCAAATTTACGCCGTCCAACACCAAGTTAATCAGCTGCCACTCCCCTGCCCGATTTTTCGCCATGGTGTAGGACAATCGATGGTTGCTCCCCTGGTGGCGGACATCTTGCCGCACGCTCACACGCCGTTTTTCGGCCACATCGTCCTCGGGCGGCGCCAGCGTAATGTTGCTGTCCACATAGCCAGCAATGCCTCGGGAATAGGTGCGCACCAGTCCCCGGCGAAACACTTTGGCAAAGTCCGCAATCTGCTCATCGGTGGCATCTTCGCCGTGGGGTCCCATGACCACCCGTGCGATGTAATCAAAATCCACCACTGGCTCCAGCGTTTGCTCGAATTCGGCAAAATAGGCCTCAGTGTCTACCTCGCCGTCGTTGTACTTCCGCACAAGGCTCAACAACTGTTCGGTTACCAGCTCAACCATTTCATGGGGCGTATCGGCTTTCTGCGGGGCGCTTTCAGCCTGAGCGAACACCACCACGCTAGCCATCATCAAAAACAAACCGCAGACGGTACGGTGTATGTGATTCACAAACATAAGCAACATCCTTTAGTAAGCGAAGCCTTGGTTAGCTCCGGGTTGCGTACGGCGCATGGCCGTAGACGGCGACGCCGTGGCAATTGGATTAAGACGGCCGCATGATTATCGTCGCGCTACACTATACCATTTGGCGCTTTGCCGGAACCAGTGTTTGGCCGCTCGCTCACGAGCATTTGAAAAGCGGCCCCGCCGTTGGGCCACCGTGCTTCTTGGCGGCCAAGCGGCGAATCACGCTATAATGCGCTCCCTGGCCGGACCGGCCGTATAGGCGGTGAGCCGCCCCCTCAACTGGCAAACCAACCTGGACTCCGTATGACCCAGTTTGACTTTATTCACTCCGGCCTGCGCACCATCGATATTGAAGCCGAGGCTGTGGCCGCGTTACGTGAACGGGTGGGTGTGGCCTTTACTCACGCCTGCCAACTCATGCTCAACTGTAATGGCCGGATTATCGTCACCGGCATGGGCAAATCCGGCCACATTGGCAAAAAGATCGCCGCCACGTTAACCAGCACCGGAACGCCGGCTTTTTTTATGCATCCGGGCGAGGCCAGCCACGGAGACTTGGGCATGGTCACCCGCGACGATGCGGTACTGGCCATTTCCTATTCGGGCAATTCGGATGAAATAGTGAGTTTGCTGCCTCTGATAAAGCGCCTGGGCATTCCCATCATCAGCATGACCGGAAAAGCACGCTCGCCCCTGGCGGAGATGTCGGACGCCAACCTCGACATCAGCGTAGCCAGCGAGGCCTGCCCCCTTGCTCTAGCGCCAACGGCCAGCACCACCGCTTCGCTGGTCATGGGCGACGCACTGGCCATCGCTTTGCTGGAAGCGCGAGGGTTTACCGCTGAGGATTTCGCTTTCTCCCACCCAGGTGGCACCTTGGGCCGCAAGCTACTTCTGCTGGTGACCGATATCATGCATACGGGCGATGCCATTCCCCGGGTGCGCACCGACGCTCCTCTAGCCCAAGCACTGCTGGAAATGACCGACAAGGGGTTCGGCATGACCACGGTGGTGGATGAGCAAGGCGTTCTGGTCGGCGTATACACCGATGGCGATCTGCGGCGCAGTGTCGGCCAAGGGGTGCGCTTGACCGACACAGCGATCGGCAGCCTGATGACCCCCAACCCAAAAACCATTGGGGACAATACCCTGGCCGCCGAAGGCTTGAAGATCATGGAAGATTTAAAAATTACCGCCTTGGTGGTGGTGAACGAACAACGTCAGCCGCTGGGCATTCTGCATATGCACGACATTCTGCGAGCCGGCATCATCTAAAGCGAACGGTGCCGCCAAAACGTAAGGCGTACCGTTCGTCAATCCGCCTACCGATAAATCAAAGAAGAGACCGAATTACTCCATGGATGCACAACTTCAAGCCCGGGCGCAACAGATTCAGCTCCTGTTGCTGGATGTGGACGGCGTTCTTACCGACGGCCGCCTTTACTTCAGCAACAGCGGCGAAGAATTCAAAGCGTTCTGCACCCTCGACGGACAGGGCATCAAACTTTTACAATCCGCTGGCATCAAAGTGGGCATCATTACCGGGCGGCAGAGCCAGTTAGTCGCCAAACGCGCCCGTGACCTTGGTGTAGAACTACTGGTACAAGGACGGGAAGACAAATGGCAGGCGCTGGAAGAAATTCTTCAAACCCAACCAGTGCCACTGGAGCAGATCGCTTTCATGGGCGACGACTGGCCCGACCTAACCATTATGACCCGAGTGGGACTGGCACTGGCTGTGGCCAACGCGCACCCCAGCGTTGCAGAACGGGCCCACTGGCAAAGCACACTTAAAGGCGGTGAAGGCGCTGTGCGCGAAGCCTGCGATATGCTTCTTAAAGCACAACGGCACTTTGACCGTTTACTTGCAGCGTACCTGGCGGATTAAGCACGCCCTCACAACGGAGATTGACATGCATCGTCACCCCATGTCCTGGCTTGGCCTGGCGCTGGTGATTCTGACCCTGGTGTTTTGGGACCGATCACCCACCGAGCGCCCGCAGCCTTCGCCGGACGACGAGCGACAATTCCCCAACGCCTATGTGGACAATATGCGTACCCGTGTTCTCGACGAGCAGGGGCGACTTCATTACCGCCTCAGCGCGCAGCGTGCTGAGCACTTCCAAGCGGACCCCGCTGGCCCCGGCGCAGACGACTACAGCCTCGTGGATAACCCCGACTTAACCATGCACCTCCATACTGCTGAGCCTTGGCACCTGCAGGCACGCAAAGGGCGGGTCACGGATGATGGCGATGTGGTGCTTCTACACGACGGTGTTCGTGCCTGGCAAAACGGTGAACACGGACTGACCGAACTGACCACCAGCGAACTCTGGGTCGAGGTACCCCGGGAATACGCCCACACGGATAAAGCTGTTAACATGCGCGCCGAACAAGGCACCACCGACGCCATAGGCTTGCGCGCGCAACTGGGAGACGAACGCATTGAGTTACTATCCGAAGTTCAGGGCCTCTACCATCCACAGCCTCTCCAACAGGAAGACGCCGATGATTAAGCGTTGTCTGCGTCGGATGGTGGTCTTTGCAACGACCCTGCCCCTGGTTATTGCTTCACTCACCGCTCTGGCACTGCCGGAGGATCGTGATCAGCCCATTCACATCCAGTCTGACCGCGCCACACATGATCAGCGTCAGGGTCGGACCGTTTATGAGGGCTCAGTCGAACTCACCCAGGGAACGCTGCGCATCCTCGCGAACCGAATCACCATACAAACCAACGGCAACAATGAAGTGCAATGGCTGGAGGCCGAAGGCTCGCCGGCGCACTTTGAACAACAGCCTAATATCGACGACAAACTGCTTACCGCCAGGGCTGAGTTTGTGCGTTACAGCGCTGGCGACCGCCAAGTGTTATTGCTGCGCAATGCTTGGATCGAACAAGACGGCGCCACCATGAGCGGCAACCGCATCGACTACGACATGGAGCTGGACGTTGTCAAAGCACAGGGTGAAACCGGTAGCGCCCGACCGCGTATCGAGATGGTGATACCGCCGCAAAACCGCGACACAGGCAACAACCAACGCACTGAAGGGAATTGATTTCGTATGCCCACGCTCTACGCTCTCAACCTGGCCAAAAGCTATAAAAAGCGGCGCGTTGTCATCGACGTTTCCCTGTCTGTGACCAGCGGCCAAATTGTCGGACTGCTGGGGCCAAACGGCGCGGGTAAAACCACCTGCTTCTACATGATTGCCGGCTTAATTGGCGCCGACAACGGACGGGTGCTGATCGATGAGACAGAAATAACCCACCTCCCCATCCACGGGCGTGCCCGCGCGGGCATCGGCTACCTGCCCCAGGAGGCATCAGTCTTTCGCAAACTCTCGGTCGCCGACAACATCATGGCGATTCTGGAGACCCGCAAAGACCTGAAAGCCGAGCAGCGCCGGGAAAAACGGGACGCCCTGCTACGGGAGTTTCACATCACCCACATCCAGGACAGCTTGGGAATGTCGCTATCCGGCGGTGAGCGCCGACGGGTAGAAATCGCCCGCGCCCTGGCCACCGAGCCACAATTTATCCTCTTAGACGAGCCTTTCGCCGGCGTAGACCCCATTTCGGTCAACGACATCAAGCAGATTGTCCGACACCTCAAAGAGCGCGGAATCGGTGTTTTAATCACCGACCACAATGTGCGCGAGACCCTGGATATCTGCGAAAAAGCCTATATCGTCAGCGAGGGCCACATCATCGCTGAGGGCGATGCGGCAACGGTTCTGAGCAATAAACAGGTGCGCGAAGTTTACCTGGGACAAAACTTCCAACTCTGACGCCGACCCCCACACTTGACAAAACGCATATTTCGCAAAAAGGGCACAAAGCTTGCTTGTATGTGTTGCCTGGGAGCTTCAGGCTGACTAAACTCTATCTATATCGCTATTCCAGTTATAGGTAGTGTCGTCGGAATATGAAGCAGTCCTTGCAGTTAAAAATGGGTCAACAGCTCACCATGACCCCCCAGCTGCAGCAAGCCATCCGCTTGCTGCAGTTGTCGACATTGGACCTGCAACAAGAGATTCAGGAGGCGTTGGACTCCAACCCCATGCTGGAGGTGGAAGAGCCCCACGAAGGCGACGCGTCCAACAGCAACGACGCCACGAACACCACTTCCACGCAAGAGCGCGAGTCGGAGCCAGAACCCACAGCTACCACCGCCGACGGTGAAGACAGCGGTGAGTGGAACGAGTCCATACCCGATGAGCTGCCCGTCGATACGAGCTGGGACGATATCTACCAATCCGCCCCCACCAGCAGCGGCCCCGCCCACGATGGCGAAGATACCGATTACGACAGTCGCTACGGCACCACCGACTCTTTATACGACCATCTGATCTGGCAACTCAACCTCACCCCTATGTCGGACCGGGACCAAGTTCTGGCTCTGGCCCTGATTGACGCCATAGAGCCCAGCGGTATGCTCTCCGTGCGACTGGAAGAGCTGCATGCGGACTTACAGCGGCAGATTGAGGATTTGGAATTCGACGAGTTGCTGGCCGTACAGCGGCGTTTGCAACAATTCGACCCCTGCGGTGTGGCCAGTCAGGACCTCTCAGAATGCCTGCTGGTGCAACTGCAACAGTTCGATCCCGCCACTCCACATCTGGCCGCGGCCAAGCTGATTGTCGAACACCATTTGCCGCTTCTGGGCAGCCGCGATTACCGCCAGTTAATGCGCCGGGCCAAACTCAAAGAGGCTGAACTGCGCGATACCATCGCCCTGATTCAGAGCCTCAATCCACGCCCAGGCGACGAAATCGCCAGCGGCGACGTGGAATATGTGGTTCCGGATGTGTTCGTCGAGAAGCGCGACGGCCGTTGGCTGGTCGAGCTCAACCCCGATATAGCGCCGCGTCTGCGCATCAACGCCAACTATGCCTCAATGGTCAGACGCGCCGACTCCAGCGCGGACAACACCTTTCTCAAGGACAATTTACAGGAGGCGCGCTGGTTTCTGAAAAGCCTGCAAAGCCGCAACGAGACGCTGCTCAAAGTGGCCACATGCATCGTAGAAAAGCAGCGAGGCTTTATGGAATACGGCGCAGAAGCCATGAAACCGCTGGTATTGCATGATGTGGCGGAAGTGGTGGAAATGCACGAATCCACCATCTCCCGGGTCACCACGCAAAAATACATGCACACGCCACAGGGTATCTTTGAGCTGAAGTATTTTTTCTCCAGCCATGTGAACACGGATTCGGGAGGCGAGTGCTCGTCGACCGCGATTCGTGCCATCATCAAAAAATTAGTGGCCGCCGAGATTCCTCACAAGCCGCTCAGTGACAGCAAAATTACGGCCATGCTGGCGGAACAAGGTATTCAGGTAGCCCGGCGCACCATCGCGAAATACCGGGAGTCCATGGGCATACCGCCGTCCAACGAACGCAAGACCCTGGCCCCTTAAACTGGCCGGACAACTCAGGTGGGCCCGACAGGCTGTATGTGCACAGAACGGCTGTTATGCTATTGGTGTGGCCGTCGTAACGGCCGGTTTACCCCCTCGGTCTGCCGACCGCTTTGGTTTGTTGGCAGGCCAGCCATTTACGCGACTGACTGAGAGGAAGGTAACTATGCAAATCACAATCAGCGGCCATCACGTGGACCTGACCGACCCCCTCAAAGCCTACGTCCACTCGAAGCTCGAGCGCCTGAACAACCACAGCGATTTAATTACCAGCATTCATGTGACCCTGACCGTGGTCAAACTGGACCAGAAAGCCGATGCTGTAGTACATGTGAATGGCAAAGACCTGTTCGCTGACGCCACGGAACTCGATATGTACGCGGCCATTGATTCGCTCACGGACAAGCTCGACCGGCAACTGATTAAGCATAAAGAGAAACTGCGCAGCCACCGGTAGCGCGGCGCTTGCTTGCGCCAAATGGAATTAATATTTAGCCGACCCAGGCCCATATATAACCGGGTAAAACCAGGCCCCTGGCTCATATAAAACCAGGCTCATATAAAAAGAGGAACAACCAGTCTCATGCGTTTGATCATTGTCAGCGGCCTGTCCGGCTCGGGGAAAAGTACCGCGCTGCACGTGTTGGAGGATGTGGGCTTTAACTGCATCGACAACCTGCCGGTAAGCTTGTTGCCGGCACTGGTTGCTCAGATTCAGACCCACCACGACAGCGCGGATCAAAAATTCGCCATCGGAATCGACGTGCGCAACGCCTGGCGGGATCTGAGTATATTCCCCGAGATGCTGGACACCCTTAAAGACGCCAGCGTGCCCTTTCACGTGCTGTTTCTTGACACCCGCCTGCCAGTGCTAATGCAGCGCTACAGCGAAACTCGCCGCAAGCACCCGCTCAGCAATCGTGAAACCAACCTGGAAGAAGCCATCTCCCAGGAGCGCAAGCTGGTTGAGCCCATACGCGATGCCGCCGATCAGGTGCTCGATACCAGCAACCTCAACCTACATGAACTGCGCGACCTGGTGAGAGAGCGGGTCGTTGGTCCCCATGAAACGACCATGGCCATTTTGTTTGAATCTTTTGGCTTCAAACATGGCCTGCCCGTCAACGCTGATCTGGTATTTGACGCTCGCTGCTTGCCCAACCCGCACTGGCAGGCAACACTGCGCCCGCTCACCGGCAAAGATCCCGATGTGGTGGAGTTTTTACAAAGCGAGTCCAGCGTTGAAGAGATGTATCAGGACATTAAAAACTATCTGTCGCGCTGGCTACCTCATTACCAAGCCAACAGCCGCAGCTACATCACCATTGCCATAGGCTGCACAGGCGGTCAGCATCGGTCGGTGTATCTGAGCGAACGGCTCTACAGCCATTTTGTCACGCAATTCGACAACGTGCAGGTACGCCACCGGGACATTAATAAACACCGTGCCGCTTAGCGTTCACTTAACCCAATCCCCCCTAGACGAACCATGAGAATCGCAGGTATGCATAAACTCTTATCCGGTGTCCTGATCACACTCTTGTTGGTGGGATGCGGCAGCGGCAGTTCTTCCCATCCGCGCCTCCCCCAAAGCCCGGCGGCCAACGACGTTCGCCATTACCCGGTAGAGCCCGATGGACCCTACGCCGAGGTGCTGGCCCAGTGCGCCTTCGAGTACATACGCGACGGCCACAACGACATCAACCGCACCTGCCCCATGAGCACTCTGCCCCTGCTGGGGCAGGAAGAGGCTGACGTCGATATAAACCTGATTCTGTCCCGCACGCTGGTCAGCCATGACTGGATGGCCGTGCGCTTTGAACAGTTGCTGAACGAGTTACCAAACGATTTATTGCAGATGTTTCAGGCCGTCACCGCGGTGGTGATCGGCGCCGACATTCGGCCCTCATACTACTGGGCCGCCACCGGCGCCATTTATCTGGACCCGTCGCGTTTGTGGCTGACCGAGGCCGAGAAAAACACCATATCCCGGGCGCCGGATTTTCGTGCCGACTTTGGAAGTGAGCTGGCATTCACGGAGTTGTGGCGCTACACCAAAAACGGCGACAACGCCTGGCGACAATACTCCCTCAGCGGGCCGGAAACCCAGCGTCCCCTGAGCGATATCGTCCACCCCATGGCCTCTTTGCTGTTTCATGAGCTGGCACACGCCAACGACTTTATTCCCCCGGCGCAGATACCGCACCTGAATCCTGACAACACCGTGCTGGAGGCCGCTGTCGCGCTGGAAGATGACGGCATCTCCGCGCAGCTGTACAACGACAGGCCCTTACAGTCGGAGATGTTATTTGGGTTGGCCCAAGTCATGTATGTGGGCGAGTCCGCCTCGGCCGCACAACGAGCCCTCACAGCGGAAGAAGTGGGGCTGGAGTTCGCCAACGACGCGGCCACGGACCCCTACGCCTACAGCACCCGCGCCGAGGATACCGCCATGCTGTTTGAGGAAGCCATGATGCGCTACCACTTCGGCATCGAGCGCGACGTCGCCTTTACCGACACCCCCGAAGGCCCCGACGTATGGTGTGATGACTACATAGTGCGCTGGGGCAACCGTGGCCGGGTGGGCGAGCCGAGCGTTCTGGCCCGGCTGGAAATGATTTTGCCGCTGTTTTTAGATAGCCACGACGTGGAGGATTACGTAGCCGCCATGGGCGCCCCTACCAGCCTCGAACCGGGCCTTGGCTGGTGCGAAAGCATAAATCCCACGGCTTCGATGTTCGGGCTTCAAAAAGCCCGCCCCGAGCGCCAGCCGCTGCCCGTGCAAGAGCCACGGCATGGACCGGGCCACCCCCACCACCACTGAACACCTATGAGACTGCTAAATTATGATTAACGACCACTCGGGGATCGATGACCAGCACGGCGATTTTGACGAGCAGCGCCCCCCCAGCAAGTCACAGCGCAAGCGCGACATGCTGGC
>Ga0209487_1004092_pt1 | contig 11300 bp, 6 predicted proteins | sample Poulit2012_FD_187524 | JGI IMG/M metagenome (GOLD analysis project Ga0209487, IMG submission 187524) | Agricultural soil microbial communities from Georgia to study Nitrogen management - Poultry litter 2012 (SPAdes) (version 2) | ecosystem: Environmental > Terrestrial > Soil > Agricultural land... | reverse complement strand
CGGGACCGGCGGCAAGGTCGGCATCGTCACCGGTGGCGGCTCGGGCCACATGCCGCTGTTCCTCGGGTACGTGGGGCGGGGCCTGTGCTCCGGCGTCGCCGTCGGCAACGTCTTCTCCTCGCCCTCCGCCGAGCAGATCTACGCCGCGACCGCGGCCAGCGACGACGGCGCCGGCGTGCTGTACCTCTACGGCAACTACGGCGGGGACGTCTACAACTTCGACGTCGCCGCCGACCTCGCCGCCGCCGACGGCATCCGCACGACCACGGTGCTCGGCACCGACGACATCCTCTCCGCGCCGCCGGAGAAGGCCGAGACCCGCCGCGGCGTCGCCGGCCTCATCCTCGCCTACAAGACCGCAGGCGCGGCGGCCGACCGCGGTGACGACCTCGACAAGGTCACCGAGATCGCCCAGCGCACCGTCGACCGCACCCGCACCATGGGCGTGGGCCTGGCCCCGACCATCCTCCCGGCCGCGGGGGAGCCGACCTTCACCCTCGGCGAGGGCGAGATGGAGATCGGTATCGGCATCCACGGCGAGCCCGGCCACCACCGCGGCCCGCTGGAGACGGCGGACCAGATCACCGACCGCTTCCTCGCCGAGCTCCTCAAGGAGCTCGACCTCACCGAGGGCAGCAAGGTCGTCGTGCTCGTCAACGGCCTGGGCGCCACCCCGCTCGAGGAGCTCTACCTCATCTACCGCCGCACCCACCGGGTGCTCGCCGAGCGCGGCGTGACGATCCACCGCAAGTACATCGGCGAGTACGCCACCAGCCTGGAGATGGCCGGTGCCTCGCTGTCCATCCTCCACCTGGACGACGAGCTCACCGAGCTCATCGACGCCCCGGCCCGCTCGCCCTTCTTCACCCAGGGCGCCGTCGAGCCGCTCACCGACATCCCCGCGAAGAAGGCCCCCGTGGTCCGCTCCGCCGCCGCCGAGACCGGCGAGGTGCGCACCCTCGAGGACGCCGGCCGGCTGCGCGACATCGTCCTGGCCGCCACCGAGCGGCTCCCCGGCCACGCCGAGGAGCTGCGTGAGCTCGACGCCGCCCTCGGCGACGGCGACCTCGGCATCACAGTCAGCGCCGGCGCCAAGGCGGTGCACCAGGCGGTGTCCGCGCTCCCGGAGAACGCCCACCCCAGCGAGGTGCTCCGGGCCGCGGGAGTCGCCTTCTCCGGCGCCAACCCCTCGACCTACGCCGCCCTCATCGGCGGCGGCCTCGTCGCCGCCGCGGCCGCGGTGACCGAGGCCGAGCGGTTCACCACCGAGGAGCTCGCCACCGCGCTCACTGCGTTCCAGCAGCGGATCATGGAGCGGGGCGGGGCCAGGCTCGGCGACAAGACCGTCGTCGACGTCATCGCCCCCGTCGCCGAGCTCGTCACCGACCGGCGCGGCGCGGCGGCCGGCGACATCGCCGCACAGGCGGTGCAGACGGCCTCCAGCGCCGTCGAGGAGGGAGCCGCGAAGGTCTCCCAGCGAGGCCGGGCCAGCTGGGTCGGTGAGCGCAGCGTCGGTCACCGCGACCCGGGCTCGGTCGCCTTCCTCCGCCTCCTGGAGGAGATCGCCAAGGAGTTCTGACCACCGTCCGTCACGACAACCACGACCCAGGAGAAGCCATGACTGTTTCCAGCACCAAGCGGCGCCTGACGGCCCTCGTCGCCACCGCCGCGATCCTGCCGATGGCCCTCGCCGCCTGCGGCTCCCTCGAGGAGGACGGCGGCGGCACCGACACCGCCACCGACAGCACCGCGACCGACGGCGGCGGCAGCGGCGAGCACACGATCGTCACCGTGCCCAAGCTCACCGGCATCTCGTGGTTCACCCGGCTCGGGGAGGGCACCGAGCGCTACGCCGCCGACACCGGCGTGGACGCCTACATGCAGGGCTCGGGCCAGGCCGACGCCAACGCCCAGGTCCGCGTCATCGAGGACCTCCTCGCCTCCGACGTCGACGCCCTGGCCGTCGTGCCCTTCCAGCCCGACGCCGTCGAGCAGGTGCTCGGCCGGGCGATGGAGCAGGACGTCGTCGTCATCACCCACGAGGCCCCGGAGATCGAGAACGCCGACTGGGACCTCGAGGCGTTCCGCAACGAGGACTACGGCCGCAACCTCATGGAGCAGCTCGCCACCCGCATGGGCGGTGAGGGCCAGTACGCCATGATGGTCGGCTCGCTCAGCTCGGCCACCCACATGGCCTGGGTGACCGCCGCCAAGGAGTACCAGGAGGAGAACTACCCCGACATGGAGATGGTCGGGGACTTCATCGAGACCTCCGACGACTCCCAGATCGCCTACGAGCGTATGCAGGAGCTCCTCTCCGCCTACCCGGACCTCAAGGGCGTCCAGGGCTCGGCGTCCACCGACGTCGTCGGTGTGGGCCAGGCCGTGGAGGAGGCCGGGCTGCAGGACGAGATCGCCGTCGTCGGCACCAGCACCCCGAACGACGCCCGCGCGGGACTGGAGTCCGGGGCCATCGACCTCATCACCTTCTGGGACCCCGCTGACGCCGCCTACGCGATGAACGTGCTCGCCAAGGCGATCCTCGACGGTGAGGAGATCACCGACGGGATGGACCTCGGCGTTGCCGGCTACGAGAACATCTCGATCGACGGCAAGGTCATCTATGGCGACAAGGCGTGGATCGAGGTCGACCTCGAGAACGTCGACGAGTATGACTTCTGACCGGAGCACCGGGGCGCCGTCTCGCGAGGGCGGCGCCCCGCCCGCCGTCGCCGTGCGCGGTGTGCGCAAGACGTACGGGAAGGTCGTGGCGCTCGACGACGTCGACCTCACCATCCGCAAGGGCACCGTCCACGCCCTTGTCGGGGAGAACGGCTCGGGCAAGTCCACCCTGACGAAGGTCATCGCCGGGGTGGAGCATCCGGACGCCGGCACGGTGGCGATCGACGGCCGGCGGCTCGACACCAGCGACCCCCGCGTCAGCATCGCCCACGGCGTGCGGGTGATCTACCAGGACCTCGCGCTGTTCCCCAACATGACCGTCGCGCAGAACCTCGCGTTCTCCGGCGGTGACCCGCAGCTGCGGGTCATCCGCCCCCGGGAGGTCCGCGAGCACGCGACCAGGGCGCTGGCCGCGCTCGAGCTCGACATCGACCCGGACGCCCGGCTCGGGGACCTGTCCACCGCCGAGCGCCAGCTCGTCGCGATCGCCCGCACCGTCTCCTCCGACGGCCGGATCATCCTCATGGACGAGCCGACCGCGGCGCTCACCCAGGACGAGATCGACAACCTGCTCCAGACCGTCCGCTCGCTCAGCGAGCAGGGACTGACGTTCCTGTTCATCTCCCACAAGCTGCGCGAGGTCGTCGCGATCGCCGACGACGTCACGGTCATCCGGGACGGGCAGATCGTCGCCACCGGGCCGTCCACGGAGTACGACCAGGCCCGGATCACCGAGCTCATGACCGGCGGGATGGTCGAGAACGTCCGCCGGGCCAAGCCACCGGCGAGCACCGAGGAGCCCGTCGTCCAGGTGCGCGGCCTCACCCTGCGGTCGAGCTTCCACGACATCGACCTCGACCTGTACGCCGGGCGCGTCGTCGGGCTCGCCGGCCTCGTCGGCTCCGGCCGGATCGAGATCGGGCTGGCGATCGCCGGGCTCGTCACCCCGGAGAGCGGGGAGATACGCTACCGCGGCAAAGTCGCGACCAACCTGCGGGACAACCCACGTCTGCAGTACGTGCCGGACGACCGGCTCACCGAGGGCCTCTTCCTCGACTGGTCGATCGCGGACAACATCGCGGTCAACGACCTGGAGGAGGTGCTCGGCCGCGGCGGGAGCGTCTCGACGGAGAAGATCGTCGAGCTCGGCACGACGTGGCGCGACTCGCTGCGGATCAAGGCACCCGACGTCCGCAACCCCGTCTCCTCCCTGTCCGGAGGCAACCAGCAGCGGGTGCTGCTCGCGCGGGCCCTGGCCCCGCGGCCGGACGTCATCGTGCTGAACAACCCGACGGTGGGCGTGGACATCGGCTCCCGGGCCGACATCCACGACGTCGTGCGGGACATCGCCGACCAGGGCACCTCGGTGCTCGTCATCTCCGACGAGCCCGCCGAGCTGCTGAGCGTCTGCGACGACATCGTCTTCATCCACGAGGGACGGGTCGTGGCCCGACGCGACGCGGACGAGCTCGACGAGGAGACCCTGGTCGACATCATCAGTAGAGGAGGCGAGTCGTGATCCAACGACTCCGAAGTAGCCGCGAGACACTCCTCGCGGCCGTCATCGTCGGGGTGGCGGTGGTCTTCGGGCTCATGGCGCCGGAGTTCTTCTCCCTCGCGCACCTGTTCGGGATCGCCCGCAGCGCCGTCGTCATCGGTCTCATGGCCCTGGGCCTGCTCGTCGTCCTCATCACGGGCGGGATCGACATCTCGGTGTCGGCCACCGCCGTCGCGTCGATGTACATCAGCACCGTCGTCCTGCTCGAGATCGGGTACGAGGGCCCGTTCGTCGTCGCGGCGCTGCTCGCGTGCCTCCTCGGAGGGCTCTTCGGCGTCGTCAACGCCGTGCTCGTCTCCCTGCTCAAGCTGCCCTCCCTCATCGTCACCCTGGGCACGCTGACGCTCTTCCGGGGCGGGCTGCTCGCCTTCGTCGGCACCGAGCGCATCCGGGTGCTCCCGGCGCAGATGACGGAGTTCTCCCAGACCCAGCTCGTCACCGTGACATCGGCGGGCCGGCAGGCCTCGCTGCACGTGGCCGTCCTCATCCTCCTCGTGCTCGCCGTGGCCCTGGCGTGGGCGCTGCGCTCCACCGGGTGGGGCCGCAACCTCTACGCCATCGGCGACAACGAGGAGGCCGCCGTGCGGCTCGGTGTCCCGGCGAGCCGGGTGCGCTTCAGCGCCTTCGTCGTCGCCGGCATCCTCGCCGGGCTCGCCGGCATCCTCAGCGCCTCGCTCAACCGCGCCGCCGACCCGTTCACGCTCGTCGGCCTGGAGATGGAGGTGCTGGCCGCCGTCGTCCTCGGTGGCGCGGCGGTGACCGGTGGCCGGGGCTCGGTGCTCGGCACCATGCTCGGTGTCCTCCTCATCACGATGGTGGGCACCAGCCTCGTCCTCGTGGGGATCCCGTCCGCCTGGCGGCAGGCCTTCGTCGGCCTGTTCCTGCTCCTGGGTGTCGGGATCCCGGCGATCCGGGCCCGCAGGACGGAACGTGCACGCGGAGTGGTGGTGTCGGCCTGATGGACGCACGTCTGGGAAGCAAGCTCCACATCGTCGCCCTCGTCGGGCTCGTCGTCGGGCTGTTCGTCGTCATGAGCATCCTGGCGCCGAGCACCTACCCCACCGGGCGCAACATCGCCTCGATGGCCAGCCAGATGGCCCCCATCGGGCTCCTCGCCCTGTGCATCGGGATCACCTTCCTCGTCGGCGGCATCGACCTGTCCATCGTCGCGGTCGCCAACGCGGCGGGCATCTGTGCGGCCGCCGTCATCGGGGCGCTCGAACCGAAGCTCGGCGTCGGCGGTGCGGCGGTGGTCGGCGTCCTCGCCGGCCTCGCCGTCGGGTTCGTCGCCGGGATCATCAACGGCACGCTCGTGGCCTACCTGCGGGTGCACCCGATCCCCATCACCCTCGGCACACTGGCCCTCTTCACCGGCGTGTCCACCGGGATCACCGGCGGGAGCACGGTCTACGGCACCGGCAGCCTCAACGTGCTGGGGTCCGGCACCTTCGCCGGCATCCCGGTGTCGTTCCTGCTCTTCGCGCTCGTCGTCGCCGTCCTCGGCTACATCACGCTGCGGACGCGGTTCGGGTTCCGGCTCTACTCGATCGGCGCGTCGGAGAAGGTGAGCCGCTTCGCGCGGATCGACGTCGAGCGGGTGCAGATCACCACCTACGTGCTCAGCGGCCTGCTCGCCGCCACGGCCGGGCTGGTGATGTTCGCGGGGACCAACGCGGCGAACGTCTCCTTCGGGTCGTCCTACCTCATCCAGGCGATCCTCGTCGCCGTCCTCACCGGGATCGACACGAACGGCGGCCGGGGGCGGATCGTCCTCGTGCTGCTCTCGGTGGCGGCCATGCAGCAGGTGCAGACCGGCATCAACATGGCGCTGGGCCGCTGGAGCGGAGCCAACTTCGCCGCCGAGTTCGGCTGGGGTGTCCTCCTCATCCTCGTGCTGGGTCTCAGCCAGCGGCTCGGGGACGGGACGCGCAGCCGTGGCTGGCGGTTCTGGCAGCGGGAGGAGCCACCGGCCGGCTCCGAGCCGTCCGGGGCGGAACCGGAGCGGTCCACGACCACCTCGTAGTCGGTGACCCTGGTCCACGACCGACGCGACGGGCCCACCCGGTGCCTCACCGGATGGGCCCGTCGCGTGCGTGTGGGCGGTCTGGAGGTGTCCGGGCGAGTGTGCCGCCTCCCGGTCAGAGCGCCTCGACGGCGGCGGCCATGACCGCCAGGCCGGACCGGTACCGCTCGAGGAAGGTGCGGTAGCCGGAGACGTCCTCGGGGTCCGGCTGCGCGATGTCGATGTCGGCGCTCGCGAACACGTGGTCGGCGAGATAGGTGCGCAGGTCCATCTCCCCGGCCCGGGAGAGGTAGGAGGCGAGGACCGCGATGCCCCACGCTCCGCCCTCGGAGGCGGTGCCCGCCACCGCCACCGGGGCGTCCAGCGCGGCGGCCATGAGCCGCTGGGCGACGCCGGGGGTGCGGAACATCCCGCCGTGGGCGAGCATCCGGTCGACCTGCACCCCCTCGCCGGCGAGGATCTCCATCCCCAGGCTCAGCGTGCCGAAGACGCCGTACACCTGGGCGCGGACGAAGTTGGCCAGGGTGAACCGGCTGTCGGGGGTGCGGACGAGCAGCGGGCGGCCGTCGGTGAGGCCGGCCACCGGCTCGCCGGCCAGGTGGTTGTACGCGACGAGGCCACCGGCGTCGGCGTCACCCTCGAGGGCCTCACCGAGGAGGGTGGCGAAGACGTCGTCCGGCTCGAGCGGGTTCCCCGACAGCGCGGCGAACCGGCCGAAGAGCTCGGCCCAGGCGGCGAACTCCCCGGCACCGTTGTTGCAGTGGACCATCGCCACCGGCTCCCCGCTCGGGGTGGTGACGAGGTCGATCTCGTGGTGCAGGCTCGCCAGCGGCCGCTCGAGGACGACCATCGCGAAGATGCTCGTCCCGGTGCTGACGTTCCCCGTGCGCGGCGCGACGGAGTTGGTCGCCACCATCCCGGTACCGGCGTCACCCTCCGGCGGGCACATCGGCACCTCCGGGCGGAGCGTGCCGGAGGGGTCGAGCAGGGCCGCGCCCTCGGCGGTGAGCCGACCGGCCGGCTCACCGGCACGCAGCACCCGCGGCAGCAGCTCGCGCACCCTGAGGCCGGGGGCGCGGTCGGCGACGAGCGCGTCGAACCGGTCGGCCATCTGGGCGTCGTAGTCCCCGGTGGCGGCGTCGATCGGGAACATGCCCGAGGCGTCGCCGACGCCGAGCACCTGCTGCCCGGTCAGCCGCCAGTGGACGTAGCCGGACAGGGTGGTGAGGAAGCGGACGCTGCCCACGTGCGGCTCGGCGTCGAGCACGGCCTGGTACAGGTGGGCCACCGACCAGCGCAGCGGGATGTTGACACCGAACAGCTCGGACAGCTCGGCCGCGGCGGGACCGGTGGTCGTGTTGCGCCACGTGCGGAAGGGGACGAGGAGCCCGCCGTCGCCGTCGAAGGCCAGGTAGCCGTGCATCATCCCCGAGATCCCGATGGCCCCGTAGGTCGAGGGCCGCACACCGTAGCGACGCTCGACGTCCGCGACGAGGTCGGCGTAGGCCGCCTGCAGCCCGGCCCACACCGACTCCAGCGAGTAGGTCCACATCCGGTCGACGTACTCGTTCTCCCACTCGTGGGAACCGACCGCCAGCACCGTCGCCGGGTCGGGCCCGACGAGGCAGGCCTTGATCCGGGTGGACCCGAGCTCGATCCCCAGGGAGGTCCGGCCGTCGCGGATCGCCTCCCGCGCGGCGTGGTCGTTCTCGTTCGCAGGTGCAACCGCGTCGGGGTACGTCACGAGGCCTCCGGTTCGCTCGAGGGGTCGGTCCGCCCCTCATCGTAGGTCGGGCCGGGGCCGCTGCGGACCGACTTCCGGCCCACCGTGGAGGGACCCGCGGACAGCCCCCAGCACTGCGCTACCCGAACGCGAGGTAGCGCCCCGGCTTGTCGGCCTCCTCCACCGTGAACCGCAGCTGCAGCCCGGCGTCGGCGAGGAGCGCCACCTGCCGGGTGAGCTGCTCGTGGGTGACGAAGACGTGCGGCCCCAGGTCCCAGTCCCGTGCGATCCAGTCGCGCAGGGCGGTGAGGAGCGCACGGTCGGTGCCCGCGGCGAGGCGGGAGGTGCGCACCCAGAAGTAGACCGCGGCGTCGTGCTCGGCCCAGCGGTGCTCACCCACCGGGGTGATGCGCGCGCCGTCGTACATGCTCGCGTCCGGTGGCATGAGGTAGACGCACCCGAGGCACTCGCTGCCGGCCGGGTCGAGCACCGTGTAGGTGAAGGCACGGCCCTCCGCGTGCCGCAGCTCGAGCTCCGCGAGGTCGGCGCGGTTGTCGGCCACGGTGAAGTCGTCGGTGGGCCACGTGGACTGCTCCCAGACACGCAGGAGCTCGCGGCTCTCCATCACCGCGGCGTGGTCCGGCTCGGCGTCGGCGGCGGTGATCGGGCGCAGGACGAAGGTGTCGGTCGTCAGGCCGGCGGGGGCGGTGGAGCGGAACGGCACGGTCGGGCTCCTCGGTAGGGCAGCGGTGGGTGTGCAGCGCCGGCGTCGGGCGCGTCCCCGTCGTCGGAGCGGCACGCCCGGGCGATGCGCACGTGGCCGAGAGTACGGGGCGGGCGGGGGCGGCTCACCCGGATTCTCGGTCCCGGCCCCTTCAGCTCGGCGCCGCGGCCGTGGCATACTCACCGACCCATGCAGTACGTCCTGCTTCGTCCGTAGCCGCGGGCACACGCCGCGCGGCCACCCCTCAGCGTCATCGTGAGGGGTTTTTTCGTTTCCGGAACCGGGGGGACCATGACCGACGTCCGTACGACGCACACCTACGACGCCCACGCCGCGGAGGAGCGGTGGCAGCGCTACTGGGCCGAGCACGGCACCTTCGTCGCGGCCGACGACGGCGCCCGGGAGCGGCGCTACGTCCTCGACATGTTCCCCTACCCCTCCGGCGACCTGCACATGGGCCACGCCGAGGCGTTCGTCATCGGTGACGTCGTCGCCCGCTACCTGCGCCTGCGCGGCTACGACGTGCTCCACCCGATCGGCTGGGACTCCTTCGGGCTGCCGGCCGAGAACGCCGCGATCGCCCGGGGCAGCGACCCGGCCGCGTGGACCTACGCGAACGTCGAGACCCAGGCGCGCTCGCTGCGCCGCTACGGGCTGAGCCTGGACTGGACCCGCCGGCTGCACACCTCCGACCCGGAGTACTACCGGTGGACCCAGTGGCTGTTCCTGCGCCTGTGGGAGCGGGGGCTGGCCTACCGCCGCGGCAGCCAGGTCACCTGGTGCCCGCGCGACCAGACCGTCCTCGCCAACGAGCAGGTGGTCCACGGCCGGTGCGAGCGGTGCGGCGCCCAGGTCACCCGCCGCGAGCTCACCCAGTGGTTCCTGCGCATCACCGCCTACGCCGACCGGCTGCTCGACGACATGGCCCTGCTCGAGGACGGCTGGCCCCACCGGGTGCTGGAGATGCAGCGCAACTGGGTGGGCCGCTCCGCGGGCGCCTACGTCGACTTCCGCATCGAGCCCGAGGGCGGCGAGCCCCGCACCGTCACCGTCTTCACCACCCGTCCGGACACGCTCTACGGCGCGACGTTCTTCGTCGTCGCCCCGGACGCCCCGCTGGCCGCCGAGATCGTGGCCGCCGGACAGCGGGCCGAGTTCGAGGCGTACCGCGAGCGCACCCGGCGGCTGTCGGACGTCGAACGCCAGGCGCAGGGTGCCCGCACCGGGGTGTTCCTCGGCGCCCACGCGGTGAACCCGGTCGACGGCAGCCGTCTGCCGGTGTACGCCGCCGACTACGTGCTCGCCGACCACGGCACAGGTGCTGTCATGGCCGTCCCCGCGCACGACCAGCGCGACCTCGACTTCGCCCGCGCGCAGGGGCTGCCGGTGCGGGTGGTCGTCGACACCGGGGAGCCGTCGCCCGCGGAGACCGGCGTGGCCGTCACGGGAGAGGGGACCTACGTGCGCTCCGGCCCGCTGGACGGGCTGACCGACCGGGCCGCAGCCGTCGCCTCCGTCGTGGCGCGGCTCGAGGCCGACGGGACCGGCCGCGCCGGGACGAGCTACCGGCTGCGCGACTGGCTGGTGAGCCGGCAGCGTTTCTGGGGCGCACCGATCCCGATGGTGCACTGCCCCGGCTGCGGGGAGGTGCCGGTGCCCGAGGACCAGCTGCCGGTCACCCTGCCCCACCTCACCGGCGCCGACCTCGCCCCCCGCGGCGTCTCCCCCCTCGCCGCGGCCACCGAGTGGGTGCGCCTGCCCTGCCCGCGGTGCGGCGGTGCGGCGCGCCGGGACACCGACACCCTCGACACCTTCGTCGACTCCTCCTGGTACTTCCTGCGGTACTGCTCGCCCGGCTACGGCGACGCCCCGTTCGACCCCGACGCCGTGCGCCGCTGGATGCCGGTCGACCAGTACGTCGGCGGCGCCGAGCACGCCGTCCTGCACCTGCTCTACATGCGCTTCATCACCAAGGCGCTCCAGGACGCCGGGCTCGTCGACTTCCCCGAGCCGGTGCTCCGCCTGCTCACCCAGGGCCAGGTGGTCAACCAGGGCCGGGCGATGAGCAAGTCGTTGGGCAACGGCGTGGACCTCGGCGAGCAGCTCGACCGGTACGGCGTCGACGCCGTCCGCACGACGATCCTCTTCGCCGGACCGCCGGAGGACGACCTCGACTGGGCCGACGTCAACCCCGCCGGGACGGTGAAGTTCCTCCAGCGCTGCTACCGGCTGGCCGCCGACGTCGGCGCGCCGGTGGGTGCCGACCCGGCCGCAGGGGATCGGGCGCTGCGCCGCGTCACCCACCGCACCGTCGCCGAGGTGGAGGACCTCCTGGAGCGGCGGCGCCTCAACGTCGTCGTCGCCCGCGTCATGGAGCTCGTCAACGCCACCCGCCGCGCGGTCGACGGCGCGCCCGGGCCCGCGGACCCGGCGGTGCGGGAGGCCGCCGAGGTGGTGACGGTGCTCCTGAGCATGGTGGCTCCCTACCTCGCCGAGGAGATGTGGGAGCTGCTCGGCCACCCGCCCTCGGTCGCCGAGGCACGCTGGCCGGAGGTCGACCCGGAGCTCGTCGCCACCGAGACCGTCACCT
>Ga0209487_1004091_pt1 | contig 11301 bp, 9 predicted proteins | sample Poulit2012_FD_187524 | JGI IMG/M metagenome (GOLD analysis project Ga0209487, IMG submission 187524) | Agricultural soil microbial communities from Georgia to study Nitrogen management - Poultry litter 2012 (SPAdes) (version 2) | ecosystem: Environmental > Terrestrial > Soil > Agricultural land... | reverse complement strand
AGTTAGTCGAATGGCGCCAGGTTCGCTATAATCCGGCCGTTTTGCCAGACAAGGTCGGCCATTCGCTGGCCGGCGTCGTGGTGTACCGGCCGCAGCGAGTGCGTGGGCAGCCCGAGGCTGACCCTTCCCGGCCCGCCGCCCATGGTTGCAGCCATACAGTTGAAGCGATACAGCAGCGAGGAGTTCCAGAGTGCTTGAAGCCTACCGTCAACACGTCGCCGAACGGGCCGAACAAGGTGTCCCGCCCAAACCGCTGAATGCGGAGCAGACCGCTCAGCTGGTGGAGTTGCTCAAGAATCCCCCCGCGGGCGAGGAGCAGACCCTGCTGGAGCTGCTGACGGAGCGGGTGCCGCCGGGGGTGGACGAGGCAGCCTACGTCAAGGCCGGCTTTCTGGCCGCCATTGTCGAGGGTGAGGCGAGCTCGCCGCTGATCGACCGCGCCCAGGCCGTTCGCCTGCTGGGCAGCATGCTGGGGGGCTACAACATCGAGCCCCTCATCGGCCAGCTGGGAGACAGCGAACTGGCCGAGCTGGCTGCGGAGCAGCTCAAGCACACCCTGCTGATGTTTGATTCCTTCCACGATGTCGCCGACCTGGCCCGCAACGGCAATGTCCATGCCCAGGGCGTGCTCCGTTCCTGGGCCGAGGGCGAGTGGTTCACCAGCCGCCCCGAGGTGCCCGAATCCATCCAGGCGGTGGTGTTCAAGGTGCCCGGCGAGACCAACACCGACGACCTGTCGCCGGCCCCCGATGCCTGGAGCCGGCCGGACATTCCGCTCCACGCCCTGGCCATGTACAAGATGGCCCGGGAGGGCCTGACCCCGGATGAGCCCGGCAGCATCGGCCCCATCCGGCAGATCGAGGAGCTGACCGAGCGCGGCCTGCCGGTGGCCTTTGTCGGCGACGTGGTGGGCACCGGCTCCTCGCGCAAGTCGGCCACCAACTCCGTGCTGTGGTACTTCGGCGAGGAAATGCCCGGTGTGCCCAACAAGAAGAACGGCGGCATCTGCATTGGCGGCAAGGTGGCCCCGATCTTCTTCAACACCATGGAAGACGCCGGCGCCCTGGTCTTTGAGGCCCCGGTGGACCGGCTGGAATACGGCCAGGTCATCGACATTCGCCCCTATGAGGGCAAGGTGCTGGATGCCGACAGCGGCGAGGTGCTCAGCGAGTTCGAGCTGAAGTCCCCGGTGCTGCTGGATGCAGTGCGCGCCGGCGGCCGCATCAACCTGATCATTGGCCGCGGTCTGACCATGCGCGCCCGGGAAGAGCTGGAGCTGGGTCCCACCGACCTGTTCCGCACCCCCGCCCAGCCCGAGGACAGCGGTCGGGGCTACACCCTGGCCCAGAAGATGGTGGGCCGGGCCTGTGGCATGGAGGGCGTGCGCCCCGGCACCTATGTGGAGCCGATGATGACCACCGTGGGCTCCCAGGACACCACCGGGCCAATGACCCGGGACGAGCTCAAGGACCTGGCCTGCCTGGGCTTTTCCGCCGACCTGGTAATGCAGTCCTTCTGCCACACCGCGGCCTACCCCAAGCCGGTGGACATCGACACCCAGCACACCCTGCCGGACTTCATCACCACCCGCGGCGGCGTGTCCCTGCGCCCGGGGGATGGCATCATCCACAGCTGGCTCAACCGCATGCTGCTGCCCGACACCGTGGGCACTGGCGGCGACTCCCACACCCGTTTCCCCATGGGCATCTCCTTCCCCGCCGGCTCGGGCCTGGTAGCCTTTGCCGCCGCCACCGGCGTCATGCCCCTGGACATGCCGGAGTCGGTGCTGGTGCGCTTCACCGGCACGCGCCAGCCCGGCGTCACCCTGCGGGACCTGGTGCACGCCATCCCGCTGTACGCCATCAAGCGCGGTCTGCTGACCGTGGGCAGCACCGGCAAGGTCAACGTCTTCTCCGGTCGCATTCTGGAGATCGAGGGCCTGGAAGACCTCACCGTTGAGCAGGCCTTCGAGCTCTCCGACGCCTCCGCCGAGCGCTCCGCCGCCGGCTGCACCATCAAGCTGTCGGAGGAGTCCATCGCCGAATACCTGCGCTCCAACATCACCCTGCTGCGCTGGATGATCAGCGAAGGCTACGGCGATGCCCGCACCCTGGAGCGCCGCGCCCGGAAGATGGAGGAGTGGCTGGCCAGCCCCAACCTGCTGCAGGCCGATGCCGATGCCGAGTACACCGAGGTCATCGAGATCAACATGGACGAGATCATCGAGCCCATCGTCTGTGCGCCCAATGACCCCGATGACGCCCGCACCCTGTCCGATGTGGCCGGCGACGGCGTGGACGAGGTCTTCATCGGCTCCTGCATGACCAACATCGGCCACTATCGCGCCGCCGGCAAGCTGCTGGAGCGCTACAAGGGCACGCTGCCCACCCGGATGTGGATTGCCCCGCCCACCCGCATGGACGAGCACCAGCTGATGGAAGAGGGCTACTACAACATCTACGGCGGGGTGGGTGCCCGCACCGAGATGCCGGGCTGTTCCCTGTGCATGGGCAACCAGGCCCGGGTGGCTCCCAACAGCACCGTGCTGTCGACCTCCACCCGCAACTTCCCCAACCGTCTGGGAGACGGCGCCAACGTCTACCTGACCAGCGCTGAGCTGGCGGCGGTGGGGGCCATTCTCGGTCGCCTGCCGACCCGGGAGGAGTACATGGAGTACGCCGGCCAGCTGGATGCCATGGCCTCGGAGATCTACCGCTACATGAACTTCGACCAGATCGCCGAGTTCCAGGCGGGCGCCGAGGACGGCAAGCGCATCGCGGCGGTGGAAATCCAGACCGTGGCCTGAGCGGAGGCGGGCGGGGTGGAGCCAGCTTCGGGAGTGGCGCCACCCGCCGTGCCGATTGGGCAGGGCGACGACCGCCGAAGGGAAACAGGCCGCGCAGAGCGTCCGTGGACAGCTCCGCGCGGCCTGTTTGCGTTGGGCGAAGGCCGGCCTCAGGCGCGGTCGTCCAGCGGCCAGTGCTCCAGGGCCAGGCCGCCGTCGGCCTCGGCGCGCAGCTGCCAGCCCAGCGGTCCCCAGTCGCCGAGGACGATGCGCTCTCCCCCCTGCAGGGGGTGGCGGGCCGGGCGGTGGGTGTGGCCGTGAATCAGCAGGTCGACCCCGTGCTCGGCCATGGCCTCGGCGACGGCTTCGGGGTGGACGTCCATGATGGCCATGCTCTTGCCGTCCTGGGCCAGGCGGCTGTCGTCGCGCAGCTGGTGGGCGAGCTGGCGCCGCTCCGCCAGGGGGCGGGCCAGCACGGCCTGCTGCCAGGCGGGCTGGCGCACCTGGCGGCGGAAGGCCTGGTAGTCGACGTCGTCGGTGCACAGACTGTCGCCGTGCATCAGCAGGGCCCGGCGCCCGTGGAGATCGATGACGATGGCCTCGGGCAGCAGCCGGGCGCCCACCCGGCGACAGAAGTCCTCGCCCAGCAGGAAGTCGCGATTGCCATGCTGCAGGGCCAGCTCGACGCCGCTGTCGCGGAGTTCGGCCAGGTCGTGCACCACGGTTTCGATCCAGGGGGCGTCGTCATCGTCGCCGATCCAGGCCTCGAAGAGATCCCCCAGGATGTAGACCTGCCCGGCGGCCCGGGCAGGCCCCCGGGCCCAGTCGGCGAAGGCCCCCAGAAGATCGGGGCGCTCGCCGCACAGGTGCAGGTCGGAGATGAACAGGCTGGGGCGGCGCTCAGCCATCTTCGCGGAGGGTGGCCTGCTCGATGGTGATGGTCTCCAGGGGCACGTCCTGATGGCCGGCGCGGTTGCCGGTGGCCACGCCCTTGATGGCCTCGACCACGTCCATGCCCTCGACGACCCGGCCAAAGACGGCATAGCCCCAGCCCTGCGCATCTTTGCTGCGGTGGTTGAGGAAGCTGTTGTCCGCCACGTTGATGAAGAACTGGGCGGTGGCCGAGTGGGGGTCGTTGGTCCGCGCCATGGCCACCGTGCCCACTTCGTTGGCCAGGCCGTTGTCGGCCTCGTTCTGGATGGGCTCCCGGGTGGGCTTTTGCTGCATGTCGGCAGTCAGGCCGCCGCCCTGGATCATGAAGCCGTCGATGACCCGGTGGAAGATGGTGTCGTCGAAGAAGCCGTCGCGCACATACTGGGCGAAGTTGGCGGAAGTCTCGGGGGCGCGCTCGTGGTCGAGCTCGATGAGGATGGTGCCGAGGGAGGTTTTGAGAGTGACCATGGACTGCCTTGTGTGAACGGTGGATGAAGCCGATATAATAGGTGTTTTGCCCTGCCGGAGAAACCGGCATCCAGCCAGATCGGATGATTCATGAAGCAGACCTCAACCCAGACCGCGTCCCCGTCGGCGGACTCCGGCACCCCGGAGCGGCCCACCAATTTCCTGCGCAGCCTCATTGCCGAGGACCTGGCCAGCGGCCGGCTGCAGGGCGAGGTCATCACTCGCTTTCCGCCGGAGCCCAACGGCTACCTCCACATCGGCCATGCCAAATCCATCTGCCTCAACTTTGGTCTGGCCGAGGAGTTCGGCGGGCGCTGCCATTTGCGCTTTGACGACACCAACCCTGAAAAGGAAAGCCAGGAGTACATCGACGCCATCCAGGAAGACGTGCGCTGGCTGGGCTATCAGTGGCACGGCCCGGTGCGCCATGCCTCGGATTATTTCGAGCAGCTCTACGAGTGGGCGCTGGTGCTGATCGAGCGGGGGCTGGCCTATGTCTGCCACCTCACTCCGGAGGAGGCCAGCGAATACCGCGGCTGGGCTACGCGCCCGGGGCGGGAGAGCCCCTATCGCAACCGCAGCCCCGAGGAAAACCGGGCCCTGTTCGAGGCCATGCGCCGCGGCGAGATGGCAGAGGGTGAGTGTGTGCTGCGGGCCCGCATCGACATGGCCTCGCCCAACATGAACCTGCGCGACCCCATTCTCTACCGCATTCGCAAGGCCAGCCACCACCAGACCGGGGACGCCTGGTGCATCTACCCCAGCTATGATTTTGCCCACGGCCAGTCCGATGCCATCGAGCACATCACTCACTCCATCTGCACCCTGGAGTTCCAGCACCACCGGCCGCTGTACGACTGGTTCATCGAGCACCTGCCGGTGCCCTCGCGGCCCCGCCAGTACGAGTTTGCCCGGCTCAACCTGAGCTATACCGTCACCAGCAAGCGCCGCCTCAAGCGCCTGGTGGATGAAGGCGTGGTGGCGGGCTGGGACGATCCGCGCATGCCCACCCTGGCGGGGCTGCGCCGGCGGGGCTATACCCCGGCGGCCATTCGCCGGTTCTGCGACATGATCGGGGTCACCCGGGCGGACGGGGTGGTGGATGTGGCCATGCTGGAACACGCCCTGCGGGATGATCTCAACGACCACGCCCCCCGGGCCATGTGCGTGGTGAACCCCCTCCGGGTGGTGCTGACCAATTTCGACCAGGAGGTGGAGTGGCTCCTTGCCCCGACCCACCCCCAGCGGCCGGAGCTGGGCGAGCGCCGGCTGCCCTTCACCCGGGAGCTCTACATCGACCGGGCAGACTTCAACGAAGACGCCAGCCTGTCGAGAAAGCGGTTCCGCCGGCTGGTGCCCGGAGACTGGGTGAGACTGCGCAGCGCCTACATCATCCGCGCCGACGAGATCATCCGGGACGAGGCCGGCGAGATCGTGGCCCTGCACGCCTCGGTGGTGCCCGATACCGTGGGCGCCGATGCCCCCGAGGGGGTGCGCCCCCGGGGCGTCATCCACTGGGTCTCCGCCAGCCGCGGCGTGCCGGTGGAGCTGAGGCTGTACGAGCGGCTCTTCACCGACCCCGCCCCGGATGCCGCCGAGGGAGACTTCATGGACCACCTCCACCCCGAATCCCTGCGGGTGGTGCAGGCGGTGCTGGAGCCCGATGCCGCGGAGGTGGCGCCCGAGGGCCACTTCCAGTTTGAGCGGGAGGGCTATTTTGTCGCCGACCGCCACGACCACCGGCCCGACCGGCCGGTGTTCAACCGCACCATTGCCCTGAGAGATTCCGGCCCCCGGCCGGGTTGAATCCACCCGGGTGGCCCGGCCCCCGCAACGATGGAATGCCATGCACAGTGTCGACCCTGCCCGGACCGAGCCGGGCCCCGTCCACGTCTACAATACCCTGAGCCGCAGCAAGCAGCTGTTGCAGCCCCTGGAACCGGGGCGGCTGCGCATCTATGTCTGCGGCATGACGGTGTACGACTACTGTCACCTGGGCCACGCCCGGGTGCTGGTGGCCTTTGACGTCATCGTGCGCCATCTCCGGGCGCTGGGCTATGAGGTCACCTATGTGCGCAACATCACCGACATCGACGACAAGATCCTCCAGCGGGCCCGGGAAAACGACGAGCCCTATACCGACCTGACCGCTCGCTTCATCCAGGCCATGCACGAGGACGAGGCGGCGCTGGGGGTGCAGCGCCCCGACCTGGAGCCCCGGGCCACCGCCCACATCGAGGACATGCTGGCCATGGTGCAGACCCTGATCGACAAGGGCTATGCCTACCAGGCCGACAATGGCGACGTCTATTATTCAGTGGCGCGCTTCGAGCGCTATGGCCAGCTGTCCGGCCGGAACATGGACGAGCTGCTGGCCGGAGCCCGGGTCGAGGTGGGTGAGGCCAAGCGGGACCCCCGGGATTTCGTGCTCTGGAAAGCCGCCGCGGAGGGCGAGGAAGTCCACTGGCCCTCCCCCTGGGGGCCGGGTCGACCGGGCTGGCACATCGAGTGCTCGGCGATGTCCACCCGCTGCCTGGGAGACAGCTTCGACATGCACGGCGGGGGGCCGGATCTGCGCTTTCCCCACCACGAAAATGAAATTGCCCAGAGCGAGGCGGCGACGGGCCAGACCTATGTCCAGTACTGGATGCATGCCGGCGCGGTGCGCCTGGACGGCGAAAAGATGTCCAAGTCCCTGGGCAACTTCTTCACCATTCGCGACATTCTGGCCGAGCACCACCCCGAAGCGGTGCGCTATCTGCTGATCGCCAGTCACTACCGCAGCCCCATCAATTTCAGCGAGGGCAGTCTGGGCGAGGCCAGGCAACGGCTGGAGCGCTTCTACCAGGCACTGCAGCCCTATGCTGACGTGGCCCCGCAGCCCTGGGCCGAGGCCGCAGCCAGCTCCTGGGGCCAGCGCTATGTGGCCGCCATGGGCGATGATTTCAACACCCCCGAGGCCCTGGCGGTGCTGTTTGAACTGGTGCGGGAGCTCAACGCCAGCAGCGGCGAGCAGGCCCGGGAGCGAGCCGGCATCCTGCGGGCCCTGGCCGGCGGGCTCGGGTTGCTGGAGCAGGGCGCCGAGGCCTTTCTGCAGGCCGGCGCAGGCCTGTCCAGCGAGGCCATCGAGGCCCTGATCGAGGAGCGAGAGCAGGCCAAGAAGGGCCGGGAGTTCGACCGGGCCGACGCCATACGCCAGCAGCTGCTGGACCAGGGCGTCGTGCTGGAGGACACCCGGGAGGGCACGCGCTGGCGTCGTGGAGCGCCGGCCCCCGGTGGCGACTGAAGCGGCTGCCACCGGTACCACCGACAAGCAGGACAACCACAGAGGGAGTGGATCGCCCATGACCATACTGGTGACCGGCGGCGCCGGCTACATCGGCAGCCACACCTGCCTGGAGCTGATCCAGGCAGGTCACGAAGTGCTAGTGGTGGACAACCTGGCCAACAGCGACCGGCAAGCGCTGCACAGGGTGGGGGAGCTGACCGGGGTGGAGCCGGCCCTGGTGGAGGCGGATCTGCGCGATGCCGAGGCCATGGACCGACTGTTTGCCAGCCACGACATCGAGGCCGTCATCCACTTTGCCGGGCTGAAGGCCGTGGGCGAATCGGTGGCGGAGCCCCTGCGCTACTACCACAACAATGTCTACGGCACCCTGGTGCTGTGCGAGACCATGGCCCGCCACGGCGTCTTCCAGCTGGTGTTCAGCTCCTCGGCCACGGTCTACGGCGACCCCCACGCGGTCCCCATTCGGGAAGATTTCCCGCTGTCAGCCACCAACCCCTACGGCCGCTCCAAGCTGATGATCGAGGAGGTGCTGCGGGACCTGGGCGTGGCCGACCCCCGCTGGAACGTGGTGCTGCTGCGCTATTTCAACCCGGTGGGTGCCCACCCCTCAGGCCGCATCGGCGAGGACCCCAGCGGCATTCCCAACAATCTGATGCCCTACATCAGCCAGGTGGCGGTGGGCAAGCTGGAGCAGCTGTCTGTCTTCGGCGATGACTACCCCACCCCCGACGGCACCGGAGTGCGCGACTACATCCACGTGGTCGATCTGGCCCGGGGCCACCTCGCCGCCCTCCACCGGCTGCGGGAGGACCCCGGCGTGGTGGCCTACAACCTCGGCACCGGCCGGGGCTATTCCGTGCTGGAGATGGTGGCGGCTTTTGAGCAGGCCTCGGGGCGGGCCATTCCCTACCGCATTGCCCCCCGCCGGCCGGGGGATGTGGCCAGCTGCTATGCCGACCCCGACTTGGCCCGCCGGGAGCTGGGCTGGCAGGCCGAGCTCGGCCTGGGCGACATGGCCCGGGATGCCTGGAACTGGCAGCAGCAGAACCCCGACGGCTACCGCTGACGGCATTCGCAGCGCAGCACAGCCGGTAAAAGAAGAGAAAGAGAAGAGAGAAAAGGAAAAAGAAAAAGAAGGGAAGAGATCCCGGCCCGCCGCAAGGCTGGGCCGGGGAGAGGGCTCAGCGGGTGAGGATGACCGAGGAACCGTGGCCAAACAGGCCCTGGTTGGCGGTGATGCCCACCTTGGCACCCTCGACCTGGCGGTCGCCGGCCTGGCCGCGCAGCTGCCAGGTCAGCTCACAGACCTGGGCCAGCGCCTGGGCGGGCACGGCCTCGCCGAAACAGGCCAGCCCCCCCGAGGCATTGACGGGAATGCGACCGCCAATGCGGGTCTCACCGGCGCGAACCAGCTGGGCAGCTTCGCCTTCCTTGCAGAGCTGCAGGTCTTCCATCCAGTCCAGCTCCATGGCGGAGGACAGGTCATAGACCTCGGCCAGGTCGACGTCCTCGGGGCTGATGCCGGCTTCCTCGTAGGCCTTGGCCGGCAGGGCCGAGCGGTACCGATGGCCCTCGACATTGGCCGCCGCCGAGGAATCGGTGGCGATGTCGGGCATCTCCAGCACCTCATTGGCAAAGGTGGGCGTCACCGTGGAGATGGCGGAGATCCGCGGGGCGTCGGCCTTGCCCATGCGCCGGGCGTAGTCGGCACTGGCCACGATGACCGCAGCGCCGCCATCCGAAGTGGCACAGATCTGCAGCAGGCGCAGCGGGTCGGCCACCATGGCGGAGTTGCGCACATCCTCCAGGGTGAACTTCTTGCGATAGCGCGCATTGGGGTTGGTAAAGCCGTGCTCGCTGTTCTTCACCTTGACCAGGCTGAAGTCGTCCTCGGTGTCGCCGTAGAGGTCCATGCGGCGCCGGGCATACAGGGCAAAATAGGTGGGGTTGGTAATGCCCAGGTAGAAGCGCACCCAGTCCGGGTCGTCGGGGCGATAGCCCTTGGCCGGGGCCAGAAAGCCCTTGGGCGTGGTGTCGGCGCCCACCACCAGGGCCACTTCGCACTCGCCGGCCAAGATCTTGGCCCGGGCCGCCGCCAGGGCCTGGGAGCCCGTGGCGCAGGCCGCATAGGAAGTGTTGACCTCACAGCCCTGCCAGCCCAGGGCCTGGGCAAAGGTGGCCCCCGCCACATAGCCGGGGTAGCCGCAGCGCATGGTGGCGCCGCCGGAAACAAACTGGATGTCCTGCCAGGGAATGCCGGCATCTTTCAGGGCTGCCAGAGCCGCCTGGGTGCCATACTCGACAAAGTTGCGGCCCCACTTGCCCCAGGGGTGCATGCCGACACCCAGAATTGCTACGTCTTGACTCATGTTGTCTGGCTCCTGTCTCAGGCCGACGCCGCGGTCTGCGGCTTCCACTTCCACGTCATCTTGATCTGATCGTCTTCTTCATGCAGCGGCTCCACCACCAGCTGCATGGGCATGCCCACCTTGAGCTGGTCGACATCGTAGCCCGAGGCCACCTGGCCCAGCACGATCATGCCTTCCTCTTCCAGCTGGACCGCCGCGATGGCGAAGGGCTCGAAGGGGTCGGGGGCCACGAAGGGCTCCGGCGGCTGGTAGCAGGCATTGGTATAGGACCAGAGGGTGCCGGTGCGGGACAGTGGGGCCTCTTCAAAGCTCGTGCTCTGGCAGGCCGGGTTGCGGCAGAAGGTTTCCTGACGTGGGAAATAGCAGGTGCCGCACTCGGTGCAGCGGCTGCCGATCAGTTGCGGCGCCTCGGGGTCCAGGGTAAACCAGCCCTCGATGGCGGCAACGCGTTGCTTTTCACTCATGATGGGTCTCCGAGAACAGCGGAAAGGTGCAGATGCGCCGGCGGGATCGCCCGCAAGCATACTATTCCGTGGCGAGGGCCAGCAAGTCGGCGCCGGTTCAGGGCTTGATGCGGTAGACCGCCGTCAGCCGGGCCTCGATGCGCTGCCGGGCCGCTTGCACCGGGGCGCCGCTGTCGCTGTCGGCACTGCGAGCGGCCATCATCATGGACTCGGTCCGGAGCACGGGCGTGGGCGCGGCGCCCCCGGCCTGAATGCGGTAGACCGGCCCCAGCCTGGCCCCCATGGCTTCGGCCAGGTTTGCGGCCTGCTCCCGGGCTGCGGCGGCGGCCCGGCGCTCGGCTTCGCGGTGCAGCTCGGTGCGGTTGCTGAAGTCGAAGCGCAGGTTGTGAATGGCGCTGAGCCGGGTTTCGGACAGAGCCTGGACGAGCTCGCCATAGCGCTCCAGATCCCGCAGGGTGAGCTCGAACTGGCGGCTCGCCTCCTGGCCCACCAGCAGGCGCTTGCCATCCTCCCACTCGTAGCGGGGCTGGATCTGAATGCGGGAGGCGTTGACGTCTTCCTCGGCGACCTGGAACCGCTCGGCGACGCGGGCCAGCTCGGCGGCGACCTCGTCCACCTCGCGCCGGGCCTCGGCGCTGGTCTCGGCGGTGTGGCTCACCTGGGCCTGGATGATGAGCAGATCCGGCATGGCCAGCACCTCGCCATGGCCTTCCACCTGGACGTGGGGACCGCTGGGCAGGCCATTGTCGGCATGGACCCCCAGGGCGGGCACCAGCAGCAGCGCCAGCGCCCAGGCAGTGAATGAAGCTCGCAACATGTTGCCCTCCGGTGACCAGACACCCCGCCCTTCGAGACCGGGCGAGCACCGGCCCACTATGCCACAACCGGGGCCGGGACGGACAGCGTGGCCGGTTTTGTCAGTTCAGGCGGCGCTGCCGGTCATTGGAGGGCGAACTAACGTGAGGTAGTCTGGAGCGCAGCCAGGGTGGGACC
>Ga0209487_1004090_pt1 | contig 11304 bp, 8 predicted proteins | sample Poulit2012_FD_187524 | JGI IMG/M metagenome (GOLD analysis project Ga0209487, IMG submission 187524) | Agricultural soil microbial communities from Georgia to study Nitrogen management - Poultry litter 2012 (SPAdes) (version 2) | ecosystem: Environmental > Terrestrial > Soil > Agricultural land... | reverse complement strand
GGCCAGTCCCACGCGCAGATTCGAAACCGTGGAGGCGAGCGCACGCCGAGACAGTGGGCGCAAGATGAGATAGATCGCCATCGCACCGACCCACATCGCCAGCGCCATAAAATACGGAGCGAGCGCGGCGCCATAGCCTCCCACGGAGTTGGCGCGGTCATTGTCTTGGGTAAACGGGGTGGCAACCGTCTCGGCTAGATGCTCGCGCTCATCGCTGTTGTAATCGGGGATTTGCTTGCTGCCCTTGTCGAGTTTCGATGCCAGCTCATCGGCCCCGGACTCGAGTTTTTTGGCGCCGTCATGGGCATCATCGGCGCCGGACGCCAGACGCGAGGCACCGGACTGGAGTTCGTGCGCGCCATCATCTGCTTGCCGCAGGCCCGACACCAGTTCGGGCATGGCGTTGGCAAGCTCGCGGTTGCCCTCCGCTACCTGCCGCGAACCGTCCGCCAGACGTTGCGATTGCCGGGCGTAGTTATTCACCTCATCGGTGGCTTGAGATATAAACGGCCGCACCTTGCCGTCCACGCTGGCGGAGGCTTCTTCAATCCTGTCGCAGATACGTTTCGGTGACGTCTGACGGCATTCGGCGACCACATCGTTCAGCACATCCTTAAGCTCATCCAAACGCTGGTCGGCCGTGCCCGCTGCCTGATTAACGGTACCGGCGATCTGCTGCACCATTTGGTTGATTTGCGCATTGCCTTGGGCCACCTGCTCGGCGCCACTGGCCAGCTGTTCGGTCTGGGACGGCAACGATGACGTCTGATCGACGATCGTGTCCAATCCGCCTGCCAGTGTCCCGGCCCCGTCGGATAGGCGGTGGGCCCCATTGGCCAGCTGGCCGGTGCCATCGGCAAGCTCACCGGCACCGTCGGCGAGCTGGTCGGCTCCGTCTGCGGCGTCCTGCAGCGACGACTTCATATCCGAAAAGCGTAGGTACACATTGTCCAGGTAGGTCTCGGTCACTTCGGAATTCATCGCCGAGCGGGCGGCCTGGGTCACGGACATCGCGATATTGCCGTTGATGTAGTTAATCGCGTCATTGGTCTGTAGATCCAGGACGCCCTGGATCGCATCAGTGGGGTCACCATCGGTCGACGTGGCGGCTTTCGACAGGTTTTTGGGGATCGTCAAGACCGTGCGGTACTTGCCATCGGCCAACCCCTTGCGCGCGTCGGCGGCGTCGGTCAGGTACCAGTTGTAGTTCTGTTTTGAGTCATTGCTGATCAGATTGGCCGCCAGCTCCCGGCCGATAGGAACTGTCTGTTCATCGCCGTCTTCGTCGGTCATCTTCACCGGTTTGTCCTCGTTGACGATGGCGGCATCGATGCGATCGACGTGGCCGGGTGGATTGAGATTGGCCCACACATACAGCGCCCCGTAGCACAGCGGCACGATCAGCACGGCCAGCACGGCCGCACGCGTCAAGCGGCTGCGGCGGAAGCGGACCAGCTCAAACCAGGGCAATGACGGCGTAGGAAACATCAGATCATCAACTCACGCATGGTGCGGGCGGTATCCAGTTCGAGCAAGCGCACGCGGCTGGAACCATCGGAAATGGGGCCGTCGGCAACGTTCTTGCTCATCGCCGAGGCGACGACGGTGACATCACTGTCCATGACCTCGACTGCATTCCACAGGGCACGGATGTCTTCGGTGACGCGTATGGCATCGATGTCTTCAATGAACACAATCTTGGGCTGTGAAATCAGCGCCAAGACCACACTTAAGAAGGCACGTTCCAGACGCGAAAGAGACGAGACCAATCGGTTACCGGCGATTGACGAGAACCGCGCCCCGGCGCGCTCGCAGCCGCGCTCCAGCGCTTCATTGAGCCGGTCGAGCACAGGCTGGACGGTCTTGTGACGCACCCAGATGCTCAGCGATCGCATCGCAAGTCTTTCGGCGATATGCTGTTCGACCGTCAGATTGTCTTCCAAATCGTTGACGCCGGTGAATTCGGCCAGGGCGCACGCGGTGCGCACATCGCGTCCTTCTTGGGGCAGTAGGTGTCCGCAGACGCGTAGGCGTCCGGCGTCGAAGTCCATACGCCCGGCCAAAGTCAGCATGAGCGATGTTTTTCCTGAACCGGACGGCCCATAAATCACCAGGTGTTCGCCGGGCTTGAGCTCGATGTTGACATCGTTGAAAACGGTGCCTTCGGGCCCGGCCTTCGTCAGGCCGGCAGCGCTAATCGCGGTGTCGTGGCCCGGCCAGTCGGCGAGCTCTAAACGTTCTTGGAGCGCATCGCCCTCGACGTCGAGTTCGGGGAGCATGCGGTCGATGACCCGCGGAATACGCCAGGTGACATGACCGAACAGCTTCATGACCGCCGGGACGACTATCATGCGCACGAAAAACGCGTCGACGAACACGCCCACCGCCAGCGCAAAAGCGATCGCCTTGATGTTCGGGTCGCCCTCGGGAACGAATGCGGCGAAAACCGCGAACATGATGACCGCGGCGGCGGTGACCACTCGCGCGCTACCCACAAAACCGTCGCGGATGGCCGAATCCGGGTCGCCGGAGCGAGCGTATTCTTCCTTCATTCGCGACACCAAGAACACTTCGTAGTCCATGGCCAATCCGAACAGCACGCCCATCACAATGATCGGTAAAAAGCTGATCAGCGGGCCGGCACGGTCTAGATTGACCAATGCGCCGAAGTGGCCGTTCTGGAAGACGGCCACCACCGCGCCGAACGATGCCGCCACCGAGACCAGATAGCCAAGCGAGGCTTTCAGCGGCACGAGTATCGAACGGAAGACGGTGGTCAGCAGGACCAGCGACAAGCCCACGACCACGATCGCGAACGGCGTCAAGGCCGACCGCAACCTCTCGGACACGTCGATGGCTACCGCGGTTTGTCCGGTGACGCCGTAATCGATGCCCAGCTCATCGGACACGGCCGGTTCGTGGTCACGGATCCGTTCGACCAGATCGGCGGTGCGCGGGTCGCTGGGCGCGGTGGTGGGGATTACCTGGATGACGCCGGTGTCGGCGGTGGGATTGGGTGTCGCCAAGCCGATGGCCTTGACGCCCGGGATCTTCTTGATGTCGTCGGCGATCTTATCGACATCGCCGACCGGGTCATGGCTGGTGATGATATCGGCATTGATCAGCAGCGCGCCGTTGAATCCCGGCCCGAAATGGGAGTCGACAAGCTCGTACGCTGTTCGTGCCGTGGTGCCTTCGGGCGCCGACCCGTTATCGGGCAATGCCAATCGCAAACCCGTGGCCGGAATCGCGACGAAGGCCAATGCCCCGACCACCAGCACAATCGTCAGCAGTGGCAGGCGCGTGGTCGCCTGAACCCAACGACGTGCGAACCCGCCGCGTGCTTTCTTCGTCCGCCGTTTGGGTGTCAGCCGGTCTCCGGCAAAGCCCAACAGAGCGGGCAACACGGTGATGGCCACCAGTACGGCGATCAACACCGCACCGGCGGCGACAACACCCATGACCGTGAGGAAGGGGATATTGGCCACCGCCAGCCCCAGCAGTGCGATCATGACCGTCACACCGGCGAATATCACCGCCGAGCCGGCGGTTGCCACAGCGCGGGCGACCGATTCTTCCGGGTCGACGCCGTCGCCGAGTTGTTCGCGGTGCCGCGAGACGATGAATAACGCGTAATCGATACCCACCGCTAAACCGATCATGATTGCCAGCAGCGGCGCGGTGCTTGAAATGGTGGCGGTGTGGGCGGCCAGGTACGTCAGTTCCATCGTGACGCCCACGCCGATCAGGGCGGTGACAATCGGCATGATCGCAGCGCGGGCGCTGCCCAAGGCCAGCAATAACACGATAAAGGCCACCACAACGCCGACAGCTTCGGTGGCCGAGAGCTCGGGGCCGGTATCGGTGAACACGTCACCGCCGAATTTGGCCGTGTATCCGGCATCGCGTAACGGCTCGGCGGTCGGCTCCAGTGCGTCCACCGAGGCCTGGTCTACATTTTCAAGCGATTTTGTGAACTGGATTTGCACCATGGCGGCGCGGTCATCATCGCTGATGGATATCGAAGTCATATCCGAATACGGCGACACCGCCTCTGCGACACCGTCGATGTCCTGCATGTCGTCGACGGTTGCCGAAACCAGCGAGCGCGCTTGCTGCGTGCGCATCGTCGAACCGTCGGGTGCGACCACGATCAGATATGCGCTGGTTCCACTGAGCTCGGGGAAGGTGCGATTCAGTGAGTCGATCGCTTCTTGCGACTCGGTCCCGGGAATGTCGAACGAATCTTGGGTCGTGCCCCCGAAGCCCGCGACGGCCAACCCCAATACGACCAGAAGGGCCAGCCAGGCCGACAGTACGCGACCGCGATACCGCCATGCCCACCGACCCAGGGAGTAAAGGGACATTGACACATAACGACGATACAGTTATGTATTGAGTGCGTCAAAGTAACGCTGATCTCGTGGCGGAACGCTGCAACAGCATGCCCGGCATTACCAGAATCGAGGGTCTCCATGGCATCACGTCATCCCGGCACGACGGGTACCCGCAATCGTTCGGCCACCCGCGAGCGGCTTCTCATCGCGGCTCGGCGGGTCATGGTCGAGCAGGGGATACAAGGCGCCTCGGTTGAGCGAATCTGCGATGCCGCCGGGTTCACCCGCGGTGCGTTTTATTCGAATTTCGAAACTAAAGACGATCTGGTGCTGGCGATGTTCGAACACGAGAAAGACGTCATTTTCGCGCACCTGAACCAGGCGGCCGACAGCCGCGATCTTTCGGGCCTCGACGATGAAGACGCCTTCGCGGCGATCATCGACCGGTTCCTGGTGGCCGCCCCGGATAGCGCCGATCAGTACGTCGTCATCACCGAATTCGCGCTGCACGCAATTCGAGACGGCCAGGTGGCGACGGCCTTCGGTCAATTCTGGTCCGCGCTTTTGGACGATCTGTGCGATCTGATGGGCCGGGTCGTAGACCAGCGGGGGCGAATGTTCACGGTTGAACCGCGCCATCTCGCCTCGATGCTGGTAGGGACGTGGGAAATGTCCCTGCGCGGCGGTTTTATTGCCGGCAGTCAGCGCGACGCGACCGTGTTACGCCAGACGCTGCCGGCGGTCCTAGTGGCACTGACTAAGGTGAAACCGTGACTACCTTGCGTGACGTTGTTGACGTATTAGACGAGGCCTATAATCCCCGCTGGGCCGAAGACTGGGATGCGGTCGGAACCGTCGCCGGTGACCCCGATGCACCCGTGCGCCGGATCTTGCTAGCGGTCGACCCCGTTCAGCAGGTGGCCGACGAAGCGGTCCGGCTGGACGCCGATTTGCTGTTAACCCACCATCCGCTTTTTCTGCGCGGCACCACGACGGTGGCGGCATCGACGCCCAAGGGCCGGGTCGTGCACACGTTAATGCGCAATAATATTGCGCTGCACACGTGTCACACCAATGCCGATGTGCCCGAGCTGGGAGTCTCGGAGTCCATGGCATTTGCATTGGGGCTGTCCGATGTTCGTCCGTTACTGCCTGCCGTTCAGGACGGCGGCGACGGCATGGATAAGTGGATCGTTTTCGTGCCCGCCGACGACACCGACACCGTCGCCGAAGGGCTATGGGCCGCCGGTGCGGGAATGCTGGGTGAATACACCCGCGCCAGCTTCCGATCGACAGGCACCGGAACGTTTCGGCCGTCGGCGGATGCTAATCCGGCCATCGGCAGTGCCGGGGCCGATGAACACGTGGCCGAAACCCGTCTGGAAGTCGTGGCGCCCCGAGCCCGGCGCGAAGCTATCCGCGCGGCGCTGTTGGCCGCGCACCCCTACGAAGAACCCGCCTACGATGTATTTGAAAGCGCCGCAAGACCCGCGGCGGACGATCCGGGACGGGCCCACCGCGGACACGGCCGGATCGGCCATTTAGCCGAAGAGATGACGCTGCATGATTTCGCCGTCATGGTGCGCGAGGCGCTTCCGAGCCATCACGGGGGGATACGCGTGGCCGGTGAGCCCGGTCAGGACATCCGTACCGTAGCGTTGTGCGGCGGATCGGGAGACTTTCTACTGGACCGGGCGCAACAGGCCGGCGCCGACGTGTACGTGACGTCCGATCTGCGCCATCATCCCGTTAGTGAACATCGCGAGCAGGCGGAGGCATGTGCCGTCGTGGACGTGCCGCATTGGGCCGCCGAATGGACATGGTTGCCCGTCGCGGCACATCTGTTGCAGGATCGACTTGGCGATAGTGTAGAGATACATATCTCCAGCACCGTCACCGATCCATGGTCATTTACCGTGGCCGCCGATCTTGAATCCAGGAGCGCACGCTGAAAGCCACACCCGACGCACAGCGCACGCTGCTCGACGTCCAGGACCGTGATTCGGCTCTGGCACGCATTGAGCACCAACGCCGCAATTTGCCCGAACTCGAGCGGATCGCCGAGCTGGAAAACAATGCCGCGGCATGCCGTTCGCGGCGCATCGAAGTCCAGACCCGCGTCAGCGACTTGACCGAAGACCAACAGCAGGCCGAAAACGAGGTCGAACAGGTGCGCGCCCGGCGTGATCGCAATAGCCAGCGGATGACGTCGGGCGCGGTGACCAATCCTAAGGATCTCGAGGGACTGCAACACGAGATGACGGCGTTAGACCGTCGCATCAGTACGCTCGAAGACAATGAGCTCGAGGTAATGGACGCGCTGGAGCAGGCCGAGAATCAGTTGGCCGATGTCGACGGCGAGTTGGAGACCATCAACTCCGAGCTGGACGAACTGCGCGGCACCCGCGACGCCAAACTTGCCGAGCTCGACGCACAAGCCGACACCGAACGTCAGGAACGCACCCGCCTGGCCGAGACCGTCCCCGACGAACTCATGACGCTCTACGAGCGTCTCAGGGGACAGTACGGTGTGGGAGCGGCGTCACTGCGGCGGAAGCAATGCCAGGGCTGCCGACTGGAAATTAATGACGCGGACCTCAGCGAGATCGCCGGATCGCCGGCCGATGATGTCGTGCGTTGTCCCGAATGCAACCGGATCCTAGTGCGAACAGACGAGTCGGGCCTGTGAGCCGGCACGTCATCGTCGAGGCCGATGGCGGATCGCGCGGCAATCCAGGTCCGGCCGCCTATGGAGCGGTGCTCCGAGACGCCGACAGCGGGCACGTTATTGCCGACAGCAGCCAAACCATCGGCCGCGCAACCAATAATGTCGCCGAATACCGCGGCCTCATTGCCGGCCTTGAACTTTACACGGAGCACGCGCCCGATGCCGAGCTGGAAGTGCGCATGGACTCTAAACTGGTCATCGAGCAGATGGCGGGACGCTGGAAAATCAAGCACAGCGATATGCGATCGCTGGCGACGCGTGCCCACGGGCTGGCACCGCTGGATACCCGGTGGACCTGGATTCCACGGGAAAAGAACGCGGCCGCCGACCGGCTGGTGAACGTCGCCTTGGATGAAGCCGAAGGTAAAACCGCGCTCGACGATGGTGCACGGGGGCCCGACGCGCTGCGTGAAACGCCTGGGTGGCGGGATGCGGCCGGCGGCCGGCCGACCACCCTGATCCTCTTGCGGCACGGCGTCACCGATCAGACGGTCGGCAAGGTCTTCAGCGGAAGCGGGGGAGGCAATCCCGGTTTGAACGAAACCGGCCGCGAGCAGGCGTTCCAGGCGGCCGACTGGCTCACACGTCACGGGTCGGTGGCAGCGATCGTCGCGTCGCCGCTGACGCGGACCAGAGAAACAGCCGGTGTGGTGGCCACCCGGCTGGGCCTGGACGTGATCGAGGATTCCGGCATCGCCGAGGCTTCATTCGGGCAATGGGATGGCTATTCGTTCGCGCAGGTGATGGAACGCTGGCCGCAAGAACTCGAACGCTGGTTGCAGTCCAGCGCCGTCGCCCCGCCGGGTGGCGAGGCATTCGATGACGTCGCCCAGAGGGTCGAGGCTGCCCGTGACAGGATGCTGGACGCCCATCGGGGCCAGACGATCGTCGCGGTAAGCCATGTGACGCCCATCAAACTGCTCGTGCGCGACGCTTTGAACGCACCCATGCAGGTGATTCACCGCATGGAACTCGCACCGGCATCGGTGACCACCATCAACTACTATCCCGACGGTGTGCCCAGCCTACGCAATTTCTCGCTTCCGCCCGGGTGAACCTCGCCGAGCTAGACTAGGGGAGCGGATGAGTCGGCCGGGCGGCCGCGACGAGATGATCTCGCCGAGGAAAGTCCGGACTCCACAGAGCACGGTGGTGGCTAACGGCCACCCACGGCGACGTGCGGGAAAGTGCCACAGAAAACAGACCGCCAACGGCCTCCGGCTGACCGGAGGTACGGGTAAGGGTGAAACGGTGGGGTAAGAGCCCACCAGCGCTTCCGGCGACGGGAGCGGCTCGGCAAACCCCACCGGGAGCAAGACCAAGAGGGCATCGAGGTGCCCGCGTTGACGGGTTGCTCGCCCATATCAACGGGTAGGTCGCTTGAGGCGCGCAGCAATGCGCGCCCCAGATGGATGGCCGCCCACCGCCGCGCGGCGGTGACAGGATCCGGCTTATAGGCCGGCTCATTCGCTCTCCCGGGAAACTTGCACGGCGCCGCAGTCACGATAGCGTCGAGTCGTGAGACAGGGACCTGAAGAAAGCGGCGCGTCGTCCCGAGATCACGAGTCCTTCCGCATCAGCTGGCCGCAACGCCGTTTCCTGTTGACCCTGGGCATGCCGGCCATGGGATTGGCCTTTGCCGTGACGGTAGTGTCCAGCTACGTGCCCGTCCTATTGGGGGCTATCGCCGGTCCGGTCGTCGTCGGCGCATTCATCGGGGGCGAAGGATTTTTCGGTCTGTTCATGCCCACCGTGGTGGGAGGGCTGCTGGACCGCAGTACCCAAGCGGTCCGCGGACGGCTCATATACATTGCGATTTTCGGCGTGGCGATCACCGGTTCGCTGGCGGCCCTGGCCGTCCTCGGCTTTGTGGACGCGTTCAATCTGTGGTCGGCCGGCCTGATCCTGGCGGTGTTGTATGCCGCCTACTATGCGTATCTGACTCCGTACTGGGCCCTGTACACCGATCTGGTGCCCAAAAATCAGAGCGGGCGTTCCCGCAGTGTCGAGAGCACCTGGCGCGTCACCGGCGTCGGCGGAGCACTCATCGGTGGCGGTTTGCTCTTGGATTTGTCTCCGGGCTGGCCGTTCTTTGCCGGCGCCGTCTTGGCTGCCGCCGTGACGCTAGTCCTCCTCGGACGGTTACGGGCCCGGCGGGGCGAACCGATCGGCCAGCACGCCAATGAATCCCGAGCACAGCCCGACACCACGCGCGAAGCCATTGGCGAGCTGTTGCGTAACGGCCCCATCCGCAATCTGTTCATCGCCAATGCGCTATGGAACGGCGCGCTGTCGGCGTTGCGCGCATTCGTTGTCCTGTTCTTCGTCGTCGGGATGGGTACGTCGGCCACCTATGTATCGACCGTCATCTTTCCGCTGGTAGCCGTAGGCATCATTATCGGTGCGCCGATATCGGGATGGCTGGCCGATCGTATCGGCCATATCGGACTGGTAACCGCGACCCTGTGCATATACGGCACCGTCATTGCGTTCCCCGGATTCACGCAAGCCACGTGGGTGGTGGCGCTGATCCCGGTGGTGGCCCTGTCCGCGGCGACACTGATGACCCTGCCCGAATCGATGCTGATGCGTCTGGTCCCCGCCCATCTTCACGGTTCGGCATCGGGCCTATTCGGCCTGAGCCGGGGGATCGGCGGGGTTATCGGGCCGGTCGCCACCGGCGTGGCGATCCTGGTGTTGCGGCCGGTGCTTAGCACCACGCACGGGTATGCGGCCATGTGGTTTGTGTGTTCCCTGACATTACTCATCAGCATTCCGTTCGTCCTAGCGCTACGCCACGACGAACGCCTGTGAACATCGTGATGCTGTACGGTCCCACGGGGCACAATGGAGCACATGGACGACGCACCGAAGTACTGGTATTGCATTAAGCATCAACGGGTCGAGGGAGACGAGGGATGCCGCGCGATCCATCGTCTCGGCCCGTTCGACACACCAGAGGAAGCCGCGCACGCTTTGGATATCGCCGCCGAGCGCAATGAAGAGTGGGACAGCGACCCGCGCTGGAACGATCCCGACGATCCAATCGACGGACAGTGAACCGTCGGCGCCTGCGGGCACGCTTGCGGCGTCGCCAGCGCCAAGAACGGCTGCAACGGTCGGGCCCGTGGATCGCCGCCTGCGGTCTCTTGGCTGTGTTGTGGCTGGCGATTGCCAGCTCGATCTTCGCGCCGCCGTGGGCCGTGGGCCTGTATATCGCGGTCGTCCTCGTGCTGATTCCGCGATTGGTGCGTATGGCACGCACCGAGCCGGCGCGCAGTGTATGGGTCCCCGCCTACGCGGTGGCCGGCTGGCTGATCATCACGGCCGCCGGTGTCATGCTCGGCGGATGGGCCCAGTGAATTAGGCCCAGTGAATTAGGCCCCGTGAATTAGGTGTCGAAACTATGCTCCGGGCCGGGGAAGGTGCCGGCGGCCACATCGGCGGCGTAATCCTGCGCGGCTTTAAGCATGACGCCGTGCACGTCGGCGTAGCGCTTCACGAACCTGGGCGCCCTGCCCGTACGTAGCCCCATCATGTCCTGCCACACCAGCACCTGGGCGTCGCAGTCCGGTCCGGCGCCGATCCCGATGGTCGGGATCGACAGCTCACGCGTCACCTCGGCGGCCGCCGGTGCCGGCACCATTTCCATGACGATGGTGAAAGCGCCGGCTTCTTGAAAGGCCATCGCTTCCTGAACCAGCCGTTCGGCGCCCGATCCGCGGCCTTGCACCCGATAGCCGCCCAGATTGTGTTCGGCCTGCGGGGTGAATCCGATATGGGCCATGACCGGGATTCCGGCATCGGTGAGACGCTCGACCTGCGGCACCATCGGCAATCCGCCTTCGAGCTTGACCGCGTGCGCTCCGGTTTCCTTCATGAACCGAACCGCGGTGTCAAAAGCCTGCTCGGGCGAGCCCTGATAGGAGCCGAACGGCAAGTCGGCGACGACAAGAGCACGTTCTACCGATCGTGACACCGCTCGCGCCAGCGGGATGAGCTCATCCGCGGTCACCGGCAATGAGGTCTCGTTGGCGAACACGTTATTGGACGCCGAGTCTCCGACGAGCAGCACCGGGATCCCGGCTTCGTCAAAAATCTGCGCCGCATACTGGTCGTAGGCGGTGAGCATCGGCCAACGGATGCCCTCGGACTTCCACTTCTGAAGGTGGTGAATGCGTACCTTGCGTACATTCGGGTCCCCGCCGTACGGTGCCGGTTCTTCGGGGGCCGGTTCTT
>Ga0209487_1004089_pt1 | contig 11307 bp, 9 predicted proteins | sample Poulit2012_FD_187524 | JGI IMG/M metagenome (GOLD analysis project Ga0209487, IMG submission 187524) | Agricultural soil microbial communities from Georgia to study Nitrogen management - Poultry litter 2012 (SPAdes) (version 2) | ecosystem: Environmental > Terrestrial > Soil > Agricultural land... | reverse complement strand
TTGGCCGTGTTCTCGCAAAGGTCACCGTTGCTTGACCTAAAGTATTTTGGTTAAATCTCATCGGCACGGCCACTTTTTTCAAATGCATTCCAATAAATGTATGACCAATATCCATTCCTAAATCTGCCTCTATTTCTTCCACGACAACTGGATTTTCTAAATGGTGATAAGCGTAAGTAGCCATTGAACCGCCAGCATTTTTTGCTGGTATAACTGAGACGATTTCTAAGTTTTTTCTTTCAGCTACTGACCTTTCAATCGTAATCGCCCTATTTATATGCTCACAACCTTGAAATGCTAAATGAATATTGTTTTCTTTACTTAATCGATGTAATTGCCTAAACAAAATTTCTGCTACCTTGTCACTCCCAGATGTCCCAATATCTTTTCCAGATACTTCACTCGTTGAGCATCCAATAACTAAAATACTGCCTTCCAATAAATAATGACTTGCTTGCCACTCGGAAGTAATAGCTTTCATATCTCGTTCAACTTTTCCAAATAATTCACCCATGAATAACCCTCACTTTTTAAAATTTTTGCATGTTTTAATTTGGCTAAATGAACAAAACAATATGAATACTTTTTGATTTATATTTGTTCCACAATCTCGTTGTTGATAAATTTTAACATAGTCTCATATTTAAATATTAAATTGAGAAATTTGCGCTTTTAAGTCATCAGCTTGTTTCTCTAATTCCTGTGCTAAATCATCGACTTGAACAATCGTATTAGCCTGCTCCGCAGTAGCTGCACTTACTTCTTCCGAAGCAGCAGAGGTCTCCTCGGCAATTGCTGCCACTTCTTGAGATTGCTTAACCGTTTCTTGAATAAACTTTAATTGCTCATTGACCAAATTACGAATCATTGTGACATCCTCAGCAACTTCTGTTACTGATGTAGACATGCCTTCAATAACAGTATTTGTTTTCGCTCCATTGTCAGCTTCTTTATTTGCTGTTTCTACATGTTCATTTATATTTTGAACTACTTCTGTCACATTTTTTTGAATTGCCGTAATGAGCCCCGAAATTTGTTGTACTGCAGATGCACTTTCATCAGCCAACTTACGAATCTCTTCAGCAACTACGGCAAAACCTTGTCCATGTTCCCCCGCTCTAGCTGCTTCTATAGAAGCGTTTAACGCTAATAAATTCGTTTGTTCTGCAATTTCACCGACCATTGTAATAATTGATTCAACTTGAAGAGCATTATTTTTCAAACTCTCTACTTCTGCTAATGAAAGTTCTTGATCATTAGCTAGTGATTGAATACCATCAACTAAATTATTTACAACTAATTTACTATTTGTTAATGTGTTTAACATTTCATTTGATTTGCTTGTCGATTGTTCTGCTTTACTCTGCACCTCTTGTGCTAATGTTGTTGCTTGTTCCACCGCTTCTGCCGTATGTTGCATTGCCTCAGCAGCTCCAACTGCTCCTTTTGATATATCTTCTGTCGAACTGCTAATAGCGGTAGAATGTTCTGATGCGACTTTAGAGACTTCTTTCATTTGATTAACAGTTTGATTTGACTTATTAAAGTTGGTTTCAATATTATGTACCATTTGTTTAATGTTCTTAAACATCGTATCGACGGCAATACTTAACGCCTTAATTTCATCGTCAGATCTTGGAATCGTAATTTCCTGATTTAAATTACCCTCTGCTGCTATTGTCGCCGCTGCTTCTAGTTGTTGCAAAGGTTTTGTTATCAATCTCGCGAACACCGCCGCCAATATACCAGACCATATAACTCCGAGCAATAATATCACAATAATATAAATCTGATCAGATACTGGCCAAAAATTTTTAATATAATCATGTAAAACATAGATAAAAAAAGCACTACTTGTGTAAGTGATGATAGCTAAAATAGTAGTAAAGAAAACTAATTTCTTTCTTAAACTAAAACGATACTTCTTTTTCACGTCTTGCCCCCCTTATTTGTACTAGTTTTTTTTATAAAAGATTGTAAATGTGTATGTAATTCATTAAAAACCATATCATAGTCGGAAAGTACCCCGCCAAAAGGGTCTTCAATATCTAAGTTTTCTATTTCATCTCGCTCGGTAACGTATTCAATTAAAGTAAAAATCTTATGAGATGCACCACTAAATTGTGATAGTAAAATATCTTTATGACTAGAAGTCATCGTTAATACAACTTCAGCCCATTGAATTAGATCCGAAGTCACTTGTTGAACTTGATGGTTAATTTCAATGTTTTTTTGTTTTAATATGCTTACTGTATTCTCATTCGTATGACCTGCTTCATTGGCAAAAATCCCCGCAGATTTCACTTCGTCATTAGGGGACAGATGCATTAATATCGCTTCTGCCATCGGACTTCGACACGTATTTCCTGTGCATATAAATAAAACCTTCATTACTAACCCCACCTAGTTATTTCGTCCCTTTAAATATACCATAATTTTAACGATAATGTTATTTTTATAGAATATACACTATTTCAATTTTCAAAATATGATGTAGAGGCCTATTATAAATAGCAAAACACCACCAACAACAGTGCTTGAAGACCGAAAAACACCATGAACTTTCCTACCAATACTCATCCCTATCACCGCTAAAAGCATGCTTGTCATACCGATTAAAAATATCATCAGCATCGTTTCTAAATGTGCCATCCCAATACTTAGTCCGACCGGAAAACTATCGACACTTACAATCAAAGACAAAGTAAATAATTTAATGTACGTTAGTTGAAGTGGTTTTTCTTCATTCATTGTAAAAGTTGTAAAGACAATATATGCACCAATAAGGATTAATAAAAAACCACCTACTGTCGATGTTAAAAAAGGTAATTTTATCGACAAAAAGTGGCCAATAACCATACCGATTAATGGTAAGACAGTATGAAAAAAACCAATTAAGAGGCTCGTATATAAAATCTTCCGTAATCTGATATTAAATAACCCTATCGTTAAACTAACTGAAAATGCATCTAGCCCAAGTGCAAATGCAATAATAAACAGATGAAATATATTATTTATACTATCGTCCAATGACGACATCCCCCTTGTATACGCTTGTACAATGTATGCAAGGATGTTTAAAATATGCAATATTCATTTAGAGGTTATTTAACACTTTTCCATTAAAACGGTTAACTTTCATCTTGATAAAAAATAGTTGCAGCTCTTTTAACCCGGTCAAGTATTGCCTGTCCAGCCTGTTTACTCGATTGAATAAAACATATAACAATGTCAACGTCATTCTTTTTAAACTTTCTAAAGGATGAATAAAGACCTTGCGCTATTTCCTTTGAAGTTGCCCCTATAAATATAACTTTATCGACATTTTCAAAAGAGTCTATCTGATCGCCTGTCCAAATCAACCCAATTTTATATCCTAGAAGTTTTTTTCCTTTTATTATTTTTTGAAGTTCTTTCTTATTTTCTATAACAACCATTAAAGGTACATCAGGAGCATAATGTTTATATTTTACACCTGGAGATTTAGGTGTTAATTGTTCACCATTATTCGAATTTTCTACTTCCGTCCGCACTTTAACAATTTCATTAATTTTCGTAACGGATATCCCACCCAACCGTAGCACAACAGGGGCATCTCCAGTACAGTCAATGACAGTAGACTCAATACCACCATCAGTAGAACCACCATCAATAATTCCCGCTATTCTACCATCCATATCATCAATAACATGCTCGGCAGTAGTTGGACTTGGTTTACCGGAGATGTTGGCACTCGGAGCAGCGATAGGAAGTTGACTTAACTTTATTAGCCCATTTGCTATTGGATCACTTGGAATCCTAATCGCAATTGTATCTAACCCTGCGGTAACTGATGAGGCTATTACACCATTACTTTTTAGCACATAAGTAATTGGACCCGGGGAAAATTCCTGTAGTAATTTCCCTACATAGGCGGGTATCTCTTTCACATACTGTTTCATTTGCTCAATAGTTGCAACATGTACAATGAGTGGATTATCTGACGGTCTCCCTTTTGCTTGGAAAATCTTTTTAATGGCATTATCATTTGTTGCATCAGCACCTAGGCCATAAACTGTTTCAGTAGGAAATGCGACTAATTCACCATTTTTTATTAATTCAATTGCTTCTATTAAAATTTCTTCATTTATATTTTGCTTCATATTCCACTTTTTTGTTTGCATATATGTAACCTCATTTCCACTTTATTTTAAGTGAAAACATACAATTCGTAAAATAAAGTCTATTTAAAAACCCCCCAAGGCAGTCATAACCGACCACTTTGGGGGGAATTAACTATCTACTTTATGGAGTTGTTTGTAAAAGCTTTTCTATCTGTTCCATAATCGCTCCAGCTTTTGCCCAATTTCCTTTCGCTGCCTCATCTTGATATTCATTAAATAATTGACCAATTTCGCGTAACAATTGTTCTGAATCTAAAATTGGGGCAGTTTCATCTTCTGGTGCTTCAACTTCATCTTCTCCTTCAGTTCCTTGATCACCTTCAGCATCTTCTGGTAGATCCTCCGGTAACTCTGGAGTTTGTTCTATTTCAGCTGACGGATCATCGATAAGAGTTAATATTTTGTCTAATGCCTTTTCATATGTTTCTTCCATAACAATATAATCTTCATATGCCATGACTACTTGTTTCACTTCAGGTAATGATGACTCGTTTGATGATTCAATATAAATAGGTTCTACATACAAAACGGTATCTTCTATCGGAATAACGAGTAAATTACCCCGAATAACTTCTGACCCACCTTGTGACCATAAATTTAACTGTTGCGAAATAAAACTATCTTGGTTAATTCGGTTTTCAATTTGTTGTGGCCCATATACGTTTCTTTGTTTAGGAAATTTGTATACGAACATATCACCATAATGTTCGCCATCATTACGAACACCCATCCAAGAAATCATATTTTGGCGATTTTTTGGTGTATATGGAAGCATTAAAATAAATTCTTCCTCGTCGTTTTCTGGTAACTTCATCGTAATATAATACGGATCCATTTCTATATCTTGATTAAAATACTTTTCTGTCGGGAACTGCCAAAAATCTTCCCGGTTATAAAACACTTCCAAATTTGACATATGATATGTTCCATACATTTTTGCTTGAATTTTAAACAAATCTACCGGATATCGAAAATGAGCAAAGACATCTTCGGGAATATCACTAGTAAATAGGGTTGGGAATATTTTTTCATACGTATTTAAAATAGGATCTTCTTCATCCACTACATAAAAGTCAACTTCCCCTGTATAAGCATCGACAACTACTTTCACTGAATTTCTTACGTAATTATCCTCTTCATTAAATTCCTCCGAATAAGGATAACCATTTGCTGTTACATAAGCATCGATAATCCATGACAATGTCCCATCATCACGAACAAAAATATATGGGTCATTATCATATGTTAAAAATGGGGCAATATCTTCGATACGGTTTTTAATGTTCCTTGTCATTAGCAACTGACTTTCTTCTGTCAATTGATCAGAAACAAACATCCGAACCGATCTTTCCTTTATAGCAAATAGTAATTTATTTATTCCTTTCAGAGGTACTCCAGTCCGCTCTGAAAAACGGTTTGTTGCGTTTTCCTCACCAGTTGGATAATCAAACTCATCTTTTTTAGAATTAACGATAACATTTGGATAATCTTCTTCACCAAAATATACTTGTGGTCTAGAAATATCAATATCACCTTCAACTGGAATGTTTTTCAATTTATATTCTGGTTGTCCTTGACTCGTCACTTTATTTACCTGACTCATCGCCACACCATATCCATGTGTATATCGTAAATTTTTATTCACCCATGTTTGCGCCTGTTCTGGAAGGTCGTGAGTACTTAATTCTCTGGCGCCAATAAATACTTGCTCATATTTCCCATCGATTTTATAACGGTCAATATCCATATCATTAAATTGATAATATGTTCTAAACGTTTGAAGTTGATTGTAAATATCTAACAATGGTCGAGAATCATTAAGGCGAACATTATCCATTGTTAAACTATTTCTTTCGATCATTTCTTCATCTAAAGTTGGTGTACCAGGATGTTCTTTTTGTTCGATTTTATCTAAATCATAAGCTTCTCTCGTAAAATTTAAATTATGTTCTAAAAATGGCTTTTCCCTTGAAAATTCATTTGGGGAAACAATAAAGTTTTGCACAATTACAGCAGCAAGCTGAGATCCTGCTAGTAAAACGGCGTAAACAACGATAGGTGTGATGGCAGCACGAATATTTCCACGAAATAAAACGACGATTAACCAAATCGCAACAACAATGATTGCAATAGTAAGCACATAAGATTTTGGAATATTAATAACTTTATCCGTGAAACTTAATCCGTGCACAACACTTTTTTGAAATGCATTCACTTGATTTGTGAGCAATGTATTATATTTACCTATGTAATGAATAGCAGCTAAAATAACACTCATTAACAATAAATACACTGACATTTGAATTTGTGCATTTTTACTCAAACGGTACATATTAAAAACTGAGTATGCCACTGCTTGAATAATAAATAAAAATAAAAAGAGATTAAATAGTACATATAAAACAAATTCAATAAATGGCAAACTGAAAATATAAAATCCAATATCAAGTCCAAAGTATGGATCAACATTGCCAAAAGATGTTCGATTCAAATATTTTAATGCAGGCTCCCATCCTAATCCTTGGATAATCGAACTTCCAAAAGCTCCAACAATGAAGGAAACTAAAATGGTCAGTAACCAAGCGTACTTTTTATTAACGACAACTTCAGGTAATTGTTGCGGAAGAAAATGATGTAAATAATTTTTTCTCGTCCAATAAAGGGTTAGTAAAGTTAATATAAAAAATACAGCAAATCCAGATAAAGCCAAAACAACTTTACTAAATAATATCGTCGTATAAACATCTCCATAGTTTAATGAATCCATCCATATATAGTCAGTGACAAAGTGAACAACTATTAAGGTAATAATAATGATAGCTACAATAATACCAACAATCCAGCCACCTCTTTTAGTCCATTTTGTCATACGTTCATTTTGTTTTTTCGTAAAAACATTATTTTCATTCAAATTGATTCCTCCTATAAAAGTATCATAACAGATTTGTATGTATAAATAAAAAGCAAACCAATTAAGGTTTGCTTTTTTTCTGGCTACTTTCTTCAGCCATTTCTATGGCTCGTTTCACCATATTTCCAGCATCGCGGGCCTTTATTCCACCCCAGCCCTCTCGTTGCACCGTGTCGTAAAACCCTAACTCCTTGGCAATTTCTTCTTTCAGATGTTCAGACATAATCCCTCGACGTCTTGACATGAAAGAACAACTCCTTTCTGTTAAGTCCTATTACGACACCTTTAGTTTATGCCGATTAATAAAAATTACACTGTTTAAATCATCCAGTATAATTTATGAAAAACTTCATATGATATTTTGTACACCATTATAAGGAACACAGGATAAATCGGTACTTCATAGGACTGTCACCATCGTTCGTCCCACCAAAATAATTTGTGGAAACGCCAGTGTTCTGGGCGTAAAAAATAAAAACAGTAAACTGTTGTTTACCGTTTTTGGTCTAACAAACTATTCTGCTACTGCTTTACCAGCGTCATCTAAAAAGCTAATTTCCACCGCTTCTGTTAATACATCCGCATAACTGTAAGATACTCGTTCAAAAGCATTCTCGTCCTTATCTAATTCAACGACGAATACTGCTGGGTATGTTTCTGATAAAACGCCGGAACGGATGATTGTTTTTCTACGTCCACCATTTGCGGTTAATTTCAACCTCTGGCCAATCTGGCTCTCTAGCCCTTTCTTGATTTCCTTTAACGTTTTCAATAGTACCCCACCTCACTAATGTTAATTATACACGATGCTTGTTCATTAGTCAAAAATTAAATATTATACCAATATTACTAGATATTTGTCAACTAGTTTAATCACTATTTTATATTATAGTAATCTTATCGGAATTAGCCAAAAGCATGTCCGTTATAGCTTCATGAATTTTATTTTGTTTGTAAAATTTCTTTGAAAAAAATAAAATAAGCAGTAAATCATATACAAAATATTAAAAGTTAAGAAATATCAACTTAATTATCAAAATATTTTAATTGGATTCATACAACAAATAATGATAAATTTAACAGTAAAAAATGAAGAGCTAAATCCTATGCGACTCAGCTCTCCAATTTTATAATCCAAAATCGAACCTGTTAATATGTATGCTACTTTCCCGAAAGAAAGACATTAAATTTTATTTTTTTGTACGTAAAACCGTAAACGAAAAGACATCAGATCTAAAATAGTTTTCCGAATATAGGACTGGCCGATTCAAAGTATCATAATGCATCTGTTTTAATACGAGTAAACTTAAATTTTCTTTACTATTTAACGCTGGTGATATTTCTGGATGATACCCACAAGCCTCTATATGTGAAACAGCATATTCAACTTCGATATTTGAGGCATTTTCCAAATCGATAAATAAGGATCCTTCGGAAAATTCATATTCATCCTTAAAATACTTTGTAGGAATTCGATCGATACAATAGATAACCGGGTCATCGTTTGCAGTTCTAATTCGCTTTATATATCTAATTTTCTCCCCATCGTCCATATTCAATCTCGCTTTTGTCTCTTCATCTGGTTCAGCTACTTCTTGCATGTAAAAGCTCGTACCAGGTGTTTGGCCATTTTGAATAATTAATTCCGTAATACTCGTTAATTCCTCTATTCCACTTTCTATTAATGCATGGCCTTTAACAAACGTACCAATTCCGTGTACTCTTTTAATAATATTCTCACTTTCAAGCATTATTAACGCTTCTCTTAATGTCGCTCTACTGACACCTAATCTTTTAGCTAATTCAGGTTCAGAAGGTAATTTTAATTTGGGAGGTAACTTATTATTTTTGATATCATCTTTTATTGTATCTACAACTTTTTGGTATAAAGACTTACTATCTACAATATCCATTCTAACTTGCCCCTTTTCTTTCTTTTCTCTACAAATTTATAGACCTTAACTTTTATTATTTTATCTTTACTTCATTACAATTTATATATTTTCTTTATTATACAATGCCTATCTGCACTTGTGAAATACTAACTAAGTGTTGATTCATTCGTAATAATTCATTAATGATATCTAAATAAATAGCACTTAAACGACTGTTCATTCTTTCTGAATCTTTAAAATGATGGTACCTTAGGTTTTTTTCTATTCTCATAATCATCGGACTTCTATTGATAACTTCAAGTGCGATTTCATTATTATTTTCCGATAAAACTTCTACCGTTTTACGATAGCTCTCCATCACTTCTTTATATAAATGAAATAAACCTTCTTTTTCCTCTGGGAATAGTTGTTCGTCCATATTATCAAGCTTGCTAGTGCTTTTCGTTAATTCTTGGTGTACATCCGAAATTCCTTCTAAACTGTTATTAATGTATAGTAGTTTTAAGCTTTCACCTGACTCATGATTAGAAAGTTTATTTTCCGTTATTTGTTTAACATAGTGATAAATTTGTTGATACACGTTATCAATTTTAGTTTCTTCTTGAAATACTCTTTCCCTTAGTTCACCCTGACCTAATTCAAATAATGTTGGTGTATGCCTTAACATTTCATGTTCAATGCGATTTGCCATATTAACTAACTCTTTACGAGTTTTCATTAAAGCGATTGCTGGAACATTAAGACTACCTTTGTCTAAATATTTTATGTATGATAGCTTTGGGGATTTTTCCGGTAATAACATAACCATCCAATCCGCAAATTTATTACAAAACGGTAATAAAATAATTAAATTTACAATATTAAAAATGGTATGTGCATTAGCAATTTGACGTTCAATTCCACCACCAAATAATTGTAGTGATGAAGCAAAAAAAGCGGAGAATGGTAAGAAAAACAATACCCCTATTAATTTAAAAATAGCGTGAGCAACCGCTGTTCTTTGCGCATCTTTTGAGCTGTTAATGCTTGCTATTAACGCTGTCACTACTGTACCAATATTCGCACCATAAACGATTGCAATAGCTGCATCTAAACTTAAAGAGCCACTTACGGAAAGTGACATAGCAATAGCGATGGTAGCGGCACTATTTTGAATTATAATCGTAATAACAATCGATACGATGATAGCAAGCCATAAATGACTTGTCATCTTTAGTAACCAGTTAGCAAATTCAGGATTAGATTGTAGAGGAACCATTGAATCGTTCATTAGTTTCATACCATATAAAACAAAACCTAACCCTAAAAAAATAGAACCTACAGATTTAATATAAGAGGTTTTAGCGAATAAAAATATAATGACTCCGATTAAAACAAAAACTAAAGCGTAATCAGTAATATTAAAAGCAATTAATTGCACTGTGAAAGTTGTTCCAATTGCTGAACCAAGCATCACACCCATCGCTTGTCTAAGTGTCATAATTCCAGCATTTACAAAACCTACTACCATGACTGTTGCGGCTGTTGAAGATTGCATAACAGCAGCGAATACTATTCCAGCCAATGAACCGAGGAATTGGTTTTTAGTCACTGTTGTTAGAAACACTTTTAGATGCTTTGATGCTGCCTGCTTTAAACCATCACTCGCAATATACATACCATATAAAAATATTGCCATCCCACCAAATAAAACAATCAACATTTGGAATACAATCATATTCATTTACGCTCCTAATAAATACTCGATTTTACTTGGCGGGAAATATTAACTACATGATCTGCACTTCGTTCTAAAAACCGATTTACTAAAAATAACTGTGCTAGGGATTCTATTAGTTCTGGATGACTTTCCATTTCATTTATAATCATTTGTTTTATTTCACGATAATATCGATCTACCTTTATTTCTTTTTTCTCGATAATATTAGTCTGTTCATAATCTTTTTCTTTAAAAATCTCTATGCTCTTTTGTAACATTGACAATACTAATTCAATATTTTCCTTAAATGGCTCCAAAGTCTTCTTCTGAAAATTGGTTTCTATTTGTTCACATGATTCAACGATATTAACTGCATGATCACCAATTCTTTCTAACTCCCTTGACACTCTCAACATCGTCGTTAAAGCTCTTAGTTCCTCAGGTAATGGAGTTTGTATTGTCATTAACTGTAATACGGAGGAATGGATGGTACCATCCATTTTGTCTATCTTTAAATCTATTTTTGATATTTCTTTACCATGTTCCTTTTCACCGTCTAAAAATACTTTTACGGATTTATTTAATGCTTTGTTGACAAGACTTCCCATTTCAATAACTTGTTCCTGAATTTCATCAATC
>Ga0209487_1004088_pt1 | contig 11308 bp, 7 predicted proteins | sample Poulit2012_FD_187524 | JGI IMG/M metagenome (GOLD analysis project Ga0209487, IMG submission 187524) | Agricultural soil microbial communities from Georgia to study Nitrogen management - Poultry litter 2012 (SPAdes) (version 2) | ecosystem: Environmental > Terrestrial > Soil > Agricultural land... | reverse complement strand
ACCGCACCCCGTTCGGCGTGCACCTGGAAGGTCATCTGCAGGTGCGCCGGCAGCCGCTGCAGATCGCGATCATCGGCCCCGACCTCCACCTCGCGCACCCGGCCGGCAGCCGCGGCGAACGCCTCACCGAAGGAGACTGCCTCCGGTCCGGCCGGGGCCATCTGCTCCCAGGGCGGCAACTGCTCCAGGATCGCCCGCGCGGTCTCGGGAGCCGGCACCAACTGTTTGCGGACCACCTTAGGCAGCGCGCGAATGCTGGCGACGCTCAGCTCCTCCAGCATCCCCGGGACCATCCAGTCGAACCCCTCGGGTCGCACCCGGCCCAGTACCGCGATCGGGACGTGCACGGTCACGCCGTCGGCCTCGGTGCCCGGCTCGAACTGGTAGGACAACGGCAGCCTCAGATCTCCCTGCTGCCACGTCTGCGGATACAGCGAGGAGTCCAGCTCCTGGGCCTGGGGCACCAGCAGTTCTACGCTCAGGTTCAGCAGGTCCGGCTGGTCGGTGCGGGTCTTCTTCCACCAGTTGTCGAAGTGTGCCGCAGTGGTGACGTGCTCCGGGATGCGCTCGTCGTAGAAGTCGAACAGCCCATCGGAATCGAGCATCAGGTCTCGGCGGCGCTCGCGGGCCTGCAGCGACTCGGCCTCGGCGATCACCTCCTCGTTGTGGGTGACGAACCGATGGTGGGTGCGCCACTGCCCCTCCACCAGCGCATGGCGGATGAACATCTCCCGGGCGGCCGGCGCATCCACGCGGGCGTAGGGGACCGGACGGCCGGCCACCAGCGGCATCCCGTACAGCAGCACCTTCTCCTTGACCATGCCCGCGCCCTGCTTGGTGGACCAGTACGGCTCGGAGTAGGTGCGCTTGAGGAGGTGAGTCGCCAACTGTTCGACCCACTCGGGCTGGATCCGGGCTACGGTGCGCGCGAACAACCGGGAAGTCTCGACCAGTTCTGCCGCCATCACCCAGGCCGGGTTCCGCTTGGCCAGGTGGGAACCGGGGAAGATCACGAACCGTGTCCCGTGAGCCCCGGCGTACTCCCGTCGTCGTTCATCGAAAGCACCCACCTGGGTCAACAACCCGGCTAACAGCGCCTGGTGCACGGCGTCGGCGTTGACTTCTTTACCGCGTTTGCGATGCCCGAGGGAGATGCCCAGCGGTTTGATCATCTGTCGCAGCTGACCGTGCACGTCCTGCCACTCCCGCACCCGCAGGAAGTGCAGGAACTCCGCCTTGCACATCCGCCGGAACGCCGAGGAGGACCGCTCGGCCTGTTCGGTGCGCAGGTACTCCCACAGATTCAGGATCGCCAGGAAATCCGAGGTGGGATCGGCGAACCGGCGGTGCTTCTCATCAGCCGCCTGCTGGGACTCACTGGGACGTTCGCGCACGTCCTGGATGGACAGGGCCGCCACGATCACCAGGACCTCGGCGACCACGCCGAGTTCATCGGCGGCCACGATCATCCGGCCCAGCCGCGGGTCGATCGGCAGGTGAGCCAGCGCCTTCCCGGTCTTGGTCAGGCGTCGCCCCCGTTCATCGGCGGCGATCGCCCCGAGCTCGGTGAGCAGCGCCACCCCGTCCTTGACCGCGCGGGAATCGGGGGCGTCGACAAAACCGAAGTCGGCGACCTCCCCCAGTCCCAGGGAGGTCATCTGCAAGATCACCGATGCCAGGGAGGTGCGCAGGATCTCCGGTTCGGTGAACTCCGGCCGAGAGTCGAAGTCACTGCGGGAGTACAGCCGGATGCAGATGCCGTCGGCTACCCGCCCGCACCGTCCGGCGCGCTGGTTGGCGCTGGCCTGGGAGATCGGCTCGATCGGAAGCCGCTGGACCTTGGTGCTCTTGGAGTACCGGGAGATGCGAGCGGTGCCCGGATCGATCACGTACCGGATTCCGGGCACGGTCAGCGACGTCTCGGCCACGTTGGTGGCCAGCACGATCCGGCGGTTCTGATGCGGCTGGAACACCCGGTGCTGCTCGGCCGACGACAGTCGGGCATACAGCGGCAGGATCTCCACCGGCTCGACGCGATCGCTGAGATGGGCGCTCAGGGCCTCGGCGCCGTCGCGGATCTCCCGTTCCCCGGAGCAGAACACCAGGATGTCCCCGGGGCCCTCCGCGAGCAGTTCATCGGCGGCCAGGCAGATCGCGGTGGTCTGGTCCAGTGGCTCATCGTTGCGGGCCCGCGTGCCCCCGGAACCCGCGCCCCCGGAACGCGTGCTGCCGGAACGCGTGCCGCCGGGACGAGTGGGACCGCCAGGCCCAGTGGCGCCCCCGCCGGTGGCACCTGTGCCGCTGATTTCACCCGCCGCCCCGTCGTCGTCGGGAAGTTCGGGCACCAGCGGCCGGTACCGCACCTCGACGGGGTAGGTGCGCCCGGTGACTTCGATGGCCGGGGCCGGTGCCTGCGGGCTGCCGAAGTGTTCGGCGAACCGCTCCGAGTCGATGGTGGCCGAGGTGATGATGACCTTCAGGTCCGGGCGCTTGGGCAGCAGCTGATGCAGATACCCGAGCAGGAAGTCGATGTTCAAGGACCGCTCATGGGCCTCATCGACGATGATCGTGTCGTAGCGCCGAAGCATCGGATCGCGCTGGATCTCGGCGAGCAGGATGCCGTCGGTCATCACCTTGATCAGCGTGGTCTCACTGACCTGGTCGGTGAAGCGGACCTGGTAACCCACGGTCTGGCCCAGCTCGGTATCGAGTTCGGTGGCGATCCGTTCGGCCACGGTGCGGGCGGCGATCCGGCGTGGCTGGGTGTGCCCGATTGTGCCCTCGATACCCCGGCCCAGGTCCAGGCAGATCTTTGGCAGCTGAGTGGTCTTGCCCGAGCCGGTCTCCCCGGCCACGATCACCACCTGGTGGTCCGCGATCGCCTCGGCAATGTGCTCCCGCCGAGCTGAGACCGGCAGTTGCTCGGGGTAGACGATTGCCGGCCGGGCGGCGCGGCGCGTCTGGAGCAGCTCCGGGCTGGGTGGGCGGTAGCCACCCTGGCCCCGGGGTCGACGACGTCGCCCGCGGTGGCGTTGCCGGCCACGACCGGGGCGTTGCTGAGTATGCTTCGGGTCCTTCACCGCAGGACATTGTCTCAGCCGGACCGCCCGCAGCGAACTGCAATACCTCTGCTCAGGGCACCAGCCGCGGGCCCTGATCCGGTCCGCTGGTCATCGGTGGGTGGGACAGCAGCGTGGTCGTCTGCCGTGGGGAGGAGGACGACGGCGGGGGCGGGGTGGAACCGTATCCGTCGCTGCGGACGACGCGCACGGTGGCCACCACGATGACCACTAGCAGGATGAGGAGAACGATGGAAATAGCCATGGCAGAAATACTGCTACCAATGAATAACTGCCACCAGTGGCAGTGGTGCCAGGTGCCATTGATTTTCTGCCAATTGTGCGGAAGGCTGGCCGGATGCAGAACGTTGCCGTGATCGTCCAGGACGACGTCGAGCCCTTCGGGCTCGGAGCCCTGTGCGAACTGTGGGCCGAGCCCTATCACGCCGAGGATGACAACCCGGTGTTCGACTTCGTCGTCTGCGCGCCGCGGCCCGGGCGGGTTCGGGGCGTGTCCGGGTTCGACCTGCAGGTGCCGAACTCGTTGGACGCTGCCGCCGATGCCGACCTGATTTGTGTGGCCCCGAACCGGGCCATCACCGAAGATGACCCGCAGGTGCTGGAGCTGCTGCGCACCGCTGATGAGGACGGCAGGCACGTGTTCTCCCACTGCAGCGCCGTCTTCACCCTGGGCCGGGCCGGGTTGCTCGATGGCCGGCGGTGCACCACCCACTGGCGCTATGCCGAGCGGCTAGCTCAGATGTTCCCGGCGGCGACTGTCGACCCGGATGTGCTGTACGTCTCCGATGGGAACCTGACCACCGGCGCCGGGGCAGCGGCAGTGCTGGATGCCGGTTTGCACCTGATGCGCAAAGTCTTTGGTGCCGGGGTCGCGGCGACTGCTGCCCGGCGCATGGTGGTGCCACCGCATCGGGACGGCGGGCAGAGCCAGTACATCGCTCGGGCGGTACCGGACTGTGAGGCCCGGACCCTGGGGCCGCTACTGGTGTGGATCACCGAGAACCTGCGTGCGGACCTCAGCGTCGATGCCTTGGCCCGCCGGGCGCACATGTCCCCGCGTACCTTCGCTCGCCGATTCCGCGCCGAGACCGGTCAGACCCCCCACGCCTGGGTGATCGCACAGCGGGTGGCTGCCGCAGAGGAGATGCTGGAGACCGGCGAGGGGTCGGTGGAGTGGATCGCCGACCAGGTCGGTTTCGGCAACGCGGGCACCTTGCGTCAGCATTTCCTGCGTGAGCGCGGCGTCTCCCCGCAGACCTACCGGCGGACCTTCGGGACTGCGCCGACACCAATTCCTGCGGCCCCCACCGCCCCGGCCGGAGGCTGATCCGCCGATGGATGAGGTCTGGTACGTCAGCTATGGCTCGAACATGAGCCGGGCCCGGTTGTTGTGTTACCTGCAGGGTGGCTGCCCGCCCGGCGCCAGGCGCACCTACCCCGGTGCCCGCGACCGGCGCCCGCCGAGGGCATCGGTGCCGGCCCACCTGCCCGGACGGATCTATTTCAGCGGCGAATCGGCGACCTGGGGCGGTGGGATGGCCTTCTACGACCACGATCTACCCGGCCCCACCCCCGCCCGGGCCTACCGCGTCACCGTGGCACAGTTCGCCGATATCGCCGCCCAGGAGATGCGCCGCGAACCGGCGGCCGGCACTGCGTTGGAGCAGGTGCTCACCGCCGGCTTCACCGGGATCAGGCACCGCACCGGCCCCGGGCGGTATGAGACGTTGGTCCACGCCGGTGAGCGCGACGGGCTGGCGATGCTGACCTTCACCAGTCCCGACGGCGCCGCCGCGACGGCGCACACGGTCCCGTCGTCGGCCTATCTGGCGATGCTCGCCGAGGGTCTGCGGGAGGGCCACGGGTGGGCCGATGAGCAGATCGCGGCCTACTTGGACAGCGTGCTGCCCTGACCTGTGCTCAGCCGGTCTGCTCCTGGGCTTCGACCTCTTGTTGGGAGCGCAGGATGCAGAACTCATTACCCTCCGGGTCGGCGAGGACGACCCATCCCGAGCCCGGACCGTACTTGCCGCGGTAATCGCCCACCTGCCTGGCGCCCAGGCTCAGCAGCCGGGCGAGTTCCTCATCGCGCGTTCCCGCCACCGGGCGCAGGTCCAGGTGGATCCGGTTCTTGACGCCCTTCACCTCGGGAACCTCGAGGAACAGGATCCGGTGTCCGCCGTCGGCGCGTTGGATCATGCACTCGGGGTGGTCGGGTTCATTCGGGTCACCCGGGACGTCGGTGTAGTCCAGAACCTGTCTCCACCATTGGGAGAGTTCATAGGCGTTGCCGGCGTCGATGCTGGTGTGCGAGACGAAAGAAGTCATCCCCCAAGTTTCCCCGAGAAGCCGGCAGCCTGACTACGGTATTGCGCTGGCGCAAACCGCGGGGCCCTGATATCCCCCACTGGCGGGCGTTCCGGCGTACGATGACCGCCACAACCGATCGTGGTCCAATGCCGGGCCAGGGCTTGTCACCGTCGATGATGCAGATCGGAGCCCCTGATGAACTCCCTCGTGATCGCCGTCATCGGCGTCGTGATGATGGTTGCCGGGTACCTCGTCTACTCCAAGTACCTCGGTAGCCGGATCTACCGGCTGAACGCGCGCTTCAAGACCCCCGCCCATCAGTACCAGGACGGCGTGGACTACGTGCCCACCAACAAGTACGTGCTGTGGGGCCACCACTTCACCTCGGTCGCCGGCGCTGCACCGATCGTCGGACCTGCCGTCGCGGTTATCTGGGGCTGGTTGCCCGCGTTCCTCTGGGTCACCCTGGGCACCGTCTTTTTCGCCGGGATGCATGACCTCGGTGCGCTGTGGGCCTCGATCCGCAACAAGGGCCAGTCGATCGGGACGCTGTCCGGGCGCTACATCGGCGCCCGCGGCCGCAACCTGTTCCTGGTGGTCATCTTCCTGCTGCTGCTGATGGTCAACACGGCCTTCGCCGTGGTCATCAGCGGTTTGCTGGTCGACACCCCGACCGCCGTCATCCCGGTGTGGGGCGCGATCCTCATCGCGCTGCTGGTGGGCCAGGCGATCTACCGCCAGAAGCTGAACCTGATCGCCGTCTCGATCATCGGCGTCGTGGCGCTCTACAGCCTCATCATCGTCGGTGACAACTTCCCGATCGCGATGCCGGACACGGTGCTGGGCATCTCGGCCGAAGCGGTCTGGGTGCTCATCCTGTTCGTCTACGCCGGGATCGCCTCGATGCTGCCGGTGTGGATGCTGCTGCAGCCCCGCGACTACATCAACGGGCTGCAACTGTTCATCGGGCTGGGCATCCTCTACGGCGCGGTGCTGATCACCTCCCCGCAGATCGTCGCCCCGGCAATGAACGCCAACGCCCCGGCAGACACCCCCAGCCTGGTGCCGCTGCTGTTCGTCACCATCGCCTGCGGGGCGATCTCCGGCTTCCACGGCATCGTCTCCTCCGGTACCAGCTCCAAGCAGTTGGACACCGAAACCGACGCACGCTTTGTGGGGTACTTCGGCGCTGTCGGCGAGGGCCTACTCGCCCTGGGCAGCATCCTGGCCGCCACCGCCGGCTACCAGACCCTGACCCAGTGGGAGGAGGTCTACACCGCATTCGATGAGGGCGGGGTGGCGGCCTTCGTCGAGGGCGGTAGCAACATCATGAACGCAGGCCTGGGCATCCCGCCCTCGCTCAGCGCCACCATCCTGGCCACGATGGCCGTGCTCTTCGCTGCCACCACGATGGATACCGGCGTGCGCCTGCAGCGCTATGTGGTCCAAGAAGCTTTCGAGCTGGCCGGCAAGCGTATCGGCACTGTCATCTCCACTGTCGTGGTGCTGGCCTTCGGGTTGGGGCTGGCCTTCAGCATCAGCGCCGACGGCTCCGGCGGCATGGTGATCTGGCCACTGTTCGGAACCACGAACCAGCTGCTCGCCGGGCTGACCCTGTCGATCGTCGCGGTGATGCTGTTGCGTAAGCGCCGCAACGCCTGGCCGATCCTGATCCCGCTGGTCTTCGTGTTCGCCATGTCCCTGGCCGCAGCGATCGTGCAACTGGGCACCTTCTACACCAGCGGCAACTGGCTGCTGCTCGTCCTCGACGTGATCATCATCATCGCCGCCCTGTGGGTCATCCTGGAAGCGACGATCGCGATGACCAAGGCGCGCAAGATGCCCTCGGAAACCGACGAGGACGACACGTCGGTGCCCGCCCGCGCCCCGGGCGAGGAATGAGGGACCGGCCCGGGCGCCACGGGACCTGGGGCCGGTTCGCGGCGGGGCTGCGGGAGTTCTACGTCGCCCCCTACCGCCGCACCTTCGCCCGGGCCCAGCGCGATGAGGACGATCTGTTCATGATGATCGTCTTTGCTGAGGCACTCGGGGTGCCCAACCCGGTCAGCTACTACACCGTGGAGCTGCTGCCGGTGATGTATGACCGGTTCCACGACTGGCACCGCCGGATGGGGATGGACCGGTCACCGCTGGACTACTTCTCATGCTGTTAGAACTGGCCGGCGAGCGGCAGGTCCTGTTCGTCGGCGGCAAGGGCGGGGTGGGTAAGACCGCGGTGGCTTCCGCCGTCGCGCTGGCCCAGGCTCAGGCCGGGCGGCGGGTGCTGGTGGTCTCCACCGACCCAGCGCACAGCCTGGGCCACCTGTGGGAACGCAGTATCGGTGCCGGGCCGGTGCAGCTGGCCCCGGGTCTGGAGGGGTTGGAGATCGACCCGGTGCGCACCACCGATGAGCACCTGGGGCAGGTGGAGCACACGCTGCGCCGGCTGATGCCCGAACATCTGGGCGGCGAGGTGGCCAAGCACCTGGAGCTGGCCCGCCAGGCACCGGGCACCCACGAGGCCGCGGTGCTGGAGGCGATGGCACACGTGCTGGCGGACCCCGAGCACGATCTGCTGGTGTTCGACACCGCCCCCTCGGGGCACACTGCCCGGCTGATGGCGCTGCCGGAAGTGATGTCGACCTGGACCGATGGGTTGCTGCGCCGCCAGGATCGTTCGGCCCGGTTCGGGGCGGCGGTCCGGTCGCTGGACGAAGGGGCGGCGGACATCGTCGGCGCCGGGACCAAGGACCCGCGCGCGAGGGGCGATGAGGAGATCCGGCACATCCTGCTGCGGCGCCGGGCCCGTTTCGCCGGGATGCGGGACCTGCTCACCGACGCCGACCGAACTGCGTTCGTGATCGTGCTGGCCGCCGAACGGCTGCCGGTGCTGGAGACCATCGAGCTCCACGATCAGTTGCTGCGTTCGGGGGTGCACGTCGCCGGCCTGGTGGCCAACAAGCGCTCCCCGGCCGGCGCCGGTCAATTCCTGGCCCAACGGCGCGACCAGGAACAGCACCACCTGGACCAGGTGCGTCAGGTACTGGGGCAGGTGCCGATGATCGAGTTGCCGCTGCTACCCGAGGACATCGTGGGCGCGGCTGCTCTGGCCCGGTTCGCCGAGCAGATCGCCCGGGCATCGGCGTAGCGCCGCCGCCCGGGGTGATGATCAGCACTCGATCGCGGGCGGCGTTCGGGGTCAGCGATTGGGGAGAAGGCGCAGTTCGATCACCGGGAGTTCGACGTCGGGGCGCCGCACCGGAATCTGCAAGGTGAGCGTCCCCGGCGGCTGCCCGCCGGGGGTGGTGTTCCAGGCCTGCTGATCAGACTGGATCTGCTCGCAGATGATCTCCGAGCCGTCGTGCAGCAGCCGGGCGAAACTGACCTTTCCGGCCAGACCGGGCAAGTGCAGATGCCCGAATGGCCAGGCCAGTAGGTGCACGTACAGGCGGTCGCCGCGTTGGGTCACCATCGTCCCTGGCGGGGCGGGCACCTTTGCCGGTCCGGCGCCGATCACCGCACCCTCGTGCAGCTCCATCCAGTTTCCGATCGCGGTCAGCGTCGCCAGGTCCCGGTCGGGGATCGCGCCGCGCCCGTCCGGACCGATGTTCAGCAGCAGGTTCCCACCCTTGGCGACCGTGTCCACCAGCATCCGCACCAGCAGATCGGGCGACTTGACGTTGGTGTTGTCCCGGTCATATCCCCAGGTGCCGTTCAGCGTCTGGCAGGCCTCCCACACCACCGGTGCACCGTGGGTATCGGCCATCGGCTCACTGGGTTGGTACTGCTCCGGGGTGACCAGATCACCGGGGATGCCCAGCCGGTCGTTGACGATGATGCCCGGCTGCAACTCCCGCGTCATCGCCAGCAGCCCCTCAGCGTCCCAGTCCCAGGGCCCCTTGCCGGCCATCTGGTTGTGGTCGGCGACGTAGGTGAAGTCGTAGAACAGGTAGTCCAACCTGCCGTAGCCGGTGAGCACCTCGCGCACCTGGGCGTGCAGGAACTGGCGGTAGGTGTCCATGTTTCGGCTGGCGTTGCGTTCGGCCACATCGGGCTCATCGCGCAGTGGATGGTGGTAATCGATGGTGAAATCCTCGTGGTGCCAGTCGATCACCGAGAAGTACAACCCCACTTTGAGGCCCTCGGCACGCATGGCCTCCAGGAACTCAGCGACCAGGTCCCGCCCGCAGTAGCGCATCGCGTTGTAGTCACTGGCCGCGCTGTCCCACAGCGCGAACCCCTCGTGGTGCTTGGCGGTGAGCACGGCGTACCGCATCCCGGCGTCCTTGGCCTCCCGGGCCAGGGCCACGGCGTCGAACCGGTCCGGGTCGAAGACTTCGGCGTACCGTTGGTAGTCCTCGACGGCGATCTTCTCCCGGGTCATCACCCATTCGTGGCGGGCGGCCACCGAGTACAGACCGAAGTGCACGAATAGCCCGAACCGGTCGTGGGTGAACCAGCCCGTGCGCTGAGAAGGTGCAGGGTGGTGTGCGGCGTTCTGGTGGGCCATCTCAGGTCTCCTCGCCGCGGCGGCGCAGCACTGGGGTCAGGTCCGGATCGGCCATCTGCGGATCGAAGGGGAACATCGGCCGTTCGATGCGGTGGTGGCCCAGGCGCTGCAGGTCCTGGTCCACCCCGCCGGGGGTGAGGGCCAGCAGCCAGTTGCCGGCCAACTCATACAGCTCAGGTTGCAGATAGCCGATCTTGACGATCAGCACATCGGCGGTGTGCGGGTCCAGGTCGAGGTCGGTGAAGTCACGGACCTTGTGGAAGGGTTTGCGACGTTCGGTGACGATCGCGTGCACCCCGCCGGCGCGGAGCACCACGATCGTCCCGCCCACCGGGTCCCCATAGGTGATCGAGTGCACCTGACCGATGAGGTGCGCCGGGCCGCTGGCGGTGTCATCGACCCCGGCGCCTACGCGCAGGTCCACCTGCCCGCCGACACCGGCCGCGACCGCCTCGGCCACGGCATCGGCATCGAAGATCGAGGCGTGGATCACCCCCGCGCCCTCGTGGCGCAAACGTTCATCGGCGAGCAGTTGCCGCAGGGTCCAGGTGACGTCTCCGGTGCCGCCGGCGGTGGGGTTGTCCCCGGAGTCGGAGATGACGAATGGCCGAAGCGCGCCGGGGTCTTGGTTCAGGGCGGTGTTCAGGCAGTCCGCCCAGGGCAGGGCGGTGGTGACGAAGGTGAACTCGTTGCGTACCCGCCAGAACGCCCGGGCCAGCTCGCCGGCCTGCTGGCCGGCCAGGGCCGCGTCATCACCGGTGACCACCACCGCTCCCTGGCACCGGGGCTCATCGGCCCAGGCGTACCCGATCCAGATCGCGGCGTCGAGAATACCGGGCATTGCCTCGACCTCCGGTACCCGCTGGTACAGGCTGCGTGCCGGCTCCAACCGGGTACTGGTCTTCTCCCCGGGCAGCAGCACCGGGACCTGCACCCAGGCCTGCCAAGGGCGGCGGGCCACCGGGTCGGCGCCGCCGGGCCCGCGCAGCCGCGCCAGCAGGTTGCGCACCGCCCGGTACTTGGTGTTCGGGGCGTCCTCGTGGGGAGCCATCCGGTAGCAGGTGAGCAGGTCCAGTGCGGTGGACAACTCCGCGGAGACATTGCCGTGCAGGTCCATCCCGGTGGAGATCAGGCAATCCGGGCCCAGGGCCTCGCGCACCGCGGTAGCCAGATCACCCTCGGCGTCGGTCATCCCGACCACGCTCATCGCCCCGTGGATGTCCAGGAAGAAGCCGTCGAAGGGACCTTGCTCATCGATCTGTGTGCGGATCTGTTCGGTGATCTCATCGCGCAGGGAGGTGTAGACCTCGGTCTGCACCGCCCCGCCGGGTAGGGACCGGGCATGGGTCAGCGGCAGCCACTCGGCGGCCTCGCCCAGTTCGGTGCCGATGTTCAGGAAGGGGTAGTG
>Ga0209487_1004085_pt1 | contig 11311 bp, 17 predicted proteins | sample Poulit2012_FD_187524 | JGI IMG/M metagenome (GOLD analysis project Ga0209487, IMG submission 187524) | Agricultural soil microbial communities from Georgia to study Nitrogen management - Poultry litter 2012 (SPAdes) (version 2) | ecosystem: Environmental > Terrestrial > Soil > Agricultural land... | reverse complement strand
CAGATGGCGTAATAAAAAGCACGAATGGGTAGCTAAACAAACGTATTTAGATGTCGCTGGTGAGTATGCAGGCAAGTTGAAGTTTGTCACTTTGTTTATCGGAAACTACAAGGACAGGACTGTTCCTACAAGATTACGTATAAACAACGTAGAAGTATTTGAATTAAAACAATTGACCGTAGATCAAACACCTTACATCTTACGTGCAGGCGATGAACTAATAATCGACCACGAGAGCGAAGGTGTTTTTATTAACGGAATAAACGCTATGCCGTTAAAACATTTCGGCAGTGATTTTTTCGAGTTGCCGAACGGATACAGCTCTATCAATATACACCCAGATGATGCTTTTGAAGGAACGGTTAGATTTAGAGAAAGATATAAATAAGGAGTTGATAATATGAGCAAAGAATTTCCGGATATAGCTTTTGTTAATGTAGACGGGCAGGCTGTTCCGTTTACAAAACCGCAACATTATAAAAAAGGTAGTACGACCGATACGTTATTAACTGGAGAGGATAATCCTTTACCGACAAAAGACGAATCTGTCGAAGCAAGATTACAAGCAATCGAGCAAACGCAATCTCAAATATTAGATAAATTAAATGACACGATTGATACTCGACTTACTGGGAGTATAGTTGAAGAAATTATTTTCGAAAGGGATATTAGAAATGATGGTACAGGTGTTGTTACTAAAATTCGCCCTCAAAATGCTATTGGTTTATTTTTAGAGCACAGAGTTTATGGTCTTACTGGAACGTTTGAAAGAGACGAGGGGCATTCTGTTTTAGCGTATCCGTACATATCATCTCCAGGCAGAATATTGATAGGAGACTATGAGAATTACATGACAAAGCCATCAAGTCAACGTTCAAGCAACAACCACTCTTTTTCAGTATCTTTATTACCCCATAAAATTGATGAGGACGAGTACAATTTAAGTAAAGTCATACCTCCTGTATATAAAAACGTAAGATTACAAATATATATAAGTGGCACGTTTGATGACGGAGAAGGAGTTGACAGTGAACTAATCGCGCATTGGATTATGAAATAAAGGAGTTGATTCACATGACTGAATATATTGGTTTTGCGGAGTTAGCAAAACAGAGGAAAACATTGATTTACAAAGAATCTGTAACGGAATTAAATGAGGGTAACTGGGAATTGTGGGGAGAAAGAAAAACAGAAACAGAACATGTTTTTGTTTATAGGAAAATCGTCACATTTGAGGAGGCTGAACAATACGAACTGGAAAATGAGTTACTCGACTAACTGTTGTCTTTAGTAGAATAATAATTTATCAAGAGCATCTCACACGAGGTGCTTTTTATCTTTCGTGGAACGAGGGGATTAAATGAGTAAAACACAATTAGCCTCTATGTTTATAGGTGCTAATCATAACTTATATGATGGTGTCGAAAAAGCCAGCGGGGTATATTCTCGATATGGTAACATCGTCCATATTACAGACGGTAAAACCGACCAAATACTTGCTATCGCTACAGCTAAAAACGTACTTGATAACGAGCATCATGCTAGTTTAAAAGATAACATTGATACGTTTGATATAGAATTAATCGGCGAGCAAAATTACGACGAGCATTTATTAAAAGGCAATAGGTTAATTATTCCCGCTGAAAACGAGGGGGAAATGGTGGAGTTTGTCATAAACGAAGTAGAGGACATTAGAGGACACTCCAAGCTATTTGACGTTAAAGCCTACGCAAGCTATCTCGACTTACAAAAAGCAAAAGCGATAAAGCCATTTACCCGTACAGGTACAGCGAGAGAGCATATGTTTCACGCTCTAGCTGATACAGAGTTTGAAGTCGGCTTGACGGAATCAGCAAGGGAAATAACTATATCGTTTGAAAACTATACCAATCCGTATGAGTATCTGAAAAGAATCGCAAGAGAATTTGAGTTGGAATTGAATTTTAGAGTTGTGCATAACGGTTTATTTGTCACTAATAGAGTAGTAGATGCCGTTGTAAGTATCGGCGACTTTAGAGGACGTGAGGTTACGTTTGGCAAGGACTTGCAAGAGATTAGACGTTTAGAGGCAGGCGACATATATACGGCTTTAATTGGTTTAGGACCTGAACGAGAGGGCGGCTCACGTTTAGAGGTGCTTGTAGAGGATTTAGACGCTTTAAGACGTTGGGGCAGACCCGAGCATGATCCGAAGCATTTAATAGGCGTATACGAACCGCAATCAGAACGTGAGGATATGACGTTATCGCAACTTCGTCAATACACAAAAACCGAACTAGACAAGCGAAAGAACAGTGTAATTAACTACGAAATTAGTTTCTTGGACTTGGAAAACCTTATCGGTGACGATGCCAAGAAAATTAGAAAAGGCGACACTATACGCATTAAAGACACGTATTTTACGCCGCATCTTTACGTAGAGGCTAGAGTATTAGACGTAAAGAGAAACGCAGTAGTACCAGCGCAAAAAGAATTTATACTAGGCGATTTTGTCGAGTATGATGCCGAAACTATCCACGACTTATATACGTATGTAAAAAGAGAACTTACGAAAAAAGCAGGCATACAGATGTTACTCGAATATGCCGAGCCGAAGAAAGTCGAATCAGACACAGCGCCGACGATAAAAGACGGTGAGAATCCTGTATGGGTAGATACAAGTAAAACGCCTAATGTAGCGCATGTCGTTAATAATGGCGAATGGGTCAAGATGACACCAACAACGCCCGAAGAAGTAAACGCATATAGCAAGAAACAAGTGGACGACAAAACGGAACAGGCGTTAAAAGATGCCAAAGCATTCGCCGAAAATGCCGACAATATAAAAGAGGGAATAATTGATGTCGGCGCTATTCCTTTACGAACGAGTATCACGGGCGCTAGGTTAGAGTGGGACGGTGTAAACGGGTTAGTACAGTATGATATGCAAGGCAATCCTGTTTCGTGGCTTGATTTAGATGCTAACGCTCATTTCGCTAACGCCTTTTTAAGCGGTCGAATCGAAGCGCTTGAGGGGTATTTCGGGAAAAATAAGAACGTCACTATTGGCGATGATGGGTTAACTATAAAGCGCCCAGATGGCGTTACTTGGATGCAGAATGGATTAGTGCAACAAGATTACACAGTTAGTAGCTTCGACCCTCACGACATGACGCAAGCAGTGTATGACTTCGAGGGTAATTACAACAAGTTTTCAATGTTTGGCGAGAATGCGAGTTTTTACAGAGGACAAGCCTATACAATTGTCGGAAAGGGAGGATATGTCGACCAAAGAGAATCAGATAAAGGCTGGAGTGTTAAATTTACTAGATATGAATTTATCCATAGCGCTAGATATTTATATATAGGTTATCGAAAGGCATCTAACTCTTTAAACGCTAGGCACTCTTCTATGATATACGAAGGTAGCGAGCGCCTTTATTTTGAGCAACACGAACGAGGCGGTACACCTACATTCGCGCCTATTATAATAGATTTAGGAACACCTACAAATGAACGCAGAAGCGTTGAACTTAGAATAGGTATGAATAGAGGAGATACAACAGACATTGACGATTTTGTTGGCTTTAGAATAAACAGAGTGTACTTAACTGATTTTGTTTGAGGTGATTAAATGATACAAACATACGACGAAAGACAACCCGCTACAACAAAAGTTATTTTTAAAATAAAAAACGGGGTAGTCGCATCTGTTATTGTAGGTAATCAAGCAATATCAACGGAACGAGTTTATCAGTTTTACGTAGATAATTACGTTGCAGAACAGATTGATAAATGCGAGCTTTACATTGATGGACTTACTCCTAGCTTACGAGTAAAAGAAGGGGAAACATTAGAAGTACCTGAAAAGACAGAAAAACAAAAAGAAATAGAACGATTAGAATTTGAATTAGAACAGATGAGAAACGCTGAATAGGAAGTGTTTACATGAATGTAATTAACGACTTCATACACATGACTCAAGGACAATTGTTATTAAGTTACTGGTGGGTATGGTCGATTATCATTGTAGTTGCTGGAGTTTATATGGTGAGAAATCAACGCTGAATAAGCGTTATTTTTATGTCTTCTAGGCGGAAAGGAGGCGAACAATGGACGATAAGCAGCAAGAAATATTGGCCGAGATCCGGGAACGGATCGTCCGTGTGGAGACGAAGCTAGACGGCATAGGCAGCGTCGAGGAAACGGCTTATAAAGCTAAGCGCAAGGCAGTCGATGCCTATTCGTTAGCAAGTTACAATAGCGACCGCCTAGACGCAATTGAGCGCATCCACTTTTGGGCGGGTACAACCGTCATAGGGGCGGTCATATTAGCGGTTCTAGGCTTATTATTTACGGGAGGGACTTAAATGGATAAAGCGAGTGTAGCACGATTCTTAGCGCTAGTAGTCGGATTACTAGCGTATTTTGGCGTGGATATATCTGACGTAGTTGTTGACGCATTAGTCGATATTATCGTCGGCGGATATATCTTATATATGGCGTATAAAAATAACGACTTTACGGCGGAGGCTAAGCGAGCAACCTTAGTCATGCGTGAAGAAAAGGCGCACAATAAGCGTCTTAAAGAAATACGAAAGGACGGAGATAAATAATGGCGTTAAAGATACGGAATAACATCGTCAGCAGGGCGGTAGCATCGCGGGTAACATACGGAGGCACAAACCCTCGAAAATACATCGTCATTCACGAGACGGCAAATACGTCAAAAGGCGCAAATGCAGACGCTCATGGACGATTGCAAGCTAACGGCAACAGTCGTTCGGCTTCGTGGCATTATACTGTCGACGATAAAGAGGTCGTAAAATCATTCAAGGATACGGCGCAATGTTGGCACGCGGGCAACGCTAAGTATAACCGCGAGTCAATCGGTATCGAAATTTGTGTCAATTCTGACGGAGATTTTAAAAATACGGTCGACAATGCGGTAGATTTAACGAAGCAACTAATGAGTAAGTACGGTATTAGCGCAAGCAACGTAATCCAACATAACTCGGCAAGCGGCAAGGATTGCCCTCGCTATTTACGCAATGGCAGCAAGGGCGTTACTTGGGCGCAATTTAAGGCTAAATTAAGCGATAATAAGACGTCCAATACAAATACATCTACAAGCAATAAAAAGCCGTCTAATAGCGCTAAATCGAACGATAAGGGTGCTAAATCGAGCGCTAAAGGCGATATGAAAACGAATAGTATTGTCGTATATTTACAGTCGATTGGCGAGCCTTATTCGTTGGCACACCGCAAGAAATTAGCGGCTAGACACGGTATCACTAATTACACGGGTACAGCAGCGCAGAATACACGTTTATTGTCGATTTTAAGAGGCAGCAAGGCGACTTCTAGGCCGTCCAATAGAAAGACTAACACGAAGGCTAAGTCGTCATCATCGGCGTCTATTAATCGAATGGCAGACGAGGTAATCGCAGGCAAGCACGGCAGCGGTCACGCTAACCGTCGCAAGTCTCTAGGCGTAAATAAAGCGACATACGAGAAGGTACGGGCGGAGGTTAATCGTCGAGCGGGCGTTAAGACAGCGCCTAAAGGTAAGTCGGTATCGCAGATGGCGTCGGAGGTATTGGCGGGCAAGCACGGCAATGGTCACGCTAATAGACGACGCTCATTAGGCGTAAATCAAGCGACGTATAATAAGGTGCGCGCGGAGGTTAATAGGCGGTCATAAGGCGAAGGAATGACGAAAGGACAGACGTATAATTGGCGTCTGTCCTTTTTTATTGCGTAATATTAAAAAAAAACACATAAGCGACCTTTGCGTCCATAATTAATTATCCTTGACATCCGACATTTATCCGTGTAATATACGTATTTGCGATACACTTTTCGCGGATATTTACGTAATCATGTAGATAGGCGTAGAATATAGCGTACTGCCTACGTTGATTAAAACGGTTGACAAGCGGATTCTTGTATGATACGATGTTTAACGTTGATTGGAAATCGTGTAGACCGTCACCGGTCTCAAGGGTTCAAATCCCTTGCTCTCCGCCATTGCTTAAACGTTGTTATGACGGCATTTACACGGGAATATATACGGACTGCTCTACGTGATTAATTAGCGTCAATCTACATGATTTTATCCTACGGGACTATATAGCGTAATACCTCCGCGAATTGTCGTATCGACTACGATATTTACGGAGGTATTTTTATGCGGAAAAAACGACGGACTTACGTCCCCAATTACTCGCCCGAGGTCGACTTAATGGACGACGACTTTGCGGATAATATGCAGACGTATCTCAACTCGCTATTATCGGCGGGAAGGAGTGCCTACACCATCGAATATTACAAAACAAAGCTACGCTACTTTATGCGTTATTTAGAGAGCGAAGGGATAAGTGCGCGCCTACGCAAGATTACTAGCGACATTATAGAGACGGACTTTATTCGTCATTTGCGGGAGGAGCGCAAACTAAAGCACGGATCAATAGCGGCATACCTGCGAGCATTACGCGCCTTTTTTAATTGGGCGGTTAGTAGAGGTATTATTGCGACAAGTCCGCTAGATGATATTGTCATCGGCGACCCTAAAGCTCCGGCGATAGAAACGTTTAGCCGCGACCAGTTGCACGCCATATTATCGCAGCCTGACCCGCAATTATTTATAGGGTTACGTGATTTGACGATAATGACGCTGTTACTAGAGACAGGCGTGAGGGTACGTGAGATGTGTGATATTAAAGTCGAGGACGTTAGGTTTACGGATAATCAAATACGGGTAGAGGGTAAGAGCGGTAATGATCGCCTAGTCCCGATACAGACGCAATCACGTCGATTACTTAAGCGTTATATTGACGCTAGGGGCGAGGCGGATGTCGATTACTTATTTGTGACGGTGGATGATACGAAAATGAATCGCGACAGCGTGCGGAAACGAATAGCCATCTACGGTAGGCAGGCGAATATTAAAAATGTGCGATGTAGTCCGCATACATTCCGGCACACATTCGCGAAGATGAGCGTCCAAAATGGCGCAGACTTGTTTACGTTGCAGGCGATTTTAGGTCACTCAACGCTTGATATGGTGCGTAGATACGTCAATATGTTCGGGAATGACGTCAAGGAGGCGCACGCTAAATTTAGCCCCGTCGAAAATTTAAGATTACGATTTTAGAAATAAAAAAAGCCTTAGGCGGGATTATTCCGCTTGGGGCTTTTTCCATTTGAGTGGCGTTCTAGTACCGCATCCCTCGCACACGAGTTGCTTCGACTTTATCGGAGGCTTGTTTTCGACTCCGCAAGCAGGGCAATTTACGATAGCCTTTGGAGCAAACTTGACGGCCATTACCAGTCCGATTAATACCGCGCCGATGCCCGGCAATATAAGGATTATCGATAACATCATAATTACACCAGTAACTGCAATAATGATTCCGATTATAGATCCTATAAGGCTTCCAGCTGACTGTTTAATGTCCGGTATTTCCACTTCTACCACTTCGATAGTTTTAACGTTTTCCATAAAATCATCTCCTCATTAAATATGTTATTTCGTTTAGTGTAGACGATATGTTGGCGAATGTCAAACGATAAATAAAAATAAAATAATTTGCGATTAAATGTCCCACTTTTCGAATTAACTACGGTATAGCCTAATAGGAGGTGATATTCGGATGAGCGATAAACCGATATTAGATTTTAGGAGGCGCAAGTTCTTCCGCATGACCCGCGCAGTAATCGACGACGAATCAATCGACTTAAAGCCGGTCGACATTGCGGTCTACTCCGTACTATGTATGTACGCCGACAATAATGATAAATCGTCATATCCTAGCGTAGAGACAATCGCCAATAAGGCGAGGTGTAGTATGCGAACAGTCCACCGATCATTAGATACGTTAAAGGACGTCGGATATATCGACATTATCAACCGGCAGGACAGTCGAGGATTTAAGACGTCAAACCAATACGCACTATTAGATGTTCGCGAGTGACTGTCGTTTTTGTCATAATAGATGGTTCGTTTTTGTCATATCGGATAGTACGTATTTGGCATATAAACTATACTTACTATTAACTAGACTTACCGTTAACTATACTGAGACATACCGATTCGGGATAAACCCTCATCGGACGATGTTAAATAATAAGCGATAATCAGACGATAGATAAACGATACTCATTTATATGTATATGATTGACGGAACTTAAAGAAAGGAACACCTTCAAAATTAAAATAAAAGTTTCCGCCCGGCGCGGATCACTTCGAAAGCGAGGCGAATTATTTGCGAGGTACAATCATTAGTACGGCGGCATTCATAGTTATAATTATCGTCGCAATCGTATTATGCGTATACGAGCTTTACACAGCGTTATAATTAACGATCGACGAATAATACTAGACGATAACAAAAACGTCACTACGGCGCTAAAATTAACGAATAGACGTATGTAAGACGAAGTATGGACGAAAGGAAGCGATAGGATGGCGAAGATTAAATCAGTAGCCCAAGCAATCGGAATAATCGGAAAGGAGGTCGAGAAGATGGGTCGAGATGAGAAGGAAGAAAAAGACGTACGGAGGAAAGAGCGTTATTGTATCGAATGTAATGCGGAAGTTTCGCATATAGGCGCTTATTTCTGCAAGATGTGCGCAATGTCATTTTACAGAGAACCAAATAAAGGAGGAATAGATGATGAGTGAGCGACTGGAAGAGATAAATGTAACCATGTTTGGTGGTAAAGGAATATTTGGTGGTAGGGAAACACGAAAAGAGGTTGTTGTTAGTAGTTGTGCTTTTGCAGATGATTGTGAAGCGTTAAAGGCAGGTAGGTGCGCTTCTAGTAATCCTAGGTTGGAATCATGTGTAAATATGAAAACAAAAACAGTGCAAGGATACACAAGTCGAGCAATGAAATACGGGGAGTTTGTCAGAAAATGGAAAGGTCACGATAAGTATGGTGTGGTTAAGAACGGCTTAAAAAGGTTTGAGCATGTAGGTAATAACTTAATCAGAATTAACTTGCCACACATCAATATAGAAAAAGCGTTGAATGGCCAAAGTGGGTATAGTTCAATGAATAGTGGGAAGGAGCACTATATAAATAAAGATGAATTTGGTGTAGAGGAATTAAAAAAGATAATGGAATCATATTCAATCAATTTAATGGGTGGTAGATTGGACAACAAAAAAGAAAAAGAAGAAATGTTGTTAGCAATCAAAGAAGTAGATCGAAAACTTTATGATAAATATATTAAAGAAACCGGAACTATTATTGACTACGTTGGAAAAAAAGCCTACTTGAACACGTTAAAGCCTAATGTCCAACTAACTGACGGATGGTTTTGGGATGGAGAGTATATGTCAAAACATGAAGAAAATAGAGTTGATTGTTTTGTTGTTCGGGGTTTTGCCTACGGTACAGAAATTAAATTTAAACCAAAAGGTGATAGTGTTGTTGAAGTAAAAAGCAACGACTGGGTAGATAATAACACTGAATTCAGAAATTAGGAGAGTGAATCAGATGAGTAAAGAACTGTTGGAACAGATGGAACATGATTATCAAAATGCGTTTCCAATTGACGTTGATTGGTTGCTTAATTATGCAAAAGAACAAACTAAACGAGTACAGGAATTAGAAGAAGTAAGAAGTGATGCGATTGATCAAATAGATGTGGCACAAAGAAGAAATGAAAGATTAGAGCAACGTGTAGAGGAGTTAGAAGAAGAAAATAAACGATATAGAGAGTTCTTAGAACATACGAGAGGCCCGTCATTTTAAACGAAACACTAGAGGAGAGATAGGATTGAATAAATCCATCAAAAACTTATGTATAGAATGTCAACTAGCACAAAAGGAAAAGGACAAGCACTTATGTAGTCAATGTGCACGCAAGAGATTGATAGAGTCGTTTCATGATATTCGTATCGATGTGCCGGAAAGTAAATACTTTTGATGAACAGTAGACACAAACTATTGAACTGAAAGGGTGAAAGGAATCAAATGACTGAGTTAAAACTATATAAATTTGTTCAGGGAAAAGAAATTGATTGGCGAGGATTAGAAGGAGATATATTAATGTTGTGGGTTGAAGCTTATGACCTAAAAGAGTTTGCTGAATTGGTAGGAGATGACTACCTTTGCGAAGGAGGAGAAGAAGTTTATTTGTTACAAAATGGGACGGTTGCAATAGGACTAAACGATATTTGCGAGTGTTTTGAGATTGAACCGACTAACATATTACCAAAAGAAATCTAATCAACAGTACGATTATTAAACGATGTAAATATTTTTAAGGAATGACGAGATGGAAACTAAAAAATGTCTTTACTGCGATAACGATGCAATTAAAGACGAAATGCACTGCGTAGATTGCAAGAAAAAAGTAATCGAAATGATGGGTTTTATCGGAGAAAATGCTTAGGAGGTATTTAAATGAGTAGAAAACTACCGCCAGCAAGCGATTGGCGTAATCGTAATATAGACGACTGGAATACGACGACATTTACGAACTACTTACAGGACAAGCACCGCGAACAATTCGGCATCGAGTACGCCCCTATGCGATCGTGGCGCATGGAGCAAGGACAAATCGGGAGACTAATCGGCACACGTACGAAAGAGGGGACGCACTCGAAGGCAGTGGTCAAGGCGTTTATTGACGAAGCATTTAAGACGTATCGACCAACGCAACAATATCCCGGCACAAACTTCGGATTCATATACGCTTATCGCCGAAACATATTGCAGCGAATAGAGTCGGAGGAAGTGGCGAAGGTAAGGCGGGAACAGGCGCAAGAAAACATCGAGCAGGACTTCGACGAATTGTCGAGTTGGTTATAACGGAAAGGAGGACGCCTAATTGACGAAATGTATATTATCGAAATACCGCAAGGACGGTTGTGCCAGTTGCGACCGCCTATGCGCTCACAGCATTGCCCTCAATGGCTTTGACGGCAATTCGGGGCGAATAGGAAACGCAGGATTGCCCGCAGATTATCGAGGCTATACGCTAGACAATTCGCCGGCACGCGAAGGACAGGCGAGGGTTTACGCGTTGCTCGAACAGTATGTAGCGACATTCAAACGTGCAAGACAGGAGGACGGGGAACGCGTCAAGTCGTTATACTTATGGAGCGACTCGCCCGGAACGGGCAAGACGACGACAGCATCGGCGCTCCTTAACGAGTGGATAGCGCACGACTATTTAGGCGCTTTAAAGGACGGCAAGCAACCGCAACAAGTACCGGCAATCTTCTTTGATGCTAACGACTTTCAGACGCGGTATAACCTCGCCACCATGACGGATGATGACGAAGCAATGGCGCGGATAGGGTTGGAGATTAAA
>Ga0209487_1004084_pt1 | contig 11314 bp, 9 predicted proteins | sample Poulit2012_FD_187524 | JGI IMG/M metagenome (GOLD analysis project Ga0209487, IMG submission 187524) | Agricultural soil microbial communities from Georgia to study Nitrogen management - Poultry litter 2012 (SPAdes) (version 2) | ecosystem: Environmental > Terrestrial > Soil > Agricultural land... | reverse complement strand
GTTATCTCGGCCTCGCGCGGCGGCTTCATCACGCTGCTGGTCGCGCTGCTGGTGATCCCGCTTACCCTCAACCGGCTAAGCGTGCTGCGGCGGGTGCTGCTCTACCTGGTGCTGGCGGTTGGTGCCTGGCTCACGGTGGCCTACCTGCCCTCGGCCTTCCCGTCCCTGGCCCTCAGCATCGAGCGGCTCGCCGACACCGGCGACGAGCTGGCAGGCGGAGACCTGACCGGCCGCACCACCATCTGGGGCGTCGCCGTGCACTTCTTCCTCGACAAGCCGATCGTCGGTATCGGCACGGGCGCTTTCCCGGAGGCCGCGGCGGCCCAGCTGGGCCGGCCCCAGGCGCCCCACAACACCTTCCTCGAGGCGGCGGTGGGTAACGGCCTGGTCGGGCTCCTGCTGTTTGTGGGGCTGTTCGTCATCACCCTGGTGACGATCCTGCGCATGGACAGCTCCAGGCGCGTCTACCTGCTGGTCGCGCTGACGGCGCTGGTGGTGGGCCTCATGCCCAGCAACGCCTATAACGCGAAGTACCTGTGGTTCCTGCTCGCCCTGCTCGCCCACCAGTCGCCGGTCCTCTACCTGAGCCTGGGCGGCACCAGCGACGAGGAGCCCGCCTTCGACTACGCCAGGGCGCAATAGGCGGGCAGTAAGCGCGGGTATAAGGCGGGCTGCCGCCTGGCGCGATGGACCGCGCCTTACGCCCTAGGCCGGCTGCTTCTGCTTCGCCCGGGCGGCGGGCTTCAGTGCAGTACGGGCGGTGTCCTTGGCGCGGTTCAGGCTGCGCTGCAGGACGAACTGTACCGGCGAATAGCTCTTCTCGAACTTCTCGAAAAGCTGCAGGTAGGTCTTCCAGCGCTCCACGGGTTCGCTGATGGCCGATGCATTCCGGTAACACTTGCGGCACAGGTAGGGCAGGCCGCGCCGGCGCAGCTCCTCGGCATGCTCGGGCAGGAGCGCCTCCAGCCGCGAGAGCAGGAAGAGCGAGTCGGTCGCCCAGTCGAGGGCGCTGTCGCTGGAGCCCTTGTTGTCGTCGTGCCGCCTGAAGCTGGCCTTGACATCGACCACGTCGACCCGCTCGTAGCGGCAGGCGAGCTCCGCGAGCGCCACCACGTCCTGAAAGAGGTTCTTGGGCGAGTTGAAGCCGCCATGCTTGCGCAGCAGCTCTGTGCGGTAGAGGGTGCTGGCCAGGTAGAAGGCCGTACCCCGCCCGAACCAGGTGAAGAACAGGTCGGCGGCAGGCATGCCACCGCAATGGTTGGGGTCGCTGGCGAGCACGTTGCCGTCCGCATCGATCACGCGGGTGCCGCTGCGGATGAGCGCGACGTCCCGGCCCGCCGCGGCCTCCATGCAGCTCGCCACGAAGTCAGGATCGATCTTGTCGTCGTCGTGGAGGAGGAGGAAGTACTCGCCGCGCGCCTGCTGCAGGACGAAGTTGAAGTTGTTGTTGGGCCCTATGTTCTCCTGCTGCCTGTAGAAGCGCACCCGGTCGTCGGCCAATGACCTCACGACCTGGGGGGTGTTGTCGCTCGAGCAGTTGTCCGAGACGACGATCTCCAGGTTCGGGTAGGTTTGCGCCAGGGCGCTCTCCAGGGCCTCGCGCAGGTAGCCGTTGGCCCGGTTGTATGTCGATAAGCCGATCGTGACGAGCGGTTGTTCGCTCACTGTTCCCCCTTCACTCCTCATGCCCGTAGCGGTGCGGGTTGCCCCGCGCCCGCGGAAGATTCATGTCCTGGCCATGTCGCGCGGCTTCGTCCAGGCGCCCGCCTGGGCGTCCCACTCCCTGACGACCCGCGCGGGCGCGCCCGCAGCGAGGCTGTTGGGCGGCACGTCGCTGCCCACGACGCTGCCAGCTGCGACGACGCTGTTCTCCCCCACGGTCACCCCGGGGAGGATCACGACGTTCTGGGCGAGCCAGCTGCCCCTGCCGATCCTTATGGGAGCTACCTTGTCGATGCCCTGGTACTTGTAGGGCCGGTCTCCCCTGGTGGTCGCGTGCTGGCCGTCGCTTATGTAGACGTTGCCGGCCATCAGCACGTCGTCTTCGATGACGATTCGCGAGAAGGCGACGACCTGCAGGCCCCAGGTGGCGGTCACCCGGTCGCCCAGGACCAGTTGCGGCTCGAACTCCTGCGCGACGTGGTCGCCCTCAGGGTGGCTTAGCCAGCCGCCCGGGTAGCGGACGGTCGCCTTGAGCAGGCTGTTCGGGCCAATCTTCACGTCCCGGCCAATGCTCATGTGTTGTGGGTTGACGACCTGCCGGGGCAGTTGGATGACCAGTCCGGGCGCGGCTGTGGCGAACTCTGGCAGCGTTGCTGCCGCTACGCCGTCGCGTACGCGCTCGAGCTGCGCACCCAGCGTGACCAGCACCTTGCTGCTTATGCGGTTGATGATGCTCACGCTGCCTCCAGCGACAAGGCTATCAGGGCGCCGGGGTGCGTCCCCAGCCGCAGTCACAACGTCCAGTGGTCACACGGGGTGAGGCAGGCCGGGCCGTATAGTCGGGGCGCGGGGGGAATCGATGAAAACCTCAACAGGGTTGAAAATAACTTGTCATATTGTGCGCCATTCCTCATATTGTGCGCCATTCCGGGGGTTCGGATGGCGATAGCTGAACGTGGTGCGCAGCGCGTCCCGGCCTATAGGGCAGAGGACGGCGGTTCCATCCTCGAATCCGTCCGCAAGGTCCGGGAGCTGCTGAGCCGGTCCGAGAAGAAGCGGGTGCTGCTGCTCATCCCCATGATCACGATCATGGCTGTGATGCAGGTGGTCGGTGTGGCCTCGGTGGCGCCGTTCCTGGCGCTGGTCGCCGATCCCACGGCGATCGAGCAGAACCGTTATCTGGCGATGGCGTACGACATGCTGGGCTTCCAGAGTTACCAGTCGTTCCTGATCTTCGCGGGAGTGGGTGCGCTCCTCCTGCTGCTGCTCAGCAACCTGGTGAGCGCCGCTACCGACTGGACGCTCATGCGTTTCTCCTGGTCGCTGAACCACGAGCTGTCGAAGCGCATCCTGGAGCGCTACCTGCACAAGCCGTACGTCTTCTTCCTGAACAACAACACGGCGCGGCTGGGCAAGAACCTCCTCTCGGAGGTGAAGCAGGTCGTAAAGGGCTTCCTGGTCGCCGGCATGAAGCTGATCGCCAACCTGGTGGTGGTGCTGTTCATCCTGGGCCTGCTGGTGGCTGTGAATCCGCTGCTGGCGCTCATCGCGTTCGGCACGCTGGGTGGCGCCTACGTGGTCATCTTCATGCTCGTCCGCACCCGCCTTGCGCGGCTGGGCGAGAAGCGCTCCTACAACGACCGGGAGCGGTTCAAGACCGCCAACGAGGCGCTGGCCGGCGCGAAGGAGATCAAGCTGCTGGGCAAGGAGCGCGCGTTCCTGCAGCTCTACAACACGCCGTCGAAGCGCTACTCGCGGTACATGGCGTCGCATCAGGTGATCAGTACTCTGCCTCGTTACGGTCTGGAGACTATCGCCTTCGGCGGCATGATCCTGATCGTCCTCTACCTGCTGGGCACGGGTCAGGGCCTGGCGAACGTGCTTACCCTGCTGGGCCTCTACGCCTTTGCCAGCTACCGGCTCATGCCAGCTCTGAATACGCTCTTCACGTCGCTTACGGACCTGCGCTTCAGCGCGCCGGCCGTCGACCTGATCTATCAGGACATCGCTCAGGCAAACTTCCGGCTGCCGCCCGATCGGGACACTATCGAGCCGCTGCCGCTCACGAAGTCGATCGAGCTGCGCGACGTCACCTTCGCCTACCCGGATTCCGCGCCGGTACTTGAGGGACTCAACCTCGAGGTGGCGGCCAACACGACCGTCGCCCTGGTGGGTTCGACGGGCTCGGGCAAGACCACTACGGTGGACATCATCCTGGGCCTGCTGTCGCCCCAGTCCGGAGGCCTCTACATCGACGGGGTGAAGGTCGGGGAGGAAAACCTGCGCCACTGGCAGGCCAACGTGGGTTACGTACCGCAGGAGATCTACCTGGCCGATGACAGCATCGCCCAGAACATCGCCTTCGGCGTCCCTACCGACCAGATAGACATGGCGGCGGTCGTCAAGGCGGCCAAACTGGCGAACATCCACGACTTCATCGAGGAGGAGCTGCCGCTGGGGTACGAGACGATCACCGGGGAGCGTGGCGCCCGTCTAAGCGGCGGCCAGCGGCAACGGCTGGGCATTGCCCGGGCGCTCTACCACGACCCGGAGGTGCTGGTCCTGGACGAGGCCACCAGTGCGCTGGACGGTGCAACTGAGGAGAACATCTTCCGGGCCGTGAGCGAGATCGGCAAGACGAAGACGGTCATCATGATCGCGCACCGGCTCACGACGGTCCGCGATGCCGATGCCATCTACCTGTTGCGCAAGGGCCGCCTGGCGGCGCAGGGCACCTACGAGGAGCTGCTGGAGGGCAACCCGGAGTTCCGACGCCTTGCGAAGCTGAGCTCCTCGCTCGACGAGGATCCTCTCCTTGCGCCGGGACAGCCCGTCTAACGTGTCCGCGAATACCGCACAGGATTTCATGGGGACTAGACTCGCCGGAGGCTAACCTCGGGTTGGCGATTACGGACTTTGCTTTCGGGGGATTTCTGTGTTGACGCCTCGTGTCAGAAGCTTGACGGAAAAGGTTTTGCGGGAGGCAGCGAGCCGCACTTCCAAGGCCTGGAACCCCAGGGGGTGGAGCGACGCCGACAAGGAGAAAGTGCTCCTGGTCGACCCGCACTCCATCGCGCACTACCGCACGATCGCCGGCTGGGAGCATCCGCACCTGGCCGGTTACGACGAGGCGGGCGGGATAACCGCCCGCAAGTTTGTGCGCCTGAACAGCGGCAAGGTGCTGGACGGCGACTGGGACCAGAACCTGCCCTCCTTCGACAACAACGACATCTACCGGCTGCTGCACGCCCACTATTGCGAGGGCATGGAGTGGGAGGAGATAGACGTCTACCAGCGCTTCCTGGGCGACATCGAACAGGGTGAGCGCCGCTGGCACTGGTCGTCGAGCGAGGAGGAGTTGCGCCAGGCGGCCCGCGTGACGGAGAAGCTGTACGAGAGCATGCGCAGGTACGGCTGCCGGCCCAGCGAGACGGGTGACGACATCACGGTGAGCATCGCCCGCGACGGGCGGCTCCTCTACAACAACGTCGGCGGCCACCACCGCCTGAGCATCGCGAAGATCCTCGACCTCGACGAGGTGCCCGTGCGCGTCCTCGTGCGCCACAAGGAGTGGCAGGAGCTGCGGGACAGCCTGCGCAAGCGCCGGCCGGAGGCCGAGCCGCTCTCACCCAAGCTGCTGAATCACCCCGACCTTCAGGACCTCCTGTAGAAGCCTCGGAATTGATGAGCGGCCGCGCCCTCCAGGTGGCGCGGCCGCTCTTTTTTTGGTTTCCCTCGTTGTTCAGGCGCTGACTGCCTGCAGCTCCCGCTCGAGGCTGTCGAGGAGCTCTTCGGTGCCCTTCCTGCGCATCTCCAGGCCGTCGGCCCCATCCAGGAAGGTGGCCTGCTCGACGAGGGTCAGCACGGTCCCCTGCTCCGCCGGGCGCAGGGTGATCGTCTGCAATGAGGCAGAGAACGGCACCCCCTCATTCGACATCGAATACCCGCTGATTATCCGCCTGTTGGGCACGATGTCGAAGTAGTAGGTGTGGTTGCGGATCTCTTCGCTGCTGAACTCGGGCGTGGACACCCTGAACGCGCACGTTTCCGACCCGCCTACGCGGAAGTCCAGGTGGTAGCTGTCTACCAGGAAGCCCTCCCCTTCAGCGAACCAGCGGCGTTTCCGCACGGGGTCCGAGAACGCTTCGAACACCCGCTCCGGTGGCACCGGGTACTCGCGGGTGATGGTGAAGCTGTCGTGGTCGACTTGCGGTTCCGTCATGACCTTCTCCCTTCCTCTTCTTCCAGGAGTTCTCCCAGTCGATCGAGGCGCCTTTCCCAGAGCGCTTGACGCTCTTCGATCCAGCTTCGTGCAGCCTGCAGGCCTTCGGGATTCAGTTCGCAAGTGCGGACGCGGCCCTGCTTGCGGGTCGTAACGAGACGAGCCTCCTCCAGGACCTGCAGGTGTTGGAGGACGGCAGAGCGGCTGATCAGCAGGGGTTCAGCGAGTTCAGAGACCGTAGCGGTCCCAAGGCTAAGCTGCTCGATAATCGCCCGGCGGGTTTGGTCGCCCAGGGCGGTGAAGGTGGTGTCGGCAGCTGGATAGTTAAGCATTGGCTATACTTATAGACCCTCTGGCCACTATGGTCAAGCCCCCACTTAACTCTTAGGGCAAAAAAACCGGCGATCAGTTTGATCGCCGGTTTCAAGACTGGCTAAGGCTTCTTGTTTAGGCTTCGCCTTCGCCTTCGTCTGCGCCATCGTCCGCGCCGTTGTCAAGGTAGGAAACTTCGAGCTTGACAGAGTCCAGCGCCCTACGGAAGTCGAGGTTCTCGGGCAAGGTCTCGAGGACTTCTGCCGGGCTAACGATGAAGACAAACGTGTCACCAGGCTCATCCATCGCCGCAATCCGGCTGCTGACGTCAGGAGACTCAACTTCGGCACCTGCTTCCCATGCCTCGGTGATGCTCCACTCAACCGGTGCAACACTTGCGTCGATTCTGCCCGACAGGTCGCCAGCATTCGTATTGTCGGCGTCCCAAGTGCCAAGTTCACCGACATCGGTGGAAGCGTGAATTACCAGAGGCACTTCACCTGCCGTACCAGGCTCGGCAGCCGCAGTAAAGATGAGCTTGGCGCCGACTACGGTAGCCCCTGCCGGAATCTCCACGTTCTCAAACCTAACGCCAACATGCTGCTGAGAGTAAAGACCCTCGCGCGGTTCAACGCCCAGCTCGAGAGTGCTGCTCGTCTCGGTTACTTCACCATCGCGCTGAATCATTTCTTCGCTGGTGTTTGCTCCATCAGCAACAGCTTCAACGGTCTCCGCGTTAGCAGTGGAGAGGAACGCTGCAGAAACTGTGGTGTTCTCGGTGAGTTCGAACTCGCAGACCGCGTTGTCTCCGCAAGCGTCGACGCCGGACCAGCCATTGAACACAAAGCCTTCGTCAGCTTCAGCAACGAGCCTGATGTCAGTGCCAATCTCGAAGGAAGCTTCGTCATTACCTTCGGCAGTGTTGATGCCCTCTGGCATGCTTTCAACGTTGCCGCCAGCCCCTGCGTTCACGGTAAGCGTAGCGGTGTCCGGGGCGCCATTGCCATCCCCGCCACCACCGCAAGCAGCCAACACGAGCATCGCCGCAAGGCTCAGCGACAGAGTAGTAAACCTATTCTTGAAAAGTCCCCTCATTCGTTCTCCCTTCCAACCTTCCTCTGGTGAATTCCTGACCGGGGCATACGGCCCACAGTTTCGCGTCCAACGCACCGGAGTTCCCAACGTGGACGCCATTGCCCAAGCGAACAGGGATCTAGCTGAATGAATCGAATATGTGGCCCCCTTTCTTGGTAACTGCGGCACGTTGCCCACAGTTCGGTTCACCGATGCTGGTTGAACCTAGCCCCATTTAGTAGCGCCTCTTTCGTGACGGCAGTGACGATTGCACTGATCTCGTCGAACTCGAAAAGCTCCGCAAATGGGCGTGATCGACAAGGTAACTGACATAAGGGGTGATGCGAGGTGCATGTGACCACTCCCCCTGAAGATGCGTCCCCCTCTGGAATAATCCCGTAGCGAGACGAGGCGTTTGGACGTCTCCGTCAACCGTTCATAGGGGGGGGCTTGAACGTGAACGATCATTTTCATAGGGGCCCCACGCGTGCGTGGGCCCTATCCGTTTTCCTTCTTCTCATTGCTTTGCTTGCTGCCTGTGGTGAGATCGTAGATCAGGGCGCTGGTCCCGGTCAGGGTGGCGATGGTCCTGTAATCGAACAGTTCACCGCATCACCGGATGTCATCGAGGCTGGCGGCAGCGTCACCCTGAACTGGGACGTCAAAGGGGTCGAGGACGGAGAGATAACTCTTGAAGGCCGCACGGCGAGCGGGAGCAGCGTGCTCCTCGAGTCGACAGCGGCCGCAAGCAGCTATGAGGCTCACGACATCCACGACCCGACAACCTACACCCTGAAGGTGAACGGCGGTGACCCGAGCCGGAGCGTCTCGGTCGATGTCGTAGATCCGGCCAAGCCGCCCGCCATCAACTCGTTCGAGGCCAGCGCTTCGGGCGTCGACTGGGGCGACCCGGTCGAACTCGCCTGGGAGACGGAGAACGCCAGCTCAGTCGAACTCGCTCCTCTTGGAAACGTCCCGTCATCGGGTTCACGCACGGTCGACCACGTCTATGTCGATACCACCTTCGTGCTTACTGCCAAGAACAGCGCCGGTGAGACGGAAACGCGTGAGATCGAGGTCAAGGTCAACTCAGACGGTCCTGCGCAAATCCTCCTGGTCATCGCCGGCCAGTCGAATGCAGTAGGGACCGGCACGCCGCTGGATGGCCGCGAGAGTCCCATAGACCAGGTGAAGGCCTGGACGGGAAGCGGCTGGACGACCGCGACGGAACCATTGCAGGACAAGCACTCATTCGGCGTGCGCCTCGGCAAGCGGATCCACGAGCGGACGAACGCGCACGTGTTCCTGGTTCCGGTCGCAGTTGGCGGGTCCGAACTCGACCACTGGAAGCCAGGACGTGAGCACTTCGAGAATGCGGTGGAGCAGGCCAAAAAAGCGGCCGGCACGCTTGGTACGGACGTGAGTGCCGTCATCTGGTTCCAGGGCGAGTCCGAAACTAAGACGCCAGGGCAAAGGGGCGCTTTCGTGGATGGCACCCGCAGCGTCTTCAGCGGGTTCCAGTCACAACTTCCCAGCAAGCCCGAGATCATCTATGCGCAGCTCTCCAAGCGCCTGTGGGTCGGTGAGGACGACCGCAACATGAAGGGCCACAACCTCGCCTACCAGGACATCCGCAACAAGCAGCTCAACATGGAGCGCGACTCGGACAGCTGGCGCATGGTGGCAACACACGACCTCCCCATGAGCGATGTCAAGCACATCAGTGCCGCCGGACAGCGGGAGCTTGGCGACCGAATCGCCCAGGCGTTCTTCGGTGACGTGGGACCCCGCGTGACCGGCCATTCGAAGCGCGACGGCTCGACAATCGTCGTAAACGTGAACCGCCCCGTCCAGGGTGGCGGCAATGCCGCTGACGGCTACTTCACCGTCTTTGCAGGCTCTGAGCCACGGAGGGTCAGCAAGGTCGAGGTAAACCCGGAGAACAACCAGCAGATCCTCCTGACGGTGGAGGGCAACGTCCCGGACAAGTACACGCTCCGCTACATGCCGCCGGACAACAGCGGCCTCAACAGGCGCTCCGACAACGTCATCCATGCGGTGACGGACGGCGTGCGCCTGCCGCTGCCCGCATTCGGCCCACCGGTCCAGCTGGATGACACGCCGTTCTTCCCGGGCGGGCGACTGGAGTAGCCGCGGAACAGTAGGGCACAGAAGTGCGGGTCAGGGACGGCCGTCCCTGACCCGCTCACTTTGATGAGGCAGCGCAAAGAGTCTCTTTAGAAAGCCAACGATTCCGTGAGACCCTGCCACACAGCCAGGGGCAACACAAGCGATGGTCACAGAACTTTTCGGAGTCGGGGAGCACCATCGTAAGTACAAAGCAGCACGCGGTAGACGCTACCGCAGGAGGGGCATACATGTTGGGGGGCAACATGAACTGCACTGTCAAGCCGCTATTTATTGCGGCAGTCGCATATGCGACCACACTCTCATCTGGAACAGCTACTTATCGGACCCCATGTAAGGGTCTGTTGACAGACGAAGCGAACCGGACTGGCCACGCGAAAGGCAAGCGCGATGTCGGCCCATCGTAGTCCGCTACTGGCAGGCCTGCTGGGCAGCGTCGGCAGGGGGCTGCAGTTCGTGAACCCGCGGGTAAGCGAACTGCCCAGCTGGAGCAAGCTGGCCGTCGACGCACTGATCCTCTCGGCGGCGACACCGCTCGCCTTCTGGGTGCTGCACGACTTCTCGTTTGCGGAGGTCTCTGCCCCATCACTTGCGGCCGCCTCCATCGCGCTGGTCCTGCTCAAGGCGGCAGGCTACCTGTCACTAGAGCTGCACCGTCAGTCGTGGACGAAGGTGATCTTCAGCGACCTCACCAGGCTGGCGCTCTACCTGGCGGCGGTGGCGGCGGTGGGGACGGTGCTGGTGGTGATGTTCTCTGCCGGAACGGTGCCGAGTGCACTGCCGCTGCTCGATGGGCTGCTGACGCTGGCCCTGATGGGCGGCGTACGGGCGATCGCGCGCGGCGCGGCCGAGCAGGGCCGCAGCCAGGCAGTACCGCCCGACAAGCGCCGCCGCGTGCTGGTGATCGGCGCCGGCGAGGCGGGCACGATGATCGTGCGCGAGCTGCTGCGCCACCCGGAGACGGGCAAGAAGCCGGTGGCCTTCCTCGATGACGACCCGCGCAAGCAGGGGCAACGTTTTGGCGGCGTCCCGGTAACGGGAACTGTCGCCCAGGCGGGCGAGGTAATCGCCGAGAAGCGCATCGACGAGGTCCTCATAGCCATCCCGTCCGAGAACGGGGCGACGATCCGCAAGATAATGGCTCGCCTCACCGAGGCGAAGCCCGACATAGTCTGCAAGATCATCCCGGGAATGTACGAACTCATCAGCGGCAAGGTCGCCATCAAGCGGATACGCGACGTGGAGATCGAGGACCTGCTGGGCAGGCCGCCGGTGCGACTCGACAACGAGGCGATTGCCGATCTGATCACCGGCAAGCGGGTGATGATCACCGGTGCCGGCGGCTCGATCGGTTCCGAGCTGGTGCGGCAGATTTGCCGCTTCGGGCCCGCACACCTGATCCTCGTGGGGCGCGGCGAGAACAGCCTCTTCGGGCTGCAGAAGGAGCTGGAGCAGACCTGGCCCGACGTCCCCTACACGATGGCGGTGTGCGGCATCCAGAACGCCAGCCGCCTGCGGAACGTGTTCAGGCGCAACCAGCCGCAGGTGGTCTTCCACGCGGCGGCGCACAAGCACGTGCCGCTCATGGAGGAAAACCCGGATGAGGCGATCATCAACAACGTCATCGGCAGCCGGAACCTGGTCGAACTGTCTCTGGAGCATCAGGTCTCCCACTTCGTTAACGTCTCAACCGACAAGGCCGTCAACCCCACCTCGGTAATGGGCGCGACCAAGCGGATGGTGGAGTACCTCGTCCAGGAGGCGGCCCGCAAGTCGGGGCCGGAGCAGAACTTCGTGTCGGTCCGCTTCGGCAACGTGCTGGGCAGCCGCGGCAGCGTGATTCCGGTGTTCAAGGAGCAGATCAGGGCGGGCGGCCCCATCACGGTGACCCACCCG
>Ga0209487_1004083_pt1 | contig 11315 bp, 6 predicted proteins | sample Poulit2012_FD_187524 | JGI IMG/M metagenome (GOLD analysis project Ga0209487, IMG submission 187524) | Agricultural soil microbial communities from Georgia to study Nitrogen management - Poultry litter 2012 (SPAdes) (version 2) | ecosystem: Environmental > Terrestrial > Soil > Agricultural land... | reverse complement strand
TCGGCAATCCGAACTTTCCGAACCTTGGAGAGCGCACCCTTGCCGAGGCGCACTATGATTCGGCACTTACGATTTTCCGTGAGCTGTATGATGAGGGAGATCGTGACAGCCGAAGGAATCTGGGGCTCGGCTACGAGCGAAGAGGGACCGTTCGTGCGGCCCGAGGCGAAGAAGCCGGTGCCCTCGAAGACCTCGAGGCATCGCGGGAAATTCGGGCCATGCTTGCGGAGGAGGCACCACACAATTACGATGCGCAGCGCGATCTGGGCATCGCCCACGAGAAGCTTGCCCTTGCCTACCGTGCGATGGGACAACGAGACGCGGCCGTCTCAGAAATTCAACGGGCCGTGGACGTCTATGCGAACATCGCCACCGCCGACCCGGACAATGTACAGTCGTGGCAGACGCTCGCTCTCGGATGGATGCACCTGGGCGACATCGTCGGCTCGATGGGAGGTTCTCGTTCGGATGCGGTTAGCCATTACCGCGACGGCCTGCGCATACTCGAGACAAACGCGGACCCGCAGAACCCGCGCACGCAGTACCTCATCGATCTCCTCTCGCGTCGGCTTGGAGTATAGGATCGGTAGCGAGCCCGGGACCAGGTTTTGTGGTCGATACGTGATCTCTCCCGGAGCCACCAGACAGCCCTTGCTCCCTCTAAACAACATCCACTTCCACCGGGTGCCCGAGGCTGTCGAGTGCCACCGATACGAATTCGCCGGTGGTGGCCAGGAGACGGTCATCTCGATCCATCGGCTCGACGTACATTTCGACACGAACCGTCATCGAGGTGCGGCCGGTCGCGCTGACACGAGCCACGAGTTCCACGATAGAGCCCTGGGGTACGGCTTGGTGGAAGTCGATCTCACTCGAATGCACGGTGACCACCTTGCGACGGCACCAGCGAGTGGCACAGATGAAGGCTGCCTGGTCCATCCACGCCATCGCCGTGCCGCCGAAGAGTGTGCCGTAGTGGTTGGTATCGCCGGGGAAGACGGCGAAAACCATGCGTGTTTCAACGGGAGTATGACCTGAAGTGGGTGTTGCAGGTGCGTCCATCAGTTCATCGTCGCGTGCCGGCGGAAGAAGGTCCAGACCATCCATCCGCGCTCGTTTCTTCCGAATGGCGCGCCCATGCGGAAGTAGTCCAGGCGCATCCCGTTCAGCCAGGCCATCGAGCACATGCTCAACTCGTCGGGATAGTCCGGCAAGTCCGGAGCGTGTGCGTCACGCCGTCCGGGGTTACGAGCGTCGGGTGGGGGCGGATCGTTCATCCGGGTACGGGTTCTGCCAGACGTCGGCGAACGGTGCGGGCGGCATCCACCATGTTGCGGAGAGCCGGCTCGACTTCCACCCAGCGTCGCGTTTTCAAGCCACAGTCCGGATTGATCCAGAGTTGCTCGGCCGAGAGGACGTCCAGTGCCCGGAGAATCAGTTCTTCGATCTCGTTGGAATCCGGCACGCGGGGCGAGTGGATGTCGTAGACGCCCGGCCCGATTTCGTTCGGATACCCCGAGCGCTTGAACGCATCGAGCAGTTCCATTCTGGAGCGCGAGGACTCTATGGAGATGACGTCGGCGTCCATCGCGGCAATCGCGTCGATGATCTCGTTGAACTCCGAGTAGCACATGTGGGTGTGGATCTGCGTCGCATCCCCGACTCCCGAGGTCGATAGCCGGAAGCACGCAACGGCCCAGTCGAGGTACGCAGTCTGATCGGCACGGCGCAGCGGCAGCCCTTCGCGCAGGGCCGGCTCGTCGATCTGGATCACACCGATACCCGCTGCTTCGAGGTCGTTTACCTCGTCGCGGATTGCGAGGGCGATTTCCCGGCACGTCCGGCTGCGGGACTGATCATCCCGCACGAACGACCACTGAAGAATGGTCACCGGCCCGGTAAGCATCCCCTTGACCGGCCGATCCGTGAGGGATTGGGCGAACGTGGACCACCGCACGGTCATCGGCTCCGGTCGGGAGACGGCGCCGTAGATGATCGGCGGCCGCACACACCGCGAACCATAACTCTGGACCCACCCGCTGGTCGTAAAGAGAAATCCGCTCAACTGCTGCCCGAAGTACTCGACCATGTCGGTGCGTTCGGGCTCACCGTGAACGAGCACGTCGATCCCAAAATCTTTCTGGCGCGAGATCGCGTCTTCGATCTCGCGCTCGAGGAAGGCTTCGTAGTCGGCCAGACTCTTGTCGCCCTTGCGATAGGCCGCGCGGGCCTGCCGGACTTCGGGTGTCTGCGGAAAGGAGCCGATCGTGGTCGTGGGAAGCAGCGGGAGATTGAGCTTTTCCTGCTGAGCCAATCGCCTGTCCTGATAGTGGCCGGCCCGCCGCTCCATCTCGTCGGTCACGCCATCGACCCGCTGAACGACTTCCGGGTTATGGATGAGGGATGACCGCGCCCGGCTCTCTTGCGCACGCCGTGAGGCCTCGAAAAGGGCCTCGTTTGTTGATTCACCGGACGCCCCCCGTGCAACGGCGACGATCTCCTCGACCTTCTGCCGGGCGAACGTAAGCCACTGCGCGATCTCGGCATTCAGTCCCTCTTCGGTATTAAGATCCACGGGCACGTGCAACAGAGAGCACGAAGGCGCCACGAATACCCGGTCGTTTCCGAGCCGTTCGGCGGCACGACGCACTGTCTCCACCAGCCGGTCGAGGTCGGCACGCCACACGTTTCGTCCGTCCACGACACCCAGGGAAAGCGTCTTTCCTTCCGGAAGGAGATCGAGGGCCGTATCGAGTCCTTCAGGGTTTCGGACGAGATCCAGATGAATGGCCTCGACAGGCAATTCGAAGGCGAGGGTTAAATTCTCGCGCAAGCCTTCGAAGTAGGTCGCGATGAGCAGCTTCAGACCCGTCGCACTGGAAAGAGCGGCATACAGTTCACGGAAAGTATCCTGTTGACGAGCGGTGAGGTCGAGTGCCAGGTAGGGTTCGTCGATCTGTACCCACTCGGCACCGGCGGCTTCGAGTCGGCGAAGCACGTCCTCGTAGACCGGCAGGAGCGCGCCGAGCAGGCTGAGCGCGTCAACGCCTTCTTCCAGCACTTTGCTCAAGAGAAGGAACGAGACCGGCCCGAGCAGAACGGGACGGGTGGCGATTCCGAGATCCCGGGCTTCCTCGAAGGCCTCCACCGCGTGAAGCGACGCCAGGCGGAACGTCTGATCCGCACGCAGTTCGGGGACGATATAATGGTAGTTCGTATCGAACCACTTGGTCATCTCCATGGCCGGCACGCCGACGTTTTCAGCGCCGTGCGCATCCACTGCCTTCTCCTGCGCGCCACGCGCAAGGGCGAAGTAGGTGTTCAGATCCACCGGCCCGTCTCCCACGCCGAATCGCTCCGGAATGGCTCCGACCATTACGGCCGTATCCAGCACGTGATCGTAGAAGGAAAAGTCGTTGGAAGGAATGTGGTCGAGACCGAGGTCGCGTTGCAGCTCCCAGTGGGTGCGGCGAAGGTCGCGTCCGGCAGCGCGAAGATCGGCTTCCGTGCGGTCGCCCGCCCAGAAAGATTCGAGCGCCCGCTTGAGTTCGCGGTGTGCGCCGATACGGGGAAAGCCCAGGTTGGTGGCTTTTATCATGTCGTTGAAGGAGTGAATCGGGTCAGGGAATGGTGAAGGGAGTAGGGGAAAAGGGCCACTGCAAGCCTCGCATTCGCCGCTGCCCATCAGGGTGTCGATGCTGCACGCGGCAGCGTTGGTTTTTCGGATTTCGTCCGGTTGTTCGAAACACCCGTCGCCGGTATTTTTGGGGTTCACAATGGTTTGACCGGAAGGACACGCGATGGCCGACACACTTGATATACGCCCGGTCGGGGATCTCCCGAACGAGATCGGCAAGACCGCCATCCGCGAACTCTCCCTCAATGGCATCACCAGCCTCCGGCAGGTGGCCGGCCACTCGAAGAAGGAGCTGCTGGCCATCCACGGCGTCGGACCCAAGGCGATCGCCATCCTCGACGACGCACTGGCTGCGAAGGGCCTCGGCTACAAAGAGCTCTGAGCGATTTGCGCCGGTCGTTTGCCGCGACGGGGGCACGCAGTTCACCTGTCTGCAAGTCATTGGCAGGCCTCGCACTCGCCGCCATTTATCATCGCATCGAGGCTGCACGCGGCGGCTTCTTCCGGTGTGTAGACCTGCTCGGCGGTAGTGGGTTTGGCGACCGTCGCCTTCTCGATGTGAGAAGCGCCGAGGGTGCGCAGGTAATAGGTGGTCTTGAGACCCGTGCGCCATGCGTGGCGGTAGGTGTGGCTGAGCGTCTTCATGTCGGGCTCGGCCAGAAAGAGGTTGACCGACTGGCTCTGGTCGATCCACTTCTGCCGTCTCGCCGCACCGTCTACGAGGGCGCGGGATTCGATCTGGAACGCCGTCTTGTAGCGCTCACGAAGGACTTCCGGGATGCCCTCGATCTGCCCGAGATCGCCGTCGAAGTACTTCAGTTGAGCGGCCATCTCCTCACTCCACAGTCCGTGCACCTTGAGATCGCGCACGAGGTAAGGATTGAGCACCACGAAATCGCCCGACAGATTGCTCTTCACGTAGATGTTCTTGTAGAGCGGCTCGATACAGGGGGATGTCCCCATGATGTTCGAGATCGTGGCGGTCGGGGCAATGGCAAGCACATTCGAGTTCCGCATACCCTGTCTGGCGATTTTCTCGCGTAGGGGCTCCCAGTCGATCTTTCCGCCGCGCGAGACCTCGACCGGCTCGCCTCGTTCCGCTTCAAGCAGTTCGAGCGTATCCATCGGAAGCAGCCCCCGATCCCACTTCGAGCCGGCATACGTTTCGTACGTACCCAGTTCGGCTGCCAGATCACTCGACGCCTCGTAGGCATGGTAGGCAATGGCTTCCATCATCTCGTCCGAGAACTCGGCCGCTTCATCACTTCCGAAGGCCACGCCCCGCTCGTAGAGCGCATGCTGCAGGCCCATCACGCCCATGCCGATCGGACGGTGGCGTGCGTTGGATACCCGTGCGGCCTCGGTCGGATAGAAGTTGATGTCGATCACGTTGTCGAGCGCGCGGATTGCGATACGGATCGTCTCGCGCAGCTTGTCGTGATCGATTTCCCCATCCGGCGTAAGATGATTGTCGATAACGACCGAGCCGAGGTTGCATACGGCCGTTTCTTCTTCGCTGGTATTCAGGGTGATTTCTGTGCACAGGTTGGACGAATGCACCACGCCCACGTGGTCCTGCGGACTACGGACGTTGCACGGATCTTTGAAGGTGATCCACGGGTGGCCCGTCTCGAAGAGCATCCGCAGCATCTCTTTCCAGAGGTCGAGAGCCTGAATACGGCGGCTCCAGATCTCGCCCGCCTCGGCCCGGCGTTCGTAGGCTTCGTAACGGTCGCGAAAGGCCTTTCCGTAGAGATCGTGGAGATCCGGGACGTCGTTGGATCGGAACAGCGTCCAGCCCTGCCGTGCCTCAACGCGCTGCATGAATAGATCGGGTACCCAGCAGGCCGTGTTGAGATCGTGCGTACGGCGACGTTCGTCGCCCGTGTTGCGGCGCAGCTCGAGGAAATCAAAGATGTCGTTGTGCCACACCTCGAGGTAGGCGCAGCCGGAGCCCGCTCGTTTGCCGCCCTGGTTGACGGCTACGAGCTGGTCGCTGTGGAGCTTGAGGAACGGGATGACGCCCTGGCTCTCGCCGTTGGTGCCTTTGATGTGGCCGCCCGTTCCGCGCACGGCCGTCCATGATCCGCCGAGGCCACCCGCCCACTTCGAGAGGAAGGCATTCTCGGCGATGCCGCGGTACATAATCGACTCGATAGAGTCGTCCACCTTGTAGAGATAGCAGGACGAAAGCTGCGAATGCGGCGTGCCGCTGTTGAACAGCGTGGGTGTGGACGAGCAGAAACGCCGGTCTTTATACAAATTGTAGAGATCGATGACCCGCGCCTCGCGATCACCCGATTCTTCGAGCATCAGGCCCATCGCAACGCGCATCCAGAAGAACTGCGGTGCCTCGATGCGGCGCGGCGCTCCGGCGGTTTTATCGACGAGTAGATAGCGGTCGTAGAGTGTCTGAAGGCCGAGATAATCAAAGTCCAGATCGGCCATCGGGTCGAGTGCTGTGGCAAGACGCTCAAGGTCGTAGCCCAGCAACGCTGGATTCAGCCGCTGAATTTCTACGGCACGGTGCAGATATTCTTCAAAGGCTTTCGCGTGGCACGCCTGGAGACCACCGAGACCATCGCGTCTCAAGTCCCAATCGAGCGTCTCTTCGTAGATGTATGCGAGCAGGATGCGTCCGGCGAAGCGTGCGAAGTCGGCATCGCGCTCGAGCAGCGTCTTCGCATTGAGGATGATCGTGGCCCGGAGATCGGCGCGGGTGATGCCGTGCGCGATGCTTCGACGCAACTGCCGTTCGATCTCCCGCTCACTCAGACACAGATCCAGACCAACCATTGCCATGCGCATACGGGCGCGCAGCTCCTCCCCATCCCACAAAACCGGATCTCCATCCGGCTCGATGATCTCGACGAACGTTTCCTGGTTATCATCTTGCCGGGCAACTTGCGTGGCTCGGTAGACAGCCCGCTCGGCGCGATACGTGATGTAGGCCTCGGCAATGCGCGTGTGCCCGGCAAGCAGGAGTTCTTCCTGCACGAGATCCTGAACAGTTTCGATAGGGACGTAACTCAACCCGAGCGCCGTCGCCCGTTCCGTCACCCGGAGAGCGACCTCTTCAGCCGGTGAGGAATCGAGTCGGCACGAAAGAAATGCCTTGCGGACGGCCACCTCAATCTTGCCGGCCTTCCAGGCTACGACCTGCCCACTGCGGCGAATCAGCCGCAGCGTCTCGTTATGTGACCTCTCTCCGGTGGATGCAACCTGCTGCGCCCGATGCATGACGAGCGCTTTTGCCAGGTCCGTGGCGCCGGCTTGAAGCAAAGCGGCCTCGGCCAGCGTGACCACGTCTGCGAAGGTCGGGCGTGCCTTGTCGGGAAGAGCAAGAAGTCTGTCCAGTATTTCGCCGACAATCCGGCGCAGGAACGGCTCGAGGGCGTCGGCATCGACGGATTCGCCGTCGGCCAGGCGGGTCGTCACCCAGGCATCGCCGAGGAGTTGTGCAAGCGGAGCGATCTCAAATCGGATCTGCCTGTCACTCTCTTGCAGGAAAACAAGGCGTTCGGGATCGAGATCGGCGACGAGAGCAGCCGCATCAACGGCTCGCGGCTCTGATGATACGCGGATAGCAATGTGCTTGATTTCAAGGTCGCGGGCGAGGTCGTGGGTCCACATGGCAGCGGGAGTTGGGGGAGGTAAAAGGGTTTAGAGTTCGTCATCGTCGACGGGCGACAGTGACGAGGCTTTCCGATACTCGGTGACGCGGCCCTCGAAGAAGTTCTGCTCCTTCTGGATATCCATCATCTCAGCAAGCCACGACAGCGGATTCGGGCGCTCGGGGAAAAGCGGCTCCAGCCCCACCCCCTTCAATCGCCGGTTGGCGATGTAGTGGATGTAGGCGATGAACTCCTCGGCATTCAACCCCACGGAAGCCACCGGCAGACAATCACGGATGAAGGCTTCTTCGAGACGAACGGCCTCGGCCATCAACTCACGCAGTTCCTGGCGGAACACATCCGTCCAGAGTGCTGCATTCTCCGCCACGAGTTCGAGCAGCAACTGTCGGAACAGCTCGATGTGGTTGGATTCATCGCGCAGCGTATAGCGGAACATCTGCCCTATGCCGGGAAACTTGCCCTGGCGATACAGGCTCAGGACCATCCCGAAAAGCCCGTAGAACTGCGTGCCCTCCATGCACTGACCGAATACGAAGAGGTTTTTCGCCAGGAGCTGCTGGTTTTCGAGCGTCGTCAGATCCAGATCGCGGCGAAGAGCGTGCGATACTCGCGTGACGAACTCGTTCTTCTCGCGAATCGTGTCGATGTCCTCGAACATGGCCTCGCACTCGTGCGGATTGATGCCGAGGGAGGAGATCATGTACAGCAGCGAATCCGCATGAATGTTCTCCTCGTGAGCGTGGCGACCGAGGACGAGCTTGAGTTCGCTGGCCGTTACAAGCTCGCGGACGACGTGCAGGATGTTGTCTCCCACGATGCCTTCGGCGGCCGAGAAGTAGCCGACGGCCATCCGGATGATCCAGCGGTCGATGTCCGAGAGCTCATCCGAACGCCACTGCGCGACGTCCCGGTGCATGGGGATGTCCTCGGGCTCCCAGTGGTTGGCCTTCATCGTCCGGTAGAGATCGTAGGCCCAGGTATACCGGAGCGGCAGCAGGTTGAAAGCGAGCGTTTCGCGTCCGCCAATGACGCGTTTGGCGGCGAGGGCGGCCTCGGCCTTGACGGGATCCAGCACGAAGCTGCGGTCGCCGAAGGTATAGGTGGTTTGCACGGCTGGTTCGAATGAACCGGGACGGTGGACCCGCTCCGCACAGCCCGAACGCAAAAACGCCCGAGCCTCACACGGAGAGGTTCGGGCGACAGACACGGCACCAGGGGTAGAGCTTCACACAGGAAACTCCCGCCGAAAGGCCGGAAAGCGCTCCTGTCCTCTGGTCCCGGAGGTGGATGGCAAATGCTTTCGGCAGGTCTCCTGGCTTACGACGCACCCCTTTCGGGTTGGCACCCGTCTCCCGCATCGTCTTCCCGGCCGGAGCCAGTGGCGACGCGCTCATCGGCGGGCGCGTTCACGTCGCTCACAGTTGCGGGCACAGCCCCGGATTTCCACCGGGTTCCCTTTTATCCGGCGTAAAGGCCGGAACCGGAAGCGATTCGGATTATTGTTCGGGAAAGAACTACTACCAAGCTACCTGCGGCCCTTCAGTACCACAGGTAGAGGTACTGCGTAGTTACGGATACTTTGGTATTAATGCAACCGTAGTTGGAATTCGGTTGATCAGGGTCGCACGCGGCAGATGACGGTCGTTCGTAACGCTATTAGTAGCAGACACTACGGAATAATCGGTGGGTAGCCCTAAACTGCCCACCGATTCTGTATACGCGCCGGTCTGTGCGTCCGAAGGGTGGGCAAACGTGCCGTGGGGCGAAGCGCCTGCCATCGGCGTCCCGGTGCACAGCCGCCGTACGGTGGCGGGGCCGTGCCCGGTTTCCCCCAAACAATAACGGCTTGAAGGACCGGCGATATGTGACGGATCAGGCAGCGTGGGCGTGCGACGAGGTGATGGATGATAATATTCTCATCATCGTGGCCCCCTTTCGGTCGGAATTACGGATGTATAGATAGGCCATGATGACTCTCGGCCGGACTTCCTAACATCGCACGCCGTTTGCCATGCATCTGACCACACGTTTGACTCGATCGCTACGAATTCGCTCTTCGTTCCCGTTTTCCCTTCTAACGTTACTGCTGGCGGGTTCATTGGCAGCCGTCGTTAATGCGCAGACGCTCGACGGCGTCCTGATGTCCGGCTCGGGCGAGGGCGGCTTCAACACGCGCAACATCTCGTTCTACAACCCCGACCTCGACCGGCTCTACAACGTCTCGGTGACCCCGCACTTGTGGCAGAGCACGGTCTCGAATACGGATACGCTCGACGGGCTCGTGATCGGTGCCCGGCACGGCGGTGCTCGAACCAGTTCCTGGAACCCCTCGCTCTCGAAATCCGGCCGGATGGCGTTCGTGGTGAACTGGTTTGGCGGTACTGAACAAGATCCGTTCCACATTGTGGCGCAGAACCGTGACGCGACGGACCGCGTGGTGCTCGCCGGGCCGTTTCATAGCGGGGGCGCAAGCACCGGAGGGGGACCGGACCGATCGTATCGACCATCGGTATCGCCCGACGGTGAGACGGTCATCCTCGCCGACTACCGGCTCACCAACGTCGATGGAGGTCGGCAGACGACGGGGCAGCTCCTGCGCATGCCCTCGGACGGAAGCGCCGAGCCGGTGCGGATCGAGATCAATGACCCGAACGGATGCAATGAGGTGATTCAGGCCGTCTATCATCCCGACCGGGACGAGATCGCATTTCTTGGATACTCGATGTTCGACGGCATCTGCACGCCGGCCGTGCGCGTGATGGATGCCGATGGATCAAACCTGCGCGATCTCTATGTCGATGCCAATCACAATTACATTGGCTGGCACATTGGATTTCAGCTGATTGACTGGAAGGCCGACCGCATACTGTTCGCAGAGTCGACCGTGGGGCGTAATTTTACGATTGAGCCCCGGTACAACGTTCTCGTGATCGACGACACCTCGGGTGAGGTCGTTGGCTCGCACGCGGCCACGGCAGATCATCTGATCAGGTCGTCGTTCCAGCTTTCGCCTGATGCGCAACATCTGGGATATGCGATGAACCCGGATGGGCAATGCTGGATCACGGTCAAGGATCTGGAGACGGGTGAGAAGGTGCTCGATCTGACCGACGTCGCCGACACCGGCCAGTACTGTTACATGAACTGGGCCGACGCACCGGCCGTGCCCGAGCCCGCCCGTCTCGAGCTGTCGGAGAGCCACCTCGTTCTCTGGAACGAGAAAGCCGTGCAGGTTCTGCCGACGCTTTACGACGTCGACGACAACGTCATCGCGCATGAGGTAAGGCGATTTACGGAGACGGTCCATTCGACGCAGTTCCGCGTGAACCGGCTTCGCCATATGTACGTCGGATGGACGGCCAACTCGACCAGCCCCCGGGAGCAGTGTTTTCTGAACGCCGGCCTCGAGGCGTGCTTCACGGTATGGAACGCGGAGAACCCGATCTTCAGATTGGAGGCATCGGCCGATACCTTGTACAGGTCTGAAGGCTCAGCGGCCAACCTCCGCATCTACCGTATCGGCAACCCGCGAGCGGCCAACATAGACCTGAACTTTAGTGGCACGGCCCGGCTGTCTCGAGACTTTGAGCTCGATATCGACTCGACGACGCTCGTCTTCCCCGAGGGCGTTTCTGAACAGAACGTGACGTTTACCACGATCAACAACAGCGAGAATACGGCCGACCGCTACGCCGATATCAGACTTCGAGCCGGTGACGACACGGCGGTTTATAATGGTGAACTTGGCACATACAGGGCGCGAATCCGGATCATCGACAGCGGCGCAGTATCGACCGAACGAAGTGAGCTACCGCTGGTCTTCGCACTCCACGGCAACTATCCGAACCCGTTCAATCCGAGCACGATCATACCGTTCGACCTTCCCGAGCCCGCGCATGTGCGGCTGCAGGTATACGATGTATTGGGTCGGCAGGTGGAGACGATCGTGGACAAGGAGATGGAGGCCGGACGGCACGCGCTGACCTTCGAGGCCTCGCGCCTGGCAAGCGGAATGTATCTCATTCGGATCGACGCCGGCACGT
>Ga0209487_1004082_pt1 | contig 11326 bp, 7 predicted proteins | sample Poulit2012_FD_187524 | JGI IMG/M metagenome (GOLD analysis project Ga0209487, IMG submission 187524) | Agricultural soil microbial communities from Georgia to study Nitrogen management - Poultry litter 2012 (SPAdes) (version 2) | ecosystem: Environmental > Terrestrial > Soil > Agricultural land... | reverse complement strand
ATCCAATACATATAGAAAATAAACATCAACTTATACAAGATTATCGATATGGTCGTGGCGAAGTATCGTCATTTTTTGATTATCATCCATTCAAATCTTTCCAACAAAGAGTTGCGGATTTGCAGAAAAGAACATTTAAAAGGGATGAACTCTCACATGTTTTACAGACGATGAATAAGCAGTGGACAGCTCCAGATTCAACTATAAGTAATATTGAACGGTTAAAAGACGAACAAAGTGTTGTTGTTATTGGTGGTCAGCAAGCTGGCATGATGACGGGTCCTTTATATACAATAAACAAAGTCATTTCACTCATCCATTGTGCTAAGGAACAAGAAAGAAAATTAAATATACCAGTTATTCCAGTATTTTGGATTGCTGGGGAAGATCATGATTATGATGAAATCAATCATATTTTTCTAATGCATGACCACGAAATGACAAAATATAAAGCACCTCAACATGTCATGAAAAAGACATCCATTTCAAACATTACAATTGATCAAACGAAAATTGAGAACTGGGTAGAACAATTATTTGCGACATTTCCAGAAACAGACCATACAAAACATTTATATAAAGTCGTGAAGGTCTGTTTGAAAAAATCTACAAGTTATGTTGATTTTTTTGCTCACCTTATTTATAAACTATTTCCGGATGAAGGTATTGTTCTAGTTGATTCTGATCATAAGCAATTACGCCATTTAGAGAGTGATTACTTTGTTCAGATGATTCAAAAGCAGCCGGACTTCGCTAAAGTGGTATATGAAACACAGGAAAAATTGAACAGCTTGGGCTACAATACGCCGCTTGACGTGGTGCCAGAAGATGCTCACTTATTTGTCCATGTTAACGATGACCGCATTTTGCTGAAACGAGATGAAGCCGGGAATTGGGTTGGAAAGCAAAATGAAATCAAATTAACGACAGATGACATGCTAGATATGGCTGTGAATGCGCCTGATAAGTTAAGTAATAATGTAATTACACGACCCCTAATGCAGGAATTACTATTCCCATCACTGGCATTTGTCGGGGGAGACGGTGAAATACGTTACTGGGCTGCTTTACGCAAGGCATTTCATATATTGGACATGTCAATGCCACCCGTTTTACCTAGACTGTCCTTAACCTATATACCGAGAAACATTGAATCACTTTTGGAAGCGTGGCAGATGGAAGCATCCCAAGCGATCAACAAAGGGGTGTCAACGGTAAAGGAATCATGGATGAATGAACAAGGTGATGAACGTATTGAACAGACGTCACATCAATTAAAAAAAGCAGTTTTAACAGCCCATGAGCCATTACGCCAATTGGCGGAGGAGATTCGTGCAGATATTGGAGACTTAGCAGAAAAAAACTTGGCCATCTTGAATCAGCAAATTGATTTTTTGAAAAAACGTATGGAAAAAGAATTACAGCAAAAGTATCGTCATCAATTAGACCAGTTGGATATGATCAATGCTGTATTGCGTCCACAAAATGGCTTGCAGGAGCGCGTGTGGAATATTCTCCCTTATATTAACATGTATGGGTTTGAATTTTTACAAAATATATGTAACACATCCTTTTCATTTGAAGAAGAACACTATATCGTTTTTCTTTAAAGGTGTTCATACAAATGACTGGTTGGAAAATAGTGGTTTAAACTGTAATAAAAATATTTGTTAACCACTTTTATGACGCTTTGGGAAATCTCCCCCCACTTCTTACCATTTTTAAATGAAAAGCTATCTATCTTAGAATGTTATTAGTAAAAGCATATGGAAATTGCATAACGACAATGCTTTTCCAAATGTATAAAATACTAATATCTTATCTATTATAGATAGCTTTTTTCTTATTTGGGGTATAAAAGTATCATTTTTTATAAAAATATTTAAATTGGGTGGTGAAATGTGGGGTGATGTGGTAATATAAAAAATAGAAGGTAGGGGAAACCATATGTTCATGGGCGAATATCAACATAACATTGACATGAAGGGTAGGATCATAGTCCCTGCAAAATTTCGTGAAGGTCTTGGTGAGCGATTTATCGTTACACGTGGACTTGATCAATGTTTGTTCGTTTATCCTATGGATGAATGGCGCATATTAGAAAGTAAGTTGAAGAAACTTCCCCTTACCAAAAAAGACGCCCGTGCATTCACCCGTTTTTTCTTCTCGGGTGCGGTAGAATGTGAAGTGGATAAACAAGGGAGAATTAATATTCCACAACCATTAAGAAACTATGCAGGTTTGGAAAAACCGTGTGTTGTGATTGGTGTTTCTAACCGAATTGAACTATGGGCAAGTGAAAAATGGGATGATTACTTCGATGACTCTGAAGAATCTTTCTCAGAAATAGCTGAAAACCTAATGGATTTTGATATTTAAATAAAATCATAGCCGCAAAGTAGGTGGTTACATGTTTGTTCATGAAAGTGTTTTAAAAAGTGAAACAATTGCTGGCCTCGACATTAAGCCTCATGGTACCTATGTAGATTGTACTGTCGGTGGTGGTGGGCATGCTTTTGAGATTGCTTCACGGTTAAATAATCAAGGGAGATTGATTGCCTTTGATCAAGATATAGATGCCTTAAAGGCGGCTGAAGAAAAATTAACACCTTTTGGAAAAAAGATCACTTTTATTAATGAAAATTTTCGATATTTAGAAACAGCATTGTTAGATCGTCGTATCGATCAGGTGGACGGTGTTTTATTTGATTTAGGTGTTTCTTCACCGCAACTTGATCGGGGTGATAGAGGATTTAGTTATCATCAAGAAGCGAAGTTGGACATGCGTATGAACCAGTCTCAGACTTTAACAGCTTTTGAGATTGTTAACACATGGTCATACAACCAGCTCGTATCCATATTTTTCAAATATGGCGAAGAAAAGTTTTCTAAACAAATTGCTCGTAAAATTGAACATCACCGTCAAGAAAAGGATATTACGACAACACATGAATTGGTTGACATCATTAAAGAAGCGATTCCTGCTCCAGCCCGGAGAAAAGGCGGTCATCCTGCGAAACGTATTTTTCAAGCATTACGAATTGCCGTCAATGATGAATTACAAGTGTTTTCAGATGCATTGCTTCAGGCAGCACGAGTTACTGGAATGAGCGGCAGAATTGTTGTCATTACGTTTCATTCCTTAGAAGACCGCATTTGTAAACAAGCGTTTAAAGCATGGAGTAAAGCAAAACCTTTACCAAGAAATTTCCCGGTCGTACCAGAAGGGTATGAAGCGCCTTTTCAATTGGTAACCAAAAAGCCGATCACTGCTTCCGAGGAAGAACTATCTAACAACCGTCGCGCGCGGTCTGCCAAACTTAGAATCGTCGAAAAGAAATTAAAATGGGATGAAACATTTAACAATGTAGAAAGGTGGAGACAATAATGCAAACAAATCATGCACGAAAATGGGATTATTCCTCAACAGTACATAGACCATCGAGAGAAAATCAGGTAAAAGTAAAAGTTCATAAACAAGGTTGGATTACAAAAGGCGAAAAAATATTGTATACTATTGTTGGAGTAATGTTGCTTGTTGCTACATATGTTATTGTTTCATTTGCTTCTACGACAGATGCATTGAATCGGGACATTCAATCTTTAGAGCAGGAAATTTCGGATCAGCAGGTAGCGAATGAAGATTTACTTATAAAAGTTGAAGCACTTAGTGAGCCTGCACGTATTACGAGAATAGCTAAAGAAAATGGTTTTACAATCAGCTCAGAGGTTAAACAAGCACAGGGGTATAACAACTAACTTAGGTGATGCTATGATGAAAAATAAAAGAACGCATTTTATGGCAGGCGTTTTGATGTGTTTGTTTGTCGGAGCTTTTTTAATTATTGTCGGACGTGTTCTTTATATTCAAGCCGTTGGTCAAGTAGATGGTGTTTCCTTAAAAGAGTGGGCCGAAGACAAGAGGACATCAACATACTATTTAAATTCCGAACGGGGGAAGATTTTAGATAGTAACGGAATGACATTGGCATATGATCGTATGAATTATCGTTTATATGCTATTCTTGATGAGGAATATTCAAGCCAATCAAAAGAGCCGAAACATCTACATGATCCAGAAAAAGCTGCTGAATTGCTTGCACCTGTTTTAGATTTAGAAGAAGATGCTCTTCTAGAGCGTATAGAGGAGCGTATAGAAGCCGGACAGGATCAAATTGAATTTGGCTCAGCCGGTCGATCATTGTCACTTGATGAAAAGGAAGAAATTGAAGCTTTAGACATACCTGGTTTATATTTCGAAAAAGAGCCTAGCCGTTATTACCCTAACGGTGTATTTGCATCTCATATATTAGGATTTGCTCGTAACGAAACAATGGAAGACTCGAATGAAGAAGTCATAACAGGGATTACGGGTATTGAAAAAGTGAAAAATGATATTTTGAGTGGGGAAGATGGTTATGTGTCTTACCAGAAAGATAAATATCAGAAAAAACTACTTGATCCAAAAGAAATTGTCAAAGAACCAGTAGATGGTCAACAGATATTTTTAACCATTGATCAGAAGGTACAAATATTACTAGAGGATATCATGACTGAGGTAGAGGAAGAGTATGAGCCAGAACGTATGACAGCTGTTATTATGAAAGCTAAAACGGGTGAAATTGTTGCGATGAGTAATCGACCAAGTTATGATCCTAATAATCCAGTAGATGTGGTTAATTGGTATAATGATGTGATTTCCACACCTTACGAACCTGGATCAACTGTCAAAATGTTCACATGGGCTGCAGCGATTGATTCCGGCAATTATAATGGAGATGAAACATATAAATCAGGTTCATACCAAATCAATCCCACTGTTGCAAAAATTAATGATCATAATGGTGGTAAAGGTTGGGGGAAAATCACCTTTGATGAAGGATTTGCTCGCTCTTCAAATGTCGCAGCCTCAAAGTTGGTTTGGGAAAAAATGGGGCCTGAGTTATTCTTAGAATATTTAGAGGCATTTGATTTTGATAAAATAACGGGCATTGATTTGCCGGGTGAGGTTTCTGGTCGCATTTTGTATAACTGGCCAAGAGAAAAGTTAACAACGGCTTTTGGTCAAGGAAGTACGGTCACGCCGATACAACAAGTTAAGGCGGCAACGGCCATTGCAAATGATGGAAAAATGATGCAACCTTATGTGATAAAAGAAATAGTTGATTCTGATACTGGAGAAGCAGTCGAAAGCACATCACCAACGGTTGTGAGTGAACCGATTACTTCAGAAACAGCAGAGCAAGTAAGGGGCTTATTAGATTCGGTGGTTAATGGAGAAAATGGAACTGGAAAAGCCTTCAAATTAGACAATTATTCCGTGATTGGTAAAACAGGCACAGCACAAATTGCAAAAGATGGGAACTATTTATCAGGTGAAAACAATAATATCTATTCTTTTTTAGGTATGGCACCAAAGGATGATCCTGAATTAATTATGTATGTATCAGTGACACAACCAAAGACAGAAGACAATGAAACAGGTGCGACACCCGTCTCTTATATTTTCCGGAATGTCCTGGAAAACAGTTTGAACTACTTAAACATTGCACCTGATAAGGATGATCATGACACCATTCAAACATTTGAGGTGCCAGAATTTGCGGGTAAATCAACAGCCTCTGTAGAGAAAGAATTAGAGGAACTTGGTGTTCAGTCAACAGTTATTGGAGATGGGGATCAAATTACCCATGCAAATGTCCAACCAGGGGAGCAAATGTTTTTTAATGATCGGTTAATTTTACTGACAGATGAACCAACAATGCCAGATATTACAGGTTGGTCGCTACGTGATGCGATCGAGCTTGCTTCTTTATTAGATTTAGAAATTGAACATATTGGCAATGGATATGTTGTGACGCAAAGCATTAAAAAAGGTACGTCAATTAAAAAGGGAGACTATTTAGGTATTGAATTAGAATCTCCAATAGATGAGAAAAAACAAAAAAGTTCAAATGATGATAACGAACAAGAGACAGAAGATGAAGACACATCAACGGTAAATAATGAACCATAATCATTTATGAATCGATAGAAACAGTGTTCTAATCAAAAAAGCACAGTCATATATTGTGATACAAGCTGATATCGGAAAGGACGTTTTAAAGATGAAGCATGTATCACTTTTGACTGTGAAAAAACGATTAGTGGCTGTTTTTATTTTTGGTTTAATATTGTTTTTTATCATTAATATACGTCTTGGATATGTTCAGTTTATCGCCAGTGGTGAACTGTCCGAAAAGGCAGTTGATTTATGGAGTCGTGATATTGTATTTGAGCCTGAGAGAGGGCATATTTTAGATAGAAATGGAGATGTGTTAGCTGAAAATAAGTCTGCACCATCTGTTGTCGTTGTGCCGAGACAAGTGACGGATCCAGAATATACGGCAAAACAGTTGGGAGATATTTTAGATATACAATATGATAAAGCCTATGAAACCATTACAAAAAATGCATCCAGTGTTGATATCCGGCCAAAAGGTAAAAAAATAAATAAAGATCAGGAGAAAGCCATTAGACAGTTAAAGATGGACGGCGTTTATCTTGCCAAGGATGCAAAACGTCATTATCCTTATGATGATTATCTATCACATGTTTTAGGTTTTACTGGAATTGATAATCAAGGATTAATGGGGCTAGAACTATATCATGATGAAAAGCTTGCTGGCAAGCAAGGAAGTTTATCCTATTTTTCAGATGCTAAGGGCGGAAAGTTAAATCAAATTTCAGATATTTATAAATCACCTGTTGATGGTTTACACCTACGAACAACAATTGACTCTAAAGTACAAACGGTCATGGAACGAGAATTAGATTTAGCTGTAGCGGAATATAACCCTGATGGTGCATTGGCTATTGCTGTGGATCCGAAGACAGGGGGGGTGCTTGGTATGACAACACGCCCTAATTTTAGTCCGGAAAATTATCAAGCCGTTGATTCTGATATTTTTGACCGTAATCTTCCAATTTGGAGCACCTTTGAACCTGGATCAACTTTTAAAATTATTACATTAGCTGCAGCCTTGGAAGAGAAGAAAGTCGATTTAGAAGAAGATGAGTATCATGATAATGGGAGTATTTCCGTAGGTGGTACACATTTAAATTGTTGGAAAAGTGGTGGGCATGGGAGTCAATCCTATTTAGAAGTCGTGCAAAATTCATGTAACCCGGGTTTTGTTAATTTAGGTATGTTACTCGGTAAGGAAAAGTTATTTACCTATATTGAAAAATTCGGTTTTGGGGAAAAGACAGGAATTGATTTGCAAGGTGAAGGTAGTGGTATTTTATTTAGTATTGATCAAGTTGGACCTGTTGAGTTAGGGACAACATCATTTGGTCAAGGTGTTTCTGTGACACCTATTCAACAAGTCATGGCTGTTGCGGCTGCCATTAATGGTGGTAAGCTGTATGAACCGTTTATTGCAGAATCCTGGGTCGATCCAGTTACAGGCGAAACGATTGAATCACATGAACCACAGATGAAAGAAAAGGTTATTTCTGAATCAACATCTGAAGAAATACGACATACTCTAGAATCAGTTGTAGCCGAGGGTACCGGGAGACCGGCGTATGTAGATGGTTATCGAGTGGGTGGTAAAACTGGGACAGCACAAAAAGTTGGTGATGACGGCACTTATTTAGCAAATGATCACATTGTATCTTTTATCGGTTTTGCACCTGCAGACGATCCGGAAATTGTTGTTTATGTTGCGATTGATAATCCGAAAGATACGATCCAATTTGGTGGTGTAGTCACCGCTCCTATTGTCGGAACGATTATTGAAGATAGTTTAAGAGCAATGGATATTGAACCGCGTTCAGACGGCTTAGAAAAGGATTATCAGTGGCCTGAGCAACCTAAAGTTGAGGTACCGGATCTCATTGGCCTTGAACAAGCTGAACTGACAGAATATATGGTGAACTTATCTATAGAAACAAACGGGTCAGGTTCATATGTCATTGATCAAGAACCAAAGCCAGGTACCAAACTCGAACAAGGCGCAACAATTAGAATTTATCTGGGAGAGAAATAGATCGTGCATAAAAGGGGGAATTTGTTATAATCAATAAGCAACCCCTTTTATGATACGTGTCAATAGTTCATTGGTGTACCTAATAGGATTCAACAAGCTTGTATGTATGAAAGTCATATAGAATAGGGTGTTGCAGATGAGATTACAAGATATTCTATCATTATTGCCATTCTATGAGACTGAAGCAAATATTGATAGATTAAATATTAATAGCATTGAGATTGATCATCGTCTTATTAAGCAAGGAGATCTTTTCATTTGCCAGCGTGGTTTTACCGTTGATGGTCATGAGTTTGCCCAACAAGCGGTTGATAACGGGGCATGTGCAGTCGTGGCTGACCATCCACTTAATATATCGACCCCGGTGATCATTGTACGAGATACGAACCGTGCACTGTCACTCATCGCAGCCATTTTTTATGATTATCCATCTGAAAAGTTCCCATTAATTGGTGTGACAGGTACGAATGGTAAAACAACAACAACATATTTGCTTGATGCGATTTTTAAACAAATGAAACAGAAAACGGGCTTAATCGGCACTATCCAAATGAAGATTGGTCAAGAAACACATCCAGTAAAAAATACGACACCAGATGCTTTACAACTTCAAAAAGCATTCCATCACATGTATAATAAACAAGTTGATATTGCTATTATGGAAGTGTCTTCACATGCACTTGATATGGGACGTGTCTATGGTTGTGATTTTGATATAGCAGTGTTTACGAACCTATCAGAAGAGCATTTGGATTATCATAAAACAATGGACCACTATTTATTTGCAAAGAGTTTTTTATTCTCACAGTTAGGTAATACATATAAGACAATCAGACCAAAATATGCGATCATTAACAATGATGATCCGTACAGGGCATCGATCGATAAATCCACGGCACAACCATTGATTACATATGGATGTGGGAAAAATGCGGATGTCAAGGCCCATAATATTCAACTCAGTGCTAGCCATACGTCATTTCAAGTTGTAACACCGGTGGGAAACGTTGCGATCTACAGTCATCTAATTGGCATGTTTAACGTATATAATATACTTGCAGCTATCAGTGTTGCCGTTGCAAGACAGATACCACTCTCTGTAGTCAAGGAAGCGATAGAAGATGTAAAAGGTGTGAATGGCAGATTTGAACAAGTCGTTGCTGGTCAGCCTTATGCAGTTATTGTTGATTTTGCCCACACACCAGACTCCTTGGAAAATGTCTTGCGTACAATTCAACAATTTTCTAAAGGTCATATTTATTTAGTTGTTGGTTGTGGTGGTGATCGTGACCGCTCTAAGCGTCCGCAAATGGCAAATATTGGTTTAACTTATGCTGATCATGTTATTTTTACATCTGACAATCCACGAACAGAGGACCCAGATGACATATTGTCTGATATGACAAGGAACCTTAAAGAGAGGCATTATGACGTGATTGAGGATAGAAGAACGGCAATTTTTCAAGCGATTCAATATGCAAATGAAAATGATGTTGTTTTAATTGCTGGTAAGGGGCATGAAGCATTTCAAGAAATTAAGGGGACGACGTATGCGTTTGATGATCGGGTCGTAGCAAAAGAAGCAATTAGACAAAAGGAGCAATCGTAATGTTATTTACAACACATTGGCTACAAACCATTTTTCCAGAAATGAATGATTTTACAAAAGAAGAGCGCAACATTAACAAGGTGAATACCGATAGCCGCCAACAGGAGCAACAGTCATTATTTGTCCCAATCGTTGGTGAACAGTTTGATGGTCATGCCTATTTGAAGCAAGCAATTGAGGGTGGGGCCATTGCCACTTTATGGCAACATAATCGCGCCCTCCCAGACGATCTACCGACTGATTTTTTGGTTTTCTTTGTTGAAGACACAACAACAGCTTTACAACAATTAGCGCATGCCTACCAGAAAAAAATTAATCCAACGGTTATTGGTATCACAGGCTCAAATGGTAAAACAACAACAAAAGATCTAGTAACATCTGTTGTCGGAACAGTCTATAAGACACATGCAACGGTTGGAAATTTTAATAATCATATTGGCTTGCCCCTAACCATTCTTGATATGCCAACTGAAACAGAGATGTTGGTACTCGAAATGGGCATGAGTGATTTTAAAGAGATTGAATTGCTCTCAGATATTGCGAGACCAGATTATGCCATCATTACAAATATCGGTGAATCACATATTGAATATTTAGGGACACGGGCAGGTATTGCAGAGGCGAAACTTGAAATTACATATGGGATGGATTCAAGTGGTACACTTATTGTGGACGGTGACGAATCGTTGCTACAGTCTATACAAAAACCGGATAAAGTCATAAAATGTGGCTTGGGAGAAGAAAATGATGTGATCATTCATGACATTTCTTTAAAAGAACAGTATACTCAATTTAAAGTAGATCATGACAAAAGTGATTATTGCATCCCACTATTAGGTAAACATCATGCTAAAAATGCAACTTTTGCAATTACACTAGCAAAAGCTTTAGGTATAAGCGTAGAAAATATTAAACAGGGACTAACAGACTTAAATATTACGTCGATGCGTTTTGAAATTTTACAAGGTCAAAACGATGTGGCTATTATTAATGATGCCTATAATGCTTCACCAACATCGATGAAAGCAAGTATCGATGTCGTGAAACAAATGACAGGCTATCAAAAAAAGATTCTGATTCTTGGTGATGTATTTGAACTTGGAGAGCAGTCAGAACAACTCCATGCCTCAGTAGCAGACGTCATTACACATCCAATTACAAATGTGTATACATATGGACAAGATGCTAAATGCATTACGGATCATGTTCGTATGCAACAGCCAGCTATAGTGTGTCAACATTTTAAAAATGAGGCATCTATGATGCAAACAATAAAAACGTTCTTAGATCCAGACACACTCATTTTATTTAAGGCATCACGTGGCATGCAATTTGAAACATTAGTCAAATCTATTTTATAAAGAACAACAATATGCAGATCATGTCTTTTGATGGACTTTTGAATATTTATTGAATGGATTCGTTCTTTTAGTGGACGGTTTGTATGAGGAGGAAATAGACGTGGATATATATGTATTAATGATTACAATTGCGATAGGCTTTTTAATTACCGTCCTGACATCGCCGCTTTTCATCCCTTTTTTGCGTCGTCTGAAGTTTGGCCAAAGTATAAGGGAAGAAGGGCCCAAGTCACACATGAAAAAAGCGGGCACACCGACAATGGGTGGCATTATGATTGTTTTAAGTGCCGTTATAACATCTATTATTATGGTTAAAAAATTTA
>Ga0209487_1004081_pt1 | contig 11327 bp, 12 predicted proteins | sample Poulit2012_FD_187524 | JGI IMG/M metagenome (GOLD analysis project Ga0209487, IMG submission 187524) | Agricultural soil microbial communities from Georgia to study Nitrogen management - Poultry litter 2012 (SPAdes) (version 2) | ecosystem: Environmental > Terrestrial > Soil > Agricultural land... | reverse complement strand
TCAACATCCGATTGTGCAATTTTCGGATGACGATAAGTTGACGAAGGAGGAAAGGCAGTATTTGAAAGATCTGAAGGAAGATTTACAATCCATAAGAATAGGTATGTACTCGGAAGAAACTGAGCAGGAAAATCCTAATCTTAGTATGGGGGCATTTAATGATATTCTTAGCGGCTCACAACTTCCTTCGGGATTTTTAACGGAAAATAGATCCGTTTCTGTTCCGTTCCAAAGGATTGATGTAGAACAATCACCGGAGCACATACAAAATGGCTTGAAAAAAATGCTATTGAAAACCAGAAGAAAATCTTTCTTGTTGAAGGAAAAACGTATGTTGTTATTGTTCCTGACTCTAGTAAAATAGAAATGAAAACCATGTATCGAAAAGATGGAATTATCAGTGTGGACTATACGAGTCAAAATCGAAGCAAGGACTCTGAGCAAAATATCGCAATTGCAGAGATCGACATGGAGATCAATCGCTCATTTCAGTTTACATCACCGATGGAAGATGTTGTTGAGGAAGAAGATGTTGAATCAAACAATGATAGGACTACATTGCATGTAAGTGGAACTGCTACTGTTGAATTAATTTCACCAGAAAGGCTATCCAAAGACGGTAGCATCGTAAGTGATTAGCCTGATTAGAGAATCATAAAGATCGCAAAAAGCATTTTTAACTGTAGACATCCTACTTAAGTATTTTGACAGCCTATTTTGCTTTAACAGTAGCTGCTTTTATCACCATATTGTTCACAATGGTACAGGTATATTTGCTAAAATAATCATTTTTTGTAATGGGCAAGATTTTTAAGTGTCAGGGGTGGAGGTGTTTTCATGCCAATTTGTCAAAATTGCAATGAAAAGTGGACTTGGAAGCAAACAATGAAAACAATATTTAAGTTCATATGCCCTCATTGTGGTAAAAAACAATATGAATCTACCTCATCACAACAAATAAGTGGCACTTTAGGGATTATTACTCCATTCATACTTTTGCCTATTGTAATTTGGTTTGAATTTTCAGTAGGAACAGCATTTATGGTTGTCATTGTTGTAGGTGTGTTAACACTTGGATTATATCCATTTATGTTAAAGTTATCTAATAAAAAAGAATATTTTATTTAGAAATGTTTTGGGATGGAAAAGGTAAAATAAATAAACTACTTGAGTAGAAATGCTTTAGTTTTAAACTTTGAGAAGGGGAAATTGTAATGGAAGTAAAAGGTATAAGTATTTCACCTGAAATGTTAAATGATTGGGCAAAAAAAGTACTGCCATATTTTGATTTATTATTTTTTACGGATGAAAATAAATCATTTATTAATCATCTAGATTCAAATGTACTAGTAATGTCTGCGAGAGATTTTTATCGTGATACTTATTTTAATGATTTCGACACATTAAATAGTTATCAAGCATGGCAAATAACGAACGATGTTTCTCATGTATGTATCGTTCACCCTGATAATCTTTTGACATTAGAATCTGATATACGAGAAAAGATGTTTCGAGTCCAAAAGGAAATTAATAGTGGTTTGGTATTTAAATGGGATTTGATTGCTAAACAAATTGAAAATAGCAAATCGTTATTACAGCTATTTTCTCCATATGTATTTGAATATAAGTCTGAAAAATATCTTATGGTTCAATATTCTTTATGGAAACAATTAACTACTGAATTAAAATATGGATTTTTAATGAGTGTTGCAAAAGATTTTGTACATGACGTTGAAATAGATCACAAACAAATGGAAGAGTTTGTGCAAAAATATCCACATATTGCACCTTATTTTAATACATTTTCTAATTTGAATGGAGCGAACTGTTTTGCCTCAACTCTTGCGGCGTTTAGTGAAAGTGATGTAGATACAGATTGGCTCATAACGAAGCGGGTTACTGCTGAAAGTTTGTTGTATAGTTTAAAATTACATAATTACATTTTAAAATCTGATTCATTAATTGAACTATTACCTAATGACGTATTGCTTTGGAAAGATCACAACAATAATATATTACATTCTGCTTATTATTTAGGAAATGGCTATTTTTTTAATAAGCATGGCCAGACTTTTATAACTCCTTGGCAAATTATACAAGTAAATCATTTACTTGAGGTGTGGGGAAAGTACTCTATTCATATATATAGAAAGATCAAAAGGAGCTAATGTCTTATCACAAACATATTTATATGTATTAAAAATCTTTCTGTATATAGTTATTATACGTACATCATTATAGTGGTATGTCCAGTGGCGGTAGTACATACAGCTTTTGTATCACATATAAAACGATGGATAAGATAAATAGCCCGATGAAGATGAATAAATGAAATCGTTTATTTATAGAAAGCACAGCAATAAACTCCCGAACAAGTGCATTTAGCCAAAAGTAAAATTTCGTTTTTGAACCAGCACCATCAGATGCAACTCCTACTTTTTTAGCCCATAATAACGCCCGAAAAACATGGAAGTTATTCGTTACGGTTATTAGGTTAGGGGTAGATGAACGCTCTGCCTTTTTCCAATCTCCATCAATTAGCTGCTTTGAAAATAGGAGATTTTCATAAGTACTCACTGCTTTATCCTCAATGATGATATCTTTCTCATCAATTCCCTTTTCTATTGCATAATTTGCCATAGCGACCCCTTCAGCCAAGAGTTCATCATCTCCTTGACCGCCGGTAAATACGAGCTTTGGCTGTCTTCCCTTACTTATTTGTTTATTAAAGAGTTCAATGCCTTTGTTAATTCGACTCGCTAACAAGGGCGGAACCTGATCACCTATTAAACCACTGCCAAGAACAATAATATAGTCATAATGTTTCCAGGGGATGCGCACACGGTTCAGCAATGAAGCAACCGCAAAGGAAATCATGACGATAACGATATATGTAATGGAAATCGAAATAAAGAAAGAAATGGTTTGTAAGAATGGTAAATGATTAGGAATTGTAACGAACAGACTCATAATCATCCATAAAATAATAAAGATACCAAGAGTCAAACTTAAAAAATTATGTAGTTTTCTGCCTTCACGTTTTATTAAACGGACACCTGTTGTTATAAGAACAATGATAAAGGATGTAAAATAAAAAGGAATCAATAAAACGATTAGAGCAATAAATAACACGACAATTGTAAGGGCAATTTTTTGATGAAAAAACTCTAAATAAATGATGGTTAAAGTGGTTAGGTATCCTGTTAATAAAGTAAAGTAAAAACCAATCCATATAGTTCTTCGTTCAATAATAAAAAAAGCAAGAAAAATAAGAAGGGGGATTGAATAAAACAAGAAAGGCATTCGTAAACCTCAACGGATGAAATTTATAAAGATAGCATAACGTAAAACCATCTATTTGTATACAATTAATCGATAGTAATTTTATTTGTTCTGACGTGAAATGTTTTAATCCAAATCGGCTACTTTATATTCTTTAGCATGAAAAAGTCTTTGCTAATGTTCATTTAGCAAAGGAAGGCGCATAACTATTATTTATTTTTCTATTAATCGTTCAAGCTTACGCCTACTTAATTCCTTTCTTGCTGTCCAGTAAAGGGCTATTTGGGCTGTAGACCACATTGGTTTATTTTTAATAATATTTGCCATGTTTTTCTCTGAGAAGACTTCAAACACAATTTGCTTAGCTTCCCATTTATCCGGTGCACCTTGACTTCTTCTCGTTCGTACTTGTTTAGCTGTTTCATCTATGTACGCATAGCCGATCATATTCCATTGATAATATTTTGTATCTACACCGTAGCCTAAAAAATGAATGTCATGTTTATCAATTTCTATATTTAATTCTTCTTTTGCCCCTCGACTTGCTACACTAAAAAAGCACAATCCACCCTGGGAGGAACCTTGATCAAGCTTTGGATGGATACCTTCAACAACACTCACATCATATTCGTTTGCCCGGGCCCCACTCATACTTGAACGCTTTGTTAAAATAATATGTTCATCACTCGTGATTAGGACTAAAACGATGCCAAAACCATTTGCTAAGAAGGGAACTACATTATCTAAATTATCAAAGGGCACATATTTTTCTTTAATTGTTTTTCCAGAAGGTAATGTTTTATTTAAATTTGCGTTTGTCGCTAAAAAGGTATAATAATCTGTCTGGTGAAAGGTAAACACAACCGTTGGCTCTTCTGTTTCCTCATCACGGCCCATTCGGTATCTAGTTAAACCATATAATGAACCGTTCCATGAAAAGGGTAAATTTTCTTCTCTTTTTTTATTTTCTTCCCTCGAGATGTCGTCTTTTATTCCTTGAATATCTCCGGGTAATTCGACTTGTTTTTGGGTAATATTCGTTTCAATACTTCCGTAATCAAAGGTGGCTTCACCGTCCCCATCGATAATATAAAAGTCCGTTTCCTTATCACCAATTGTGAATAAATGGGAGTTAAAATCATTTTTTACTTTGAATAATCGTCTAAATCTTCGTTTGATATTTCGCTTTACATCCCTTAAAGGTTCATCAAAAATAATACTTAAAAGTAATCCAAATACCGCCCCTAACAATGCGGGGAAAAGCTCATTATTTAAAAAGCTCATCATGAAAATACTCCTCTGTTTTTCTATGTTTTTAATTCATTATATCATGTACTCACCGATGATAATATGACAAACTTGTATATATACATAAAGGTAACCATCGTAAAGCTCTTCAACGCATTTATCCATTTTAAACGATTGGTTTTGATTGTAGACTTATAGTTCCTTTTACCTATTGACTAAGTGTGTTATAATTAATTTAACAAATAAATATTTAGTAAACGAAATTAATTTTTAACTTTACAACTGAATATAAATATATTAATATACACTTAACCAAAATACCGGTTAAGTGTTTTTTGTTTTTTAGGGAAATAATTTAAGATTTTGGAAAAGCCTATTCAATTTGATTTTATTTCCTATTCGTAAACATAATGTTTTAGGTAAAGGGGAGTATATTTTGTGGAAAAATGGACAATGAAACAGGTTATTAAAACTAAATTTATTTGGGTCTTCTTGTTAACAGTTTTGTTTACCTTATTGGTGACAAAGTTAATTAATCAAATCTTTACTCGTGAAGTTACCCTTGATAGTGGCTTTGTTCACACAACACACGTTCATTTGAATGTACCGGCTATGTTAGTTTTAGCGGTTCCGATTGGTTTTATGAGCCTTCTTCTTATTCAATTATTTATGAATAAATTTAGTAAACAGGAACCACATGAAGCTCGTAATGGATTTAATTGGTATAGTTTGTATGGAATTATTTTAGGATTTATTACTTTCGCTGTTTTAGCATCAACCGTTAGCTCGAGGATTTATGCTCATGAGTTTGTTGGAACGACAGAAGAAGTACTTTGGACGCTTTTTGCTGCTATATTTCCCTTTGTAGCGGCAATTTCTCTTACACTATTCATTAATTGGGGTATGATGCGTTTAACAAATACAAATAGTGAAATTATTTCTGAAGTAAAAGGTAATTTACATAATGAACGGCTTAAGGACAAAAAAACAAAGGAAAAGGTGCTAAAAGCCTTACAACGTGGTCATGCATCGACAGTTACGGGAGCTGTTATTTATGTGAGGACAACGTCAATTATTTTCGGTTCGATAAAAGCAATTGTAGGTGGTTTCATATTTATCGTCGTTAAACTAGCAGAATTCCTATCCTCTGGTATAAGTTCCGGAAGATCAGGGGGTGGCCCAGTCTCTACACCCAACTTCATGTCAAGTGAGAGTGACATTCGGGCGAAGGAGAAAGAGGCTAAGCGCCAAGCACAATACAGAGCTAGACAAGATCAAAAACAGGCAGATTATTCCCGCAAGAAATTCATCGACCAATTTAATTACAATGCTAAATATTCGGATGCCGAGTGGCAGCGATATAAGCGTGATCAACGAAAAGCAGATGAAGCACGAAAAAGAGCTAATCGCATGTAATATAAAAAGGATTCCTTTCTCAACATTTGAAAAAGGAGTCTTTTTTTTATGCCCTTTTTGTCTATTATAAAGCAGTTTGTTTAACGAGTTTCCAATTTTAATTATTAAATATCTAGCACCTATGATAATATCATAAGTAAATTATATGATAACTCATTAATTGGTTTGTTTTGGATCCTTCATTATTTAAAAGGAAGATAAATTATGAGCATCGTTATAAAAAGGTACAATAAGGCAGATGAAAAACAACTGCAAAGCTTGATAAGCATGTCTTTTGAAGAAGCGTCTGTAGTGAACATAGTTAGGACTTCTCGTGTGGAATTTGCCTACTCAGCCTTTGTGAGTAATAAATTAGTAGGTGCCATTTTTGGCTGGAAAAATAAATTCCATCCAAACTGTATGTACTTCCGAATTGTCAGTCATCCCTTTTATGTTCATTATCCTATAGAAGAAAAACTACTAAATAAAACTAAGAATATTAAACATCATCCACTGATAACATCTATTTGGGAAACCTCTGCCCGGTTAAAAAGTCTTTATATTAAAAATGGATTTAAAGAAATGAGACGAACATATATGCCGAAACTATATTTGACCAACGATATAGTTCGAGAAATAAAAAACAGAGATAAGAACAACTATTTCATAAAATCATTAGCAGAAATTTCATCCAACAAAGAACTAATGAACAAGTTATCATCCCTTGTTAAAAGAAACTATGAAAGTATGCATCAAGAAAATCCGATCAAAAGTATGGATCTTGCGAATTGGAAAAGTTTAATTTTAGCGGAGGACACGATTTTAAATGGAAGTTATATATTTGTAAATGAAAAGCAAAGTGAAATTATAGCCTATTCCTTTCTTCATGAATCAGATACGATGAATGTGGTAGAATTGGGGTGGTGTGGTTGCATCGATAATCGATATAAACACTTAATTCCTCAACTCATCTTTCAACAGATAAAATATTGTTTGAGCCAAAATATAAATAGTCTGTTAGGGGAGTTTGATACGACAGATCATTATGCAATGGAGGTTCTTAAATCTTTTCCTTTTACTCCATGCCCGACTTGGATTACTTATGTAAGTAGATAAAAAATAGTGCGTACCGTAACACTTAACTATAAGCAGATTATTCCTTTTTTTGTTATACATCCTAAAGATAAGTTTGAGCTATTTACTCGAATAGAAAAGGGATTTAATAATAATTTTTATTCACTGAACTTTTAAAGTATAAAATATCTATTTGGTAGGTAAATAGGCAATGGAGCAAGGAAAAGAAAACAAGAAGATATACGAAACGATTCAGTTATGGAAAAAGAATAGTTTATTACAGGATCGAGGTTATATATCATAGACGGACAAGATAATTTAGTCGCTTCATGGAATCTTATGCACTAATAAGATTAAGTGGTCGAAAAATAAGGATAACAATTTGCAATTCTTAAATAGTTATCCTTTTTTTTGTGGAAAACAGCGAGTTTTTAAAGTTTAAGTTAGTCCAGACTTCGAAATAAACAGGAGTAGTTAAATCTTAAAAACTATTTTAGGTAATGAAACATTGTGATAATATAGTAATTAATTTAAAAATATTCTATAAAAAACATCATAACAATTACAATGATAAAATCGACGGGTATGCAAACAAAACAAACGAGGAGGCGAGTTCCGAAGACAACTTTTCGGGTACATTTAGAAAGGAAGTGAAATTTTAAAAATTGAAGAGGTGATATTTTGAAAGCCTAATTAGTTATTGATTTTCAGAATGGTTTCCTAGAGATGGGCGATTTTAGTCAAGAAAAGCAAAAGATTCAACAGCTTATAAAAGATTTCAAACAAAAGGAATGGCCCATTATTTTTTTACAACATATTGATGAACATGAGCAAAGTCCGATTGCCGTGGGTACTGTTGGAAGTGAAATTGATCCTGATTTAAAAAAGGATGCTCATCATGTTATTGAAAAACGTACACCGAGTGCATTTTTTAAAACGGAACTCAATAAACTTTTGCAATCGCTAAAAGTCGATCACGTATTTATAACTGGTTTTAATACAGAGTTTTGCCCTCAATTCACAGCTATATCTGCCTTTGATAGAGGGTATCAAGTAACATTTATTGAGGATGCGACAGCTACAGTAAATGATGATAAGGTCTATGAATTTCCAGGCTTAGATATTCGAGATTTTGTAGGCTCCGTTCTTCACTGGTCGAATGTCATTGAAGTTTTATATTTTGATGAATATGTGGATGAATATATGAAATAGGTTAATATATGAGAAGGAAAATACGTATGTCACAACGAGAAAAAAAGAGATCAAGATAAGATGTATTATTACAAAGATCGTAAAATAAACCATTCATAACAAAAAACATGAGAAACAATTAATCTAGTATAACCCCATAAACATTAAGGAACTTTCCCTAGGAAGTGATTTTTTGAAGAAAAGATTCATTATTTCTTTAGTTGTATTTACAATTATATTTTTTGTCCTTAGAGTTTTCATCTTAGATCGTAGTACCCTTAAAAATTACGAAGTCGGCTTTCCAAAGGCAGATAGTCCAGCTTTAACAAAAATGATGCGGGATATTATATTAAATAATCGATCACTTTTATTGGAAGATGGAACGGTTAGCATCTTTCAGGAACAAGGTATTGATGATGATAATGATGTACTCACATATGGAAAATATGAGCATGAAACATTAGTCGATCATTATATGACATTACAGACAGCCCAATTTCCAGGGTCAAAGTTAGACGATATGAAAGAGAAGCAAAGTGATTTTCGGGAAAAGATTAGTGATCCATTTGATTACGATTTGCCTAAGTTGAAAAAAGAGGAGGGCGATATCGTTATAGAGACAAAATATGTGGAAGAAACCTTTCATCTCTTACATGCAGCTCAAACACAAGACATAAACATTTCGCCAAATATTTCATTAAGCATTCAAGCTGTTAATGATGATGCCTTCTATTTACATGTATATGAAGAAACCGATGCAGAAAACCACATTTATCATATGTTTATCAAGCAAGACTTTTCAGACATTACTATTGTTTCGGATGAAGTTTTTGCAAAGGAGGATTTTGTTGCTTCTGATAAGTTTAAACTATATGAAGAACTCTTTCCGAAAGTAGATGATAAGAGACGTTACCTAGAGTCCTTTGAAGATCGCCAGTTTATCGATATCGAAAAGACAGAGTTACAACAAAAGGGATATTTTGATTATTTAAGTAAAGATGGAAAATACACCTATTTACACAGTGACAATAGTAATTTTTCAAAAGGAACACAAGAAATACAATGTTTAGATGACCGAATACAAGAAAATGATAAGTATTATGCCAAGTTTCGTTTTAGTTATCGAAATGTCATTAACAAATTAAATTGGCCAATTTTTGGTTCGTCTGAAGGGAAAATCGTTTACTTTAGTGATGATATCGTCATGCTTCAAGTATCATACTCACCACTTTTTAAAGGTGATGGTGGACGGACGAATGTCATCATTGATTTACAAGAAGATAAGGAAAATCCGGATATTTATCTTATTGATTTAGGTGTTAGTTTTAAAATATAATAATACTTTTAAAAATCACTATTTTATAGGTAGGCTTGAAGGATACAAGAAGTGTTCAACTCTATGAACGTTTGATTAAGGAAAAAATAATACAGTGGAGGATTAATATATGGAACCGAAATGGCTCGTGTGGGCAAAGCAACTGCAATCGATTGCCCAGGCAGGTTTAACCTATTCAAAAGACAAATATGATCTTGAACGATTTGAAATGTTGCGAGAGATAAGTGTGGAAATGCTTGCGGAACAGACAAACATGGACAAAACGGTCATTAAAGATTTATTTGCCAATGAAACAGGCTATCAAACTCCTAAGGTAGATGTTAGAGCGGTTATTTTCAAAGGCGAAAAAATCTTAATGGTTAAAGAGGAAGCAGATAATTTATGGGCACTGCCAGGCGGTTGGGGAGACATTGGTCTAACACCTAGTGAAGTCGCTGTGACCGAAGTAAAAGAAGAAGCGGGGTTAGATGTGAAACCAACAAAATTAATAGGTGTTGCCGATAAAAAGAAACATCCACACCCACCTGCTCCGTATCATTCTTATAAAATATTTATCCAATGTGAAATTGTTGGAGGAAAAGCTGAGCCAGGTATGGAGACAATAGATGTTGGTTTTTTTGATCAAGATAACTTACCGAATTTATCCGTAAATAGAAATACTAAATCACAAATTCAATTAGCATTCAAACATTTATATGAACCAGATACACCAGCATATGTCGATTGAAAAATTAAAACATCGGCATTCTTAAACATTAGCACTTGCAAAGAAGTGTAGTTAGATTGATTGTTTATGAACGCCTTTTTTGCTGTTGAATGATTTCCGTAAAAAAACTAATAGCTATAATTAATCCAATAGTATAAAGTAGGTTTTGTATATGCGAAAAAGTTTTACTTTTGAAAATCTTTAGTCATATTTTATGTCGATGAAAGAGTGAACAATGATGAAACGTAATTGGAAATGTCCGGACACAGTAGTAGTAATTGTTTTATGCCTTTTTATTACACTTTCACTTATTGCAGTTGTTTTGTTTCTATTCGGATATATTGTTGATAAAGACTCTGCAGAAATAACTTATTATGACAAAATAAGTGAAAAAGGAATTCATTTTGGACCGAAGTATAAAGCAGTGACCAAGAAGGGTATTTTTTATATTACAAAAGAACAATATGAAAGCGCATCAAAAATAGAAGGATATGAAACAAAATTTCTATGGTATACACCATTAGATGTACTATTTGATGGTGGGAAACTTATCGCCCTTATCGCACTTTCATTAACTATGTCTTATTTATGTATTCATTATTTTTATCAAAAGTTCATTAAAAAGGATTCCCATATTAAACAGAATAAGTGGCTGCAAAAAGTAATTAATATTGGTCTAGTTTTATATGTAGTATCTTCTGGTATTTTCCTTTCGATTGCTCTGTTTAATACAGCTCAAAAAATTATTCCATTAGGACACATGAAATCATATGCGAAGGTGAACGATCGAGTAGTAGAGAAAGGGAGAGGAAGGTTTGTTACAGATACACATTATATCATTGTTCAACATAATGATGCACAAAGTATTCTTCATACGACAAAATTAAAGGTTCCATTTTATTTATATAATAAATACAAAAATCATACTAGTATTCCAATTCATTATCCAAAAAGTAATCCAGCCAATGTATTTGTGCAATTACAATCATTAAAGGATCATTTTTTTCTTTTGTCTATTCACGATATTATATACTTATGGTTTTTTATATATAGTTATCAAAAAATTTATGTGCTATTTAAAAGACGAAGAAAAGT
>Ga0209487_1004079_pt1 | contig 11328 bp, 14 predicted proteins | sample Poulit2012_FD_187524 | JGI IMG/M metagenome (GOLD analysis project Ga0209487, IMG submission 187524) | Agricultural soil microbial communities from Georgia to study Nitrogen management - Poultry litter 2012 (SPAdes) (version 2) | ecosystem: Environmental > Terrestrial > Soil > Agricultural land... | reverse complement strand
GGGGAAATCCCGAATTGGATAATATAACTTGGCGTTTGCAGCTCCTGCCATTCTTTTATACCTGGAATATCACCATTCCAAAATTCCAATAAAGCATTATATAGTCGGTTGATATTTTCGATTGATAATCCATAAAAAATATCCACATCACCAGTTAACCGTGGGTGCCCATAATAGATAACAGCCTCCCCTCCTACAATCATATACCGTACGGCATGCTTATGTAACAGTTGTAGAAATTCTTCAATGTCCTCAGAAAAATACCCCGGCTTCATCTAACAATTTGTTTGTTACTTTTGATTGGTATGATAAGAGCGGCTCTCTTTTATATCCGGTGTTTGGTTGCCATACACTTTCTCCTTTAGTTTTTTTGCAATCTTCTGTCTTTGCACGGATGTCATTTCATTGGCCTGCCGGATATCATAGTCCCTTGCCTCCCTATGGCTTTTTGCTATATTTACAACTCGTTTCATACGTTAATATCTTTAGTTTTTACTAAAAAAAAGTCAGAAGTATTTCTTTCTTGATTAATCAACTTTTATAATAACCGCCGAGGTTATTCTTCAATTAGAGGTATACCCTCAGCGCAGTGCTACCGGCAAGTTGCATAAATAAAACAAACGAACAAAATCTAAAAGCTGCCCTGACAAACCCGACCACTACAAAATCTCTTCCAGGAACAGAAAAGAAGGATCGGACATTATTCGGCAAGTTTATCCAGAGACTTTCGATGCTTTCTGCTGATTTCAGCATAAGCAGTCCGTGCATCTGCTTTCTTGATTAACAGCCCCTCTTCATGAAGGACAATCTCGACGCTATCTTCATCTTCCACTTTCAAGAGTTTCAAAAGGGGCTTTTCAAGAAGAATCCCCCGACTGTTTCCGATTTTTTGAAGTTTCTTAATCATGGGTGATATGCTTTGTTCTTATGTTATTCTAACATTGATAATCCGTAAAGAAACACCCAAAAGTATAGAGTGGCAGCAATAATTTTCTGACGCTATGCGGCATAAAGTAGCACTTTGGATTTTTCTACTTCCTCTTCAAATAGGGAGTTTCGGAATTTTTTGAAATGAATTAAATCAACTGGCCTTTCGTAAATTTTTTCAAGTCTCTCTTTAAATCCCATGTACTGGTCAAAAGCACCTTCAAAACCCGACCTGTTGAATACCACCAAAAAATCCAGGTCGCTATCTTGAGACATCTTTCCAGAAACTACAGAACCGAAAACATAGAGTTCCTTAACCTGAAAATCCCTGCAGGCCTGTTCAAGCTCATTCGTTTTAAGATCGGATACTTTCATTTATTTGGAATCTGTTTTTTATTAAAGTTAAGAAGAAATAGTGGTTTTCTCTATACAGGACTCTTATTCAGAGAGCGATCGGTTTGGTAATTCTGCTGTGTGGCAATATACTTTGAAGTTGAGCAAGTAACACTTGTACGTCAATGCAATGGATTAATCGTAATGAGTCCACATTCGAATGACTTTCACAACTTTTTCCTTTTCCAACACCTGATAGACCAATCGGTGCTGAATATTGACACGTCTGGAATATGCTCCTTCGAGGTTACCAACAAGTTTTTCATAAGTAGGGTATTCTTTAAAAGGGTCCTCTTTTATGATTTCAAGTAAATCCTCGATTTCTGATATAAACCCCGAAGAAGCCGCTTTCCTGGCATCTTTTTTTGCTTGATTTGTAAAGACGAGTTTATATTTACTCACCAGTCAAGCTCTTCATCGGTTTCATCAACAGGGGTTTGTAATCCTTCAATAATAGATTCCTGCATCCCCGGTATGTACGACAAATAGAGTGTTTCTTGAATGGAACGCCAGTCATCCTCACTGATGAGTACAGCATTGGTTCGTTTACCGGTAATTTGAATGGGCTGATGCGTTTCAGCCAGTTCGTCCAACAACCGGTATATTTCTTTTCGAGCCTGGGTCGCAGTCAATGTTTTCATGAAATGACAGATTTGTTGAGTTTACTATCATAACGTACGTCTTTCCGTACTTATTATCAAACTATAGAGATGGAGGTACATAGTAAGTCGTTGGAAGAGTAGATTTTTGTTGAAATTCCTGAACAACCTCACGACGAATTTGCTCTGCTTTTTTTTTGAAATATATATTCCTTCAATCCGAAAAGAGGCTCGTTGAGATTTCATAGCATTTTTTGAAATAGCCTCGATATTTTTCTTTTTTCCCATGCTTGTAATATAACAATTCTTGAGTAGAATTTTTATTTTGCTATGCGAAGGATCAACTAAAACATTGTCATCCTGAATGGAACCCATCATTAACAGAAAGGATTTGACATGAATTGCCCATATTGCAACTCAGATTTTAAAAAAAGTACCACAGCCCTGAAATATCAAATGGCCTCCAACCGGATTGTGGTTGTTCGGGATGTGCCCGCTTGGATTTGTGATCAATGTGGTGAGGAATCTGTGGATATAAACATCTCGAAAAAGGTGGAAAAACAGGTAGAGAAGGCTCTTTCAGATGGTATTCGAATGGGATTTATTGATTTTAACCATGCTGCCTGACCGAAATCTTTGACTGGCTGCGCAGCAGAATATATGCTGATTTCCGGGCGCCAAACTATTATATGGGTGATAAACTGCCCAAAAGATTTTTCGACCGCGAAGGATTGGAAATAGAAAGAGTTTAAATTTCATTGCTCAGGTGGCGGTGTCCGTTTGATTTGCTGGTTAGCTGCACGTCCTATTTCCGCCCGTTCCAGTAATTTGGTCTTCGCTTTAAATGCATGACAGCCAAAATGATGACCTGATTGTTGAACGTTCTATATACTATTCCATATTCAAAACGGCTAAGCAACGCTCTGCGGGCATATGAGTTAATCGCAGGGAACGCTTCAGGCATTCTATTGATGAGCTGAACGGTAGTATAAACTTCATCCAGAAAGTCGCCCCCTAAGCCTGTAGACTTATCCTCGTAATAAGCAGTGGTCTCTAGTAATTCGATTTTCCGCTTCACGGAGGTAAATTACCTGCATTATGATAGTATAGAGCGTGCTTTTTTCATCACATCGTCCTCGTCAACCATCTCAGCTTCACCCATTTCCAAACGCTGGTTTCTTCGATCTACTTCTTTAGACCACGCCTGTTCAATTTCCGGTTCAATTTTTCCATGAATGCTTTGCAGCAATTTGTCAACCAGCCGGGCTTTATCTTTTTTGCTCAGATTCAGTGCTGAGTTTTCAATCTCTTTTAAATTGGTTGCCATAGTTAATTATTTTGAATTCGTACTATGTGATTAACGGGGAACATCACAATAAATTAGATTCACAGACAATAAATATAATATTACCTAAATCCGAAAAAAATTTAATTAGGCGGCTGACTGGCTCTGCTTTCTGGATTAAAATTTCAACCGGGATGCCAAGCTTACGATATAAGATTTTTATTTGTCGAAGAGAAAGGGATCGTTTACCAGACAGAATTTCACTGGCTCGAGATTTTGAACCTAAAATTTTGGTCAAATCTTTTTGTTCCAATTTTAACGAAACCCGGCACTTGATTCCGGTGGATCTTGTCGAACATGCCATATGGTTTGAATAAAGATCTTATTTTCATTCTGGTCTATCCTATAAATAACCCGGTAATTTCCGAATATCAATTCACGTAAATACAGCTCATCATATTCTGGTACAATTCGACCCAATTCAGGTTGAAATGCAAGTTGATCAGTTTTTTCAATCAGGTTAAATGCCCACTTTTCTGCAGTAATATGATCATCCCGGGCATTGTATAAACTTATTGAGTTTATACAATGCCTGATTCGTCCAGATTATTTCCACTTGGCAAGGTTTTCTTTAATCTGTTTTTTTGCCTCTTCATGAGATACGACTTCACCCCTTGCAATTTGTCTCTCTGCTTCAAGCAGTTCATCCATCAGTTTAATCTTATCGATCATGCGTTGATATTCAGACACCTCAACTAAAACAGTAGCATAGTTGTTCTATTCGAGGATTTTATTTTTGCGATAAGGCAGAAGGCCGGCAATTCTTCCAAGCCCTGGCGGCTTTTGGTACTTTTGGCCGTTCAAAAGTACAAAGAATCAAATTTACTTAATCAACGTCAGTTTCCGTGTCAACGTTTGACTCGTGCCATCCATGCCGTGTGCGGTGAGGCGGTAGATGTACACGCCGGTGGAGAGGAATTCAGCGCTGAAGCTTGCCGTATGGCTGCCCGCCCCCATTTGTTCATCGACCAAGGTGGCAATCTTTCGTCCTGTGATATCAAACACGTCCAGATGTACCTGACTCTGACCGGGAAGGTGATAGGTGATCTGCGTGGCCGGATTGAACGGGTTCGGGTAGTTCTGATCCAGCGCCACCTGTCCGGGGATTTCGTTCTGCGGAGCTCCGGGTGATGTAGTGATCATAAACCGTTCGGCTTCAGTGATCGCTGTGTTTGCCGGATCGGTGATCGCCATGGGACTTGCTGCAATGAGTCCATTCCGGGATCCATCAGCCATATACGTTGACGTGGAGATCTGTTTCCGAGATCCATCAGCTATATGCGTTGGCGTAGAGATCTGTTTTGAGGATCCATCAGCCATATGCGTTGACGCGGGGATCTGATTTCGGGATCCATCAGCCGTATGCGTTGATGTGGAGATCTGTTCTCGGGATCCATCAGCCATATACATTGATGCGAAGATCTGTTCTCGGGATCCATCAGCCATATGCGTTGATGCGGAGATCTGTTCTCGGGATCCATCAGCCATATGCGTTGACGCGGGGATCTGATTTCGGGATCCATCAGCCGTATGCGTTGATGTGGAGATCTGTTTTGGGGAGGCATCATCCGTTAAGTGAAAGGTATATTTAAATCCGGTACTGTTGATTGGCATGGATTGTCCGGTGTGCCGGTCGTGCAGGTAGAGGGTCATCCCGACGGGGAGATCCAGGTCGGTGGCCGTCAGGGTGAACTCTCCTGACCGGGTCGCATCAACAACCAGAGGAATTTCAAGATCGGACTCGTCTGCGGGGAAATGAGCAATATCCATCAGGCTGCCATCTGCTTTGCGGGCGCCCAGAACAGCATAGTTCTCAGAGAGCGGCTGAAGCTCCAGGGCGTCGCCATCACCCGGATCCATCGAACCTTCCGTTGAAAAACGAATCCAGGCGGAGTTGTAAAGGTTTTCGCCCTGAACTTCCAGGCGCACAAAGTCGCGAAGCGGGGATTCCTTACCATAAAACTCTCCCCCGCCGGTTTGATTGGATTCAGAAAAGGTAAGCGAGGGATTCACTGCCCCTTCGGCAGTCTGCACGAAAAAACCTTGTCCGGGCGCAATGATTCCGCCGGGAATGTCTCCGTAACCTCCCGATACACTCCGCCACGCACCGCCGTGATCACCTACGGGTCCGGCCGGGGTGATGCCCGTGGCATTGGTATCGTACACATACGCGGCATTGAACACTTCCGAGCGTGTAACCTGGTTAAAATCTATGGGCTGGCTATAAGGGTTGCCTGCCAGCGTCCAGCCATGCTCGTTGGGGTTGATCTGCGGGGAGATATCGCCGCTGTGACGGACTCCGCTGAGCGTCAGCGTCTTGGGAAAACTGCCTTCGCCGGATTCGTAATCATCGGCGGTAAATACGTAAACCAGAAAGCCGGTGCCGGCGGGAATGGGGTCCTCAAAGTCGTCATATGGAGGGAGCCAACCCGGGCATGTTTCTTCGTCTGTTTCCAGGCAGGTCCCGTTATACCCGGAATCCCAGGTATAGACGTTGGGATCTCCTCCTTGGTAGTCAGCACCTGCCACGCCCTGGGTCCACAGCGTGTCGAGCATCTCGGCGTAGGTTTGGCCTGCAATGGGAGATGTCAGCATCCGCCATCCCTCATCGACCGTCAGCGTGAGAAGGGTTTCCGTTTCGGGCTGCCCCTGATACTCGTACGCGCCGAGGTCTATCACCCCGTCATCGGCCGCATCATAGACACGGGGATTCCCGGCCAGGTCGAGGGGCTGGTTGTCAGAATCTGTGAGGAAAAGACTGAGGTCGGAGTCCGGATCACCCGCATTGATGGCCGGACTGGCAGCCTTCAGCGTGAAATCTCCGTTCGCCGGATCGGTGAAGAGTGGATTGGCATCGCTACCCAGATTGTGGTTGGTTTCATCGGAATAACTTTCATTCCCTTCTTGGTTCTGTACCAGACTGTATTCTATATCATCCCCCAGATCGGCAACCGATCCGTTGCCCCAGATTATGGAATTGCGTATCACAAAAGAGCTATTGTGACTGTAAAACCCCCTCCCTGCAAAGTTTGCTCCCGAGGTATTGTCAATCATGGTTACGTTTGTCAGAGTGCCGAAGGAGTCTACAAAAGAGACCCCGCCGCCGATCTTGTCAGCGTAGTTGCCAGCGATCTCCACATTCGTTAAAACCGGTGAGGTCAGGTGATTATTGAACATTCCCCCGCCATCCTCCAACGCCATGTTGTTGCGAATCATCACATTTGTCAGTACCGGGGAAGTGTCCGCAAGATTGTTGTACATCCCCCCGCCGTACCCGGCCTGATTTCCGGTGATGGTGACGTTGGTCAGGACGGGGTTGCCGTTGGCATTGTAGATCCCGCCGCCTTGCCAGTCACTCCTGTTGCCAATGATGGTTAGCTGACTCAGGGTCGGGCTGCCGGAGATATTCATGATACCTGCTCCGTTACGCTCCTCGTATTCTCCATAATCCCGGCTGGCATAACCGGCGGTGATCGTAACCCCATTGAGGATCGCGGTGCTATCGGTACCGGAGCTGGTAACCACATGGCGGGAATTCGTTCCGCTGATATCATCTGTGTCGGTTATCACCCCATCGGTGGTCGTATCATTTTCGTCAATATCTCCACTGAGAATGGTGAGATGGGCCTCAAGGTCACGGTTGCCCAGTTCAAAAGATGGCTCCTCCGTGCCTTCAAAACCACCGTAGACCTGCACATGATTCAGGAGCTGAAAGGTGGCCTCGTACTCGGATATGGTTACATTGGCCGGATCATTGGGTTCAACCGGCGTATACAAGCCGGCAGCCACCCTAATTTGCAGGGTGTTTTCGGCACTCCAATAGATTTCATTATCAGCGGCCCAGGTCAGTGCGTCACGCAGTTCGGGAATAGCATCCGCCCAGCTGTTGCCGGTGCCATTGTAATCCGCAGCCGTGGTATCCACGCTTTGATCGACATATACAATATTACCGGGAGTCGGCGTAATTGCCAGCACAAGATGGAGTGTGCTCTCATTCTGGATGTTGTAATCGGACAGGGTACTGCCATCCTCAAGTTCTTCCCCGCTGTAAATTAACCGCTGCTGATCAACCGGAATCCCCTCCTTGTCTTGTATTTTCTGTTTGACTTGCGCAATGGTATCTCCCGATTCGACGTCAATGGTGATGGTTTTGCCCGTCAGGGTTTTGACATATATTTGCATGGAATAAGCTTGCGCAGCAAATAGTGTGAAAATCATCAGCAATCCCAACGAAAAACGCATTGATTTGTATAGAATTCGTCTGATGATGTTTTTTGCAGACAGAATGGTGCTTGCTGCAGAGATTGCTTTGTCCCTTCGAGTAGATTGTCGCATTGTGCCCAAATGTTTTTTAAAAAGTAACCCTTACGTATAAATAGCAAGTTTTGTTCGCTATCGTTAATAAGGGAAAAGACGTAAGTGTAATATCTTTATTCTTTATTTGACTCATAACGTGATTTTATTATCATTTAGCCGGTCAGACCAATAATCAGGATTCCGCCTGTGATGGGCAATTGCTATAATAAAGATTATTGGCTCTGAATCCTGCTTGTGATAGATAATAGAAAATGGAAAACGATTACATATTTTTATTCGAAGATGCTCAAACTTATCGTGCCTTGGTGTAGAAAAGGGAGCTATTCTAATATGATTTAATGCATGCTTGATATCATCCTGAAAATATCTTGCTAATTCAGGATCAATTTCCGTATAGTAATTCTTACTTCTCTCAAGATCTGTATATGCAGCTTCTAAAAATCGGATCTTCACATTCAGGATCCTTTATTCAGCCTTTTGAATACTTCATCTTCCGAAATGGTTTTCATATCCCCTTTTTTCCATGACTGATACCGAGACTCTGCTTCATTTATCCAATCGTTCATCACATCACCCCTACCCATAGGTGCATTCGGTTCAATGCTTTCCAGAAGTTTCAACAATAATTCCAACCGCTCACTTCTGTTCAGTTTTAATACCTGATTCTGTATATCTGATGGGGTTTGCATAGATTTTAGATGGATTGATTATGTAACATTAATAAAATAACGGAAGTATGGCAAGTAAAGTTCATCCTTATAAAACTAAGGTCTAATAATTTGGCACTGTTTTGACAGATTCTGGATTTAAAATTATTCGACAAATAAATATTTGTCTAAAAAATCACCTGTAATGCTTTTTACTTCGTGAGCCTTTTTTATCATATTACTGGAAGGTTTGGGCTCCTTTCTCATCCCGGCATGATTCAGATCGTTTCGGTATTCATTAGCTAATATTAAAATATCACCCAGCTCTTTTTCCCACTCTTTTAATGGCTGATGGACAGCCTCAAGCCCATTGCCAATAGCTGTCAGCCGCCTTGATAATTCACCCCTCATTTCTTTGTTAAGCGGGTCGACTCCTTTTAGGATACAGGCTACACTAAAAAGAAGTTCTGTACACATTGTAAAAGCCTGCTGATATTTTCCTACTTCCAGATAATGATGAATCATGGATAATTGCATCTTTACACCATCCTTGTCAAAAATGTCTTTGTCTCTGCCAATATCAAACTTTTCAATTGTTAGGTGCATTTCATCGAGTATCATTGCAAGTGGTTTGGTTTGATACACCTGCTCTAAATCATACTGCACATCAGTCAATCTATTTTTTAGGTAATCGGCTTCCACCGATACTTCTTCTGGCCGTATTACAGAAAGTGCATTCATCAATTGATGCAGATGCTCACCAAAATTAAATAACTCTTTCGGTTTATAATCTGAATGTTTGATGTAACTCTGTTTGTGTAAATTCTTCATCAATTCTGCCATCTCAGCTGCGTCTCCTTTTTCTTTAAACCTGCGAATTGCGAATGTCCAGTCAATAAGGTCTAGAAATGGAGACAAATCAAAAATTGAAGATGATGCAGGTTTCTCCGGATCAAACGCACCATAATAAACGCCTTCAACACGACAATCTTTAAGATATTTTAAGTAGACTGCTGCTGCAAGAGCCAGCATAGGCTGGGTTCTGAAACCGTGGGTCACATCTAAAATAAATGGCTCCCCTTTCGGAATATTTGTAACTATTGTTTCAAACATGGAATAGTATTCTTCTTCCGTCCGTCCTGATGGAATCATAATCTCTTCAAAATCAACTTCCTTCCCAAGCTGTTCCGCATGTCTGATCTTTGCTTCCTTGGTCATGATGACAAATAGTTTTTCTGCCCCAAAAATTTTCTTCATCACGACGGGGAAATAAGCTGTCTCTGTAGTCTTGTTGTTGTATGAATAAACAGTAGGTGTGTAATTACCGGTACCTAGAAAAGATATCCCAATCATAACTTCAATATTATTTCATTACTAATTTCAATTAATTTTTCCTCTAACATATCTGGCCCCTCAATAAGAGAAATATTATAATCGGAAAGTTTTTCTCTTAGCACTTCCTGGTTGCGCCGCAACGGCCATAAAGAAATCAGAATTCCCTGAGAGTATTTCGGTCCATAATAATCCATTACTGCTTTCAGATTAGTGATGCTCTTTTGGTCTATATTCCCGGTTTTGCACTCTACAAAAAGAGGCCTTCCATTCGAAATGGCAGCCACATCAATTTCATTTTTCAAACCTTTTGGATGGCTATTCGTATTGGGTCTGATCTTAATATTACATTGAACATCATCAAAATCTCCAGAGTCATTCAGTACCATATAACACCATTGTTCAAACCAGCCTCCACTAAAATATTCCAGCCAGAAATTTTTCTTTTTTTGAATAAATGTTTCCTCATTCCATGTAACTGAGATTTTTTGATCAGAGATTGTTTTTATTTCAAACCCTGAGAATTGAAGATCCGGATTCCACGTGGCGAGGTTCTTACGATTAATTCTTACCTTAACTGCATTATCAAAAACTTCATAGATAAGTGATTCCTTTTCTTTTTGCTTTTCCTGAAAAATGAAGTCAGTAAATGATTTCATATTCTCAAGTACTCTCACATCAGCCTGACTTTTGATGACTACATCTTTTAATTCGAACATCGTTTGCAGGTTAAAACGAAAATCAAAGGGAATTTCCAAAACCTCGTTATTCTTAGATAACCAAAAGCATTCCTGCTGCGAATCTGTATAAAGCAAATCAGTGCCCAACTTAGAAAAAACGTTAACAAAACCGACCGACATCGGTTTGGTACCCCCGGTATAATTCAAAATCACTTTTTTGGCTTTAAACTGTTCTGCCAGTTTCACTGCACTCTCCTGTATTTCACTTAGATGAAATGGATTTGTCTCACTGATATGAACGGATTCAAACTGGTACTTTGAAATAAGTAGATCTTTAAATCGCTCTGCAAGATCTCTGCTGTCTGAAGTACAAACCAAGACAACTTCATCAGGCTTAAAATGCAGAACAGATAGAAGATTTGGAGCCAGCTGGCCCGAAACGAGGCAGATGAGTGTCATGGTTGCTCTCTTAGAATATTTAAAGGCAAAATATCAGCTATGTAGATAAAATCCTTATCATTCTCCAGCAAAAGATAGTTCGCGTCTATACACCAGCAAGCTATGATCATATCAATGGTTTTCCGGACTGTAACTCCCTTTTTCCTGAGCATTCTGTAATAACCAGCGCATTCCACTGCAAGCTTTTTTGACAAAGACTGATGACAAGGAAGCGATATCATTAATTCCCTTGCGATATCATAATCTTTCTTGTCCCTGAACCCCTGAAGAACTTCCGCCAAAATGATATCAAGAATTTGGATCTGTCCATCAAACAAATACTGATCTAAAAGATCCGTTTGAAAGTTTTTTATCCCGTTAAAGTAATCGATCCACACGCTGCTGTCTACAATAATCATAGATTCAGACGTGATTGCTCAAGGTTACCTTCCCATTTTAGTTTACCTCGGTATTCCCGTATTTTTCGCTGATTGTTCCGCTCAACCAAGAGCTTAAGTCCTTCTGTCACAGCTTCTTTTTTCGTTTTGTAAGGCCCGGATTTCAACGCTTTTTCCATTAGCTCGTTATCAATTTCTATATTTGTACGCATGATTTGTGTATTATTTTGATGGTTTATACACATAAATATA
>Ga0209487_1004078_pt1 | contig 11329 bp, 8 predicted proteins | sample Poulit2012_FD_187524 | JGI IMG/M metagenome (GOLD analysis project Ga0209487, IMG submission 187524) | Agricultural soil microbial communities from Georgia to study Nitrogen management - Poultry litter 2012 (SPAdes) (version 2) | ecosystem: Environmental > Terrestrial > Soil > Agricultural land... | reverse complement strand
GCTTGTGCTGTGAATGGTAGAATTTCTTTTCCAATTTGAGACATAATGAATTTCCTCCTAGTATGTTTTTATATAAATAACCAATAATTAATTTTTATCGGTTAACTATAATAATTCTAATGCAACATTTATTATTATATAAAACCTTGATTTTGTCAATAATTATGATCATCGACAACGCTATTTACCCTCATAACAATGCTAAATCAATATTAATGCTCTTTTTTCCATGAAGTGATCGAACCATACCTTGATTAGCAAAGGAAAAACAGATATAAATTCATTTGCAAGATAAACTTTGATTCTCAATTAACATGAATATTTATCAACTCAAATACTTGCCTATAACAAAATTATAACCATTAACATGTTATAATGAAAGGGATTGGCTTTGAACTTTAAAAGATTTGTATAGATGTCGAAGCGATTATTGGTGAGACTAGTGAAAGCCATTACATCTGCCCCATTATCTTTCCCTTAGACTTCTATAATAAACATTGTTTTATCACAAATGAAAGGACGAGATCATTTACTTATTAAGCAAAAAAATGGATTTGACTAATTGATAATATAAATTCTTTTGGAGTGAACATAATGAAAGAAAAGCTTTCTCCATTTTTAGTTCTTTTTGCCGCGATGCTCTGGGGAACGACCGGAACAGCGCAAGCATTTGCTCCGGAGGGTGCGCATCCGATTGCGATCGGGGCAATGCGCCTGGCGGTAGGAGGAATGTCATTACTGGTGGTTGCCCTTTTGCTGGGACAGTTGCGGTTAAAACAGTGGCCGGTAAGTCCAACCATACTGGCTGCTTTATGCATGGCTTTTTATCAGCCGTTATTTTTCTCCGCTGTACATATGACAGGTGTTGCTGTTGGAACAGTCATAGCTATCGGCAGCGCGCCTGTGCTTTCCGGGGCACTGGAATGGATCGTGTGGAGGAAGAGACCGATTCGCGTCTGGTGGTATGCGACCCTTTTATCGAATCTTGGCTGTTTGATGCTTTTCATAAATAAAGAATCAATCAATGTTGACCTATATGGAATCTTGATGGCATTAGGGGCTGGCCTCATGTTTGCCGGTTATACGATGATAAGTGAAAGGTTAGTTAGGGAAAATTCATCATTAGCTGTAGTTGCGGTTGTATTTACACTAAGTGCGGTTTTTTTGACACCGCTTTTATTTATATTTGATGTGTCCTGGGCGTTTGAACTTCGTGGAGCTGTTGTCAGCATTCATCTCGGGCTGGTTGCTACCGGAGCGGCCTATCTGCTTTTTGCAGGAGGACTCCGGTATGTCCCTTCGTCAACAGCGGTAACACTTTCACTGGCAGAACCGTTGACAGCTTCATTACTGGGAGTATTCCTAGTCGGAGAGCTTCTTGACATGACTTCCTGGGCGGGTATAGCCTTATTGATAATCGGGATTGGACTATTGATAGTGGGACGCGGGGACAGGTCCACTGTCCCTTAGTATCGTCTGGTTAGGATGGCTATCGAGAGGGGCGGAGTAATCCCCCTTAGTCCTTTCCTAAGTTCGTTACCGTTCAATCGAAACATATGATATAATAAAACAATGCTCAACATTTCACAAACAGGTAGGTAACAAGCTATAAAAGTTCTCCCATAGTTTAATTACCACGCTTTTTATTGAGATAAACGGGGGATCAGGGACCTGTGGACGCGTAATAAACAGAAAATTAAAATAGCGGACTTGTAAGTTCTTATTAGGTTGCATATAATGATGGCAGTAACTAATGCCAGACGGTCGAAGTATATCCCCCATCATTAAATGACGATTAGAAAAAAGTGCGGTAAAAAGTTTTCTCTTCGGTTACCGCAAATGGAATATGCTCGCTTTCCGTGGGCGGCTAATGAGCCTCCTCGTGCTAACGCACTGCGGGGTCTCATCGTGGCCTTTCCTCCCACAGGAGTCTCGCATATTCCATTTGCTAGCATAAGCTATCATCAACGGGTTGCTTACTATTTCGATTCATTCCGGTCAATTTCATAAATGTTTTAGCTTCTTTATAATCTGAACTATAAAATATATCATCTTTCCTTGTTCGAAGCACTACACCGTTGATTGGAAGGGAAGGCGGCGACTCCTGCGGGAATAGCATGAGTCTTGAGACCCCGGAGTGCGAAGCACACGGAGGCTCAAGCCATGCCCGCGGAAAGCGCCCGCCTGCAGTGGAAATCAACAGTTCGAGCGCACAACCTAATAGACTGGATTTTTTGTCTTATTTTGAATTATGAAGTTGACTCACCCACTTAGTTAATCCCAAGTCTTATGAATAACTTGGATGGGGGGACTTAATTCAGCAGTTCTGCACTAATTTGTTTACTGCGTGGTTGAAAAGCCGTAAAAAGAAAAAGAACCCTCACTCGGGCAAGTGAGCGTTCTGAATCCAAACAAAGGAAGGGGAGTTATCCTCTTCCTACCCATCATCTTATGTATATCATACCCTAATTATTCAAAAAATACAACGAAAGGCATGTGAATTGTGTTATTGTTTTTGCAGAAGGATTGGCTCAACGACATGATATGCATGGAGAAGAAGCAGTAACTTATAATAATGGGAAATATAGAAAAGTTGAGATAGATTTAATCCAAAATGCAGGTACTTAGAAAATATCTAGTATCGTTTTTTAAAATCGCCTTGTTTCAGTAATTCGTTCCGCATTAATTGAGTATGCTTCATTGCTTTCCCCAATCATATAGAGGCATGTTCCCATATATCGATTCATAATGCCTCCCTTTCAGTTCATAGGTTTCGTGATAAATTCCGACAGCATCAGTGTTACTTACTTTTTTAATGGAATTTTTCCATTAAATTGCAACATATGATATACTAAAAAAACAATGCTCAATACTTCACAAATAGGCAGGCAGCAGGTAATAACTTATAAAAGTTACCCATAGTTTAATTACCTCGCTTTTAATTGAGATAAACGGGACAAGGGACCCGTCCCTCCGTCCCCGGAAGGAGTATGTTATGGAGAAGTCCATCATGGTGGAAAGCCTGGTTCAAAGGTTTTCTTTACAAGTATTAGCCGGTGAAGATCAGTTACAGCGAACGATTACACAACCAAAGGCGCATCGTCCGGGATTGGAATTTGTCGGTTATTTTGAATTTTTTCCGATGAAGCGGGTACAGGTGCTTGGGAGAAAAGAAATCACTTATTTACATAAGTTAAATGAAGACGAACGCAAACTCCGGATAGGCAATATTGTCAACTATCACCCGCCATGCTTTATCGTAACGCATGGTCAAGAAGGATTGGAATATTTGACCCGGTATTGTACAGAGGAGGAAATCCCTTTATTATACACAACTGAATCTACTGCTGAATTTATTCCGAAACTTGATGCCCATATGATAAAAATGCTGTCCGAGGAAATCGCAGTACATGGCGTTTGTATCAATGTGTCAGGTATGGGAATTTTATTACGCGGAGATTCGGGTGTTGGGAAAAGTGAAACAGCCCATACACTGATTCGCCGTGGACATCGATTAGTAGCGGATGATATCATTGTGCTCAAAAAGCTGAGTCCGCAAACGCTTCTCGGTACACATAATGAAACAAATAAAGAGTTTCTCGCACTCCGAAGCATCGGTCTGTTAAACGTGGCGCGTTTATACGGGAGAAAGGCTTTTCAGGATGAAACACGGATTGTGCTGGATATTAAATTAACAAAATGGGACGCGGATTCTTTGAATAACGAATTGGAGCTTGAACCGAAATTCACTAAATATATGGGGGTTTCCATACCTTATATTGAAATCCAACTGCAGCCTGGAAGGGATGTTGCAGGATTAATCGAAGCTGCAGCAAATAATTGGTACCTGAAGCAACAGGGATACAGTGCAATGGAAGAGTTTTTGGAGCGAATAGATGAAGATATTTATCATTCGGAATCTGAAAACTGACGGATACAGTAATTCACTATGAAAGAGGTATAGGATTAATGACAGAAGTATATAGTGACGTGATTCAATTTCGGGGGACACATGCAGATTTTGGCCATTTTCAAGGTAAAAAACTCTTGTCTTCACCCCTGCTGTCCAATCGAAAGAAACAGTGGGGACAGCAAAAAGAAAGACATTTCATCATCAATCCGGAAACTTTTACAGAGCTGATCACCCCCATTGCACCGGCCATATTGGATGAAATTCGTGGCCTGGCCAAGGCACTTGAGATGGAATGGGAAGAGGCCATCCAGCTTTTCAGCGGTTATTATCTGGAGTATGAACGAAGCGGCTGTTCCGTCTATGCTGACCGGGAGTATCTGGTTCGGAACTATGACAGCCACCCGCATCCCTATGAGGGGCGCTATATTTTTTATCAGCCAACTGACGGGGGTTACGCCACCCTCGGTCCATCAATGCAGGTTACCGGGCGCGTCGATGGCATGAATGAAAAAGGGCTGGTGATGGCGTATAATTTCACACACCGGAAACAGTCTGCCGATGGGTTTTTATGCAATATGATCGGACGGCTGATTCTGGAGACGTGCAAGGATGTGAACGAAGCGGTGGCACTTCTTCGAGACATTCCGCACCGACATTCGTTCAGCTATATCTTGCTGGACCCTTCCGGTGAACCGTACGTTGTCGAGGCCTCTCCAAGGAAAGTGGTCGCTCGCCAATCTGGTGTATGCACGAATCACTTCCATCTTCTTAGCGAAGAGAACCGGTATCGTCAGGACGAGTCACGTGACCGGGAAAAGGCGATCCAGGACGAACAGCAGCACAGCACCAATCCGTATCAGGCATTCCGAGTCATGAATGATCCGGCATACGACATTTTTTCCTATAAATATGACGCGGCTGCCGGGACACTGCATACAGCTGTCTACTTTCCGGAGGATATGAAAGCATGGTTCGCTATCGGAGCGGATCGACAGCCGTTGATTTTCGATTTCCAGCAATGGCTTGATGGTAAGGACACGGCCATTTCCCGAATCAGGGGCAAGATCGATTATCCTGGAGGTTTCGCTAATATGGTGTGAATGGGGTTTCGTCAGGAAAGAGCACAGCGCTTGAAGAGGGGAATTTGCTGCTTCTTGGTTAAGCTTGTTTTCTTTTAATGATGGAGGGCTCACGCTGCATGTCCTTTGCAATTCTTGATTTCTAACCGTGCATGAAAAGAATACAAAAAACTTCTAGCTGATCAATCCCATGAATATTATAATGTTCATACATATTCATGGAACAATCGGGATCGAAGGACAGAAATTCATGGATGTGAGAAGAGTAGGGTAGACAATTCTCTTTTGTTTGGGAATCCTTTACTTTTAGAATCTCTGTTTAATCGCTACAAATCGGACCAATATCATAGCCCAGATTTCGGCGCTTTTTCCTCTTTGTAACAAATAATTAAAAACTGCTTGTTCCAAATTCCGAACAAGCAGTTTTTAATCCGTCCTTCTCATTATTTCGTAAAATTATCAAAATATCCTTGTATAAAGACGATTGGTGTGCCCTTATCTCCGCTTCCTGATGTTAAGTCTGATAGAGAGCCAATAAGATCAGTAAGCTGTCTTGGTGTCGTTCCTTGAGATTCCATTGATCCGACGAGATCATCCTCTTTATTGTCAATGAATCCGGAAATGGCTTCTTTCAGTTCGTCCCCTCTTAAATCGGCAAAGTTATTATCGGCAAGGTATTTTAATTTGATTTCATTTGGTGTGCCTTCAAGCCCTGCTGTGTACGCCGGTGAGACAACCGGATCAGCAAGTTCCCAAATTTTTCCTACTGGATCTTTGAATGCGCCATCGCCATAAACCATTACTTCAACCGTTTTCCCTGTCTTTTCTTTGAGCATATGCTGTATGTTGTCAACGATCGGCTGGCAATCACGCGGGAAAAGCTTCAGGCCATCTTCTGTTGATTTATTCGATCCAAGCAGCCCATAATCCTTGTTATAACCACTCTCGTCAATTGGCTCAGCTAGTATATTATCAAGGTTATAAATTTTTTCGCCGCCGTTTGCTTCGAGTATTTTTCTCGTTCTGAATCTTGTATGTACATCACAAGTAAGTACACTTTTCGTATAATCTAAAATGGTCTTTGGGTTATTTGAGAAAATGACTTCACATTCTGTCCCGTATTCTTCAACGATTGATTTATAAAAATGAATATAGTCAACACCTGTAAATCGATGTTTGTTATATCCGAAATGGTCACGGAATTGTTCTTCTGTTAAAACATCTGCCCAAGGATTAACTTCTTTTTCATCGAGTCTGTCTACTTCCACTAAATGATTACCAACTTCATCAGCTGGATAGCTGAGCATTAAAACAATCTTTTTCGTTCCTTTGGCAATCCCGCGGAGACAGTTTTCAAAGCGATTACGGCTTAGAATCGGGAATATGACGCCAACCGTATCATCTCCAAATTTAGCATGAATATCTTTTGCAATATGATCAATCGTAGCGTAATTGCCTTGCGCACGGGCGACGATTGATTCTGTTAATGTAACAATATCTTTATCATTGATTGTTAGGCCTTCAACTTCTTCGGCCTTTAATACGCTATCTACAACGATTTCTTCTATATTGTCGCCTTCATTAATGATCGGGCAACGAAGTCCTCTTACGACGGTTCCTACTACTCTTTCCAATATAATCGCTCCTTAACTTTTTAAGGTTAATAATTTAAAGCATGTCTACTTGTAATATACATCGAACTGAAGGTATTGGCAAAGGGGACTTGTACAGATCATACTAATCTCCTGCCAATTAATATTTCTAAATCAACGGTTATTTGATTTGTATTGTTATCAATAAAGGATTGAACCTTTTCCTCTGAAATTGTCCATGTTAAAGGCGTCATCTTCATCAGGGAAGGGAGCGATAATGTCCTCAAATCCTTTGTATACTGTACATTTAAACGATCAATCATTTGAAAATGCGCTTCGAAGCGGGCAACGGTTTCAGCGTTTGTATAAGATTGCTTGTCTGTTTCATCGAAAAAGGCTTCTCTTAATTCTTTTAAATAACCGCTCCCGGGAACGACCTTCATCATATATCCATCCGGTGTAAGTAATCGATTAAACTCGGTATAATTGGAAGGGGATAAGATATTCAGAATTACGTTAAACTGTTTATCCTGAAATGGTGTGTTGGCAAGATCGGCAACAGTCCAGATCATGTCCGGGTAATTTTTGGCAGCCGTGAAGATTCCCTCTTTCGCAATGTCGATACCCGTCCCTGTAACTGATTTCTTTTCATCTGAACGTATCTGATCGCAAATGTTCACGAGATGGGAGCCCTCTCCACACCCTGTATCGAGTAGTGTTACAGCATTGGTTTGCTTCAGGAATTCCGCTATTTTCTCTGTTAAAGGATCAAACAAGCCGTCATCTGCAATGATTGTTCTTCTTGCTTCGAATAAGTCTTTACTATACTTTGTCTTCGGCGGATGTGTCAGCAAATTAACATAGCCTTGTTTTGTAAAATCAAAGGCATGGTTATTTGAACAAATTAAACTTTTTAATTCAGATACTTTCATGGATGATTGACAAATCGGACAGGCAAACATGGATTCAAATTGCCTGACATAACGTGCGCTCTGCTCTCTTTTCGTTATTTTGGACAAAATAAACACCTCCATTACAAGTCGGCGTTCCTATGTAGCCTATCTATTTTATCATTAATAGCGGATGAATTGAATCATCAACTTGAAGGTGATTGGAAATGGGTGGATTATACAAAATAAAAAAACTTGCATGCAACCAAGGCGTTATAGGTAGGTGGTTCGTATTATATTGAATTGTGTTTATATTGCGGATGAAACTAATGTTGTTATATAATTGAGTTAAGTAAGACAAGGAGGAATTTTAATGAAATGGCAAGAAGCTAGAAAACTATTCCCTGAGCAATTTGTTTTAGTTTCAATTTTAAAATTTCATGAAGAGGGTGATAAAAAAATAGTAGATGAAGTAGCTCCCATCCGGGCAATTGCAGATGAGGATGCAAATAGAGAATTCTTTCGTGCGGAACCAGGTACAATGGTTTATCACACATCAAATGAACAGTTTATCGTTCATATAAGAAGGGATCCGTTGATGAAAGTGAGGAGGATTCAATGAAGATTTCATTTGATGGACAATTGGTAACAACAACAATGGTTATTACATTTCGAGGAAAATCCATACGTATTGATGATATCATTATTGATACTGGTGCTTCACATACAATATTAAGCCCGGATGTACTTGAATCAATAGGAGTTAAATATGAAGAAGGTGATGCTATATACGAAGCGTATGGTATTGGCGGTACTGTTCCTTTTTATACAAAGGTTTTAGATGAAATCAAAATTAATACATTTAAAGTAGAAAATTTCGAAATAGATGTTGGTGTACTGCCAAAGGACCATAAAGGTTTATTAGGATTAGATATACTAAAGTCATATAGTTTTGTGATTGATTTAAAGAATCTCGAATTATATCAACCATCTACTTAATAATTAATTCATTTAAAAATGAAAGTCTCTTTCTTTGTTATACTGGCCTCAGCTCTAAAGCGCCCCCCCAATATATTATCTTCAGAAGCCGATACCCGCGAAAAACATTGCAATAAAAGGAATTTCCTGCTACCATTGTAAGTAGTTATATATTTTCCCATTTCAATATGATTGAAATGTGGGTAGAGGTGCAAAAATCATGAGTACACAGTAGGAGGATCATGAGGTCCCGTGAACATTGTGGAAAGGGATGTTTGCCGAAGCTTGAAGAATCTCATGTTCTGAAAAGCTGGGTCTGTGTTAAATAAATGCAGGACTGTCATATAGGAAACTATATGGAGGGCTATCGCAGAAGGAACGATGATGAAATTGTTCCCGGTGCAGCAGCGAAGGCCTCGTTGTTGCTTATTTGCGTGGAATCTAATAATAGCTCTGATCACCTCTGAAATTAAAAATAAAAAGGGTGTGAAGTTATGGATTTTGGCCAAGTATTAACAGCAATGATTACGCCATTTGACGAAAACGGGAAGATTGATTTTAAAGCAACGAGAGAATTAGTCAATTATTTGATTGCCAATGGTACGGATGGACTGGTTGTAGCTGGTACAACAGGAGAATCTCCAACTTTAACGGAAGAAGAGAAACTGGATTTATTTTCGTATGTTTCAAAAGTTGTCCAGGGAAGAGTTCCGGTTATTGCCGGGACAGGTTCAAATGATACAGGATCCTCTATCAACCTGACTAAACAAGCAGAGAAAACAGGCGTTGATGGTATTATGCTCGTCACGCCATATTATAATAAGCCGTCTCAAGAAGGCTTATATCAACATTTTAACACCATTGCCGCGTCAACAACTTTACCGGTAATGCTTTATAATATACCAGGAAGAAGCGCTGTGAATATGTCAGCGGACACGATCGTACGTCTGTCACAGGTAGACAATATTGTGTCAGTTAAAGAAGCAAGTGGTGACTTGGATCAAATGACTGAAATCATTAGCCGTACATCGGATGATTTTACACTATATAGTGGTGACGATAGTTTAACATTGCCGTCTCTAGCTGTGGGTGGTAACGGCGTCGTTTCTGTTGCTTCTCACATTATTGGAAATGAAATGCAGGATATGGTCACAAGTTATAAAAAAGGTGAAGTGACGCATGCTGCTGCTGTACACCGCAGTCTGTTGCCGACCATGAAAGCCTTATTTGCGGCACCTAGCCCGACTCCGGTGAAAGCTGGATTAAATATGCTCGGGGTAAATATCAGAGAAGATGTTAGATTACCAATGGTTCCTTTAAATAAGGAAGAAAAGAGCACATTGCAAAGTGTGTTGCAACCACTCATGACGAGAGATGACGAAGTAGCCGGATATTAAATCATAGAAAAACATGTCAGCGGAAGTTTCCCCCTGACATGTTTTTTTCTGTTGTTAAGGAAGTATAGAAAGTGCTATATTAACTCATTATCGGGAAGAGCCGTGTCCAGCTTCGACGCATAGGACAAGGAAAGCTATCTTTAGATACATCGCGCGCCTGAAAAATGGTTTTCTTTTCCAAGAACGTACTAGTGCAGAACGGCTGAAATAAGTCCCTCGTATCCAAATTTTCCATTCAGTGGGCATTTTAACTAAGTGAGTGAGTCAACTTCATAATTCAAAATAAGACAAAAAATCCAGTCTATTAAGTTGTGTGCTAGAACTGTTGATTTCCACTGCAGGCGGACGCTTTCACTTTATAACAGTACAAGGTCGACATCTGTTCAAGGAGACCATTTTTAACAGTGTCTACTTTGCCGCGGGCATGGCTTGAGCCTCCTTGCCCCGGCGAGGGGTATGCCGGCGTTGCCCGCAAAGGGCGGTTTTAGTCGGCCTTCATCATTACTGCTCACTGCGGGGGCTCAAGTCTCGTGCTATTCCCGCAGGACAAGGAGAGCTCCGGCAGCATTACATCGCACGAAGAAAATCGGTTTGTATTTTCGAGGAGTCGCCGCCTTCCGTTCCAATCAACAAGGTAGCGCTTCGAATTAACGAACGATAAAATCATATATATTATGAGTGGATGAAACAGTTAAAGCTCCTATGAAATTGATTTGGGTGAATTGGAATAGTAAAGCAACTCGTTGAGAATGAAAACCCAGCCCAGCAACTGGAATACGCGAGACTCCAGCGGGAGGAAAGGCCTCGATGAGACCCCGTAGAGCGTAGCTCGAGGAGGCTCATTAGCCGCCCGCGGAAAGCGAGTGTATTCCAGTTGCGGTAGTCGAAGAGAATATTTTGACGCTACATCTTTTCCGAACACCCAGTTACTTTTAGAAATCTGGAAAGAACTTTTGAAACGTTCTACTAGTGTCGATAAAGCCACAAATGTTTCCGATGGGACGAGTAAGCGCAGTCCCAGGACGCGGACTCTTATCAGTTACGGGAAAGCGTTAACTTCTTACTAATTCTTTTTCTTTCTCTTGCTCTTCCTCTTTAGTACCTTTTACGTCTTCAATCCGTGTTATTTGTGCAATAGACGAAACAGACTCCGTTGCAGCATCTTTATACTTACTCACATTGTTATTCGATTCACGTAACGCGATATGTTCTTTGCTAAATTTAGACGGTGAGTCAATGCCACAAGAAGCGCCGAGCATAAACAATCCCTCACGCATTGTCTTTAAATAGTTTGCTGTACGGAATCTCTTTTCTTCAACAACAAGACCAGCTTCTAAATGTGGTAAGTGTGAAGTAACTCCAACAGGACAATGGTTTGTCTGACATTTTCCTGCATTAATACAACCAACTGTATTCATGGCTGCACGCGCAACGTAAATTAGATCGGCACCTAATGACAAGGCAATTGCCATTTTATCTG
>Ga0209487_1004077_pt1 | contig 11329 bp, 9 predicted proteins | sample Poulit2012_FD_187524 | JGI IMG/M metagenome (GOLD analysis project Ga0209487, IMG submission 187524) | Agricultural soil microbial communities from Georgia to study Nitrogen management - Poultry litter 2012 (SPAdes) (version 2) | ecosystem: Environmental > Terrestrial > Soil > Agricultural land... | reverse complement strand
GCATTCCCCTCGGCAGTTTGTTAAACTATATATAAGATTTCTCATAGTTAAAGGGAAGTGGACGAATTGTCGGAAAAAGTAACATTTATACATGCAGCTGATCTACATTTAGATAGTCCCTTTTTAGGTTTAGCGAAAAGCCCGGAAAAAGTATATACAAATGCCCAAGAAAGTACGTTTATAGCACTTAATCATTTAGTGAATGTTGCCATTGAAAAAGATGTCGATTTCGTATTGCTCGTTGGCGATATATTCGATGAGTCAATTCAAAGTTTAAAAGCCCATGTCAAACTGAGACAAGCTTTTGAAAAACTTCATAATCGTAACATAAATGTTTATATGTCTTATGGCAATCATGATTATGTCAGCGGACATACACATCAAGTGACATATCCAGACAATGTTTTTATTTTTCCTAGTGAACAAGTGACGACTTTTAACTACCCGGATGATACACAACCTTTAGCAACAATATACGGATTCAGCTATGAACAGCAACATGTGACGACTCGTAAAGTTAATCAATTTCAATTGCAAAACGAAAATATTCCTTTACATATTGCGACATTGCACGGCAGTTTATCAGGCGAAGGGGGACATCAAACATATGCTCCGTTTTCGTTAACAGATTTAACGAAAAAGCCCTTTGACTATTGGGCACTTGGGCATATACATAAACGACAAATTTTACACGATTCCCCACCAATCGTATATCCGGGTAATATTCAAGGGCGCCACCATTTAGAAAGTGGTGTAAAAGGTTGTTATTACGTTGAGTTATCAAAAACATCATATGATTTAACATTTATCCCATTAAATGCCCTACAGTTTGCGACGATTCAACTTGATGTCACTAGTTGTGAGACAGTTTTTTCGTTGGAAAAGTTACTCGAACAACCTTTAGCAAAAATGAAAGATTCACCAACACCATTGTTAGTCAAACTTCATTTAACCGGAAATGAGCAGCTTTACGAATGGGAACGGTATGACTACTTAACAGAAATGATTAATCTTATAAATGAACGTTATTTGTTAAAAAATAATTGGTTATATATTTATGATGTAACAACTTCAATTGAGCAAATAGATCGTTCATTAGTACATAATGAACATTTTTTCCAAGCATTGCAAAGTGAGTTTGCTAATGAATCGATTACACCATTGTTAACACAACTGTACGAACATCCACAAGCACGCAAATATTTACACCGATTAACTGAAGCTGATGAAAAAGTAATTAAACAAAAGGCAGAGCAATTGTTAATGAATGAATTGTTACGAACGAAAAGGTGAATGACATGTATATTAAACGATTAACAATTTACGGATTTGGTCAATGGGTTGATCAATCGTTTTCCTTTAATCAACAAATGACTTGTTTTTATGGAAAAAATGAATCAGGTAAATCGACGTTACAAAATTTTATTTTATTTATGTTGTTCGGTCTTCCCCCGAGAGAACGCAAATTTCATATGCCAAAAACGAGCGGTAAATTAGGGGGGCGTTTAACAATTGTTGATGAAAAAGTTGGCGAATATACGATTGAACGTGTTGAAGGACAACAAAACGCAAAAGCCACATGTTATTTAGCAAAGGGTGAAGTAAAGGATGAGCAGTGGTTAAAACAGCAATTAAAGGGCTTTAATTTAGCTATGTACGAATCAGTCTATTCGTTTTCAGCAACGGATTTACTCGGATTAGAAAATATGGAAGCAAAAGACATAGGTGATATCATTTTAAGTATCGGTTTAACCGGGTCTAAACATATTTATAAACTAGAAAAAAACTTATCTCAACAATTAGGACAATTATTTAAACCTTATGGTAAAAATCCAACGATTAATAAATATTTAACCGATTTAGAAAGTTTACAAAAACAATTAGCTGAACAGGAAAAAATGTTAGCAACATATAAGTCAAATCGAGCGAATATTGAAAGACTTTCCACAGAAATTAATACACTTTTGCAAAAACGCAGCCATTTACAAAAGAAGATTACTCATTTAACGAAATTGCTTCAAGCGATTTCGCTCATTCAAGATTATAAATATAACAAAGAACAATTAAATCAATTACCTGCACAGTTAAAGTTTCCGGAAAAAGGTGTTGAACGTTTTACAGCCTTAAAAGAACAGCTTTTACCTCTTGAAAGTGAATTAACATTGCTCAATGAACAAATAAAGCAATCAAAAGAAATCATAGAAAAAGCAAGTAAACAATGTGTAGTAGATGAACTTTTACAACAGGCAAAACAACTGACTAAACAACAATCAGTTTACGATGAAAGAGAACAATTGATAAGTCATGAAGCAAAACAACTTGTGCAAGATTACGATATTTTAGAAAAACAGTTGGCGAAGCTTAATATTCAGTTAACGTTAACTGATTTAGGTGATTTAAATTTCCCGTTTCAAACCCAAAGTTATTGGCAGTCATTAAACAATGAACATGAACAGATTAAGTTAGCGGCAGAACATCATGCTGAACAAAAGCGTGAAAATGACCTTCGAACACAATCATTAAAGGAACGATTACAAGCGATTAATGCAAAATTACTAACACCTGCTAAGCGACAAGAAATTGTGGAACAGTTAAATAATGTCCAACAGGAGCCGACTCATCATAATCAACAAGTAACTATTAAAAAACATTTGCAACGGGAGCAGCGTCAAAGATACGTTTTATTCGGTAGCAGTTTGTTGTTAGCCGTCATTATGTTTTTTGTAGGTTATTTAACGGATTATAAATTATTGATGTTAGTAGCATTATTTCCGTTTGTTTTTGGAACGATTGCCGCATTCGTCTTAAAAAACTCTACAGATACAATGAAACAGCTCTTAATAGAAAACGAGCAACGTACATTACCTTATCATTTAGATCATTATAATGAATTGATCGCACGTTTAGAAAAAGATGATGCATTAAAATATGAACAAAAGTCAATAAAAGATGAACTTAAAACGATTCATATTAAACGGCTGCAATTTGATGAAAAACTGCGGGCTATTAATGAGCGACGTAAGCGCCTTAATGACCAACTACAAAACGTAAAAGAGCAATACCCTTTTTTAAAGGATGTGCAATTACCTTTTTGGGCAGATCTTTATCATCAACTCAACCAAATAATCGATCAATATAAACATATCGAAGAACGAAAAAAACAACATGGACGGTTAAAAAAAGAACAGGAAACCTTCGCACAACGAGTAAGAGAACTAAGTGAGCAAATTTTCCCGCAGTTATTGGAACAAACGGTTGTTGTGCAAATGGACGCTATTAATCAATTTATTGATGATCAAACGAACTTAAATCAGCAATTATTATATGAAAAAGCAAATGTGAAGGAACTTATTGATAAAAAACAACGATTAGCTGTCCAAGTTAAATCGTTACAAAAAGACGTAAAGGACTTGTTAAATAAGGCTAACGTGCAAACGGAAGAATCCTTTTATGAACTGGCAGCACTTATTGAAGCAAAACAAACGTATGAAAAATCTGTTGAAAAGTTAGATAATCAATTATCGTTAATTTTCCAAACGAAGGATTGGGAACCGTTAATAAACCGTCCTTTAGAAGAACAACTATTAACGGAAGAAATAAGTGAACTACAAAAAATGATGGCAACATACGATGAAACGTTAGAAGAAAAACGACAAGCTTTAGCAAATGTAAAGGCTAAAAATAATCAACTCGAACAATCAGATGATTACTCTACATTAATGCACGAGATAAATAGAACGCGAAATGAATTCAATCGTTTAGCAAAGCAATGGGCTGTCATTAAAACAGCAGAACAAATGTTACAACGATCGATGCAAACGTATCAACAGAAGCATTTACAAGATGTTTTACAGCAAACGACTATTTATTTTCAACGAATGACAAAGGGTGCATATACGAAGGTTTTTCTTCAACCAGAAGAAAAAGCATTAACCGTTCAAGCAGCTAATCAACTACATTTTAAGGTTGCTCATCTATCAAAGGGAACGATCGATCAATTGTATATAGCTCTTCGTTTAGCAGTAAGTCGAATAGTTGGTCAAAAATATAGACTACCCTTCATTATTGATGATGCATTTATTCATTCTGATCATGAGCGTGCAGCGAAAATTGTTCATATTTTACAAGAAATTGCTGCTGAACAACAGCTCATTTTGTTTACATGTCATGAACATATTGTGACACATTTTCCAGATGACCAAATAAAGCAGCTTGAGCCACAGATATCCGTCAAATAATAAAACGAGAACAAAAGCGAAAGGAAATATTTGCTCTTGTTCTCGTTGTTTATTTTTGCGCTAAAGCATTTTCATAACGACTATCTAAAAAGTCGACTAGGTGAACGATAAACGCTTCAATATTAAGGGGCTTACGAACAGCAGAACCCCACTCAGGTAAGCCGTGGTGACTTAAAATACAATGGGATATAGCGTGAATATCTTCTAACGGTAAAGTGATTTTTTCTTCATCAATTATTTTTGTAAACATTACGAATCCATAAGGAATGTGACCGATCATACTACCGAATAAATCAAAAGTAATCCCGGTTTCTTTTCGTTTAGAAAAATCATAGTATCCTGTTGGAAACAAAAATTCAAAAGCCTTCGTTGGACGCCCTGCATAATCGTATTCTAACAGTTTACCTAAATCATGAAATAAAATGCTAACCATGACGAGATCGATATTCGGTGCTTCATCTCTGACAGCAATCATCGCATCAAACATGTTGTATAAATGATCAAGCGTCTCTTGCCAAATAAGTCGTTGTTCAGGGGCATCATTTTTTAATTTATTCCATAGTTCTTGTTTATAAACTTTTTCAACCGTATGAATTAATTTAATAATCGCTTTAAAATGATCGTCTTCATGAACTAAAATATAACGAGCTAGACGCATGAGACCAATCGTATGTTTTAATAAACCACCTAAATAGTTATGGTGGAAACTTTTTGCTGCAGGACTTGTGCTAAATCCACGCCAAAACCTTTCCATCGTTTTCAAAGCAATTGATTGATAAGGTTCATTCAGTTCCAATAAATAGGCAAATAATTCAACTGTTAAAGCTTCAACATTTTCTTCAGTAGCAGGTAAAAATTGTTCTGGATTTATTTCCACCGTCAAAGGTGTTAATTTATTAATCGTAATCGACTTTTGGTTATTGTATTCATGAATAGATCCTGCAATGCTAAACAATGAATGCTCCTCAAGTAATGGTTTAAATTGGTCGACTTCACCGTTATTATCCCAAACAACAGCATTTATTGCCCCTGAATAATGGCTTAAAGTTAGTCTCATAAATTGCTTTTGTTGTCTCGTTAAATGAATGGAAAAATCACTTACTAAAACATCAAGTTTAATTTGTTCACCTTTTTTCATTTGTTGTAAATCAAACGTATTTTCTTTTTTAGGAAAATTTGGCAAGGGAAACTTTTGCAAAATATTATTGATTGCTTCATCGGTAATTGAATATTGAATGGGGACAAGTCCGTAAAAATATGAATGAGAGCTCATTATAATTCCTCCAAACAGTATGTATCGTTATTTATAAGTGTACATATTTTCATACATAAATAACAGGAAAAAATAAACGATTAATAATTTATGCATGATTTTCATTTATTTGTCATAAGCATATATTGAAAGTTATGTAAATGAGGAGATATTAATGATGATATTTAATATGCCTTGGTGGGTGTTTTTGCTCATTCTGTTTATATTTTTTAGTGGGTACATGTCATTTCGGGCTATGCGAGCGGAACAAGCATTGGAACAACAATTTATTGAAAAAGAAGGACAAGTTTATATGGAGCGGTTGAAAAATGAAAAACGTCGTCGCGAAAGAGGGATGTAATCATTACCAAATTTAAAAGGGGGCGAAAATGTCGCCCCTAAAGGTTTAACCGACCGCTTCTTCATCAACGAAAATGTCTTCTAAATCTTTAACTTTTATTTTAATGCCAGCATTGTCCAAGATGTCGTTTAACTTGTCCCGTGCTGTTTGTGCATCAATTTTTTCATTGACGAGTTGACGTTTAATCATATCTTTCATATCTTCATACGATTCACTATCTTCAATTTCTCGTCTATCTGTCACTTGAATAATGTGAAAACCAAAATTACTTTGGACAGGTTCACTAATTGTGCCAACTTCTAATTCAAAGGCGGCATCTTCAAACTCTGGAACCATTTGTCCGACACCAAAGTAACCGACATCCCCACCTTTTTCAGCAGAGGCTTCATCTTCGGAAAACTCCTTCGCTAATTTAGCAAAATCTTCACCATCGTCAAGTTTTTGTTTAATTTCGTTAGCTGTTTCTTCATCTTCCACTAAAATATGTTTCGCTTCTACTTCAGTAATGTCCCGCTCATACTTCGCCTTCATTTCATCTTCGGTAATTTCGATATCTTCAGTAATAGCCGCTTCTTGCAAGAGACTTATACGGACAATTTTCTCTAATGCTTGCTCATCTTTAATCCCTTCTTGCATGAGCCATAATTCAAATTGTTCGCCGAGTTGATCTTTAATGCGGTCAATTTCATCTTTTACATTTTGATCAGTTACTTCGTATTTATCCTCAAGCACTTTTTCAGTAATTAAATCACGTAACACTTCTTCACCTAAGCGTGCTTTTAATTCTTCATAAAATTCTTCCTTTGTCACTTCCCCTGAATCCGTTTCAGCTACGACTTCGGGATCTGCAGAATTACATGCGGTTAGACCGATGATACCAAGGGCGAATGTTGCTCCTATGACTAGTTTTTTCAAAACATACACTCCTAACGTTAAATAACTAAAATTTAGACAATATTAGGCGACCGTGCTAAACCATGTCAGTTAATTAAGTATTTTGGCACGAAATATATTGTCATCTTATTTACTGTAACAAAATTTATCGTAATTGAACAGTAAAGATATAACAAATTAAATGAAAAGTCCTTTGTTTAAGTTTTTTAAAGTATGAAAGGAGATTTTAAACGGTCATTTGTTAACAAATATTATTAAATCCTAGCAAGTTAGAGCAAATAGCTGAAAACTATCCATAAATAACCGCAGTAGTTATATATTGGATACAATCTAGTTAAATGCGATTATTTGCTATTTGCGATGTAAGGAATAAAACCTTTATAGTTGTAGAGTAAGATGGATTTTCATGTTCGTAAAAATATGAAACTATTGCACGGGGATAAATTCCCCAGAAAGAAATTTATGTTTTAATTGTCAAAGTTGTTTCTTTCAAGTTTATTAAGAGGTGTATTTATGAGTGGAATTAAAGTTAAGCATTTAACGAAAATATTTGGACGACGCCCAAAACAAGCATTAAAACATGTTGAAAATAATAAAACAAAAGAAGAAATTTTACGATTAACAGGCATGACAGTTGGTGTTAAACAAGCTAGCTTTGAAGTAAAAGCTGGTGAAGTATTTGTCATTATGGGCTTGTCGGGAAGTGGTAAGTCAACTCTCGTTCGCATGCTCAATCGTTTAATTGAGCCTACAGCTGGTGAAGTTTGGTTAGATGATGAAAATATAGCAACGATGAACCGAACACAACTACGTAATTTGCGACGTAAAAAGATGAGTATGGTATTTCAAAACTTTGCCTTATTGCCACATAAGACAATTTTACAAAACGCTGAGTTCGGTTTAGAAATTCAAGGGGTTGAGCCGGCCATACGAGCGGAAAAGGCAAAGGAGTCTCTTAAACTTGTAGGCTTAGGAGATTATATGGACAAATACCCGAGTGAGCTATCCGGAGGTATGCAACAACGGGTCGGTTTAGCGCGGGCATTAGCTAATGATCCGGACATTTTATTAATGGATGAGGCTTTCAGTGCCTTAGACCCGTTAATTCGCAAAGATATGCAAGATGAATTAATGCAATTGCACCGAACATTAAATAAGACAATTATATTTATTACACATGATTTAAATGAAGCATTACGAATAGGAGATCGAATAGCTTTAATGAAGGATGGGGAAGTCGTTCAAGTAGGTACGGCTGAAGAAATATTAATGGATCCGGCAAATCGCTATGTTGAGAGATTTGTAGAAGATGTCGATTTAGCGAAAGTATTAACGGCGGGTCACATTATGAAACGTCCAGAACGTGTAGCGATTGACCGTGGTCCCCGCGTTGCTTTGAGAATTATGAAAGATAATGGTGTGTCTACAGTTTATGTTGTAGACAAAGATAAAACATTTCTCGGGTATGTAACAGCGGATGATGCTGCAAAAGCCGTTCGTGAAAATAAAACGCTTCAAGACGTATTAACGACAAACATCCCGACGGTCTCACCTGATACATTAATTGATGATCTTTTTGAACCGATGAAAGATGCACCAGCACCATTAGCGGTTGTTAACGAACAAAATCATCTTATTGGACTAGTCGTTCGTGGCGCAGTCATCGGAGCGCTCGCAGGTGATGAAGAAGTATTAAATGGTTTTGGAAATGGGGATGGAAATGAATAACCTAGGAACAATTTTGCCTAAATTACCATTGGCTGATTGGATCGAAGCCTTTGTAGATTTTTTAACAAAGTATTTACCCTTTGTGTTTAATTCGATTGCAAAAGTCATTGAAGTAATTACAGAAAATCTAGTTAAGTTTTTATCGATTGGTCCAGCCTATGTACTCATTATAATAATCGTGCTTTTATCATGGTATGTAGTTAATTGGCGGTTAGCTTTATTTTCGTTAATCGGTCTTGGTTTAATTGAAAATTTAGGCTATTGGCCAGAAACGATTCATACATTATCGTTAATTATCATTTCAGTGTTATTTTCAATTATAATCGGTGTTCCAATTGGTATATGGATGTCACAAAAAGGACTCGTACAATCAATTGTTACGCCAATTTTAGACTTTATGCAAACGATGCCTGCTTTCGTTTATTTAATTCCAGCCGTTGTCTTTTTCGGACTCGGTATGGTGCCAGGCGTTATTGCAACGATTGTATTCTCAATGCCACCAACGGTTAGGTTAACGAACCTTGGGATTCGTCAAGTCGATGAAGAACTTGTTGAAGCGTCAAATGCTTTTGGGGCTACAACAGGTCAACGACTGACAAAAGTGCAAATTCCACTCGCAATGCCTACTATTATGGCAGGTGTAAACCAGACGATTATGTTATCGTTATCGATGGTTGTTATCGCATCTTTAGTCGGTGCACCAGGTCTAGGGACAATTGTTTACCGCGCCATTACTCAAGTAAATATTGGGATGGGATTTGAAGGTGGTTTAGCACTCGTTATTTTAGCAATGGTTCTTGACCGTATTACACAAGGTCGAAACAAAAGATAAATCTTTAATATGACTATCGTTAATCAATCGATTATTTAATCGATGATATTATAAATTTTAGGGGGCACATTTTATTTATGTTTAAAAATTTACGGTTAGGTATTTTCATAGGAATGGTCGCCTTAGCAATGGTTCTCGTTGCTTGTGGCGGGGAAGAAAGTGGCGAGGCAGAACATGAGCTTGAATTAGAATTAGGGGAAGAAAGTTTAACGGTTCCATACGTTGCTTGGGCAAGGGAGACAATTTCCACACATTTATTAGCAGCTATTTTAGAAGAAGTAGGCTATGATGTTGAGGTTACTCAAGTAGAAGCAGGGCCGATGTTTGCAAGTGTTGCCGATGGAACAGCTGATTTTCATACATCCGCGTGGTTGCCAGCGACCCATGCTAATTACTGGGAAGAATATGAAGATGATCTCGTTAAAGTAACCGAAGTACTTGATCAAGCTCCATTAGCATTAACTGTTCCTTCATACATGGAAGATATTAATTCGATTGAAGATTTAAAGGATAATACTGAACTTGGTGAAGCAGTTAATTGGGAAATTATCGGTATTGACCCAGGTGCAGGTATTATGCAAAATACAGCAATTGTTATTGAAGAATATGGTTTAGACAATTGGGAAGTCGTTGAAAGTTCTGAAGCGGCGATGTTAACAGAGTTAAGAAAGGCAATTGAAGCAGAAGAACCAATCATTGTTCCTCTTTGGAAGCCTCATTGGATTTTCGGTGTTGAAGATCTGAAAATGTTAGAAGACCCGCAAGGTATATACGGTGGTGATGGTGATCAAATTTATACTGTGGCAAGACAAGGCCTAGATGAAGATGCACCGGCTGCTTACCGTGTGTTAGAAAACTATACTGAAACTTATGAGCTCGTTGAAGAACTAATGCCCCTTGTTCACGATGAAGGCATGGACCCGGCAGATGTAGCGAAGGAATTCTTAGAAGATAATCCTGATATGTTTGAACAGTGGACAGACGGCGTAATCAAACAATAAAATTAATTATTAAAAAACCAATGGGTAATTAAGCCCATTGGTTTTTGTTTTCCAAAATGATATTAAGTACATTAAATATTTCCTTAACTGTTAGAAAATATGTTTTATATGACGGACGATTGAATCGATTTTTTATTCATCATTTTCTTTTGCTTGGCTTTTTTTAACTTTTTCTTCAAGCTCTTTTAAACTTGATTCAATAGCGGATAAATATTCATGAATATTTTCTTGATGTGGTTCAACAGCAACTTTCCATTCTTCAATTGATTCTTTCATTTCCTTCGTTAAGTTTTTAACGAGTTCAACGCCTTCTTTAGACGTTTCCTCAAGTTGCTTTTTTAAACGTAAGCCGTCATCTTTTAAATTTGTAAGCATCTCTTTCCATTCATTTGATTGGTCTTTTATATTTTCACGCAATTCTCTGCCTGATGAAGGTGTGCTGAGTAGTGTTGCAATGGCACTAACAGTTCCGCCGATCATAAAGCCTAAAAGTAATGATTTTCCTTTTGCCATGATTATCCCCACCTTTTATTTTCTAGTTAGTTCTTAACTTTAATCATATCATAAATATAATAAATTACATGTATATTTAATTTAAAAAACCTCTGACGGATTGTCAGAGGTCTGATTGATTTTTTTATGAAAGTGGAATCGGTTCTGCCCGTTTCATAATGCCGTATACAATTGGGTAAATGATAATCATTGCAATTGTGTTCACAACAGTTGTTGGTAAGACTACTGTGACAAATAAAGCCGCAAAGCCAGCTCCGATATCAACGCCAATTATAAATAAGGCGATCGATAAAAACAATGACCCACTAACAATCGTTCCAATGGCCGTTAAAATAGGTGTACTTATATGTTGACTCATCATTTTGTTTAACAAAATGAGTAAAGCAAAAAACACTAATCCGGCAATCGGTTTTTCGATAATATTTGGAATTTGCCCCATTGGAAACGTTGTCGTAAATGCAGAAACAAATCCTGTTACAATCGAGATTAATAAGACATATTGAATTCTCG
>Ga0209487_1004076_pt1 | contig 11334 bp, 11 predicted proteins | sample Poulit2012_FD_187524 | JGI IMG/M metagenome (GOLD analysis project Ga0209487, IMG submission 187524) | Agricultural soil microbial communities from Georgia to study Nitrogen management - Poultry litter 2012 (SPAdes) (version 2) | ecosystem: Environmental > Terrestrial > Soil > Agricultural land... | reverse complement strand
TTCAGAACGTTCAAGAATAGGGTCTAGATTGCTATCTACAATGCCTGGGGCAGTTGCTGAATTTGCGTTAACAAAATAGGCATTAGCATAAGCTTCGTCATCAGGTCTTTCAATATCCCCGTCTCTTAAAGGTTGCTTAATAGAAGATAGAGGCGGTACGGTTTTACCATTGCCTTTTAGTTTGCCTTCGCCTTCTTTATAAGCAGCCTCAATAGCAGCTTTAATCTTATTAAGAGTCCTAGTATCAGATTTTGGGATAATGAGTGATACTGAAAACTTTGGTGTACCACCATTAATTGATTTTGCTTCCCACACATTTGCATAAGACCACCTTGTATCTGGTCCTGTTATAACTTTCATTGGATTTGCATTTTTAGACATATGTTTGTCCTCCTTAATTTTCTTTAAAATCATCTACAGCTGTATTAATAGCTGGACGTTTATCACTCTCTGGAACGAGAGTAGGTTTGCCTTGAGGTTTCTCGACTAAATCAGATAGAAGTTCTGAAAACCTAGCTTTTCCTAGAGTTTTTTCCATGGCTGTGATTCCTTTGATTTTATGTTCGTAGGGGTCATAGCCGTTCGATGTAACAACTTCAATCACTTTTTCTGGATTGATATATTTTCTATTACTTCTTCCTTCGACTAGCTTAAAACCGTGCCACTGCTTTCCACGAAGTGCTGATTGAAGAGCGTAGTCCTTAATATTAGAAGCCCAAGATGTGAGTTCATCAATTTTTCCAAGGATTTCTTCTATATCTTCATCTTCTAATAGAGGTGGGAGTTTAAACTCATATTTTGCTAGTTCAAGATTATGATCAGCTCTATGTCTGCACTCATGTTTAATCTTGCAAAAGGTACACCAGTCGCCACATCTAAACTCGCCTTCACCTTCAAGTGCTAGTTTTGCAGTAGGCTTTAAAATTTCATTAGCCCATTTATAAAGTTCTTCTTTTGAAAGAGTAAAGGTGCTGATATTGTTTCTTCTAGGCTGATAGATGGTCATAGCTACAGTTTCAATATCATAAATACCATCGAAAAGCTCCAATGCCCCAAGTCCATATAATTTCATCTGCGAGTTGTCATTGGCATCAACTAAAATGCCAGTCCCATGCTTGTAATCTACTACATGAAGAGTGTCATCTGAAACAATAATGCAGTCACCAGTTCCAAAGCCACCTTCAGCATATTTTGAATAATTTAGTCTTTGCTCTATTAGAATTAAAGGGTCAGAGCATTTGGCTTTTGCATCTTCTAAAAGTTCTAGAATATAGGTTGCATAATCTGTTGCACATTCTTCCATTTCTTCATTGTAATACTCAAGATTAGCAGTAGGGTCTTTTACCCTCATACCTAAAATGGTTTTTAGCTTATATTCACATAGGGTATGGGCTTCCGTTCCTTCAGCTGCATAAGAGCTTGTTGTATCTTCATATTGCTGGCTAAGTCTTAAAGACGGAGGGCAGTTCAACCAGCGATGACTTGAAGAAGGGGAGAGGAGAGCATGTTTACCCATCACCTAATACCTTCACTTCTTCCAGTAGTTTCTTATACTTTTTTGGGTCAATCTCACTTAACCTACTAGCACCATGTTTTTCTAATAAAGCTTTAATTTCATCTGTATAACCACTACGAGATTTTTCTGCCAGAACAGCTCTAACCGATTCGAGGGTAAGCTTTTCTTTAGTTGCCGCAGGTTGCTTTTTAGTTTCTTTCGCTTCTTCTGGGGGTTCACCAGTTCCAGAAAATAAGTCTAGAAGTGAATCAGCTACAGACAAAAGTAAATTAGCAGCACTCTTTAACTCGTCTACGGTTTGGGATAGTTCGTTCATTTTACTCATATAGATTTGCTCCTTTCATAATTTTTTTTGCCCTTCAATATCTAAAGGACATCGAAGGGCAAAATCCGTAGTAAAACTTTTTATTTCTCTAAAAAATCTTTTAAATTTTTGTTGGAAAGGAGTTTTTTACGAAGCTGAAGTTCTCTGTATCGAACACCATCAACTGTGATGCCTAAGAGTTTAGCTACTACTTTTTTAGCCTTCTTTTCAATGAGGCAATTAAATAGTAGCTGATCTTCAAAGGACAGACTTTCAAAAGCTGACTGTAAAATACTCCTTAATTCTTTATCTTCTAAAATGTTAAGAATATCCTGGCTATCATCAGCTGGAGTGAAAAAGCTGTCCTTTTCATCATTGTCATTAGCCCAATTCTTATCTAGCTCTACAGTACGGCTAGTGTTTTTACATTTGCATCTATCGCAGTCTTGGTTACATTTATTCGTGTCTTTATAGATGCAGGCGAATTTTCTATTACGATATCGTTCTTCCCTTTTTAGTGAGGTACTATTGAATCTATGAATATCTTCACTTTCTTTGGTCCTGCTAAGCCTAACTACATAACCAGCCTCTTCATCGTAGAACCATCTTTGTTTATAGGGGTTATCCTCAGTAGGTGGTTCGGAAGAGGCAAAGCATGTTTTCCTGTCTACCTCCACATAGTTTCCATTTTCATCTTGTGCATAGTATTTTCTGTAATTTACTCTTTGATAGTTTTTCATTAGATTGGCTCCTTTGGTTTTCAAATTTGAAATCCGCCAGAGCCCTGAAATCCTCAAAACAAAAAGACGACAGGGGGAACACCTATAAAAGTGTCCCGCACGGCCGTCTTAGCGTTCTGGCGGATTCCAGTTATTAAGTTGTTGTTAAACGGTTTTATGCCACAGACTCTATAAATTCATGAGTGATGTTTAGAGTTCCATCTGGATTTGCAGTAATTATTGTAAGACAGTCTTTTAAGCGAATCTCTACAACTTTTTTGTCATTACTGATATCACAGATGCGTTTGTTGTTGATGTTTCTTACTTCTTGCATAGGGCTTCCTCCTTCCTGTAAAAATAAGTTTTATACTAGAACAATTAAATGAACATAAAATTCACTTCTGTAAACGAAATATAGAATATCGTAAATTAATGTGTTATAATTAAAAAGTAGTCTCTAAACCTTTTGAATTGTATTTAGCTTAATAAAATGATAGCAAATAGCTTATTCGTTATCGTATACAAGCTGATACAAAAGTTGATACAAGCTGATACATGAAAAATTTAATAGAAAGGGAATGAAAATAGTGGAATTCAAAGAGTTTTTTAATCTAATGAAACCGATACTAAATGGTAGAGCCAATGCAAATTTAGTAAGAGAGCTTGTCTCTATGATTACAAGTTTAGATTCAGATATAGATCCAAGTGAATCTCAGAAAGATAACACTTTAAGGGCTTATGCTAATGGTAGCAGGGAGCTTTCAGATGATTACGCACGCTCTATTATTGAATGTTTAGATTACAGAAACTTTGTTGAATCCATTAATAGTAGAGACGATGCGATAATTTCTAGATTGGCAGAGGATTTTTCAAGTGTTGATGCATCAATTACTCCAGAAAATGTGGGTGAAAAAGCCGCTGATATTTTTGTTGATATTTTACATAGACAAGCTGGTGGGGGAAGGAAAGGTGTATCTAGTACTATTAGTAATAGAAGGTACAATTTAAAATATAAGTACGGTGAAAGACTTTTGATAGAGGCGAGAGGGGTTTGCCCAAATAAGTGCGGGAAGCCTTTGTACATAAGTAACAACGGAAAGACAACTCCAAGTTATGAAGTGGCAATAATTGATGCTGGTAATTCCAGAGGGGATTATGAGAATCTGATAGCTTTATGTCCTGAGTGTTTTAGTATGCACACGTTATCACCGAGCGAAGATTATATAGAAGAATTATTAGACATAAAAAATATGCTTATGGACAGAGAACTAGGTGAGAAAAGTCTATCTGTACTAAGCATAGAAAAAGGTATAGAAAATATATTACAAAATCTAGGTAGCGTAGATTATAGGCTTCTACCTAAACTTAATTATGATGCTGTCAAAGTAGAAGATAAAATATATAAGAATGATTTTTTATTGATTAGAAAGAATATAGAAAATGTGACTAGTTACTTCTTGTTTATTGATGAAAAGCTGAAAGGACTGGCAAAAGAGAATAGGGTTCATTATGAACAGCTGTCAATGCAAGTAAGAATGGCCTACATAGAAGCCAGTAAATCATTAGTAGGACAAGCTGAAATTTATGAAAGTCTAGTAGATTGGTTATATAAAAAAACGAAACAAAGAAAGGAATCATGTGAAATAATGATTTCCTACTTTGTTCAGAAATGTGAGGTATTCGATGCAATTACCAAGTAAATTATTTTCATATGAAGAGAGTACTTTGTCAAAATTTGTCCCGATATTAGTGGCTCTAAAGAAACAAAACCACTCAGTTTTGGGGTTGTATTCTGAAATAAAAACTCAGTTTGATAGTATAGACGATTTCTTACTAGCCTTAGACTGTCTCTATGGGCTGGGTAAAATTGATTATGACGATGAAGAAGAGGTGTTAGTAAGTGTTACGAGAAATTCAATGTGATGAGTTTAAAGCTTATGGAAAAATAAGACCTGCTATTAAGTTCCATTCAGGGCTTAATACAGTACTAGGTGGTGCGAACGCTAATAACTCTATTGGTAAAACTACCTTTTTATTAATAGTAGACTTTGTTTTTGGTGGGGAGAGCTATTTAAATAGTGATGCTATAACAAAAGTAGGATCTCATACTATTAATTTTATGTTTGAGTTTGATGCAGGATATAAATATTTTAGTCGAAATACTACAAAATCAGATGTAGTAAATGTTTGTGATGAAAATTACAGCACTTTAGAAACAATCTCATTAGAAGAATTTAATGAAACTTTACAGGGGTTATACAATCTAAACTTATATAAATCTACTTTCAGAAATCTAATAAGTAGGTACTTTAGGATATATGGCAAAGATAATTATGATGAAAACAACCCATTACATGGGCATAAAAAAGAAAACTTTAAATCTGCAATTCTATCTATCGAAAAATTATTTAATGTATATGAGATCATTGAAGAATATAAGAAAAGTTATGATGAAGTATCTGATAAGTTAAAAGCTTTAAATAGTACAAGAAGATTTGACCTGCTCCCTTATGGAAAAATAACTACAAAAACACAATATAAGCAAAACGAGAAAAGCATAGCTCAGCTACGTAAAGATTTAGAAATGCTAAGCAAAAAGCAAACCGATGAATATTTTGAGCTAGATCGAGAAAAAGCAGAAAAAGGTGGATTAATTGATGGTGAGATTAGTACGCTTACTAGGAAAAGAAGTAGACTGGTTTCCCAATTAAATGTTGTAAAAGCCAACAAGGAAGGAAATCATACAGTAAATCTAGACAGATTTGCTGAACTTAGTAATTTCTTTCCAGATACTAATTTAAAAAAACTTAGCGAAATAGAATCTTTTCATATAAAACTTAGCGAAATTTTGAAGGAAGAATATGAAGAAGAAGCTGAAAGACTTCAAATGATAATAGATTCTTTAAATAAAAAAATAGAATACTTAAAAATGGAGCTGAATAAACAAGGTATTCCAGCAGGTATCCCCAGAGGATATTTGCAAAAGTATACCGAGATACAAAACAATATAGACAAATATAAATCTCAAAATGAAAACTATACCTTATTAAATGATCTTAGAGCCTCTAAAAAAACAGCAGCGGAAAAGCTTAAGCAAATTGAGGCAAAACAGCTTAGAACTGTAGAAAGTACTATTAATGAGCAAATGGTTAGATTTAACGATGCTATATATGAAACAAAAAGAAAGGCCCCTGTTCTGAAATTAGGAGATGGTACAAAATATGAATTTTACACCCCAGACGATACAGGTACAGGAACTTCTTTTAAGAGTCTAATTTTATTTGATTTAAGTGTATTAATGCATTCTAAGTTACCAGCGATAGCTCATGATTCGCTTTTATTTAAAAATGTAGGAGATGAGCCTGTAGAAGAAATTATTAAGTTATATACAACTTTTGAAAAGCAGATTTTTATAGCCTTTGACAAAGATACCGCTTATTCAGATGAGACCAGTAAAATTTTAAATGATTCAAAAGTAATTCAATTAGACGAAGGTGGCAATGAGTTATTTGGCCGCTCGTGGAATATTAAGGATTAGGGGGATAGCCATGTATATTAGTTATGACAGGCTTTGGAAACTACTAATCGATAAAAAAATGAATAAGCAGGATTTAAAGAGAGTTACGAAATTAAGTTCTGCTACAATTGCAAAGCTTGGAAAAGGTGCAAATGTTACTACAGGTGTATTGATTAAAATATGTGACGCTTTAGATTGTGAGCTTGAGGATATCATGGAATTAATAAAATAGGATGATTACGAGATTATTATAGTGGAGGTATAAAAATGAACTTAGAAAAAAGAGATGGTATGATATATTGTATTTTAAAAGACGCATATCTTATTGAGACTCCTGAGGAAAAAGTACGACAGGAATATATAAATCACTTAATAAATAATTATGGATATAAACCTGAACAAATGGCTCAAGAGGTCCAAGTAACTACTTCTCATAGAGGGCAAGGCAGAGCCAGTGCGGATATTGTTGTTTGGAAGTCTGAAAAGGATAAAATAGAAGGCAGAAATGCATTTATTGTTGTAGAGTGTAAGGCTGAGAACATAAAAATACACTCTCAAGACTATTATCAAGGATTTAATTATGCAACCTGGGCGGGTGCAAGTTTTTTTATAACTACAAATCAGAAAGAAACAAAATATTTTAATGTAGACAAAAAGTTCTTACCGCAAAAACTACAAGAAGTCATAGCTATCCCTTCAGCTAGTGAGGTTGAAAATGAAAAGAAAATAAAAGAATTATTAAACCAAACAAAAGCCTTTACGCGAGATGAATTTACAAAAATTTTATTTGCATGTCATAACATTATAAGAAATAATGATAAGCTTTCCCCAGAAGCTGCTTTTGATGAAATTAGCAAAATCTTATTTATGAAGATAAAGTATGAGAGGGAACAAAAAGGCAATAAAGTATTTACAAGGGAGCAATTTATTAAAGATAGTGAATTTCATGAAAAGAATATTAGACCTAATCTAAGAAATACGAATAAAGATTTACCATATATGCAATTTATATTTGAGAATACAAAAGAAGAATTTAAAGAGGATCAATTGTTTGAGGATAATGAAATAATAAAAATACGTCAACATAGCTTTGAACAAATACTTGGAAAATTGGAGTCGTATAATCTTTCCGATACACAAGACGATATAAAAGGAATTGCATTCGAAGAATTTTTAGGAAAAACTTTTAGAGGTGAGCTAGGACAGTTTTTTACACCAAGAACAATAGTTGACTTTATGACTACTATTCTCGATCCTAAGGAAGGCGAAGTTATCTGTGATCCTACATGCGGAAGTGGTGGTTTCCTAATAAAATCTTTTGAATATGTACGTGAAAAAATTGAAAATGATATACAGATAGTAAAAGATAGATTTAAGAAGCAGTTAATGACAGATAACTACGATGATTTATCAGAAGAAAATCAAAATGAGATAAATAAAAAGGTAAATGAAATGTTTAGAATCCTTAATAAAGAACTTGAAACTATTGAAGTTAACAATACGAGCAGTAGACTTTATAACTTATCTCACAATTGTATTTTTGGTACTGATGCAAACTCTCGTATGGCAAGAACTTCAAAAATGAACATGATAATGCATGGAGATGGGCACGGAGGAGTTCATCATCATGATGGGTTGTTAAATGTAAATGGTATTTTTGAAGAGAGATTTGATGTTATTCTTACAAATCCACCATTTGGTTCAAGAGTAGATAAAGGACAGAAAATTACAAATGCCGATAAGTTTGTTGATAAGAACCTAATAAAAAAATACACAAGTATTTATGGTGATGCTTATAAGCAAGCACTAAACCAAGTTAATGATAATATAGGAAAACCATTATTAGGTTTATTTGAGACAGGATCCATGACTGGGCTAACAGAAATATTATTTATGGAACGGTGCCTTAAACTTCTTAAGAAAGGTGGAAGAATGGGGATTGTTTTACCTGAGGGGGTATTAAATACATCAAACTTACAAAAGGTAAGAGAATATTTTGAAGGTAAAGCAAAAATAGTTTTAATATGCTCCATACCCCAAGATGTATTTATTGCGGCAGGTGCTACTGTAAAACCAAGTCTAGTATTTTTGAAAAGATTTACAGAAGAAGAGGAAAAAGAATATGATAATGCAGTAGAAAAGGCTATTAAGCAAATTAAAAAAGATTATCAAACAGAATTATTTGAATTGAAAGAAGAATTAGCGAATCTACTTAGGGATAAAGCTAATAAGTCTAGACAGAGAGAAATTAGAAATAGATTTAAGGAAATTGATAGAGAAATTGAGGAGAAAGCCAAGCCCTTGATTAAAAAATATTTTGATTATGAGATTCCTATAACAAAGGTAGATAGTGCGGGTATTACATCTACAGGAGCAGAGTGTGAAAATGAACTTATAGAAGTTGCAGAGGAGTTTTATAAATACAATAAGACTGCAAAATTATGGGAGGATGCAACGTTAGACATAACATATGAATTAACGGAAGAGGGGAATATAATACGAAAAGTAGGTGAAAAGGAGCAAGAGTTAACATGGTAAAAGAGGGTTATAAATACATAAACTTTATTAATTTTAGTAGTTTAAAAGAATGGGATTTCAAACGTTATAATATTTACTCTACATCATCTGAATATCCTATAGAAAAATTAGGCAAGCATATTGTACACCAGACAAAAAAGCATAATCTCTTTGATTATCCTTCTAAAACATTTGGGATATTAGGAATATCAAATGAAATTGGTATGTTTGACGCGTACGAAGAAAAAGGAGAAAAAATTAGGCAGGCATATAAGATTGTTGAAAATGGGTTTATATCGTATAATCCATATCGTATTAATGTTGGTTCAATTGGGATTAAGACAGATGCTGAAAAAAATAGATTTATAAGCCCCGCATACGTAGTAATAAGTTGCAAAGAAACGCTACTACCAGAATTTTTATTCATTATGATGAAAAGTGACTATTTTAATAAATTAATAAAATCAAGAACGACGGGCTCTGTAAGGCAAACACTTTCATATAAAAACCTTTCAGAGATAGAAATCCCAATACCTGATATAGAAACCCAGAAGAAAATACTGCAAAACTTCAATAACGTAATTGATAAATCAAAATTATTAGAGAACAAAGTTAAAGAGCTAGAAGATAGTTTAGACAGTGCTCTATTTGAAGAATTGGGAATTAAGGAAATTGAAGAATCTAATAAGACAACAAGTAAACTTCAATTTACCAACTTTAAAAGGCTCATAAAATGGGGAGTTGAATTTAATTTAGCACCAGCTGGACCAGATGAGATCTTTTTATCAAATTTATTTGAAAATGTTAGGTTAAGTAGTGTTGCTCATATTAATCCAAGAACTAATTATGAAACCATTAGTGACGAATCTCTAATCTCATTTTTACCAATGGAGTGTATTTCAGATATATATGGTGAAATTATTCATAGATATGAAGGGAGTGTATCAGCTTCTAAGGGCTATACTAGATTCATGGAAGATGATGTACTTTGGGCAAAAATTACTCCGTGTATGCAAAATGGAAAATGTGCAGTAGCAAAAAATTTGAAAAATGGCTTTGGTTATGGCTCTACAGAATACCATGTGATTAGAACAGATAGCAAGAAACTATTAAATAAATATATATACTGTCTCTTGAGAACACGCAGTATAAGAAAAATGGCACAATATTATTTTACTGGTTCGGCAGGGCAACAAAGAGTAAGTGCTGATTTCTTAGAAAACTTAGTTATTCCGTTACCTTCTATAAAAAAACAAGAAGAAATATGTGATAGAATATTTTCTAAAAAAAGAGAGATAAAGAGACTAAGGTTAAATATTGAGTCGCTAAGGGAAGAAGCTAAAAGAGTGTTCGAACTCGAAGTTTTTGGTGAATAAACCTTTTCAATAGATCAATCAGTATTTAATATAAAGGATTTTTATATCAATATATTAAAAGGGGGTGGAAAGATGGCGGTGCGTGGTAAAAGCATAAACTTATTTCTGATGGATGGGACAGCTGTTGGGAGGATAAAATGCACTCTCGCTAATTGGACAGGCGTTGCATATAAAATACCTAGAACAGAACTAGATAAATGTAAAGAACGGGATGATCTTAAGCAAAGTGGTGTTTATTTTCTTTTTGGGACTTCTGACCAGACAGGAGAAAATGTCGCTTATATAGGACAAGCAGGAATTCGTAAAAATGGAGAAGGTATTTTATATAGATTAATAGAGCATAAACGAAATCCCGACAAAGATTATTGGACGGAAGCTATCGTTTTTACAACTTCTAACAACTCTTTTGGACCGACAGAAATAAGCTACCTTGAAAATCGTTTTGTTGGAATGGCAACTGAAGCAGGTCGTTATTTAGTTAAAAACAATAATGATCCTACTATGGGGAATATAACAGAAGAAAAAGAAAGTGAACTAGAAGAATTTATAGATTATGCCAAGATTGTAATGGGAACTTTGGGACACAAAATATTTGAAGCTTTAGCTGAAAAGTCCAGCACACCAAAAGTAAAAGAAATAATTGATGATGATGAATTAACACTTTTTATGAAGAGGAATAGCCGTAAAAGTGGGAAGTTAATTGAGGCAAGTTGCAAGCAGACAAGAGAAGGTTTTGTTATATTGAAGGGAAGTCTTATTGAAACCATTGACTCTGAAAGTATCCCACCAGGAATAAAGGAACGAAGGTTAAAAGCAAAAATAGATGAGCATGGTATTTTGCAAGAAAATGTTTTAGTTAATAGCCCTTCATATGCTGCAGCTTTTGTTATTGGTGGCCATGCAAATGGGCTTGTAGAGTGGAAAACAGAAGATGGAACAACTCTAAAAGAAATAGAAAATAAAGAGCCTAGTTAAGTGGGTTTTATCTTATCTGCTTTTTAATATTAGAACCTTTTAATTATATCTATACTTTTTAATTATTGACATAATTAGCACTGCTGGTGTGTGCAATAATAATTATAATAGAATAAACTTAGTAGAGATGGATCTACTCGCCATAGATTACCTAAACAAATATACTTTTTAAAATAGAATTAAACCTCATAAAGCCCTTGATATAAGGGCTTTCCTGCTAAATAAAACCTACCAACATATAAATTCTCCATTATAAAATTGTATCAAAGACGGTAGGAAGATAGAGCCTTGTTAAAATGCTGGTGAACCTTTTGAATAAAAAGCGAAGGTGCAGTCCCCCTCAAATTGCGCAACAATTAGTTGGGGAGGTTCACTCATATTCCCCTAATCCTTGGGCTGTATAGAAAGTA
>Ga0209487_1004075_pt1 | contig 11335 bp, 10 predicted proteins | sample Poulit2012_FD_187524 | JGI IMG/M metagenome (GOLD analysis project Ga0209487, IMG submission 187524) | Agricultural soil microbial communities from Georgia to study Nitrogen management - Poultry litter 2012 (SPAdes) (version 2) | ecosystem: Environmental > Terrestrial > Soil > Agricultural land... | reverse complement strand
CGACGCCGCCGAGCGCAACCGCCTCTACCAGCAGGTCGCCCGGCGCATCTCCGACCAGGCGGTCAGCGACTGGCTGTTCGTGCTGCCGAACCTCCAGGTCATCCGGGACGGGGTTCAGGGGTTCCCCGCAGACGCCTACACCCTGTCGTTCGACATGACCGGTGTTGAACTGGCCTCCTGACCGAACCAGTGCTCGCCTACCTCGTGCTACGTACCGCCATCCTGGCGGGATCGCTCGTGGTGGCCTCGATGATCACCTTCGCGCTGCTCAGCCTGCTCCCGGGTGATCCGGCGCAGACCATCCTGGGGGTGAACGCCACCCCGGATGCGGTGGCCACGCTGCGGGAACAGCTCGGTACCGACCGCTCTGCCGTCGTGCAGTATCTGGACTGGGCGGCGGGAATGCTGCGCGGGGACCTCGGCACGTCGGCGATCGGGGGGCTCGACATCGGCACGGAGATCACCCGCCGATTGACGGTCACGGTCCCGCTGGTACTCGGCGGCATGACGCTGGCCTGCCTGCTCGCAGCGCCACTGGGTGTGCTCGCCGCCCTGCAGCATCGCCGCCCGCTGGGCGTGCTGCTCACCGGGTTGAGCCAGGTGGGGATCGCGGTCCCGGCGTTCTGGTCGGGCATGCTGGTGATCACCGTTGTCGCCGTCGGGCTCGGTGTGCTTCCCGCGGGTGGGTTCCCACGACAGGGCTGGTCGGATGTCGGCGGCGCGGTGCAGTCACTGATCTTGCCGGTCACGGTCCTGGGTGTCGCGCAGGCGGCGATCATCATGCGATACGTCCGATCCTCGGTACTCGACGTGATCGGTGCGGACTTCATCCGCACGGCGCGCGCCAAGGGTCTGTCGCGCTGGCAGAGCCTGCGGCGGCACGCGTTGCGTAACGCCGCCCTGCCGGTGGTGACGGTTCTTGGTCTGCAACTGGCCACCCTGTTGATCGGTTCCGTGGTCATCGAGCAGGTGTTCAACCTGCCCGGGCTGGGCCAGTTGTTGCTCACCTCGGTCTCCAATCGCGACATCTTCGTCGTGCAGGGTGTGGTGATGATGCTCGCGGCCGCTGTGTTGTTGGTGAACTTCGCGGTCGACGTCGCCTACCACCTGCTGGACCCCCGACTTCGGGGACACGTATGAGTGGTCTGGAGACGAGCGTGCAGGCGGAGAACCTCGACAACGTCGAGGGCTCGCCCGGCGACCCCCAACGACGTCGACCCCGCCGACGGCTGAACGGCTCACTGCTGGTCGGCGGCGGTCTGGTCGGGCTGGTGCTGGTGATGGCGCTGGTCTCGTTCGTGTGGACACCCGCGGACCCGACCCGGGTCGAGGCCACCCAGACCCTGCTCCCGCCCGGCGGCGAGCATCTGCTGGGTACCGACCACTACGGGCGAGACATCCTCAGCCAACTCTTGGTCGGCGCGCGCACGACCCTCTTCGTGGGGGTGGTGGCGGTCGCGATCGCCGGTGTGCTCGGGGTGCCGCTGGGGCTCGTCGGCGCGTCGGCGCGGCGCCGGGTGAGCGAACCGCTGATGCGGATGCTGGACATCGTCTTCGCCTTCCCAGCGGTGCTCCTGGCGATCATCCTGGCCGCCGGTTTCGGGGCGTCGACGCTGACCGCGATGATCGCGATCGGCGTGGCGACCGTGCCCGTGTTCGCGCGGTTGACTCGCGCGGCCAGCCTCCAGGTGCTGGCCAGCGACTACGTGCTCGCGGCCCGCAGTTACGGACGACGCGGCGCTGCCCTGATGCGCCGGTACGTGCTGCCGAACATCGCGGCGGTGCTCACCGTGCAGGCCTCGGTGGCGTTCGCGATCGCCATCCTCGCCGAGGCGGCGCTGTCCTACCTGGGCTTCGGCACCGCGCCGCCGACCCCGTCGTGGGGGCGGATGCTGCAGGAGGCGCAGGACTACCTCGTGGTGGAACCGCTGCTCGCGTTCTGGCCGGGTGTTGCGATCGCTCTTGCGGTGCTCGGGTTCAACCTGTTGGGCGACGGGTTGCGGGATGCGCTGGATCCCCGGTTGAAGGAGCGGCGATGAGCCTGCTGGAGGTCGAGGACCTCACGGTGACCCTCGGCGACGACGTGGTGCACGAGGCGTCGTTCCGCCTCGACGTGGGAACACCGTTGGGGTTGATCGGCGAGTCCGGCTCGGGCAAGTCGATCACGGCACTGGCCATCATGGGGCTGTTACCACAGGAGGCCAGGTGCAGCGGTAGCGTTCAGCTGGATGGCCACGAGCTGCTCGGCCTGCCGGATCGGTCGATGCGCGCCATCCGTGGGCAGCGAATGGCCATGGTGTTCCAGGAGCCGATGACCGCGCTGAACCCGTTGCAACGCGTCGGGGACCAGATCGCCGAGGCCGTGTCCGTACACCAACGCCTCGCCGCCTCCGCAGCGGCGCAGCGAGCCGAGGAGCTCATCGAGACGGTCCGGCTCCCCGATCCACCTGCCACAGCTCGTCGATACCCGCACCAGCTCTCCGGCGGCCAGCGACAACGCGTCGTGCTGGCCATCGCCCTGTCCTGCGACCCGGATCTGCTGATAGCGGACGAGCCCACCACGGCGCTCGATGTGACCGTACAGGCCGAGATGCTGGCCCTGCTGCAACGGCTTTCCCGCGAGCGGCAGATGGGGGTGTTGCTGATCAGCCACGACCTGGCGGTGGTCGCCAGCGTGTGCGACGACCTGCTGGTCATGCAGGCCGGTGCCATCGTCGAACGTGGCCCGGTGGCAGCCGTCTTCGAGTCTCCGGCGCATCCGTACACCGCTGCGCTGCGTGCGGCGAGCAGCCTGGAGCTCGGCGAGCCGGCGCGAGAGGAACCGGCCGCCTCCCCGGTGCTAGAGGCCGTGGACGTCGTCCAGACCTACCCGATGCCGCGCCGCTCGTTGTTGCGGGCCCCACCTGTGGTGAGGGCGTTGGACGGGGTGTCGGTGCGGGTGTCGGCGGGCCAGAGCCTGGGCATCGTGGGTGAGTCCGGCTCCGGCAAGTCCACGCTGGTGCGAGCCCTGATGGCCCTCGAGGAGCCGACGTCGGGCACAACGCTGTATGCCGGAAAGACCACCTCCGGGCGTCACCCGCGCGAGTTGCACGCGCTCCGGCGTGAGGTCGGGCTCGTGCTGCAGGACCCGATGTCGTCGTTGAACCCACGGATGCGGATCCACGACATCGTGGCCGAACCCCTCCGGTCCCTGTCGGTCGACATGGATGAGGACGTCCGGGTGCCCGAGTTGCTCGACGCCGTCGAGTTGCCGACGGACAGTGCCGCGCGTTTCCCACACCAGTTCTCCGGCGGGCAGCGCCAGCGCATCGCCATTGCGCGCGCGTTGGCGGCGCGACCACGTGTCCTGATTGCCGACGAGCCGGTCAGCGCCCTGGATGTGTCCGTGCGAGAACAGATACTGGATCTGTGCAAGGGGCTCACCGAACAGTTCTCCCTGACTCTCGTGCTGGTCTCACACGACCTGTCCGTGGTCGGGCATGTGTGCCATGACGTCGTGGTGATGCGCCACGGCCGCGTGGTCGAGACCGGCCCGACCCGAGCTGTCTACAGCGAGCCCCAGCACCCCTACACGCAGCGGCTGCTGGCCTCCGTCCCGACGCTGGACGGCTCACTACTCACTCGCTTCGACCCGGACGGCGGCGTAGGCGGCGGCTTGTAGGTCGGTGTGGACCTGTGGAGGTTGAGGGGTTTCGAAAAGCCGCTGGGTCAGCACGATCACGGTGAGCTCTCGTGCAGGATCGACCAGCCAGGACGTGCCCAGCCCACCGTCCCAGCCGAATGCGCCCGCCCGCTGACCCTCGGTGATCACCGACTGGGCGAAGCCCCAGGTGCGGTGGCTGACGTCGAGGATCTCCGGGCTGGCGTGCGCCTTCTGCTCCGCGGTGAGCTGATCGCGGGTCATCTGCCGCACGGCCTGCTGGGAAAGCACCGGCTCGCCACCGCGCAGCAGCATCCGGGCGAAGGTGAGCAGGTCGTCGACCGTGGAGACGAGCCCGGCGGCGCCGTCCTCGAACGCCGGTGGGCTGCTCCACTGCCCGCCGGGGGTGTCCCAGACATCTAGCCCGTCGCCGTTCGCGGCGTAGGCCGTGGCCAGCCGCTCGGTGTCCGCGGTCCAGAATCCGGTGTCGGACATTCCCAGCGGGGCGAAGAGCCGTGTGGTCAGTACCTCATCGAGGCTCGTCCCTGCTGCCCTCGCCAGCAGTACCCCGAGTACTTGGGCGCCGGTGTTGTAGAACCAGCGCTGACCGGGCTGCGCCAGCAGCGGCAGTGACCCCAGGGCGTTGATCCATGTGTCGGGGTCGGGCTGCTCGGCCGGCTGCGGCGGACCGAACAGCGGCATGGGTAACTGGTTCACGGCGGTGAGCACGGGCCAGGGTTCAGCCGCGGCGACCATACCGACGTCCATGCCGAAGCCGTTGGTGAAGGTGAGCAGGTCGCGCACCGTGATCGCCCGGCGGGCGGGGACCGTGTCGGTGATCGGCCCATCGAGGCGGCGCAGCACACGGCGGTTGGCCAGCTCGGGCAACAGCCGGTCCACGGGCTCGTCCAGCCCGAGCAGCCCCTCCTGAACCAGCGCCAGCGTCGCCGCCCCGATCACGGGCTTGGTCGTCGAGGCGATCCGGAACAGCGAGTCCCGACGCACCGGCGGCCCGCCGACCGACAGCGAGCCCACGGTCCGGACGTGCACCTGGTCCGCGCAGGCAACGAGGGCGACCAGGCCAGGCAGCCGCTCGTCGCTGACATGGGACGCGGCGACCTCGTCGAAGGCGGCCAGTCCGTCCCGGGACAACGACAGCATCGTCTGGGTCATGGTGAGGATCTCCTTCCGAGCGGTGGCGGGCATCATGATCAGTCCGACCGCCGCAGCAACAGAGAATCATCGGCCGAGGGTAGAAGTTGTCGTCGCGGGTGGTGCGCAACGCGCCGACTTCGACGAGATGAGTCCGATCGCTATCGCGCGAAGAAGGAGTCGATCCGATGGCAAAGTGCCTGATCTCGTTCCCGAGCGGAGCCATGGACGTTCCCGACGAGTACGACCCTGCCAGCTGAACGGGCGCCGAGTACACCTGCCCAGCTTGGGTCGTTTCCGCGGAGGACTCGATGAGTTTCCCAGCCACCGGCGGTCCACCGTCTGTACCTGGTACTCGATTCAACAATGATCAAAAGAGAACGATCAAAAGAGGTCAGAGGATGCGCACGCTCAGCTACGCCGCCTTCAGCTCGATCTGGCCGGACATGGCAGAGTTCGCCGGTTACAAGGTGATGCCGAAGTACGTCGTCTCCACCACCCTCACTGCCGACGATCTCGTCGACACCTGGGGCCAGATCACCATCCTGGGCTCGCTCGACGACGTCGCGAAACTCAAGGAGACCGACGGCGGCCCGATCATCGTCCACGGCAGCGCCACCCTGGCGCGCAACCTCTCCGACGCCGGCCTGATCGACCGCTACCACCTGCTGGTGTTCCCGGTACTGCTCGGGGCGGGCAAACGGATGTTCAGCGACACCGACAAGAACAAGCAGGCGCTGACCCTCGTCGAGAGCGAGTCCTACAGCAACGGGATCCAGAAGCTCGTGTACGACGTCGCCCGCTGATCAGCTACCTCGTGGCCTCCGGGTAGAGATCGCGGTAGCAGAGGTACTCACCACCGGTGGTCGTCACCGAGGCAGCGTTGAGCATCGCGTGGACGACGGCACGTGTCACCGTGTCGGCCGCGCTCGCGTGCAGCTCGGCCAAGGCCGGGATCCGGCGTGTCGGGTCCGTTGGCAGCGGAGTCATTCCGGTTGCCGCTGTGAACAAGGTGTCACCGTCATAGAGGGTGTGTGCGGGCGCCATCGCGCGTGCCAGCCCGTCGTGTGCCGCTACCGCCACCCGGTGCGCTTCGGCCCGGTCGAGGTCCCCGCTCGTCGCGACCACCCCGATGGTGGTGTTCAGCGGCTGCATCGTCGCCGTCCCGGCCCGCGCAAGCCTCGACTCGGCGCGCTCGTGCTCGGCAGCCTCCGGGCTACGGCTGGGGAACTCTTCGGACAAGCCCAGCGACGACGCGCCCCGCAATGCCCCGGTCTCGGGTTCACGCGGGCTGCCGTGCGCGTTCACGGCCACCAGTGCGGCCACGACGAGCCCCGAGGGCAGCACCGTGCTCGCCGACCCGATCCCGCCCTTGATGCCGCCGGCCACCGCACCCGTTCCGGCGCCGACGTTTCCCTGGTCGAGTGGTCCCGAACCGGCGTTTTCCACCGCCTGCCTGCCCAGCTCTGGGTCCGGGCGCACGGTGAAGGCGCCGCCGCGGCCGAGGTCGAATAGCGCGGCCGCGGGGATCACCGGCACGACGTGGCCGGGATCCGGGCCGACAGGTACACCGCGGTGCTGCTCTTCCAGCCAGGACACCACACCGCTGACAGCGTCCAGTCCGTACGCACTGCCACCGGTGAGCACGACAGCCTCGATGGTGGGCACCAGACTGCCCGGCACGAGCGCGTCCGTCTCCCGGGTCGCCGGTCCACCACCACGGACGTCCACGGCGGTCACCATTCCTCCCGCCGGCCCGAGCACGACGGTGGTCCCGGTCAATGCGCCGTCGCCGACCCGTTGTGAATGTCCGACGCAGAGACCGTCCACGTCGGTCAGGTCGTTGTGCCGTCCAGCGCGCGGAACGGCGTTGGCACCGGGCGTTGTCACCATCAGCCCTCCTGCTCCGGGGTAGGGGTCGGTTCGCCCGGCTCCCACTGCTCGAACTCTTCGTCCAGTTGCTCGTCCACGTCCTTCTCGGTGAGCTCGTTGGCTTCCTCGACGACCTCGCTGACGTCGACGACGTCGTCCTCGTCGGGAAGCGTGATCCCTACCTGCTCACCGAACTCGCTGAACGACAGCACACCGTGTCCGCCCGCCGCACCGGGCTCCTCGAAGCGTAACGGGAGCGGCTCCCCCTCCGCGGCGATCCACAGCGTCGCACCGATCTCCGGGAACTCGAGGCCGACGGCTGGCTTGCCCTCGACCTGGTGCACATCGCTGAAGCCTGCCGGTTCGGCACCGTCGAAGACGGACTCGACGAAGCGCTGGCCGTCAGTGAACGCGTGGTAACCGAGACCGGGGCGGGGCGGCATCAACAGCCACCGGTCGGCGATCGTCTCATCCGCCTCGGCACCTACCACCTCGGCGAAAAACTCCTGGTCGCCGCTCACATACACCCGGTCATCCTTGGCGATCAGCCGGAACTTCGTATCCGCCGTCACCGTGCCCGTGGCTCCGGTGCTCTCGTCGAAGTCCAGATCGATCGACGCACCACGCACCTGTCCGCTCACCTGATAACTACCTGCCTGGGTCAGCGCATCCCGTGAGGCACGCAACGCCGCCGTCGGCGAGCGTCCGTCGATCCCGTTCGGGGCCGCGGGCGCGGTGGTCGGCCCGGCGATGTCGGCCAGTGGCGCAGCCCCGCCCTCATCCTGCGCACAGCCGCCGAGCGCCAGCCCGATGGACGTCAGCCCCGCCAGCCCCAGCAGTCGCAGACGCCGGGCACCCCAAGCGTGCCGGCCACCCCCTGACAGTTGGCGCAGGGCCGACAACGCGGGACCTCCTTCGGACCGACAACCGCCGGATCCTTCGGGACGCGCCCGGCGACGGATTCGGCCGACGACTGTACCTGCGCCGCTACATTGACTGCATGAGCGGGACCACGACAAGGGTGTACGTTGCCAGGTTGGCGGGCACCGGTGTCTTCGACCCGGTCGGTGATCGGGTCGGCAGGGTGGCCGACGTCGTCGTCACCGCGCCGGTGGAACACCAGCAGCCTCGCGTGACCGGCTTGGTGGTGGAGGTGGCCGGACGGCGCCGGATCTTCCTGCCCATTACGAGGGTGACCAGCATCGACGCCGGCCAGGTCATCATCACCGGCGTACTGAACGTCCGCCGGTTCGAGCAGCGCCCCGGCGAGACCCTGGTGCTCCGGGAGATGCTCGACCGGCAGATCCACACCCGCGCCGAGCAGCCCGAACCGCTGACCGTCTCCGACATCGGCATCGAGCTCGACCGGACCCGCGACTGGACGATCGTCAAGATCGCGGCCCACGCGCGATCGAAGCGACTGGGCCGCCGCGGGCAGACCCGCATCCTGGACTGGGACGACGTCACCGGGCTGGCCTCCTCGTCCACCGGACAGGGAACGGCGAACCTGCTGGCCACCTTCGGCAGCATGCGCCCGGCCGACCTGGCCGACGTGCTCCGCGAGCTGGCGCTGCCGCGTCGCGCCGAGGTGGCCGCAGCACTGGACGACGAGCGACTGGCCGACGTGCTCGAGGAGCTCGACCCGCATGAGGGCCAAGCGCTCATCGATGAGCTCGACCAGGAGCGGACCGCAGACGTCCTCGGGGAGATGGAACCCGACGACGCAGCGGACCTGGTGGCCGGCCTGCCCGACCAGCAGGCCGAGTTGTTGCTGACCCAGATGGAGCCCGAGGACGCCGAGGACGTGCGTCGGCTGCTCTCCTATGAAGAGACCTCGGCCGGGGGCATGATGACCGCCGAACCGGTCGTCGTCGCACCGGACACCACCGTCGCCGACGCGCTCGCCCGCATCCGGCAAGCCGACCTGCCCTCGGCGATCGCGGCGATGGTGTTCGTGTGCCGTCCGCCGCTGGACACCCCGACGGGAAAGTTCCTCGGGGGTGCGCATTTCCAGGCGCTGCTGCGAGAGCCGCCGTCGTCACTGGTCTCCGGCATGCTGGATGACACCCTCGAACCGCTCTCACCGGACGTGCCGCTAGAGGACGTCAGCCGGGTGCTCGCGGCGTACAACCTGGTGATCTGCCCGGTCGTGGACAGCGGCCGACTGCTGGGCGCGGTCACTGTCGACGACGTCCTCGACCATCTGCTCGGTGCTGGCTGGCGCCGACGTCCGCCCCGAACGGAGGTTGCCCATGGCGCGTGAACGGCTCGACCTACCCCGCAGCGGTCGCACCTTCCCTCGCCCGACGGTCGACCCGGACGCGTTCGGCCGCTCCGCCGAGTCGATCGCCCGCTTCATCGGAACCGGGAAGTTCCTGGTCTACATGACGATCTTCATCGTCGTCTGGGTGCTCTGGAACTCCGTGGGCCCCGGGGACGCGCAGTTCGACATGTTCCCGTTCATCTTCCTCACCCTGATGCTCTCGGTGCAGGCGTCCTACTCCGCCCCGCTGATCCTGCTAGCACAGAACCGCCAGGACGACCGGGACCGGGTCAGTCAGGAACAGGACCGCCAGGTGGCGGCGCGGTCACGCGCGGACATGGACTACCTCGCCCGCGAGATCGCCTCGTTGCGGATCGCCATGGGTGAGGTCACTACCCGCGACTACCTGCGCACCGAGCTACGGGAGCTGCTCGAGGAGCTCCGTGCAGAGGTCGGATCGCCGGAGGACGCCGATCCCGCGCAGCGCGGCACCGAGAACGAGGTGTAACACGGTGTAACGAGGTGTAACATGAAGGCGTACGTTCCACAGTTGAATATCCCACCACGACAGGGGAGCGCGCTGCAGCGCTGAGAGTGCGGAGCCTTCGATCCGCAGACCCTCGAACCTGAACCGGGTCATGCCGGCGCAGGAAGTCAAAAGTCGTGCACCTTATGCACGCGCGCATGCTCCTCGTCGTGAGACCGGCGAAGGAGAAGTCGCTATGAGCACCGCAGACCGCGCGTCGACGCCGGGCACGACCGACAGCACGCCCATGCACCCGGCACCTCGGCGCTGGCGCGTCGTCGACATCGTCGTCGCCTCCGTGATGGGTGTGACATTCGGCGTGCTGTTCGCGTTGTGGAACGTCTTCGTCTACCCGATCGTCGCCGGACCCGTGGCCGGTTCACCGCTGGCCCCGCTGTTGTCCGGGATCTGGCTGGTCCCCGGTGTGGTCGGCGGACTGGCTCTGCGTCGTGCCGGCGCGGCGTTCTACACCGAGCTCGTGGCCGCTACGGTGTCCATGCTGTTCGGGTCCGTGTGGGGACTGAGCGTGTTCCTCTCCGGTGTGATCCAGGGTGCCGGGGCGGAACTGGGATTCGCCCTGTTCGGCTACCGCCGATGGGCGATCGGGGCCGCCCTCACCGCCGGCGCGCTGACCGGCCTGGGCATGGGCCTCTACGAGGGTTTCGTGCTGAATGCGGCCGCATTCGCGCTGCCCGCCCAGTTGGTCTACGTCGGCGCTTCCGTCGTGACGGGTGTCGCCATCGCAGGGATCCTCGGTCTGCTGCTGGTCCGCGCGCTGGCCCGCACCGGTGCCCTCGCACCGTTCGCGTCCGGACGCGACCAGGCCGAGGTGTGAGCACCGCGTCCGAACCGGGTGCCATCGGCCCGACCGCCGTGGACGTGAACGGTTGGGGGTGGCGGTACACCGGTCGTCGGAACTGGGCCTGCCGCGGTATCGACCTGCACATCGAGGCCGGGGAACGGGTTCTTCTCGTGGGCCCCTCCGGCGCCGGCAAGTCCACGCTCCTGCACGGGGTGTCAGGTCTGCTCGACGCAGAGACGGCGGCCGAGACCGAAGGCGTGATCACGGTGAACGGCACGCCCGCCCAGCAGAGCCGCCAGCCGGTGGGTGTACTGTTCCAGGATCCGGAGAGCTCTTTGGTCATGTCCCGCGCTGGCGACGACGTGGCCTTCGGTCTGGAGAACGACGGTGTCCCCCGCGAGCACATCTGGCCTCGCGTCCGCGCGGGCCTGGACGCCGTCGGCTTCGGCTATGACCTGAACCGCTCCACCGCGGCGCTCTCCGGCGGTGAGAAGCAGCGGTTGGCCCTGGCCGGCGCGCTTGTGCGGAAGCCCGGGCTACTGGTGCTCGACGAACCGACCGCCAACCTGGACCCGTCCGGCACCCGATCCGTGCTCACCCGCGTCGAAAGCGCCGTAGGAGATCGACGCACCACCGTGCTCATGGTCGAGCACCAGATCAGCGCCGCTATGGACCTGGTCGACCGAGTGGTGGCCCTCTCCCCCGATGGGGTGTACGCCGACGGCAGCCCCGCCGAGATCTTTGCCCGCCACGGCGCCGCATTGACCGAACTGGGGGTGTGGGTTCCCGCGCCATGGGGACCAGCGATACCCCGCCGACGCGCGGAGCACGCCAGTGCAGCGCCCACTGTGCTCACCGGCGCGGACATCACCCACACCCACCCGGCAGGGTCGCAGCCCGCGATCACCGGCGCCGGGCTCGACCTGGAGGCCGGGCGCACCGTCGCACTCACCGGCCGCAACGGCAGCGGCAAATCGACTCTGGTCACCATCCTCGCCGGCCTCGTCGAACCGGACCACGGGGACGTCCGGTTCACCCATCAACCCGAACGACCGTTGCACCGGTGGCGCGCTGCTCGGT
>Ga0209487_1004074_pt1 | contig 11337 bp, 9 predicted proteins | sample Poulit2012_FD_187524 | JGI IMG/M metagenome (GOLD analysis project Ga0209487, IMG submission 187524) | Agricultural soil microbial communities from Georgia to study Nitrogen management - Poultry litter 2012 (SPAdes) (version 2) | ecosystem: Environmental > Terrestrial > Soil > Agricultural land... | reverse complement strand
CGAGGACGAGGACATGTACCTCTCCCGCAGTGAGGACACCGAGGCAGAGGTCGCCGAATTCCGTTCCTTCCTCGAGGATGTCGACCCTGCAGACTTCGGCTCCGCCGAGGATTAACGACACGCCGGGGCGAACTCTTTTGAAGGCAATTTTCAGGTGGAAATCCCGCGCCGGGGCAGGCGCGGGTACGATGCAAATGGCGCGATCTCCACGAAAGCCTACAGCTCAACTTGAGGGTGAGCTCGGCGCGCAGGTGTGGCGGAGGTCGGTCGCGGCCGGAGGATCGTTGACGCGGGCACTCCCGACCCATAGATTTACCAACAGCAGAGCATACGAACGCCACCGTGTGCCAACACCGTTAGGAGAGTGAATCGCGTGAGCGGAACAGGCGAACTCGCAGGGCACAGCGAGGCTCGTATTCAAGGAATGCTTTTTGGTGACGCTCTCGCCGATATCGATGAGGCAACCGGCTTTCGCGGGCCCGTGGCATGCAAAGCCGCCGGGATCACCTACCGGCAACTTGATTACTGGGCACGCACCGGCCTGGTGGAGCCCACGATTCGCCCCGCAACCGGCTCAGGAACCCAGCGGTTGTACTCCTTCCGCGACGTCCTCGTCCTCAAAGTCGTCAAGCGCCTCCTGGATTCCGGTGTCTCCCTTCAACAGATCCGCAGCGCGGTCGAACACCTGCGTGAACGCGGGGTGGAGGACCTCGCGCAAATCACCTTGATGAGCGACGGCGCATCGGTGTACGAATGCACGAATGCCGACGAAGTCTTCGACCTCGTTCAAGGGGGGCAAGGCGTGTTCGGGATCGCGGTGGGAAAGGTCTGGCAAGAGGTCGAGGGCAGCCTGTCGGAATTCCCGACCGAGCGCATCGAGAACGACGACGCCGAAATCACCTCTATCGACGAACTCGCTGCGCGCCGGCTTGCGCGCAAACTCGGATAATCGCACCGGTTCGCCGTCCGTGGCCCGTTCGGGCTGAAACCTCGAGCACATCTCACTAAGGTAAGACCATGGCACGGTACTTCGACATCCACCCCGATAACCCGCAAGTACGCAGCATCCGGCAGGTGGCGCAGATCTTGCGCGAACGCGGATTGATCGCATACCCCACCGACTCGCTCTACGCCCTCGGCTCCGCGCTGGGCAACCAGGAGGGTAAGGACCGCATCCTGCGGCTCCGCAACCTCGACGAGCGGCACGACTTCACCCTCGTCTGCGCCGACTTCTCCCAGATGGGCCAGTTCGTCCACATCAGCAACCGAGTGTTCCGGGCGCTCAAAGCGGCCACACCCGGCCCGTATACCTTCATCCTGCCGGCAACGAAAGAGGTGCCACGGCAGTTCTTGCACCCGAAGAAGAAGACCGTGGGGGTGCGGATCCCCGATCATACCCTCGTGCGGGCGCTCCTGGCAGAGCTGGGCGAGCCCATTCTCTCCTCAACGCTGCTCCTTCCCGATCAGCCTGAGCCGCTCACCCAAGGCTGGGAGATCAAGGAGCTCCTCGATCAGCAGCTCGATGCCGTCCTCGACAGTGGCGACGTGAGCGGCGAACCCACCACGGTCATCGAATTCATCGACGATGTCCCAACGATCCACCGCGTCGGGGCGGGGGATCCCGCGCCATTCGAATAGGTGGCCCGATGTCACCAGAATTTCGTTGGGGCGTCGCGACGGCCGCCTACCAGGTGGAGGGCGCGGCAACCGCCGACGGGCGCCGTCCCTCGATCTGGGATCGGTTCTCGCACACCCCGGGCCGGGTGCAGGGCGGCGATACCGGCGACGTCGCGGCCGATCACTACCACCGGTGGCGCAGCGACCTCGATCTGCTTGCGCACCTCGGGGTAGATGCCTACCGCTTCTCCGTCTCCTGGCCCCGGGTCATTGCCGCGCACGGGGACGTGAACCCGCTAGGTATCGATTTCTACGATCGTCTGGTCGACGGCCTCCTCGAACGGGGAATCGACCCCGTCCTCACGCTCTACCACTGGGATCTGCCCCAGGATCTGGAGGATCGCGGGGGCTGGGCGAACCGGGATACCGCGTTCCATTTCGCTGACTACGCCGGGGAAGTGGCCCGCCGGCTCGGGGATCGGATCGCCCTGTGGGGCACCGTGAACGAACCCTGGTGCGCGGCGTTCCTCGGATACGTCTCCGGGGTGCACGCCCCGGGACGCCAGGAACCGAAGGCGGCGTTTGCCGCGGCCCATCACCTCAACCTTGCCCACGGGCTCGGCGCACGAAGCATCCGGGGCGTCCTGGGCGATAGCGCCCGGGTCACCATCGCCCTCAACCTCCACGTGGTACGTCCCGCCGACCCTGAGCGCCGCGAGGATCGCGAAGCGGCTCGGCAGATCGACGCGGTGGGGAATCGGATCTTCCTCGACCCGATCATGGGGGAGGGGTACCCCGATGACCTCGTGGGCGACCTCGCCCACGTGAGCGACTTCAGTTTCGTGCGCGCCGGTGATGAGCGGCGGGTCGCCGCGACCCCCGATGTGCTCGGCATTAATTACTACAGTACGTCGCGGGTACGGGGCCAGCCGTTCCCCGCCTCGACGGCGGGGGAGGGCAACGGCGGGCACGGCGCCGGGAACCCGTGGGTGGGAGCGGAGGTGCAGTTCCTTGCCGAACCACCACCGCACACGCAGATGGGGTGGAACATCGATCCGTCGGGCCTCACCGAAATCCTCGCCCGGGTGAGCCAGCGGTATCCGGGGTTGCCGCTCATCGTCACCGAGAACGGTGCTGCGTTCGAGGACTCGCTCGACGGCACGCGCGTACACGACGAGGACCGCATAGATTATGTCAAACGCCACCTTGCCGCCCTCGAGGATGCAACTACCCAAGGTGCCGACGTGCGGGGATACTTCCTGTGGTCGTTCCTCGACAACTTTGAATGGGCCCACGGGTACAGCAAACGCTTTGGCATCGTCTATGTCGACTACGAGACTCAAGAGCGCACGATCAAAGACTCCGGGCGTTGGTACCGGGACATGATCCGCTCGTCCCGCGAGTAGGAGAACCCCGGCGAATCCTCGGGGGAGGACGACGTGGCCCGGGCACCTCCCCTCCAAAATGACATAATGTACATTATCGGCGATCGGGGTATTGTTTCGGCACCGGCGAATGCGCGCCGCGCTCGGCGGCTCAGGCGCGCCACCAATCGTCCTGCGGGCGCACCGGTAGGTGCCGTTTGTGCCGCGAGGTGAGATATAAGTGCTCGATGCGTTCCTGGGCGGCCGCGGTCACGGGTTTGCCTTCGAGGTAATCATCGATCTGCGGATACGTCACGCCGAGGGCCTCTTCGTCCGATTGCCCGGGATCCTCGTCCAGCAGATCGGCCGTCGGTAGTTTTTCGTACAACGGCGGCGGGCTGCCGGCGGCGATGAGCAGTTCGCGGCCCTGGCGTTTGGTCAGCCCGAACAGCGGCATCACGTCCGCCGCGCCGTCACCAAATTTGGTGTAGAAGCCGGTGACCGCTTCAGCCGCGTGGTCGCTGCCGAGGACCGCCAGACCCCATTCGCCGGCGAGGGCGTAGTGGGCAACCATTCGCTGGCGGGCCTTGATGTTTCCCTTATTGAAGTCCGAGACGTCGATCCCGCGGCTGCGCAGCTCGGCCGTGATCCCGTCCGTCGCCCGTGCGATATCAATGGTCAACGTCTCGTCGGGTTCAATGAACTTCAGTGCGAGCTGGGCGTCCTCCTCGTCGCTTTGCACCGCGTATGGCAGGCGCAACGCAACGAACCGGGCCGAGTCTCCCTCCTCGCGCAACTCCGCAACGGCCCGCTGTGCGAGCAGACCCACGAGGGTGGAATCTTGCCCGCCGGAGATGCCATGCACGTACCCACGCAATCCCGTGCGCTGGAGGTATTCCTTGAGAAAATCTACTCGCCGGCGAAGCTCCACGCCCGGGTCGATCCGCTGCCGAACCCCTAATTCAGCCGTGATCTGTTGTTGTAAGGTCGCCATCCCTCCAGTCTAGATGCGGCGAATCTGAAAAGTTCCTGAGATTCAGCTGCCAATTCGCCTGCGCAGTTCGCGCCCCCATGAGACACTTCACGCTCCTTCACACGACCTTCACCTTTAGGGTGGAACAACCCGGGAAGATCAAGCGTTGAGATGGATAGCGCTGAAAGTATTTGCGCTCAGGCTTGAGGAGGCAATCATGGCAGAACGCACCCTACGCGGGAGCAGATTAGGCACGCAGAGTCTCGAAACTGAAGCCGGTATTCAACTCGCGCCTCGAGTCGAGGCCGTATATGACCTTCCCGATGGTCGCGTCATCGTCGTCCCATTCGCAGCAGACGCCGATATCCCCCACCACTGGGAGGCGATCGATGGCACTCAGGGGGTCCTGCGGGACGCCGTGGGTGAGCCGGAAGAAGAAGGCAAAGCTGCTCGTAAGCAGCGCACTCACTGGGACATGCTGTTGGAGCGGCGGAGCCGGGAGGAACTGCAGGACCTGCTCGACGAACGCCTCGAAGTGTTGCGCGCGCGGCGCCGCAGTGCCTAACTGACGCAATCCTGAGCCCCGCCACCTCATTGGTGGCGGGGCTCAGTGCTTCTTCCTCACGATCCGCGCGAGCTGCTCGATCCGGTAGCGCACTCCCCAGGCGGTGACCCGCCAGAGCGCTTCGGCGACGATGTGGCCGCTCATCTTCGATTCGCCTTCGGTGCGCTCCACGAAAGTGATCGGCACCTCAGTGATCGCTCCCCCGGCACGATAGACCCGCCACGCCATGTCGATCTGAAAGCAATACCCTTGGGAGTTGATCCTCCTCAGGTCCAGGCGGCGGAGCACCTCGGCGGTGTATACGCGAAAGCCTGCCGTCGCGTCCTTCACCGGCAGGCCCATCGCGAGCCGGGTGTACGTCGTCGCCGCCCGGCTCAGCAGCACCCGATGGTTGGGCCAGTTCTCCACCGCTCCCCCGGGTACCCACCGCGAACCGATGACGAGGTCGGCGGTGGTGGCCGCCTCGAGGAGCGCCGGCAGATCCAACGACCGGTGGGAGGAATCGGCGTCCATCTCCACGATTCGGTCGTATCCGCGGTCAAGGGCCCATTCGAAACCGGCGATATACGCCCGCCCGAGCCCCTCCTTCCCCTCCCGGTGGAGCACGTGGACACTCCGGTCCTGCTCCGCGTAGGCCCGCGCCCACTCGCCGGTGCCGTCCGGGGAGTTATCGTCGACGATGAGGACCTCGGCCGTGGGGCAATCCTCCCGCAACGCCCGAAGCGTCAGGGGCAGCGCCGCCCGCTCGTTGTACGTGGGCATGATGACAAGAACGCGCATGAGATCGACCTACCCCCGCGCCGGCACCCGGTAGCGGACCATGCCGGCAACTACCCCGAGCCCCACGAGCACCATCAGTCCGTACACCGGCCACGGCCCGAGTCGCGTGGCGAGCGTCTGCGTGGTTCGCAGCGGAATCTCGGCGGCGAACTCCTCGGCGGTGAACAGCTCGGTGACCTCGTGCAACTCGCCATCCGGCCCGGCCCACCCGGAAACCCCGACCGTGGAGATCTGGACCGCCGCCCGGCCGTGCTCCACCGCGCGGAACCGGGTCATCGCGAGCTGCTGAACACTTTCGGTCGTCTCCCCGAAACTCGCGTTATTCGTCGGCACGTACAGGAACTGTGAGCCCTCCTGCACCGCCTCCTGGATGAGGGCGTCGTAGGCGACCTCGAAGCAAATGATCGTTGCCGTGCGCACGTCGCGGCCCAGGGCGGCCACCGGCACGTCGAGGTAGGCGGGCTCCTCCCCCGCCGACATGTCCACCGATACCAGGTCGACGACCGGCACGATCTCGCGGACGTATTTGCGTAACGGAATGTACTCGCCGAAGGCCGCGGGAATCTGTTTCGCGTAGACGTCTCCCACGCCGTCGACCCCGTCCCACACGAGGATCTCGTTATAGCGGGTGTCGCCGGTGTAGCGGACCGTCCCCACGAGCATCGGGACCCCGGCCGCGTCGGCGGCGGCGTTGACCATCTCCCGAGCCTTCTCGTCGACACGCGGATCGTAATCGGAGGCGTTCTCCGGCCAGAGCACGAGATCCACCTGCCCGTGCTCCTCGATGAGCCGTGAGGTCCCCGCCATGTGGTTACCCGTCACCTCCCGCGCATTCTGGAACGCATCACGGCCCGGATTGGCGACGTTGCCCTGCACCGCACCGATCCGGATCGTGCCCGCCTCCGCCCGGGTATCGAGCCCGATGAACATCGGCGCAACGAGCACCGCAGCGATCGTGAGCGCGGCGAGGGGCACGCGCACCATATCCTTGCTCAGGAAGGCGCCGACGCCGACGGCGAGGAGCCCGCCGAGCGCGGCAACGACGAAAGACACCAGGGGCGCCCCGCCGTAGGGCGCGAGTTTCACCAGCGGCCCGTCCGTTTGCGAGAACGCCATCCGCACCCACGGGAACCCCCCGAACGGCCACACCTGGCGAAGCTGTTCGGCAGCGACCCACGCCCCCGCGAACGGCATCACGAGAAGCACGCGGGCGTTGCGCAGCACCCGGACCCGCCGAATCCATACGTACATCACCGGCGCGAGCGCCATCAACATTGCCTGGGCGATCGATAACGCCACCCACGGGATCGCTCCGGCCGCTTCGCGGGCCCACCACAACAAGGGCAGGAAGTGGGCCACGCCCCATACTGCCCCGACGAGAAAGGCCCAACGGGCGGAATCGCGGGTCAGGCTCCACATCAAGAGCGCCATCCCCACGATGGCCAAGGGCCAGATCGATGCGTGGGGAAATGCGAGGTGGGCGAGGAATCCCCCGACTGCCGCTACTAACAGCGAGGTGGACCGGCGGGAAACAGACACGAGGACAGACTACTTCACTCCCACCCCTGCCACTGCCCCGGCGCGGTTGGGCCTCCTTCGGACCGCGGGGGCGTCCCCCTCGTTTTCTAATGAAGGCCTCCCGCGCCGGGTCTGCAGTGCAGGTACGGTTGGCAATCTACCTGCTTAGACCCTATTAGCCAACCGGCCATCGACGCTGGTCAAATGCATCGGCGCTGGTCAATCGCATGCGAGTTTCGGGGAGGATTTTCCGTTCTGGGCGTGTCGCGCTTGTCTTCCTCACCAGGCCTCTAGCTCCACGCCCCGGTGCCACAGCCGCAGCAGCCTCGGCTCGGGCTCGCCGGCCCCGAAATACGGCAGCAGCGGCGTACCCGCGCGCTCATCGGTGGACCAGTGCGCCGCCCGTTCATCCGGAGCCTGCACCGCCAGCGCCTCCACGTGCCACGAAGCGAGGTCGGCCGGCGCCCCGACCCGCAGCACGCCGCGCGGTTCGAACTGCCCCGGCGTGAGGCGCCACGCGCCGCGGGTGTGGGCGTTGAACGCGGCCCGCGCGGAGATCGGCGCGGGGCCCTCGAGAAGCGCCCGAGCGATCGTCTCCCAGGGTGTGCCCGCGCCGGTGAGCGCGAACGGGACCCCCGCCCGGGCCAGATCGGCGAGCCGAAGGTTGATCTGCCCGTCGATGATGACGACGACGCTCCAGGTGGCCAACAACTCCGGGGCCACGTCCTGGCTCGCGTGTAGGTAGACGCGGGCCGACGGTGCGCGCCCGCCCGCCACGAGTTCGGCGAACGCCGCGGCGTCCTCGGCACTGGCGACCGTGAGGGCCGGCTCGACCAGGGGGGCCCGATCGGTCCGGAGGAAGCGTTCCATCTCCATCGCGTCCGCGCCCGGCGTGAGCCGATGCAGGGCGGGCCCGGCGCTGGGAAGATCGGTGTGAATACCGACGAGGTCGAGGTGCGGGCCGTACCCGGACGTATCGGGAGCAGAGCCGAGGTGGATATGCGCGGCGGTGATGGCGGTGCGATGCAGGGCGTTCGCGGGCTGGGCCGCGGCCGAGGCGTCGTGGAAAGCGGGCGTGATGAGCGCGCGCTCGGCGTCGATGAGGCGGGCCTCGGGGTGGGCGCGGGCGCGGTAGGCCGCGGTGTCCTCGTCCCCCATCCAGGTGATGAGCCCCTCCTCGACGTGCAGCGCCGTCGCGAACCGTTCGATCGGACTATGGATCGTCGCGTTGTGAAGAATCAATCGAGGGCTCCTTGCGCCACGACGCCGCGCCGGATTTCGTCCATCGCTTCCCGCGCGGTGCGCCGAAGGCGCGGCGTTGGAGCAACGAGGGCGACCTGGTCGAGCAGGTCGAGGACCTGACGGGCCCAACGAACGAAGTCCCCGGCCGCCAGGTCGGTGTCGGCGAGGACGATATCCAGCCCCAACCCGGAGGCCCAGTGGAAAATCGGCAGCACCAGCCCCATGTCCAACGGGGTCGTGACCTCCAGGTCGAAATCGGCTTCGAGCGCGATGATCTCCCGCGCGCAGGCGCTGGTCTCACGCAGGGCCTCCCCCATCGGTGCCATCGTTCCGGTGAAGCGTGGGATCGGGCTGGGCTCGTCCGACCGCGGTTCGTACATCACCGCCGCGATGGCCCCCGCGAGTGCGGGGGCGGTGAGATCGTTCCAGATGCCGTCGCGCAGCGCCTGGGCGATCACGAGGTCCTGTTCGGAGTAGATCCGGCGCAACCATTTACCCTGGTCGGAGACGACCAACGCCTCGTCCTCCTCATCGAGATAGCCCAGGCTCAGCAGCACCTTCGTCACGCGGTCGAACTCTCGCGCGATCGAACTCGTCCGGCCCTCGATGCGCCGGATGATCCCCTGGTACTCCTTGTCGACCTTGAGCCAGCGGTTCGCCCACCGGACGTGATCCTCGCGTTCGGCGCAACCGTGGCACGGATGCGCGCGGAGCTGCTCGCGGAGCCGTTCGAGGGTCTCATCCCCGGGTGCCTGCTTCTTCCGAGTCGGGAAGTCCTCGTGTGCGAGCGCACCGAGGGCCGAGCGCATCGAGGAGGCGAGGTCGACCCGGTCCCGGGGCCGGCGGGAGTTGAAGTGTTTGCCCACCCGGATCCTCGTGAGCACCTGAGTGTCGACGGGAATGTCGGCGTGGCTGAGCCGGCGCACCCGGGCGTCGCTGGTGAGGACGGTGAGGATCGGTCCGTCGGCGTCGAAGTCGGGCCGGGACAGCACGACCGCGTGCCCCTGCCGGCGCCCACGCGGGAGGCGGACGACGTCGCCCTTGCGCAGCTCACTCACCGCGTTGGCTAACGCCTGGCGGTGCGCGCGGGAACGTGCCCGGGAAAGTTCCTTCTCCCGAGCGTTGATCGCTTGCCGCAGGCGCATGTACTCCTCGAAATCACCCAGGTGGCACGACATCGCCTTCGCGTAGCCTTCCTTGGCTTCGGTGAGTTTGCGGGTCTGCCGGGCCAGGCCGACCACGGCCCGGTCGGCCTGGAATTGGGCGAAGGAGGTCTCCAGGATCTCCCGGGCCCGCGCGGCGTCGGTGGTCGCGAGCAGGTTGACCGCCATGTTGTAGGTCGGCCGGAACGCCGAGCGCAGCGGATAGGTGCGCCGGCTCGCGAGACCGGCGAGGGCGATCGGGTCCAGGCCGCTGGAGTACAGGACCACCGCGTGTCCCTCGACGTCGATCCCGCGCCGTCCGGCCCGGCCGGTGAGCTGGGTGTACTCCCCCGCGGTGATATCCGCGTGGCGTTGGCCGTCCCATTTCACGAGACGTTCCAGCACGACCGTGCGGGCGGGCATGTTGATGCCCAGCGCGAGCGTTTCGGTGGCGAAGACCACCTTGATGAGCCCGGCGGCGAACAACTCCTCCACGGTTTCTTTGAACACGGGCAGCATACCCGCGTGGTGGGCGGCGACCCCATTGATGAGCGCGTGGTGCCAGCGCCAGTAGTCGAGCACCTCGAGGTCGTCACGGGGCAGGTCCCGGGTGTGGCTGGTGACGATCCGGTCGATCTCGTCTTGTTCGGCCGCGGTCGTGAGGGAGATCCCCGCCGCGAGCAACTGCTGGACGGCGTCATCGCATCCGGCGCGGGAGAAGACGAACACGATCGCGGGGAGCAGGCCGGCCCGGTCGAGCCGGTCGACGACGGTGATCCGCGAGGGTGGGCGTACGAACGGGGTGCGGTGGCGGCGTTGCTTGCCCTTCCCACCCCGGGAATGGGATCCCCCGCGCGGTTGGGCGCCCTGGATCGCATCGATGAGGTAGGGCGAGATCGGCGGATTCGGCCCGGGATCGGTGGGGTCGACGTCGGCGGAATAGAGGTCGAGCAGTCGGCGGCCGACCATCACGTGTTGCCACAGCGGCACCGGGCGGATCTCGGAGACGACCACCTCGGTCTCCCCCCGCACCTCCGCCAGCCACTGCCCGAACTCTTCGGCGTTGGAAACGGTTGCCGAAAGGGAGACGAGCTGCACCTCGGGCGCGAGGTGGAGGATGACCTCTTCCCACACCGGGCCGCGGAACCGATCGGCGAGGTAGTGCACTTCATCCATGACGACGAACGCGAGACCGGCCAGCGCCTTGGAACCGGCATACAGCATGTTCCGCAACACTTCGGTGGTCATCACCACGATCGGCGCCCCGGCGTTGATCGAGGTGTCCCCGGTGAGCAGGCCGACGTTCTCCTCACCGTGGCGGCGCACGAAGTCGGTGTACTTCTGGTTCGAGAGCGCCTTGATCGGCGTGGTGTAGAAGGCTTTCCGCCCGACCTGCAACGCCTTGTCGACCGCGTATTCGCCGACGACGGTCTTTCCCGCCCCCGTCGGGGCGGCCACGAGGACGCCCCGGCCCGCGTCGATCGCCCGGCACCCCTGCAGCTGGAACTCATCGAGTTCGAAATCGTAATGGGCCACGAATCGCCCCAGGTCGGAGCGTTCAAATTCACGTTTCCGAGCTGCCGCAGCGTAACGCTGAGCCGGTGATGTCATGTTTCTAGCCTAGGACACAACATTTGCACCACTCCACTATGGATCTGCGCCCGGGCGGGACCGGTGCCCACGAACTCACCGTCGGCGTAGATCGCCGGGATCTGTCCACCATCGGCCCCGGAGATCCGCACCTGGCGGGCGGCGATCACCCGCACCGCCGGGTGGGAGATGTGGGTGCCCGCGTACACCTTGGGAAACACCCGCAGGAGCCCCAGCCGGGAGATGCGCCCGGCAATGACGACGTCGAGTTCCCCGCTGTTGACCCGAGCCCCGGGAGCGATCTTCATGCCCCCGCCGAAGCTCGGAGCGTTCGCGACCGCCACGAGGGTGCCGGCGAAAGTTTCCTCGTTGCCGTCGATATCGATCCGGTAGGGATAGGGACGGAAGGTGCGCAGCTCCCGGAACACCCCGCGCAGGTAGCGGCCCATCCCCCGGGGCCAGCGGTAGGTGTTGGCCCGGGAGTTCACTTGCGAATCGAACCCCGCGGAGACGACGCACCCGGCCCACCGGTGGGGAGCGGGATAG
>Ga0209487_1004073_pt1 | contig 11338 bp, 10 predicted proteins | sample Poulit2012_FD_187524 | JGI IMG/M metagenome (GOLD analysis project Ga0209487, IMG submission 187524) | Agricultural soil microbial communities from Georgia to study Nitrogen management - Poultry litter 2012 (SPAdes) (version 2) | ecosystem: Environmental > Terrestrial > Soil > Agricultural land... | reverse complement strand
CGAGGGCGCGAAGATCGCCGAGGAGTACTACTTCTCGGTGCTGCTCGACCGCGCCGAGCGGCGCTACCTGGCCGTGGCCAGCGTCGAGGGCGGCATGGAGATCGAGCAGCTGGCCGTCGAGCGGCCCGAGGCGCTGGCGCGCGTCCCGGTCGACCCGATCACCGGGATCGACGCGGCCAAGGCGCAGGAGATCGTCGAGGCGGCCAACTTCGCCGGGGACGTCGCCGGGGAGGTCGCCGACGTCATCGAGAAGCTGTGGAAGGTCTACGCCCAGGAGGACGCCACGCTCGTCGAGGTGAACCCGCTCGTGCGCACCGAGGACGGGCAGATCATCGCCCTCGACGGCAAGGTGACGCTCGACGAGAACGCCTCCTTCCGCCAGCCCGAGCACGCCGAGCTGGAGGACAAGGAGGCCGCGGACCCGCTGGAGGCCCAGGCCAAGGAGCTGGACCTCAACTACGTCAAGCTCGACGGCCAGGTCGGCATCATCGGCAACGGCGCGGGCCTCGTCATGAGCACCCTCGACGTCGTCGCCTACGCGGGCGAGCAGTACGGCGTCGGCCCGGCGAACTTCCTCGACATCGGCGGCGGCGCCAACGCCGAGGTCATGGCGAACGGACTCCACGTCATCCTCGGGGACGAGCAGGTCCGGAGCGTGTTCGTCAACGTCTTCGGCGGGATCACCGCCTGCGACGAGGTCGCCAACGGCATCGTCAAGGCGCTGGAGATCCTCGGCGACGAGGCCACCAAGCCCCTCGTCGTGCGGCTCGACGGCAACAACGTCGTCGAGGGCCGCCGCATCCTCAACGAGGCCAACCACCCGCTGGTCACCATGGTGGACACGATGGACGACGCCGCGGCCAAGGCCGCCGAGCTCGCGAAGTAAGGACGGGACAAACAGCATGTCGATCTTCCTCGACGCGAACTCGCGCGTCATCGTCCAGGGCATGACCGGTGCCGAGGGCCAGAAGCACACCCGCCGGATGCTCGCGTCCGGCACCCAGATCGTCGGCGGCGTGAACCCGCGCAAGGCCGGCACCAGCGTCGACTTCGACGTCACCCCCCTCGGGCCGGGTGCCGAGGAGCGCACCGCCGGGACCGTCTCGGTGCCCGTCTACGGCACCGTCGCGGAGGCCAAGGAGGCCACCGGCGCGGACGTGTCGGTCCTCTTCGTGCCGCCGCCCTTCGCCAAGAACGCCGTCATCGAGGCCGTCGACGCCGGCATGCCGCTCGTCGTCATCATCACCGAGGGCATCCCGGTGGCCGACACCGCCGAGTTCTTCACCTACGCCCAGAGCAAGGGCGTGCGGCTCATCGGCCCCAACTGCCCGGGCATCATCAGCCCCGGGAAGTCCAACGTCGGCATCACGCCGGCCGACATCACCGGCCCCGGCCGCATCGGCCTGGTGTCCAAGTCCGGCACGCTGACCTACCAGATGATGTACGAGCTGCGGGACATCGGCTTCACCACCGCCATCGGCATCGGCGGGGACCCGGTCATCGGCACCACGCACATCGACGCGCTCGAGGCCTTCGAGGCGGACCCGGACACCGAGCTCATCGTCATGATCGGTGAGATCGGCGGCGACGCCGAGGAGCGGGCCGCGGAGTTCATCAAGGCCAAGGTCACCAAGCCGGTCGTCGGCTACGTCGCGGGCTTCACCGCGCCCGAGGGCAAGACCATGGGCCACGCCGGCGCCATCGTCTCCGGCTCCTCCGGCACGGCCGAGGCGAAGAAGGAGGCCCTCGAGGCCGCCGGCGTCAAGGTCGGCAAGACCCCGAGCGAGACCGCCCGCCTGGCCCGGGAGCTCCTCCAGGGCTGACACCCCCGTACCACCCGAGGGCCCGCCGAGCACACCGCCCGGCGGGCCGTCGGCGTCCCGGGTGGCGGCGCTCCGACTCCGCGCCTCCTGCTGCACCTTGTTGCTGGTCCACCGGGCGCGGAGTGCACGGCGGGGCGCGGAGTCGAGGCGGGGCCGTCCTGCGCGTGGCTCGTCACGTCGCCCGACACGCCCGCCCCGTTCGCACGCCGAGGCCGCCCGGCAGCGGACGATGGACGGATGACGACGACGGTCCACCCCCAGGTGGTCGGCCCCGCCGGGCGTGCGCGCCGGCTGCCGGAGGCCTGGCTGCGCGCGACCCTCGCCGGCATCGAGGCCACCATCCTCAGCTGGCTGCTCGTGGTCGTGCCGACGGTCGCCTCCTACGTCGCCACCGCGGCCGCGCCCCTGCTCGGTGAGGCGAGCTGGGCCGATGCCGCGGTCATCGGGACGGGGATCTGGCTGCTCGGGCACGGCGGTGCGGTGGACATGGGGGAGGGGACCGTCGTCTCGCTCACCCCGCTGGGCATCAGCCTGGCGAGCCTGGCGCTGCTGTACGGCGGCGCCCGCCGTGCGCGCATCCGCCGCCCCGTCACCGCTGCCTTCACCCTCGGTGGCTGGCTCGTCAGCGTGCTCGGGCTCTCGCTCGTCGTCCCCGGACCGGCCGGGCGCCCCACCGTCGCCGCCGGGGCGCTGATCCTCGGCACGGTCGCGCTCGGTCTCGCCCTGCGCCGGGCCGGTGCGCCGCGCCCCGCCTGGTGGCTGTGGCTGCTGGACCGGGTCCCGGACTGGGGCCGTGCCGGTGTCCGGGCCACCTGGCTCGTGCTGGCCGGCCTGCTGTCCGCCGCGGTGCTCGTCGTCGCCGTCGCCGGTGTCCAGGGGGTGGTCACCGTGCTGGAGCTGCACGAGGAGCTGGCCCCGGGCCGGCTGGGCACGGTCGTGCTGCTCCTGGGGCAGCTCGCCTTCCTCCCCACCCTCGTGGTGTGGGGGCTGGCCTGGCTCACCGGCGCCGGGTTCGCCGTCGGCGCGGGCACCCACTTCGCCCCCGCCGAGGTCGTCACCGCCCCGCTGCCCGCCTTCCCGGTGCTCGGCCTGCTGCCCCAGCCGGGCAGCGCCGACCTGGGCTGGGTCATCCTCGTCCCCGTGCTCGTCGGCGCCGCGGCAGGGGCGTGGCTGCACCGCCGTCGGTTCCAGGTGCTGTGGTGGCAGGCAGCGCTCAGCGGCGTGGTCCTCGCCGGTGCGGTCGCGGTGCTCGCGGCAGGCCTCACCTACGCGGCCTCGGGCGGGATCGGCCCGGGCCGACTGGCGACCGTGGGAGCATCGGCCCCGGCCGTCGCCGGCGCGCTGGCCTGGCAGGTCGCTACGGGCGCCGTCGTCGTGCTCCTGTCCCTGCACCCCCAGGTCCACGCCGCCGTCCGCCGCGGCGTCGCGGCCGTGCGGGCGCGCGTCGCCAAGGACGACGACGGCGGCGCGGCGGCATCGCCCACGACGCCGTCCGAGACGGTGGACTAGCACGTCGGGCGTGGCCGGCCGGTGACGGCCGGTCCCAGTCGGCGAGACGGTCTGTGTGCCGGGGCACAGGCCGGGGTACGGTCCCGGTGTGCACCTCGCTCGTCAGTATTGGTTTATCGTGTCGGCCCCGGCCGCCGCGATGAGCTGCTGACTCGCGACACCGGAGCCGACAGGGCGTGGACCACGTGGTCCGCGCCCTTTGCCATTCGTGGCGGGCGCTCCGGACGGGGGCATCCGCCCCCGTCGAGGAGAACCCCATGACCACGATGACCACCGAACGCACCGGAGACCTGCGCGTCCGCCGCATGGAGCCGGTGCCCGCCCCGAGCACCGTCCTTGCCGAGCAGCCGCTGCCCGACGCCGCTGCCGAGCTCGTGTCCCGCTCGCGCGGCGAGGTGAGGGACATCCTCGCCGGCGACGACGACCGCCTGCTCGTCGTCGTCGGACCGTGCTCGGTCCACGACCCGGTGGCGGCGCTCGACTACGCCCACCGGCTCGCCGCGCTGGCCGGCCGGTTCGCGGACGACCTGAGCATCGTCATGCGGGTCTACTTCGAGAAGCCGCGGACCACCACCGGCTGGAAGGGCCTGATCAACGACCCGGGGCTGGACGGCGGCTACGACGTGCCCCGCGGGCTGCGCCTCGCGCGTCGCGTCCTCCTCGACGTCCTGGCCGCCGGCGTCCCGGCCGGCTGCGAGTTCCTCGAGACCGCCTCCCCGCAGTACATCGCCGACGCCGTCAGCTACGGTGCCATCGGCGCGCGCACGGTGGAGTCCCAGGTGCACCGCCAGCTCGCCTCCGGCCTGTCCATGCCGGTGGGCTTCAAGAACGGCTCCGACGGGGACGTGCAGGTCGCCATCGACGGCTGCGTCGCCGCTGCGGCGGAGCAGACCTTCTTCGGGGTGGACGCCGAGGGCCGCGCCGCGATCGTCGAGACCGCCGGCAACCCGGACGGTCACGTGATCCTGCGCGGCGGGCGGGCCGGCACGAACTACGGGCCGGCCGAGGTCCGGGCGGCGCTGGACCTGTTGGAGCGCGCCGGCCGTCCGCCCCGCCTCGTGGTGGACGCGAGCCACGCCAACAGCGGCAAGGACCACGTGCGTCAGGCGCGGGTGGCGCAGGAGATCGCCGCGACCGTCGCCGCGGGGGAGGCCGGCATCGCCGGCGTCATGCTCGAGAGCTTCCTCGTCGGGGGGCGTCAGGAGCCGGCACCGGCGGGCCTCACCTACGGGCAGTCGGTCACCGACGCGTGCATGTCCTGGGAGACCACCGAGGAGGTCCTCGCCGACCTCGCCGCCGCCGTCGCGACCCGTCGCAGAGGTCCGGGCCGGTAGCCCCCGTCTTCCTGTGGACACGACGACGGCGGCGCAGGCTCCTCGCCCACGCCGCCGTCCGGGTCGGTCTACCGCGTCAGGCCGTCTGGCCCTCGTGCTTGCCCTCGCCGATCTCCTCGACGAGCTTGTCGCAGAAGGCCGGCAGGTCGTCCGGGACGCGGCTGCTGACGAGCCCGGCGTCGACGACGACCTCCTCGTCCACCCAGGTCGCCCCGGCGTTGGACAGGTCGGTCTTCAAGCTCGGGTAGGAGGTGAGGGTGCGGCCGTGCAGGACGTCCGCGTCGGTGAGGATCCAGCCGCCGTGGCAGATGACGCCTACCGGCTTGTGCTGGGCGAAGATCTCGCGGACGAAGGCCACGGCCGGCTCGTCCATGCGGATCTTGTCCCCGTTGGAGACGCCGCCGGGCAGGACGAGGGCGTCGTACTCCTCGGGCCGGGCGTCGGCCGTGGTGACGTCCACCTGCTGCTCGTGACCGTTCTTGCCGCTGATCGAACCCGCGTCCGGGGCGATGAGCACCGCCTCGGCGCCCTGCGACGTCACGGCCTCCCACGGCTGGGTGAGCTCGGAGTCCTCGAAACCGTTGGTCGCCACGAACGCGACCTTCTTGCCAGTCAGCTGGGCCATGGGTATGCCTCCTTGGGGTTGGGGGTACCCCACCACGCTAGGAGCGATCCGCGAGCTTCGCTTCCCGGGCGCTCAGCGCAGCACGTCGAGCACGAGCGAGCGTGCCCGTTCCTCCAGCCGGCTCATGCAGGCGTCCTCGGCCCGGTGGGTCAGCGCCCGGTCCAGGCAGGCGTGGAAGTCCGCGTACACCGGCCACATCGCTGCCTGCATCGCCGTGGTGAGCACCATCATCGCCGCCAGTCCCATCCCGACGACGACGAGCACGACCGTTGCGCCACCGAGCCGGACGCGCCGCATCCGCACCAGGCCGACGACGCCCAGGACGACGGCGAGCAGCGCCAGCAGGCCGGGCACGAGGGGGAGCGGCCATGGCGGCCGGGTCACCGAGAGCCACAGCGCCGCGAGCAGCACCAGGGAGAACCACAGCACCGGCCGGTTGGCCGCGCGGACCTGCTCCTCGCTGGGCGGCGCGCTTCGGACGTCCGGGGATGGCATGGGGCCAGTCTTCCATCCCGGCGACTACCCTCGGCACGTGCCAACTCGAGTCGTCATCCTCATCTCCGGCGGGGGATCGAACCTCGCCGCGCTCCTCGACGCCGCCCGCGACCCCGCCTACGGCGTGCGGGTGGTGGCCGTGGGGGCGGACCGGCACGGCGCCGGGGGACTGGCGCTCGCCGAGCAGGCCGGGGTGCCCACCTTCGTCGAGCGGCTGTCGGACCACCCGGACCGGGAGTCCTGGGACCGCGCGCTCACCGCCGCCGTCGCGGCCCACGAGCCGGACCTCGTCGTCTCCGCCGGGTTCCTCAAGCTCTGCGGGCACCACTTCCTGGAGCGCTTCGGCGGGCGGTACCTCAACACCCACAACTCCCTGCTGCCGGCCTTCGCCGGCATCAACGGCCCGCGAGACGCGCTGGAGTACGGGGTGAAGATCGCCGGCGCCACGCTCTTCGTCGTCGACGAGGGGGTGGACACCGGCGCGATCGTCGCCCAGGTGGCCGTCCCCGTGCACGACGACGACACCGTCGAGACCCTCACCGAGCGCATCAAGGTGGCCGAGCGCGCCCAGCTCGTCGAGCAGGTGGGCCGCCTCGCCCGGCTGCCGTGGCGGGTCGAGGGCCGCCGCGTCGTCGTCGGGAGCTGACCCGCAGGACGTCCCGCCGGAGCGGTAGACTCCGTGCTGGCCGTGACTGGCGCAACCGAGGTGGAGCGACACCACCGGGGAGCGGCCGGAAGTCCCCTGCTGGGGCACCGCACGCCTGGGTGCCCGGGTCCGTACCACCGAACCCAGGAGTGACCTCATGCCCGAGACCCTGCCCGTCCGCCGCGCCCTCGTCTCCGTCTACGACAAGACGGGCCTGGAGCCGCTGGCCCGCACCCTGCACGAGGCGGGCGTGGAGATCGTCTCCACCGGCTCCACCGCGCGGACCATCGCCGCCGCCGGTGTGCCCGTGACCCCGGTGGAGGACGTCACCGGCTTCCCCGAGTGCCTCGACGGCCGCGTCAAGACCCTCCACCCGCGGGTCCACGCCGGCATCCTCGCCGACCGCCGCCGCGAGACCCACCGCGCCGAGCTCGAGCGGCTCGGGGTCGCGCCGGTCGACCTCGTCGTCGTCAACCTCTACCCCTTCACCGACACCGTCGCCTCCGGCGCGGACGCGGAGGAGTGCGTCGAGCAGATCGACATCGGCGGTCCCACCATGGTCCGGGCCGCCGCCAAGAACCACGCGAACGTCGCCGTCGTCGTCGACCCGTCCGGGTACGACGACGTCGCCGCGGCCGTCACGGGCGGCGGCTTCACCCTCGCCCAGCGGCAGCGGCTGGCGGCCGCGGCGTTCCGGCACACCGCGGACTACGACGTCGCCGTCGCGTCCTGGCTGGGCAACACCGTCGCGCCCGACGACGAGAGCGGCTTCCCGGCGTGGGTCGGCGGCACCTGGCAGCGGGCCGACGTGCTGCGCTACGGCGAGAACCCCCACCAGCGCGCCGCCCTCTACCACTCCGGCACGCCCGGGCTGGCGCAGGCCGAGCAGCTGCACGGCAAGGCGATGAGCTACAACAACTACGTCGACGCCGACGCCGCGTGGCGCGCCGCCCACGACCACGGCGACCCGGCCGTCGCGATCATCAAGCACGCCAACCCCTGCGGCGTCGCCGTCGGTGCGACGATCGCCGCCGCGCACGCCGCCGCCCACGCCTGCGACCCCGTCTCCGCGTTCGGGGGCGTCATCGCCGCCAACCGCACCATCACCGCGGAGGCCGCCGCCCAGATCGCCCCGGTGTTCACCGAGGTGGTCGTGGCACCGGGCTTCGAGCCGGAGGCGGTGGAGATCCTCAGCGCGAAGAAGAACATCCGCCTGCTCGTCGTGCCCGCGGCGCCGGCCGCGGCGGTGGAGTCGCGCGCGATCAGCGGCGGTCTGCTGGTCCAGGCGGCCGACCGGATCGACGCCGAGGGCGACGACCCCGCCGCGTGGACCCTCGCCGCCGGCGAGCCGGCCGACGACGCCACCCTTGCCGACCTCGCCTTCGCCTGGCGCGCGGTGCGGTCGGTGCGCTCCAACGCCATCCTCCTGGCCGCCGGTGGCGCCAGCGTCGGGGTCGGCATGGGGCAGGTCAACCGGGTCGACTCCTGCCGGCTGGCCGTCGAGCGGGCCAACGCGCTGGGGGAGGGCCAGGAGCGCGCCCGCGGCGCGGTGGCCGCCTCGGACGCCTTCTTCCCCTTCCCCGACGGCCTCCAGGTGCTCATCGACGCCGGCGTGCGCGCGGTCGTGCAGCCCGGGGGTTCGGTGCGCGACGAGGAGGTCGTCGCCGCGGCACAGGCCGCCGGCGTGACGATGTACCTGACCGGCACCCGCCACTTCGCGCACTGACCGGCGTTCCCACCGTCCCCACCCCCGCCGAGTACGCCCTTCTCGATCGGCCTTCGCCCCGAATTTCCGGGGGCGTGGCGATCGAGAAGGGCGAGTTCGGCGGGAGGGGGCGGGGTCAGGTCTGGGCGAGGGTCTTGCGGAGCTGGACCCCTGGGTCGGCGGCGGTGGCGACGTCGATCAGCGGGTGCTCCGCCCGGGACAGTGCCTTGCGGAGCGGGCCGACATCCCGCGGCCGGTCCACCGTGAAGCCCGCCCGCAGGCGCGGGTGCCCCTCGGTGTCCCGGGTGACGTAGAGCGCGGTCCACGGGCCGGCCCCGGGCTCCCCGCGCAGGAGGACCTCCGCGCCGGGCGGCACGTGCCCGACGACGGTGAGCTCACGGCCGAGCTGGGTGGAGAAGACGTAGGGGGCGGGGTCGGGCGGTGCGTCCGGCCCGCCCAGCAGGTCCGCGACCAGCGCGGCCGGGTGGTTGAGCGCCCCGTCCCAGTGGGCGCCCGGGACCAGGCCGTCGCGCGGTGAGAACCGGTCGGCGCAGTCGCCGACCGCGCGCACCGACGCCGGCCCGCCGTCCACCCTGCCCACGAGGTCGACCGGCACCGCCCCCCGCGGCGTGAGCGGCAGGGCACCGGACAGCCAGCTCGTGTGCGGGCGCACACCGACGGCGGCCACGACGACGTCCGCCTCCACCCGCCCGCCGTCGGCCAGCGTGACCACGCCGGCCTCGGCGTTCGTGACGCTCACGCCGCAGCGCAGGTCGATCCCCAGCTCGCGGTACCAGGGCACCGTGAGCCGCCCGACCTCCGGCCCGAGCACGTGCCCCAGCGGCACCGGCCCGCCCTCCAGCACCGTGACGTCCACGCCCTGCCCGGCCGCCACCGAGGCGAGCTCCGCGCCGATCCAGCCGGCGCCGATGACGGCGAGCCGGACACCGGGCCGCAGCTGCGCGCGCAGACGGGCGGCGTCGGCGAGGTCGTGCAGGGTCGCGACGTCGCGCCAGCCCCCGGGCGTGAGCGCACCCGCGCCGGTCGCCAGAACGACGACGTCGGAGACGATCTCGCGGGTGTCCTCCGGCCCCGCCACCGTGAGCCGGGCGCCGTCGTCGTCCGCGTCCAGGGCGACCGCCCGGTGCCCGAGGAGGACCTCGTCGGCCAGCGCGGACAGGTCCCCGTAGCCCTCGTCCGCCAGCCACACCGGCTCCGGTCGGGAGAAGAGCTCCTTGCTCAGCGGGGGGCGGTCGTAGGGCGCCTGCGTCTCCGCGCCGACGGCGGTCAGCGTGCCGGTGAAGCCCTGGGCGCGCAGCTCGGCGAGGGTCCGCAGCCCCGCGAGGCCGGTTCCGACGACGGTCACGCGGGAGGGCGGCGGCACGGGGCGGGAGGGAACGGTCACCCGCCCACGGTATCTTCGCTGCCATGGACCAGACTCGCGGCAGGAGCACGGCGGTGCTCTGGCTCGTCGTCGCCGGGGTGCTGCTGGCATGCGCAGCCGCGGTGCTCGTCGACGTGCCCACCGCCGCCGTCGTCCTCGCGCTGCTGTGCGCGGTGCTCGCCGTCGTCCGGGGCACGGACCGTCGTCCCCTCGCCCTCTTCCGCGCCCGGTCCACGCCGTTCGACGTGACGGCGCTCGCCGTCGCCGCCGTCGCCCTCGCCCTGCTCGCACCGGCGGGGAACCTCACCTGACGGCCGCCCCGCCTGCGTTCCCGGGGTTCGCTGAAACAATGGGCCGATGAACGGCCTCGTCGTCGACATCGCCCTCGTCTTCCTCTTCGTCCTCCTCGGTGGCGTCTTCGCCGCCTCCGAGATCGCCCTCGTCTCGCTGCGCGACAGCCAGGTGCGGGCGATGGCGGACCGCGGCGGCGCCGGCGCCCGGGTGGCCCGGCTGACCTCGAACTCCAACCGCTTCCTCTCCTCGGTCCAGATCGGGGTCACCCTCGCCGGCTTCTTCTCCGCGTCCTTCGGCGCCGCGCAGATCGCGCCCCAGGTCTCCCCGGCGCTGGAGGCCCTGGGCCTGTCCAGCGGGGTGGCCAGCACCGTCGCCTTCGTCGGGACCACGGTGCTCATCTCCTACCTCTCCCTCGTCTTCGGGGAGCTGGTGCCCAAGCGTCTGGCGATGCAGAGCGCCGAGCGGTTCTCGCTCGTCGTCGCCACCCCGCTGGACTGGATCGCCACCGTCATGCGGCCGGTGATCTGGCTGCTCGGCGCCTCGACCGACCTCGTCATGCGGCTGCTCGGGCGTGACCCCGGCGCCCAGCGCGAGGAGATCGGCCCGGAGGAGCTGCGGGCGATGGTCGCCGAGCACGAGTCGCTGGGACCGGTCGAGCGGGAGATGGTCGTCGACATCCTCACCGTGGGGGACCGCGGTGTGGAGGAGATCATGACGCCGCGCACCGAGGTGGAGTTCCTCGACGCCGACCTCCCCGTGGCGGAGGCCCGGTCGCGGATCTCGGGGATGGAGCACTCCCGCTACCCCGTGCGGGGCCAGAACGACGACGACATCGTCGGGTTCCTCCACGTGCGCGACCTCATCAACGTCCGGCCCGACGCCGAGGTGATCGGCGACCTCGTGCGCCAGGTGCCGTTCTTCCCCACCGGCAAGCGGGTCCTGTCCGCGCTCACCGACATGCGCACGCTGAACGCGCACCTGGCCATCGTCGTCGACGAGTACGGCGGGACGGACGGCATCGTCACCCTGGAGGACGTCGTCGAGGAGTTCGTCGGCGAGATCGAGGACGAGTACGACAAGCCGGAGCCTGGCGTGCGCACCCAGGGCGACATCGGCGAGGTCTCCGGCCTGCTCGGCCGCGCCGAGGTGGCCAAGGCGCTCGACCGGGAGCTGCCGGAGGGTCCCTTCGACACCCTCGCCGGGTACGTGGTCACCCGCCTCGGGCGCATGCCCGAGGTCGGCGACACGGTGACCTGGGAGGGCCTGGAGCTCACGGTCACCGCGCTCGACGGCCGCCGCGTGGACCGGATGCAGGTGCGGAGGGCGGCCGACGAGCAGGACGGCCACGGCGAGGCGAACGCCGTCGAGGGCGCGGACCCCGGCGTGACCGGGCAGCATCCCTGACCGCACCCGACGGCGATTGGGCCGGGGGCCCACTCCTGTGCCATGGTCCGACGCCGTGACCTCCTACCAGCCTGTCCACGTCCTCGCGCTGCTCGCGTGGCTCTTCACCTCCATCACCA
>Ga0209487_1004072_pt1 | contig 11341 bp, 12 predicted proteins | sample Poulit2012_FD_187524 | JGI IMG/M metagenome (GOLD analysis project Ga0209487, IMG submission 187524) | Agricultural soil microbial communities from Georgia to study Nitrogen management - Poultry litter 2012 (SPAdes) (version 2) | ecosystem: Environmental > Terrestrial > Soil > Agricultural land... | reverse complement strand
TCGATGTGGCTGATTAGGATAATTATGAAATTCATTCTTATTCAGTATTTATTAAAATACTTTATATAAAGGGGCAACATAGAGATGGATAAAACAATTGTCTTTTTTGATATTGATGGAACTCTTGTAGATGATGAAAAACAGATGTTAGCGACTACAAAACAAGCGATTAAAGATTTACAAAGAAATGGTGTACATATCGCAATCGCTACAGGGCGTCCGCCATTTATGTTTCAAGAAATACGTGACGAACTGGATATAGATTCATATATTAGCTTCAATGGACAACAGGTTGTATGTAATGGAGAGGTTATTTATGAAAACCCATTGGAGGTACAAGCGTTACAGAAACTCCATGAGGATGCAATTGATAGGGGACATCCGATGATGTTGATTGGGAAAAATGAAATGCGGGCAACGGTTACGGAACATCCAGATATTAAAGCTACTTATCATAAGTTATTATCTTCTTATCCGCTAGTCGATCCTACCTACTATCAACAAGAAGCTATTTTTCAAGCCTTATTATTTTGTAATGAAAAGGAAGAAGGCGTGATTCAAAAGCAACACCAGGATTTTCACTTTTTACGCTGGCATGAGCTTTCCTGTGATATTATGCCGTTAGGAGCATCAAAGGCTATTGGTATGAACAAGATTATCGAAGCTAAGGGTCTTAAAAAAACAGCTTCCTATGCTTTTGGCGATGGATCTAATGATATGGAGTTGATCAAAGAGGCAGGTACTGGTATTGCGATGGGAAATTCGATCCCAGAACTAAAGGAAATTGCTGATTATACTACGAAATCTGTTGATGAGGATGGAGTTCTAACAGGTTTGCAGCATTTCAATTTATTATAAATGCCGTTGTGCTTCGCCTTTTACTTTAATGAGTTTGATAATTCCTATTTATAGCTACATCACTTCAGTATGTAATTGTATTGACTCCTTTACATCTACATGTTGAAGTGACTTCGCTTGTTATGGTAATTATGAAATTCATTCACTTGCATATGAAAAAAATGAGTTCTTATTCAATTGCCCGCGCATTTTCGGGAACAAAATAGGGATCTTGTTTATTGATGTGATCGAAGAACATGACTCCATTTAAATGATCAATTTCATGCTGAATGACAATAGCTGGATATCCTCTGAAGCGTAATTTTACAGGTTTGCCATCAATATCAATTGCTTTGATTGTTATGCGTGCATGTCGAACGACATATCCATCAACATTCCGGTCGACGGAAAGACAACCTTCACCACTCGCTAAATAAGCATGTTGAACTGAATGGCTTACGATTCTTGGATTGATGAGTTGGTAACTGTGTAGTTGTTCATCTTGATCATCAAAATGAATGGCAATGAGCCGTTTATTAACTCCGAGTTGTGGAGCAGCTAAGCCGACCCCAGATCTTAGTTGGTGTTTTTCAGCGATCTCCTCATCTTGGCTGTTTTTTAGAAAGGTGATCATCTTGTTTAAAAGTTGAATATCTTCCTTAAGAGGTGGAACAGTAACTTCCTTTGCCTTTTCTCGTAAGGAAGGGTGTCCTTCTCGTACAATATCTTTCATCGTTATCATATCTTCCAGTCACTCCTATTTTTATATAAATGTGTTTAATGATGATTTATCGTTTATCGATATCATTTGTTCAGTTTATCATAAAGTGAGTATAAAGATCATAAAATGATGACTAAACAGATGGTGTAGATAATTATGATATGATTCCTTTATATTTATGTTATACTACTAAAATACAAAATAAAAACAAAGTAAATGATTGTGAACGAAATCAAGGAGGGGTATCAACCCGTGTCACTAAAAAGAATTGGGTTATTCATCATTCCCAGCATACTGCTGCTGATAACAGCCTGTAGTGGCTCTGCTGCTGAGGATAAAATATATGATCACCTAGAAGAAGCCTATGAGCTGGAAGCAAACTTTGAAGAAAGACAAAAAGAGCTGTTAGCTTTGGAAAAAGAGGGACAAGAATTATACGCCGAAATTGTTGACTTGGAAATGAAAGACATGGAAGAGATCAAAGAAAAATCACAAGAAGCGATTGATATTATCGATCAACAAGTAAATGAGATAAAAAAGGAAAAAGAAAGTATGGACGCATCTGAAGAAGCTTTCCAAGAAGCGGAAAAATACATTGATAACCTTGACGCCGATCATGGTAAGGCAACTGCAGAAGATATGTATAAGGTTATGATGGATCGTTATGATAATTATAAGCAGTTATATAAACTGTATAATGAATCAATGAAACGTGAAACAACACTTTATGAAATGTTATCAGATGAAGAAGTAACTGAGGAAGATGTGACACAGCAAATAACTGAGATTAATGAAGGTTATCAGGAAGTGCTCGATGCAAGTGATGCATTCAATGATAAAACGAAAAAATATAATGCGCTAAAAACAAGTTTTTATAAAGAAGCGAATATTGATATTAAAGAGTAGAAGCAAAAGGGTTTCATTACGCGATTGGTAATGGGACCCTTTTTTATATTTATTATAAAACATGAGATAAATAAGTATAAAACAAATCCAAATCCAAGCCACTCCTCAACATCTTAATTAATACAGTTTTCTATATGAGCTATAACAGATCCACTTAAAGTTGATCTGTTATGGAACACATTTAATGAACGCTAAAGTTATAGGGGCTAGTAAGCATAACGATTGACCATTATATGTGGATTGGTTATGCTGTCAATACAAGTTCAGTGTACTAGTCTTATTTCCTTTTAAATTGTAACAGGTATATGGTATACTAGACCTAGAGGTTAAATAATAGAATAAAGGGTAATAAAGAAGTAATGATGAAAACAATTAATGTTTTGGGCAAGATAGACAATAATAGGGGTATAAGAAAGGAAGAGGTGACCAATTTTGAAACATGTATTAGAAACGGTTGAAAATCAATTTGAAACAATTCAAGTATTGAATGAGGAAGGAAAGATCGTTAATGAAGAGTTAGCGCCAGATCTTTCTGATGAGGATTTAAAAGAGCTGATGAGGCGAATGGTTTATACGCGCATATTAGATCAGCGTTCAATTGCATTAAATCGTCAAGGACGTTTAGGTTTCTATGCGCCGACTGCGGGGCAAGAAGCATCTCAGTTGGGAAGTCATTTTGCTTTAGAAAAGGGAGATTTTGTACTTCCAGGGTATCGTGATGTTCCTCAATTGATTTGGCATGGTTTACCATTATACCAAGCATTCTTATTCTCGAGAGGGCATTTTCATGGTAATCAAATGCCTGAAGGTGTACGTGCACTTAGTCCACAAATCATCATTGGAGCACAGTACGTTCAAGCAACTGGAGTCGCTTTAGGAATGAAGTTAAGAGGTAAGAAATCTGTTGCCATTGCTTATACAGGTGACGGTGGAACTTCACAGGGGGACTTCTATGAAGGGTTGAACTTTGCAGGCGCTTATGTGGCACCAGCGATTTTCATTGTACAAAATAACTATTTCGCTATTTCTGTTCCAGTTGAAGAGCAAACAGCTGCGAAAACATTAGCACAAAAAGCTGTTGCTGCAGGAATGGAAGGGTACCAAGTCGATGGTATGGACGTACTTGCTGTCTATGCAGTTACGAAATATGCACGGGACAAAGCAATTGCAGGTGGAGGGCCAACGATGATCGAAACATTAACATATCGATACGGACCTCACACAATGGCTGGAGATGATCCAACACGTTATCGTACAGATGATCTTGATTCCGAGTGGGAAAAGAAAGATCCTATTGTTCGATTCAGAACGTATCTGGAAGGTAAGGGATTGTGGTCAGAGGAAGAAGAAAACAAAGTAATTGAACAAGCAAAAGAAGATATTAGAGAAGCTGTTAAAAAAGCTGATCAGTATCCAAAACAAAAAGTAACTGATTTTATTACAAATATGTTTGAAGAACTTCCGGCCAATTTAGAAGAACAGATGGTCGAATATAAAGCAAAGGAGTCGAAATAAATAATGGCTCAAATGACAATGGTTCAAGCAATTACTAATGCAATGAAAATAGAGTTAGAGCAAGATGAAAATGTACTCGTGTTCGGTGAAGATGTTGGTGCGAATGGTGGTGTGTTTCGAGTTACTGATGGACTACAGAAAGAGTTCGGAGAAGAGCGTGTGTTTGATACACCTTTAGCGGAATCAGCAATTGGTGGTCTCGCAATCGGGCTCGCATTAGAAGGCTATCGCCCTGTACCGGAAATCCAATTCTTCGGCTTTGTCTTTGAAGTAATGGATTCGATCAATGGACAAATGTCTCGGATGCGTTACCGTTCAGGAGGTACAGAGTCAGCACCGATTACCATTCGCTCGCCATTTGGTGGAGGTGTACAAACACCTGAACTTCATTCTGATTCACTAGAAGGTTTAATCGCACAACAACCGGGAATAAAGGTTGTTATCCCTTCAACACCATACGATGCTAAAGGGTTGTTGATTGCTGCGATTCGTGACAATGATCCAGTCGTCTTTTTAGAGCATATGAAGCTATACCGTTCATTCCGTGAAGAGGTACCAGAAGAAGCATATACGATTGAACTTGGGAAAGCAGATGTTAAACGTGAAGGGAAAGATGTCACACTCATTGCTTATGGAGCTATGGTCCATACATCTTTAAAAGCTGCTGAAGAACTTGCAGAAAAAGGCATCGAAGCAGAAGTTATTGATTTAAGAACCGTTTCTCCAATTGATGTTGATACAATTATTGAATCTGTTGAAAAGACGAATCGAGTCGTTGTTGTACAAGAAGCACAACGTCAGGCAGGAATCGCTGCTAATATTGTCGCTGAAATTCAGGAAAGAGCGATCTTGCATCTTGAAGCGCCTGTATTAAGAGTTACTGCGCCAGATACTGTGTACTCATTTGCTGCAGCTGAAAATGACTGGTTACCAGACCATGAAGATGTTATTGAAAAAGTTGAAGAGGTTATCAATTATTAAACTGAAGGTATAGGAGGTAATAATCAATGTCATATGAATTTAAACTACCCGATATTGGAGAAGGAATACATGAGGGTGAGATTTTAAAATGGTTCGTTAAAGAAGGCGACGAGATTAAAGAGGATGACACATTGTGTGAAATCCAAAATGATAAAGCTGTCGTAGAAATCCCGTCCCCAGTTGAAGGAACTGTATTGAAGATTCATGTTGAAGAAGATACGGTAGCTATCGTAGGGGATACACTTATTACATTAGATGTTGAGGGCTATGAAGCTGAACCTTCGGAAGAACCTGAGAAAGAAGAAGAACCAGCGAAACAAGAAACATCTACAGAAGAAGCGAAGCCTGTTAAAGAACAAGCGGAAGTAAGTTCCGGTGAACGCGTAATAGCCATGCCTTCCGTACGTAAATATGCTCGTGATCATGATGTAGTAATTCAAGAGGTGACTGGTTCAGGTAAGAGTGGTCGGATCTTAAGAGAAGATATCGATCAATTCTTGAGTGGGGATCAGGAAGCTGACTCAACAGAATCAGTAGCTACTGAAACAGAAGAGGATACAAAAGCAACAGACTTCATTCCTGAAGGTGAATTTGTAGAAACACGTGAGAAGATGACAAACATCCGTAAAGTGATTGCTAAAGCAATGGTAAATTCCAAAACAAAAGCTCCACATGTTACGTTAATGGATGATGTTGATGTAACTGAACTTGTTGCACACCGTCGGAAGTTTAAGGAAATTGCAGCAGAACAAGATGTCAAACTGACGTATCTTCCTTATGTTGTAAAAGCTTTAGTATCCGCATTGAAACAATATCCGATCCTCAACGCTTATATTGATGAAGAAACAGAGGAAATTGTACAAAAGCATTATTATAATGTAGGTATTGCTGCAGATACAGAACAAGGACTACTTGTCCCAGTTGTCAAAAATGCGGACCGGAAGTCGATTTTCTCAATCTCAAGTGAAATTGGTGAGTTGGCAGAAAAGGCGCGTAGTGGTAGACTAACTAGTAAAGAGATGCAAGGAGCATCAAGTACAATTACAAATATCGGTTCAGCGGGTGGACAATGGTTTACACCAGTTCTAAATTATCCGGAAGCAGCCATTCTAGGAATTGGTAGAATTGCGGAACAACCGATCGTTCGTGATGGAGAAATTGTAGTTGCTCCAGTACTTGCATTATCACTGAGTTTCGATCATCGAATTGTGGACGGTGCAACAGCTCAGTTAGCTTTAAATCAAATAAAACGGTTATTAAATGATCCACAATTAATTATGATGGAGGCGTAGGTAATATGGTAGTAGGAGATTTCCCAATTGAGGTAGACACATTAGTAGTTGGTGCTGGACCTGGTGGTTATGTCGCAGCTATTCGAGCGGCTCAGTTAGGTCAAAAAGTAACGATTGTTGATAAAGGCGCATTAGGTGGCGTATGTTTGAATGTTGGTTGTATTCCGTCTAAGGCTTTGATTCAAGCAGGTAACCTAGCACAACAAGCACAAGGTCAAGAAGAAATGGGAATCACGACAGAGAATGTGACTGTTGACTTTTCAAAAGTACAGGAATGGAAAGGCTCTGTCGTTAATAAACTGACATCAGGCGTTGAAAGCCTTCTTAAAGGAAATAAAGTAGACATTGTCAAAGGTGAAGTCTATTTCGTGGATGAAAATAATGTTAGAATTATGGATGATAAAGATTCGCAAACGTATACGTTTAAAGACTGTATCATTGCGACTGGATCAACTCCAATCGAGATACCAAGCATTCCATACTCTGACCGTGTGATTAACTCGACAGGCGCTTTAAACTTGAAAGAAAAGCCGGAAGAGTTAGTTGTTATTGGTGGAGGTTATATTGGGCTAGAATTAGGTACTGCATATGCAAATCTAGGAGCTCAAGTAACCATCATTGAAGGTGAGAAAGATATTTTAAGTGGTGGCTATGAAAAGCAAATTACACAAGTTGTTAAGAAACGCTTGAAAAACAAAAATGTGAAATTAATTACACAAGCACAAGCAAAAGGTGTAGAAGAATCAAAAGACGGCGTAAAAGTGACATATGAATCTAAAGGTAAAGAAGAAGTGGTTGAAGCAGATTATGTATTGGTTACAGTTGGCCGTCGACCAAACACGGATGACATTGGTTTAGAGCAAGCTGGAATTGAAGTTGATGATAAAGGCTTGATTAAAATCGATAAACAATGTCGTACGAGTGTCGATCATATTTATGCGATTGGTGATATTGTTGAAGGTGCACCACTTGCCCATAAAGCATCATATGAAGGCAAGGTGGCTGCTGCAGCAATTAGTGGAGAGAAGTCAGCGATTGATTACTTAGCAATGCCTGCTGTTGTCTTTTCAGATCCAGAAATTGCAATTGTTGGTTACACGAAAGAAGAAGCAAAAGATAAAGGATTTAAAGTGAAATCATCTAAATTCCCATTTGCTGCAAATGGTCGTGCACTATCACTAAACGATAGTGACGGATTTATGAATCTGATAACGAGGGAAGAAGATGGACTCGTTATTGGGGCGCAAATCGTTGGAGCGAATGCTAGTGACATGATCGCTGAAATTGGTCTTGCCATTGAAACAGGCGTGACTGCGGAAGATCTTGCACTGACAATACACGCGCATCCAACATTAGCTGAAATTACCATGGAAGCTGCAGAAGTAGCGCTAGGAACACCGATTCATACAATGTAATCTAAATGATGAAAGTAAAGAAAGAGCTGTGCTATCTTACAGCTCTTTTTTCTCTTTTTAAGATCAATGCTACAATAATATATTATGAAATTCATTCAGAGTAGGAGGTTTTAGTGATGCGGCGGAAGCTTTTAGGGCCTTTATTACTCTTGCTTATCATCGTAGCAGCTTGTCAAAATGAACCGGAAAAGAGAGCTGATGACGCGGAATTAGCAGAAGAGCAAGCCCGTGAGGAAGAGAAAGAACAACCAGAGAAGGGTCAAGAAGAGCCTGAAGAAGCTGAATATGAAATAAATGAGATGTTTTCAATTGTTCCAATCGATAAAGCGAATGAAAAAGTGGCTTTGTTAACGATTGATGATGCACCAGACAAGCATGCACTTGAAATGGCACAACAATTAAAGGAAATGGATGCTAATGCCATCTTCTTTGTAAATGGTCATTTTTTAGAAACAAAGGAAGAAAAAGAAGTCTTAAAGGAAATTTATGATCTTGGATTTGTGATTGGGAACCATACATATAGTCATCCATCTTTACCAAGTTTATCAGAATCAGAACAAAAAGAAGAAATTGTTCAAGTCAACGATATGGTCGAAGAAATAACAGGTGAACGGCCATTGTTTTTCAGAGCACCATTTGGAGAAAATACCGATTATTCAAAAGAACTTGCTGCTGAAGAGGGCATGGAATTAATGAATTGGACATATGGCTATGATTGGGAAGAACAATATATGTCTAAAGAAGCATTAACTGATATTATGTTGAATGCGAAGGAATTAGATGATGGGGCGAATTTATTAATGCATGACCGGGAATGGACAGCAGCAGCTTTAGCAGATATTGTGACAGGTTTACGAGAACAAGGATATGAAATAGTCGATCCTGCAGACATTAAAACGAAAAATGTCAATTAATAATACAATTAATCTTAAGGGGGAGAGTATAATGGGATGGAAAACAGATGTAACCGAATTATTAGATATTAAGTATCCAATCGTTCAAGGGGGTCTCGCTCATTTAGCCTATGCGGATTTAGCAGCTGCAGTTTCCAATGCTGGTGGACTTGGACAAATAACCGCGATGAGTCTAGCGGATCCAGAGTTGCTAAAAGCGGAGATTCGAAAAGTGAAGACGCTAACAACCAACCCCTTTGGAGTAAATTTTGCAATCGGGCAAAGCAGACGTTCCTATAAAGAGATGGTTGAAGTAGCGATCTCTGAACAAGTACCAGTGATATCAATAACAGGTGGAAATCCCCAAGGTGTTTTAGATATGGTGAAAGGAAAAGGAATCCGGACATTGGTTCTCGTGGCTGCGAAAAGACAGGCGGAAAAGGCAGAAGAACTAGGAGCAGATGCCGTTATGGTCGTTGGTCAAGAAGGTGGAGGACATATCGGACGTAGTGATTTAGGCACGTTTGTATTAACACCTCAAGTTGTTGATCATGTATCTATTCCAGTAATCGCTTCTGGAGGAATCGTTGATGGAAAAGGAATGATGGCAAGTCTTTCGCTTGGTGCCGAAGGAATTGAAATGGGAACACGATTCATCGCAACGAAGGAGTGTGTAGCTGCCCATCCAAACTATAAACAGGCTATTTTGGAGGCGGATGAGAACTCGACAGTTGTTATTAAACGTTCACTTGGGGCACCGGCAAGAGCGTTGCAAAACAGCTGGACAGATGAAATTCAGGCGATTGAAAAACAGGGGAAAGGATATGAATCACTAAAAAACCACATTAGTGGAGAAGCAAATAAACAGTTTATTCACCAAGGCGAAGCTCATAATGGTTTTGGATGGGCGGGTCAAGGTGCTGCAAGAATTAATGATATTCCTTCCGTTGCTGAACTGATCCAATCGATTGTTTCAGAGGCGGAACAAATTAGAAAAAGATGGTCATAAGAAAGGGGGAATGAAGGAATGGCTTATTCCTATCCGATTGAGGAAACATGGACGACCGAAGAAATAACCGATGTGGTTACGTTTTTTTCATTGATTGAGCAAGCATATGAGTCAAGTGTTGATCGCAAAGAATTATTAGCTGCTTATCGAAGGTTTAAAGCGATTGTACCAGCAAAAAATGAGGAACGTTCTTATTTCTCGGAATTTGAGCAGTCGTCAGCATATTCCAGCTATCACGCTGTTAAAAAGGCAAGAAATGAAAAACAAGATAAGATATCAATGAGGTAGCGAATAGAGGCAGCCCATCTGTTTTTATCTAAATTAAAAGCCAATGGGCTGTTTTTGAAAAAAAACGGTATCCCTTTATGTTTGAAATATTATAAAAAAGGGAATAAATGAATAATAAGCACAATCTTTATCTCTTTTAAGAAACAACTTAGAAAATCGACATATATTAAAAATATAGAAGTAGATAATAATGGAGCTTATTCTATATTGTATTTGAAATCACTTGAAGGAGTGGGTTTACGTGAGGTATGTATTGGATGAATTGCGCCAAAGAGAGGTAGAGCAAGAACTTCCGGTTATACGAATTAAGATTGATTATGAACTGGTTACACTCCATGATGCACTTCAGGTAGATGATAAGGTGGAAATAATTAAATCAAAGGAGCGATTAGAGCAATTACGATTACAATGGGAAGAAATAACAAAAAGAACGTTATAAATAGGAATACCTCAATATAAAGGATGAGCCTCAAATTTATATTGGGGTATTTTTAATAAATGACGAATGAGGACTAATTTGGTACTATAATAATAAGGTTCACTATTAATGGGGGTCATACATATGGATTTAAATACACGAGAAAGTGTTTTTAAACAGGCAAAGGCCTGGGTATTAGAGGCAGGACAACAGATTAGAGAGAGCATGTTTAAACCAATGGATATCGATACAAAGTCGAATCCAAATGACCTTGTAACAACGATTGATAAAGAAACTGAAATCTACTTTGTTAATAAATTGAAAGCGTCTTATCCGACTCATTTACTATTTGGTGAGGAGGGATATGGAGATGATATCACGTCCCTCGATGGTACCGTGTGGATTATTGATCCGATTGATGGAACAATGAATTTTGTCCACCAAAAAAGAAATTTCGCCATTTCAGTTGGAATTTATCAAGATGGGGTAGGGGAGATCGGAATCATTTATGATGTAATGGCTGATGTGCTTTATTACGCGAAAAAAGGAATGGGTGCTTATAAAAATGATGTTCAATTGCAACCTTTATCTCCGTCCGTAAAGCTTGAAGAGTCGATTATAGGGTTGAATCATTATTGGCTATGTGAGAATGGTTTAGTGGATGAAAAAGTAATGGCTAATTTTGTGAAGACGGTCCGGGGTACACGAAATATGGGATCAGCCGCTTTAGAGCAAGCATATGTAGCTGAAGGTGTACTAGATAGCTATATGGCAATGAATTTAGCTCCTTGGGATATTGCCGCGGGAAAGATTATTGTTCAAGAAGTAGGCGGGCTGGTTTCTGATCGAGATGGTTTGGAGCTCGATATGTTACAGAAAAGTTCCCTTGTCACAGGTAATCAGTCAATCCATCAAATAATTATTCAAGATTTTTTGAAAAAAGGAAAAAAGTGACTCTTATTTAAGAGTCGCTTTTTGTTTTTAAAGAGATTCCATAGCCCATTGTGGCTGTCCCTAATAATATAAATAAAAGAACAAACCAGAGATTACCATAGGCAATTGCTAC
>Ga0209487_1004071_pt1 | contig 11343 bp, 17 predicted proteins | sample Poulit2012_FD_187524 | JGI IMG/M metagenome (GOLD analysis project Ga0209487, IMG submission 187524) | Agricultural soil microbial communities from Georgia to study Nitrogen management - Poultry litter 2012 (SPAdes) (version 2) | ecosystem: Environmental > Terrestrial > Soil > Agricultural land... | reverse complement strand
CGTGGCACAGTCGTGGCACACTTTATATCAATTTATATGTTTTTATTGTTTTTGATATTTCGTGAAGTCCTTTCATATCAACTATATTGCACCATATTGTATTGGCGAAGTACTGAGTGGGAGTAGTTGTAGTAGAGCTAGAAACCTTTGTGTATCAAGGGTTTTTGGCTCTTTTTTATTTTTCATTGCACTTTTATTGCACTTTTTGTTTTTATTTTCCTAAATAGTCTACAGTGAATTGATTTTTCGGTGAGGAATCATAGTTTTGTTCTGCTTGCTTGAATACTATGATTCCATTTAGTTTGTTGGCCACTTCAAAGTTACTATTAGGATAAAGATGTCCATATGTTCCTAAAGTCGTTTCAATATCTTCATGTCCTAGACGGTCTTTAATGATGAGTGGGTTTTCTCCCATACTAATAAGTAACGAAGCATGAGAGTGACGTAATCCATGAATTCTGATTCGGTGAATCCCAGCTAGTTTAGCGTAACGCTCAATAGCATGTGCGAGAGTATGTTTTTGTGTTGGAATGCCATTGTAACTCATCACAAAATCTGTCTTGATAAGATCTTGTTGGACATTCTTCCATTCTGATAAGATGTTTAATGTACACTCATCTAGTACAATGTGACGGACACTCGCTTTTGTTTTTGGTTCAACAAATCTGAAATTTGTTTGATTTTTGTAATAAAGATTTTTGTTGATGGTTAGTATCCCTGAGTCAAAATCAACATCCTCCCATTGAATGGCGGTAGCTTCACCGATTCGCATTCCTGTCATAAACAAGAACCATAAAGAAACAAAAAGGAAATGTTGGTAGTAATCCTCTTTATAAATGAAAGAGATTACTTTTTCAAATTCTTCCTTTGTCCAGAAGTAAATTTTTGTCTTTTGTTTTTTTACATTTCCAATAATCTTAGAAGGATTTGTGGTTGTAATGCCTAGTACAATTGCTCTATCTATAGCAACAGAAAACAATCCTTGAACTGCTCTTACATATGAAGATTTTAGGTTTTCCGATAACTTCAGTTGCCAATTTTGTACATCAATGGGCTCAATATCAGAAACAGCCATTTTGTAAAAGTAAGGAAAGTGCTTCTTAATACTTGGTAAACGATTTTCGTATGTTCTGAGCTTTACTTGTGTCTTATACCAAGGAAGAAAAATCTCAAAGATATAATGTTCAAACAACATCTTGTTCTTGTTTTCACTTAATTCTTCTGGTTTCATAAGTAGCAGCTTTGAGTATTCTTCTCTTGCTTCTTTTTTAGTAGTAAATCCACTACGATATTTTTGAATCTTTTTTCCTTTAGAATCATATCCTAGATTTGCACGAAAATAGTAAGTACCATTTTTCGCTTTTTTAATCGGGTCTTTAGCCATAGTTTTTACTCCTTACCGTGCAAAAACTAATCAAGACCTGTTCTCATCCGAAAAATTGATTCCAAGAATTTCTTCTACAGCTTCGCGAGGGACTCTATCTAGCTTTCTAGACTCATAGTAGGAGTGCCCCTTTGTAATCATCAATTCTTTTGCTTTTTTAATGATATCTGCTGAAAAAGAAGTTCCGTATCCTAGCTCAATTAAGTCTTTTTTAGTGACTGTTATCATTGATACTCCTTTCCATTATAGGCTAGGGAAAACTCCAATATTCGCCTATAATTATAACGCACAATTTAAAATAAATGAATTTTAAGTTGTATCTAGAATAGATAATTTTATATGGTGGTATTGAACTACAACTTCTCCCAATCAAATGATGAATAAGTAATCGAACAGCTTTGGCTAAGCTCACGGGAATTTCACCCCCGCATGGTTTTCATGCAGCTATACCCATTGCCTGTGGCGGCTAACGCTCGGACTGTGGCTATATAGGAGTATCATTATCACGATAGAGAAGTCATGGCAGTAACTTGTCCAAAAGACACTTACGGATCACTGAAAAAATCGCTCGTTTTTCATACTCTACAAAGTCATGGCGTATCAGTCCATTGGCTCACTCTCTATCGAAATGTATTCGATCACTTTTTATTCAGTTGTCAAAGAACATCGGCTTGTCAGCCTATCAAAATACACTTGGAACAGTATGCTTTAATAGAATGACAAACTACTAATCAGGAAGCGTGTAACGCTCCAACACGCTTCCGCGAATGGAGAATTGATTATTTGATTTCAAAAGATAAAATCTTGGTAATTAATCTGGTTTCCATTCTGCCACGCAACGTTTCATCGACTATCGTGTGTGAATTTCCGTATTCATCCTTCATGAGTCGAAGTGAACGTTTTGAAAAATAACCTCTATAGTGTTTTACAATGTAATGAATTGCTTCTGTATCACCATCAGTCGCTTTTACAATAAGAGAGAAGGGAATCATAGGATATTTTGTTTTCATTCTGTATGCTCCTCTATGAATTTTTTAATAAAAGCTAGTCCACTAGTTCGGTGACGATAGACTGTTGAACGATTTAATTTCAATAACGCTGCAATTTCCGTATCGCTCATATCCATAAAGTAATAAAGTAAAATGATGTTACGCTTTTTATCTGTCAGATTCCGTAATGCTTCACTTAACAAGTCACTTTCCACACCAATACTAAAACCGTTTAATGTGAAAATCTGTAACTCACTTGAATAGTTATCAATGATAGAAAACTGACTGACGAGATAATCCCCTGTATCAGAGAAGGAAACTTCTTGTTTTGAAATTCTCGATAGATGTTTGAAATAATTTTTACGTTCATCTTCTATCGCACGCTTGCATATATAATCAAACTGGTTTTCTATGGTTGTTTGAAAAGAAGATGGCTTCATTTTTCTCACCCCCTTTCGTGTTATGAAAGGAAGTGAGCTGTACGCTTTTTTCTCCCTTTGTACTAAGTCCCAACACAAAAGGGTTGTTTGTTGCATAATTGATAAAAAAACTTTTAATAAAATTTTCAGCATACAAAAAAACACATAAACAGATTGCTCAGTCTGCATATGTGTTTTATCAGTTCGTCCTATATGTTCTAAAAAACCACATTTATAAGCATTTTTATCTAGGGTGGGTGGATAATCTTTTTTAATAAGGGGTCAGAAAACAAACATTGTTGAATAACAATATATTGCATGACGACTACCTCCTAGGAGCCGTCATCTTTTAAAAAAGATTAAACTTCGTACACCATCTGTAAATTCTGTATAAAAAGAAAGACGGCGGCTATTTAAACCGTCGTCTGGAAAAGGAATATCACTTTAAGGCATGAAAAGGGTACTGCCAGATAACGGTTTTTTTTATTGCCGTTTGGCAGTATCTTTTGTTGTATAAAACACACAACAGGAACTGTGTAACCACATAGTACGTTTTACTATACCTGTTTCTAGTCTAGTAGGAACAGTAAAATGTATAGAGGTGGTTTATTATGCGTAAAAAAGAGGATAAATATGATTTTAGAGCGTTTGGACTTGCGATAAAAGAAGCCCGTACAAAACAAGGTTTAACCCGAGAACAGGTAGGGGCATCAATAGAGATTGACCCACGCTATTTAACGAACATTGAGAATAAAGGACAACACCCTAGCATACAAGTGCTTTATGATCTTGTATCGTTACTCAATGTATCTGTTGATGAGTTTTTCTTACCTCCTTCTGATGTGACGAAAAGTAGCAGAAGAAGGCAATTAGAAAGACAACTTGATAGTTTAACAGATCGAGACCTTGTTATTATGGAAAGCGTTACTGATGGAATCCTTAAATCTAAAAAACTATAAGAGAATTAATCTCTTCACTTATCATAGGCACTTTACCTTTAAGCTTAAGAATAAATTTTGGGTAATCGGAAAATAGTGTGGAAAGAGGGTTAAAAAGTCCCCTCTTCCATTCCTTTAATCAATTTAGAAAAGTCATTTCTACGAATTTTTCATACACCCATTCGCATCCAATTTGTTCCTACATTTGGAATTGATCAGGTAACATTTTTTCAAAAGTAATTAGAACTACTCTCTGAAATTCAAACGCTACTTTTTCTTCATCATTGAAAATATTACCTTCTCTCCACGCACTTAAGTTATTTAGTTTCTAATTTGATACTTTTAATTTCCTTGCTTTCTGTCTATGCATGTTCAAAAAATTTCCTACAAAGTCCTTAACCCTATATCGACTGAGAAATTTATGACTGTATTTGTAGTGGAAGCTATTATATATTCACAAACTCCAGAATCAATTTTTCTCAAGATTTATTACGCTTTATCATGAACATCGAAAGTATAAGAATTAACCCGACACAAATAAAACTGGCATACGAAAAAAAGTCTGGTAAATCAAGTGCTGGCCAAGCGTCGAAGTTCTCTTGCATGCTATTATAGATAAAAAGAGCTGGAATGATTGATAAAAGTATCATCAATAGTGGTATCATTTGTTCTCCCCCTTTCTATGAATCGATAAACGAAATTTATTTGAAAGTAATGCTGTACGCTTTTCCTGCGTTTGCTTTGACCTTTTTTTCGGACTTTTAGAACGCAGTTTATCAATAATCCAAATATGGAGACGGCAAATCCACCTTTCGTTTTGATGATTCCCCTCTACTTTAACGAGGAGTAAGGAACAATGCTTTCAATCATCCACGAAGAGAGGTTTGTTCATTTTAAAAGGAACCATTTCTTCCTTTTAAGCTCAGAACTCTTTTCTTTTGTACACTTGAATTGTGATTCTATAAGAAATAATATAAAGCACAAGAGTGGTCACACAAAAACCAGCAGTAAATACCAGTTCATGATTTAACCCTTGAAACGCATCCTCTATAAACTCTATATACAACCAATTAACTAGCAAAAACAATCCTACAGCCACCATGACGCCTAACATAAGCACTGTATCCGCTTTTTCCGCTCCCCACAGGTATGTCAGAGGATATGCGACAATCCCTAAAAGCAGGGCAATGCCACCACCGTTCATGATCCCTAATATGGTTTGGAAGGTCAGTGTCTCTCCTAATACAAGGTCAGCTAAGGCAAACATAGCAATTGTGATCAAGATGCCGCTGATCATCGTCATGATGAAAAAAAGAAAATGGCTTTGCACAACATTACTTCTTTTTATCGGTAACGTTAGTACAAATTTATTCCAGCCAGACTTTGACTCATGCTTTAACACTTCAAGGGCAGGCGTAACCATAAATATGGTTATCAATATCTGTGCAAAACTCTGCATAAATTCATTTTGGGAAAAGATGAGAATAGCCGCAATGATAACACCCAGAAACAAGTAATTTCGAAGACTTGTAAAAACCGAATAATATTGATTTAAGAGTAGACCCTTCATGCTTGTTCACCTCTCATTAATAAAAGTGTAATATCATCGATGGAAAAGTCTTTTGTTTGAATCGAATTGGGTAATTGTTCACGATCAGATACAAGCACTTCTATCTCATCTCCCCTTTTTTTATACATAATAATCAAGTCCTGTTCAATTTGGTCAAATTCATGTTGCTTGCATTGCAAAATTCCATATTGATTCATCAATGTTTCTTTATTGACTTGCAACAAAATTTCCCCATTCTTGATAAAAATCAGGCTATCCGCTATTTTTTCAATGTCACTTGTAATGTGCGACGATAATAAAATGCTGCGTTCTTTTCCTTCAACAAACGCGCTTAGGACATCCAACAATTCATCCCTTCCCATTGGATCTAGACCTGCTGTGGCTTCATCCAAAATTAACAACTTCGCTTCATGGGACAGAGCAACTGCAACAGAAAGTTTCATCGACATCCCACGCGAAAACCCACTTATCTGCTTATTTTTCGGCAAAGAAAAAAAGTCAATATAATAATCAAAAGTTTTTTGATTCCATTGTTTATAAATATTGTTAAATACATGTCCTAATTTATCGACGGTTATGCCTCCGGGCAAGTGTATATCATCAAAGACAACACCGATACTTTCTTTCATATTTACCTTATCCGGATCCATTACTTCACCAAAAATTTGAATGGAGCCGCTATCTTTTTGAAGGGTTCCTAAAATCGATCCCATCGTTGTTGATTTCCCAGCTCCGTTTTCTCCGATGAATCCTACAATGGAGCCATAAGGAATAGCAAAGGAAACATTCTTTAACGAAAATGCAGACCCTGAGTATTGTTTGTTCAACTCTTTAACTTCCAAAATCGCTGACATATACATTCTCCTTTATCTAAAATTATTATTGTCATTTGGTTGAAAGTTTTCCAATAAGCTATTACAAATAGTAAAAACCCCCTTTCGTTTTGATGATTCTGTTCTACTTTAACGAGGAGTAGGGAACAGTGCCATCAATCATGCACGAAAAGAGGTTTATTCATATTAAATGGGTGCTTTTTTTGTTTATATGTACCCTTAATTTAAATGGGTTTCCGGAATTCCCGAGTTATTCTTGAAGTGATTATCATGGTTAATACAGCCCAACCTACGGGCACATAAAAATACTGTGAAAATGCAGAAATAAAATCCTGCTGTTCAATCATTTGAAGACCATGAAAAAGATGATAATTGGGTAATACCAACAAAATCCCTGGATGACTGCTAGTGTTATAACTGACAATTCCTTCAAATACAAAATATAATAAAACTACCGCCCACCCGTATAAACTTACATCTATCGTATTTTTGGAAATGATGCCAAGTATCGTTCCAAAAAACAAGAACATCAGAAATAATGGTAAGATAAAAAGAATACCTATAAATATGCTGAGTAATGTGTATCCATAAAAAATCGCACTAATGAAAAACACGATGATTGATACTACTAATGTTAATAAAGACTTAGCAATAAAGATGTCGACAGGGTGGACTTTCATTTGATGCAGCAATTTTAATGTCCCCTGTTCAGATTCTTCAACAATTAAATTGCCCTGCATATACATGGTGAGTAATGTCACGATAAAACCTACAAACAAGGCGGGGAGTACGGTGTGGATATCCAAAATATAAAGCCCTATGTGTATAACAATTTGACATAACAACAATAAAATCACTTGACCATTCCAACGCAAATCCCAAATATCTTTATATAAAATTGTACGTATTGCTTGTACCCGCTCCATTTAGACTGTCCTCCTTGTTAAATTACCAATTTAATAAATTTCTGAATCCCGCATATCTACCCTTTGATAAAGGAACGGTTTTCTCAGAATGATTATTAAGAATCAAACTATAACTATTTTTACTCCACACAATGACTTCTCTCACTCTTTGCAAGTTAATTAGATATGAACGGTGACAACGGTAAAAGCCATAAGGTAACAGCTTATCTTCAAGCTCTTTTAAGGACATAGTGGAAATAAATTCCTCCTCATTAATATGCAAAATTGTACGGCGATCCCTTACTTCCACATAATCGATTTCCAATGGATCAAACAGAATATATTTATCTTCATATTTTGCTGATACCTTCTCTAACTTCAATTGATTAATCATTTCTTTTGAATTTTCATCATTCGCGTCATCATGTTCTTCGTTTTCATCGCCTGTTTCTAATTCTTGAATTCCGCGGTCTGTGATTCGGTATACTTTTGTACCTAATCGTATTCCTTCCTCTAATGAAGATGTAAGTATAATCACAATCCCGCCACTTTCAATAATCTCATCCAATATACGATTAAAAACTTGTTTCGATTGAAGATCGATTTTGTCGGTTGGATCCTCAAACACATAAACGGATGCTTGCTGGATTAAACTTCGAGCAAATTGTAATCTCCTCATTTCAGAAAAAGTCAGTCGTTTATTAAAGGTTGACTGAACGTGGTTTAATTCACTGATATCTAGTAATTTATCCGCATCGATATTAGTTTGATGTAATTTTGACCAAAAATGAAGTGTCTGTTCTGGGTTCAGTCGTTTGTACAACCCCATCTCATGACGATAAATAAAAACTTTATCTGGCCCTGTCAGTGCATTTTCTTCCATCTGTATCCTTTTGGATGTATACACACTTTTATCTTCTAAAAGTTCGAAAAATGTTCTCATATATTCAGTTTCAGATTGGATGGCTATAATCTCTTTATTTTCAATGGTTAATTCAATGGTTGGAAGTAATGTTTTATTTCCTAAGATTTTATTGAATTGATTGAATGTTAACATCATGAACACTTCTCCTTTTTGAATATCACTCTTATTATGTAGGAAATCATCTCTTATATCATTAAAACAAGCATGAATAGGGGGGAATGACAAGTAAGAGGAGGGGATTTTGAGCTGAATGAATTTAATTTGTACATGAACGAAAGCATAAATCGGTCATAATAAGTGAGCGCATATCTATAATTAAAATTATCGCTGGCTTATTAAAAAATTAGTATTTTATACATAAAATCTACCACTTTCTTGAGATATTTTTTTATGATAAAAAACAAGGATAGATTTAAAAAAATATTATAAATATTTATCTTGCACTCTACCGCAATTGAAAGTTGATTTCAATTAAAGGATTTATTCCAGTCATTGAATAACACTTAGAATTTGCGTTAGCATTAATGCAGGAGGCATGTGGAATATTCTTATGAAATGGATTGATGAAGATTTTGTCCATTCTTAATACAGATATAGTAAAAGCATTTTACGAAATAAGTAATTTTAACTTTGTCAAAAAATAAAAAGGTGGTAGTGAAATAAAGAATAATCATCCCACCATTGCATTAGACTCATGGATTATCGCTTGTTTTAGTGAAAGTCATCGCGCAAGAATCCAGTGGCTCATCATCAGTAAAATGTATCTGACTTTTTGTTTGTACTGGACGACATAATCTTCCATGCTTTTATCACCAAAGAAAAAATATATACTTAATGAAAGGGAAAGCCTAACCAATATTTCATCAAACATTGAAAGCTAATTATAAGCTAAGAACGTAGTCGATGTCGATCACATATATCTTCATCGATGACCCAATAAGTACAACTCCCATACTCATTATTTATTTTGAAGGCGACAATATAGGTTCTATCCCTAAAAAATACACAATAGTTATAATAGCTAATATACAAAAAACAGTAATTGCTCTATCCATAAGAGCTGCCTCCCTTACTTATCATTTTTTATAACAATAAATATTTTAAGATGTAAATTTTAATCCTACAATACTAATTATAATTCCACCGACAAGGGCTAATTTTCTTATGTCTTTAGGTTCTTTGAAAACATATATTCCTAATAAAACGCTTCCAGCTGCACCAATACCTGTCCATATACCATAACCAATACTTATTGATATTTCCCTTAATGACTGGATCAGCCTTCTTTTTAGGGACATAATTTCTTCGTATAATTCCTTCCTTGATTTCAATTTTTTAAACTCCTATTCCTATATTTTGTACTACACAAGTAATTTTAAATTAGAGATTCAAGTTATACTTAATCAGACAATTCCAATATACGATTAATTTCGAGCATGATAGCTTGCTGTTCAAGCTCAATTAGATTAATAATTTTAATCAATTCAGGAACAGCACAGTCTATTGTGTACACATTGTCTGCCATCAAACTATAGGTGATACTTACTAGTTTTTCCTCTATTTCTGAAAATACAATTTTTGATTTAATACACGCTTTAATAAATGTTCCTTTTCATTATCTTGAATCATATGATCTCTCCTTTATTAGCCTAATTCCTTATGCATACAAATAAAAAGTTTTAATTATTATAACGCGCATTAAAACGGAAAGTCAGCCTACAAAGGAGATAAAAAAATAATTGTCAGTCGTATGAAGTAAATTTGCAAATGAAAAACAATGAATTATTTTAGGGTGGCAATTATAAAATCAATTTTTATTTCGATTTTTGTATAAATAAGCATGATAAAATACACCACTTATTCCTTTTCATTAAATAAGTAGTGTATTTTTATACATCTAGATGTACTAGATTATTTTCATTCTACAATCATCCAGTTCGTGTCTTTCTCTAAAATCAATTCATACTGTGAGAATTGCATTGCCTTGGTCGTCTCATCTAAATATTTCACTGTAACCCAGACTTTTATTTGGTTCTCTTTTTCTTGAAATACAGGATTGATTAAATCAGAAAAGACATACGCTTGATTAATTAATGGTAAAGCATGATCTTTTACATAATAAGCAAGTTCTTTATCTGTCGCAGTCGGATAAAACGCAAAAAATGTCTCCAAAAAGTCTGTCACTTCTTGTACCGTATCGGAATCGACTGTTCCGTTACTTTCAGGTTGTTGTGGCTCATAATCTGATTTATTCGGTATGCTCCATAAAGTAGGATTTTGTGTAATCACTAAGTTTCCTGTATTATCTTGATGTAATAAGATTCGGTAGGTGGATTGGACTCTTTCGCTATTTTTATCTTCCGTAATTTTTTGTTCCACCGAATATACAACCGCATAGGTATTATCATTTTCTGGTGTCACAGACCAGATATTAATATTACTCACACTGGAACTAGTAGGAATATCATCTCTTATGGTATCGGTATCTAATGCCTGTAAGTCCTCTGTCAAGTAGTCATTGATTTTTTCAGTCCGTTGTTCAATGGAATCTTTTTCGTTTTGCCATGTGTAATAATCTTTCACAAAATTTTTCGTAAAGCTTTCTATGGCATTGGTGTCCAAAATCTTGCTTTCAACGATTTCTCTTTCATGAACGGTATGCTGATCAATCGCTGTAAAGTTTTTATAAATGGCAAAGGCAAGACTACCAATTAAGAGTATCCATAAAATAGTTACTGTTTTTTTACGTGTACCAACAGTCCGTACTTTTGTTTTCTTAGGTTTTGTTTTCAGCGTTTGTTTTTCTTTTTTCTTAAGAAAGTTTCTCATCTATTCCAACCCTCTCTATTGTTTAATACGCCCTGCTCCAATTAAATGTTTTTGCCAGTATGAGGAAGTCAAATCGGCATAACCAATCGGATCGCCAGCTTGATACATCTGGTTGTTTCCAAGATAGATTCCAACATGGGTGACATACGTTCCTGCATTATACGTGGAGTGAAAGAACACTAAATCACCAGGCTTTGCTTCTGATAAAGGTATCGACTCGGTTGCGTCATACTGCTGCTGTGCTGTTCTGGGTAAATTAATACCTGCTTTCTGGTAACTCCATTGCGTCAATCCACTACAATCGAATGAAGTCTTTGGATTATCACCACCAAAAACATAGGGGAAACCTTCATATTTTAATGCTTCGTCCATAACAAGCTGAACTAATTCATCATCAAATTGCGGTGAAATGAAATATTGACTTACTAAATCGAATAGCGATAGGTAACTCTTTGAAACTATCTCCAAGTTTTCCCTCGCTCCACACCGTGCATGCAACTTTCACCGCACACGGCGTTCCATCAATCTTTTTCTTACTTGCTATATATTTT
>Ga0209487_1004070_pt1 | contig 11346 bp, 9 predicted proteins | sample Poulit2012_FD_187524 | JGI IMG/M metagenome (GOLD analysis project Ga0209487, IMG submission 187524) | Agricultural soil microbial communities from Georgia to study Nitrogen management - Poultry litter 2012 (SPAdes) (version 2) | ecosystem: Environmental > Terrestrial > Soil > Agricultural land... | reverse complement strand
AAATAGGTGTCCTGCTTAAGTAAGGGGTGATAGGAGCCCTAATCTACCATTAAAACTTGATAGCGCGTACTGCGGCCGTCATCGGATGGTTTTTTAAGACGCCATTGCCTAATCAATCCGCTAAATGGCGCACAGTAGCATCATAGATGGCACCTCTTCTTGCCCCGCAAAGTGCGGCCAAAAAGGAAATTGCCAAACCCATTAAAACGTAGGAGTTGACCTATATTTAAATGTAGTTGCGCCAAACAATACACTAATTCGGCCCACTTGCTCAGCAGGCGCTGATAGCGCAGTATCTTGTTTAAACTCACAACGTTGCAGGCAATCACTATGACAACCTCATGGATTATCTATGGTGCTAACGGCTACACAGGCGAGCTCATCGCACGCGAAGCAGTAAAACAAGGACTTACGCCCACTCTAGCGGGGCGTAGCCTAGAAAAAATTCAGCCCCTTGCTCAAGAGCTTGGCCTAAACGCCATTAGCTTTACGCTCGACTCATCCGCAGCTATAACAAAGGCCATTCAAGGCCACAGTTTGGTACTTAACTGCGCGGGGCCCTTTTCCGCCACTGCCGAACCCATGATGCAGGCGTGTATTAAAGCAGGCGCACATTACTTAGATATCACTGGCGAAATCGCCGTGTTTGAACGAGCGCAACAGCTCAGCGAGCAAGCTAAGGCTGCAAATATTGTTCTATGTCCTGGCGTAGGCTTTGACGTGATTCCCACGGATTGCGTGGCCGCAGCACTAAAAGAAGCACTACCCGATGCCACCCATTTAGCCCTTGGCTTTGATTCTCGTTCTGGGTTTTCACCGGGCACGGCAAAAACCTCCATTGAAGGTATGGCTCAAGGCGGCAAAGTACGCATTAACGGTAAAATCCAAACCGTGCCATTGGCCTACAAAGTGCGCAAGATTGATTTTGGCGATGGTGAGAAATCTGCCATGACCATTCCTTGGGGTGATGTGTCCACGGCGTATCACAGCACAGGCATTCCCAATGTGGAGGTGTATTTGCCGGGCTCACCACGGTTTATTCGCAGCGCCAAGCGCGCCAACCTTATTCGTCCCGTTTTGAAAATTGGGTTTATCCAAAACCTCATTAAAAACCGCATCGCCAAAACGGTAAAAGGCCCCGATGAAGCGCAGCGAGCCAAGATGCCCACTTATGTGTGGGGCGAAGCCACTAACGCTAAAGGAGAAACCAAAACCGCCCGCATTAAAACCGCCAACGGTTACAGCCTCACTATTGTTGGCGCTCTAACCGTGGCCCAGCACTTGCTCCAGCACGCTCCCGAAACGGGCGGTGCTTATACGCCCTCTTTGCTAATGGGCAAAACCTTGGTGGAGCAGCTGCCAGAATCAGGTGTGATACAAATTAATTAAGCCTGCCATGGGTCAGCACGCTGCAAAAGAGTCGCCACATCTACACCGCGGGGTAAACTGCCGTAGTTGTGGCGCGGCTCTGAACCAAGGCGCGAAGCAATAAAAGCCTCCGCTACGGCTTGATTCCCACCACGCAATAGCAAACTGGCTTGCAGAGTAAGCGCTAATTGCTCGATTAGGCTGCGAGCGCGATATTGCATTTTCTCCCTATCACTAAAATCTTGTTTTAATCTAACTACTGCGCTATCTAGCAAGCGATGTTGCCCTGTGGTAATAGCCAGCTCATCAAACCATGCCTCTAGCACTGCGGGGGAGCGTTCTAGAGCGCGCAACATATCTAGTGCCTGCACATTACCCGAGCCTTCCCAAATCGCGTTAATGGGAGCTTCGCGGTATAAGCGCGCCATCATAAAATCTTCTATAGCGCCGTTGCCACCTAAACACTCCATAGCCTCGTAAGCATGATTAGGCGTGCGTTTGCACACCCAGTACTTGCCTACTGCCAACCCTAACCTCAGCAAATATTTATCATGCTCATTGCTATCATGGGCGGTGTTATCGAGAGCTTCAGCCATACGCATGGTAATAGCCAAAGAACCTTCAACTTCTAAATGCAAATCAGCCAGCACATTTTGCATTAACGGTTGCTTAATAAGTGTTTCGCCGAATACATCGCGGCCCTGGCAATGATTTACGGCTTGAGCCACGGCTTGGCGTTGGCCTGCGCTCGAACCAATCATGCAGTCAAAGCGCGTCATGGCCACCATTTCAATAATGGCTCGCACACCTCGGCCTTCTTCGCCAATCAGCCACCCCAAGGCCCCGCGCAGTTCGATCTCAGAAGAGGCATTCGACCAATTCCCTACCTTGTTTTTTAAACGTTGCACTTGCATGGGGTTTTTGCTGCCATCGGGCCGCCAACGTGGTACCAAGAAACAGCTCAGGCCACCTGGGCTATAAGCTAGCATTAAATAGGCATCACACATGGGAGCCGAGGTAAACCATTTATGCCCCACCAGCTCATAGGCCTGCCCAGCGCCTTCATCGCCTAGCGGATAAGCCTTGGTGGTATTAGCGCGTACATCTGAGCCGCCTTGTTTTTCTGTCATTCCCATACCAATGGTAAGCGACTTTTTTTCATAGTGAGGCACATTCCTCGGGTCATAGCTGTTATGCAATATCTTCGGTAGCCACTTCTCTGCAATACTTGGAGTAAGTGCCACTGCGGGCACTGCTGCAAACGTCATTGTGGTGGGGCAACCGTGGCCTGCCTCTGACTGGGCCTGCAAATAGTATTTAGCCGCGCGCGCCACATGGGCTCCTTGTTGCGGCTTTACCCAAGGGCTTGAATGCAGCCCCGCCTCTTGGCCGAGCGCCATTAACCGGTGATAGCTATCGTGATACTGCACCAGATCCACACGGTTACCGTAACGATCGTGGCTGTGAAACACTGGCTTGTTTTCATTCGCTAAAAACCCCCACTCAATCACTTCTTGGCTACCCACTTTCGCGCCGTGGGTCATCAACTCTTCTTCTGCCCATTGTGCACCATGGCGTTTTACTGCCTCGCGTAAGGCAGTATCACTTTCATAGGAATTATAGTTCTCTAAAGGGCGAGATTGATTTATCACCTCGTGGGTCTGACTTAAAAATTCGGTGATGGGCATGAGCTATTCCTTTGGTAGTATCGAGATTTCATTAACATAACCATGGTTTGCGGGCTAGCACAAGTGGTGTTATTACAGGCAAAAAAAATGCCGAACCCTTAAGCTCGGCATTTGATGGCTAAACTAACGTCATTTAAGTCCTAGCGCTTTCGCCACACCTTCGCCATAAGCGGGGTCTGCTTGGGTACAGTGCTTCACATGACGTCGCTGAATCTCTTCAGGCACGCCCGCCATATTGCGCGCTGTGTTTTCAAACAACACCTGCTGTTGCTCTGGGCTCATCAAGCGAAACAAGTTACCAGGCTGAGTGAAGTAATCAGGCTCATCTTCCCAGTAATCCCAGCGATCAGCGGCACCCTCCAACGCTAAGGGCGGCTCAGAGAAATCGGGCTGCTCCTGCCATTCGCCATAACTGTTAGGTTCATAATGCAAACGGCTACCTTGGTTGCCATCCACGCGCATAGCACCATCGCGGTGATAACTATGGAAAGGACAGCGCGGTGTATTCACAGGAATCTGCGCGTGATTCACACCTAAGCGGTAACGTTGCGCATCGCCGTAAGAGAACAAACGGCCTTGCAGCATACGGTCTGGCGAAAAGCTAATGCCTGGCACCACGTGTGCTGGGTTAAACGCCGCTTGCTCCACATCGGCAAAGTAGTTGTCAGGATTACGGTTAAGCTCAAACTCGCCCACCTCGATTAAGGGATAGTCGGACTTAGGCCACACTTTGGTTAAATCGAAGGGGTGGTATGGCACGGTAGCTGCTTCTTTTTCCGGCATAATTTGCACATACATGGTCCACTTGGGAAAATCACCCCTCTCGATGGCTTCGTACAAATCGCGCTGTGAGCTTTCACGGTCTTTGCCCACCAGTTCTTCAGCTTCCGCATCGGTTAATTTTTTGATGCCTTGCTGTGTTACCAAGTGGAACTTCACCCAGAAACGCTCGTTATCTGCGTTGATAAAACTGAATGTATGGGAACCAAAACCGTGCATGTGGCGGTAAGAAGCGGGTATGCCGCGGTCGCTCATAACAATGGTTACTTGATGCAGCGCCTCGGGAAGTGCGGTCCAAAAATCCCAGTTATTCGTGGCGCTGCGCATGTTGGTGCGTGGGTCTCGTTTTACCGCGTGGTTTAAATCTGGGAATTTAAGTGGATCACGAAAGAAGAACACTGGCGTGTTGTTGCCCACCAAATCCCAATTGCCCTGCTCGGTGTAAAAACGCATGGCAAAGCCTCGAATATCGCGCTCCGCATCGGCGGCGCCACGCTCACCCGCCACCGTGGAAAAGCGCACGAACATATCCGTTGTTTTGCCCACCTCAGAGAACACTGCTGCTTTGGTGTATTGAGTAATGTCATGGGTAACTGTAAAAGTACCAAAAGCACCAGAGCCTTTGGCGTGCATACGACGCTCGGGAATCACTTCGCGATCAAAGTGAGCTAACTTTTCGAGAAACCACACATCTTGTAATAGCATGGGGCCGCGCGCACCAGCAGTTAAACTATCTTGGTTGTTAGGTACTGGAGCACCTGAAACAGTGGTGAGTTTTGGTTTGTTGCTCATAGTGTTACCCTCGTTTTTGTAGTGGATAACTCAACCCTAAACCATAAACTCAGAGAGCAACAACCAATAAAACCAATCCCAGCAATAGCTATTAAGAATGCTTTGACGCAAATCAATACCCAAAAACTATACCGCTCCTGTCACCTATTTAGGACACTCCATGAGCCAGCACTTTAATTTTCAGCACAGCTATCAAACCCTGCCCGCGGAAATGTTTGCCGCCGTAGCACCCGCACGAGCAGCACAACCAGAGCTTGTGTTTTATAACCATACGCTGGCTGAGCAGCTGGGAATAAGCCCGCTGGACAACTCCTTAGCCGCCCTTTATCTCAGTGGCAAACAGCTACCTGCCAACGCGCAACCTATTGCACAAGCGTATGCAGGTCATCAGTTTGGTCATGCCACCATGTTGGGCGATGGGCGTGCTATTTTGCTCGGGGAACAAATTACACCAGCAGGAAACGTGGTGGATATACAGCTAAAAGGCGCAGGCCCCACCCCCTTCTCACGCCGTGGTGATGGGCGCGCTACCTTTGGCTCTGTGCTCAGGGAATACCTCATCAGCGAAGCCATGGCTGCCCTTGGTGTGCCCACGTCACGCAGTTTAGCGGTGGTGGCCACGGGCGAGGCCGTGCGCCGGCCGCAACCCCACCCAGGGGCTGTGCTCACGCGCGTGGCGTCTTCCCATTTACGTGTTGGCACCTTTCAATATGCCGCTTGGCACCCCAATAAAAAATTATTGCCCGCCTTGGTGAATTACGCCATCAAGCGCCATTATCCTACCGCAGCGCAAGCAGAAAACCCCGCCTTGGCGCTGCTTGAAGCGGTGATGGAACAACAGATTAGGTTAATAGTGCACTGGCTAAGGGTGGGTTTTATCCATGGCGTAATGAACACCGATAACAGCACCATTAGCGGCGAAACGCTCGATTACGGTCCTTGTGCTTTTATGGATACATATCATCCGAACACGGTGTTTAGCTCCATCGACCACCAGGGCCGCTATGCCTTCGGTCAGCAAGCGGCCATTGCCCAGTGGAACTTAGAACGTCTTGCCGAAGCACTGCTCACAGACATTCACCCACAGGAAAACACCGCCATCCAGCTAGCTTCTGCCGTGTTAGATAACTTTACACCGCGCTTTACTCAACAATGGGTAGATATGATGCATGCCAAACTTGGCTTGATGGAAACCGCCAACGAGCTAGTGGACGATTGGCTCACCTTGCTGCAAAACCAAGCCATGGATTACACCAATGCCCACCGCGCGCTGATGCAGGCCGAATTACCACAGGAGGAGGCCTACCACACAGAGGCATTTATAAAGTGGTGGCAACGCTGGCGCCCATTGCACGATGCTGGCGGGCAAGCTGCCAAGGAACTAATGCAAGCGGCAAACCCTGCCATCATTCCGCGCAACCACCAGGTTAACCAAGCCCTTAATGCCGCTGAGGCAGGTGATTTAACTGCTTTCTCCGCACTTCATCAGGCGCTTGGAACGCCCTATCAGGCGCGCGACTTAGGCGATCCTTTTACCCAAGCCGCAGAAGCTCATGAACGAGTCACACAAACTTTTTGTGGGACTTAGCTAGCCAACCGCAACCTCTTGAGTTGGTTAGAATATTTTATAACTCAAAATAAAAGACTCAGTTTATTGACTATTTTTGCCACAAATACTTATGGGCGGCTCTTGCCTACTCATCACGAAGCATATAAAGTTTTCAGGTTTATTATTTAGCTATGCGCGTTTTGCGTTTCAAGCGCTTCTTGCAAGCAGTTATTCCCCCGAAGAAAAACAACGCAGAGATATTCGTGGCCAAAGAGATTTGATGTTGCTACTACTTTGGCTGTTGCTTAAACAAACCATAAGGTGACTAACCATGTCTACATCGTCAACCGAACACTTGCCTTCTTATTTAAATCCTAACGACCCGGGCCCTTGGGCTGTTTTCTTAGAGCAGGTGGATCGTGTGACGCCTTACCTTGGTGAGTATGCACAATGGGTGGATACCCTCAAACACCCAGAACGTACTCTAATTGTGAATATCCCTGTCAAAATGGACGATGGTCGTATCGAGCATTTCGAAGGGTACCGTGTGCAGCACAATCTTAGCTGTGGCCCAGGTAAAGGCGGCGTGCGCTTTCACCAAGAAGTCAGCCTTTCTGAAACCATGGCGCTTTCTGCATGGATGTCGATTAAAACAGCTGTGGTGGGCATTCCCTACGGTGGCGCCAAAGGCGGCGTACGTATTGACCCACGCAACTACTCTGCCGCTGAGATGGAGCGCATTACCCGCCGCTATATGGAAGAAATCAGCAAGGTTATAGGCGTCAAACAGGATATTCCCGGCCCCGACGTCAATGCTAGCGCACAAACCATGGCATGGATGATGGATAGCTACTCTAAAAAAGTAGGCGAATACTCTCCAGGCATTGTAACCGGCAAACCCATCGAGCTTGGCGGTAGCTTAGGCCGTGCAGAATCCACAGGACGCGGGGTTTTTACCATTGCCTCAGAAGCAGCGCGTGATGCCAATATTGCCATAGAAGGTGCACGAGTTTGCGTTCAAGGCTTTGGTAACGTGGGCGGTATTGCTGGTAAGTTATTACATGAAGCGGGCGCAAAGGTTATCGCGGTTCAGGACCATACTGGCACTATTTTCAATGCGGACGGGCTCGATGTGCCGGCCGTACTAGCACAAGTAAAAGCCACTGGCGGCGTTGCAGGCTCTGCCAATTGCGACACCATTGAAAACAGTGAGTTTTGGCGCCTAGAGTGTGAAATTTTAATCCCTGCTGCGCTAGCTGGCCAAATTCACAAAGACAATGCGGAACACATTAATGCCAAGCTAATCGTTGAAGGCGCTAATGGCCCTACCACGCCCGCAGCTGACGACATCCTTAAAAAACGCAATGTTCGCGTTGTGCCTGATGTGCTCGCTAACGCTGGCGGTGTTACCGTAAGCTACTTCGAATGGGTGCAAAACTTATCAAGCTTCTATTGGAGTGTGGAAGAAGTTAACCAGCGCCTCGATGATATTATGCGCGCAGCCTACGCTAACCTGTCTGCCACGGCTGAAGAGCATCAAGTAAGCCTGCGCACCGCTGCCTTTATTGCTGCGTGTGAACGCATCCTTAAAGCCAATCAACTGCTTGGCGCTTAGTGGCTGCTTCCTAGAAGCCTGCTTAGCATCAAGCTTTGCAGGCTAGTCTCCCAATAAAAAACCGAGCATTTAGCTCGGTTTTTTATTTAAATTCACAGGGATACTACTTCACCACGCGCAGTGCAGGCCCCTTGGTAGGTTCCGGCTCTGGATCTTGCGGATCTGGATCCTCAGGTGGCGGCACAGGCTCAAACACCATACCCTCGCCATTTTCTCTCGCAAACACTGCTAGTACTGCATTTATTGGCACAGCGATATTCATCGGCTGACCTGCAAAGCGAGCAGAAAAATACAAGCCCGTATTATCTGCCACAAAATTACCCACAGCGCCTGGAGAAATATTTAGAATAATTTGACCCTTTTCCACAAAATCCCATGGCACCTCGACGCCAGGATATTCGGCATTCACTAACACATGGCTTGTTAAGTTGTTATCACAAAGCCATTCGTAAATAGCCCGTATCAAATACGGGCGTCTTGATGTCATTGGGAGTTCGCTCATGGGTTTACCGCTTATAGTCCTTCGCGCATTTCACGCTCTTTCTCGGACAAGCTTACTTGGAAGCTTTCACGAGCAAATAAGCGTTCAGCATAATCAAGCAAAGGCTGCGCTTGTTTTGCTGGCAACTCAATACCTAGGACGGGTAAGCGCCATAAGATGGGAGCCAGAGCACAATCCACCAATGTGAAGTCCTCACTCATAAAGAATGAAAACTCTTCAAAAATAGGTGAAATGGTGATAAGGCTGTCACGCAATGATTTACGTCGTTTATTTAAATCCGCCGCCTTTTCTTTGCCTTTCATAATGGCGTCCACATGGCCACACCAGTCACGCTCAATGCGGTGGATCAACAGACGGCTTTTGCCTCTTTCAACTGGGTAGACAGGTAGCAAGGGTGGGTGCGGGAAACGCTCATCCAAATACTCTGTGATCACATTAGGTTCGTAAAGCGTCAGCTCACGATCCACGAGTGTGGGCACTTCGTTGTAAGGGTTAAGTGACGTTAGATCCTCGGGCACATTGCCTTCTTCCACGTCAACGATATCCACTGTCACACCTTTTTCCGCCAAAACGATACGTATACGATGGCAGTAGTGATCCGTGGGGTTTGAATAAAAAATCATTGAAGAACGTTTTGCTGCAAGAGCCACTTGTGCGCCTCCAAAGGCTAAGAATTAAATACAAAGAGGCAGTTACTTTTCAGCAACTGCCCCGTAAGCACTGGCCGTTACAAGGTTTTATTTAACGTCTTTCCAGTACTCGCGCTTTAACAGATATGCTGGAATTAGCAAAATGAGCAAGAAGAATAGCACACCAAAGCCAATTTTTCTGCGTGTTTCCTGAATTGGCTCCGCGGTGTATACCAAGAAGTTAGTTAAATCTAACATAGCTTCTCTAAACTTCTCATCACCGAGCTCTTCTTCCAAATCGGCCAACACATGAGGCATTCCCACTAGTGGGAAAATCTTATTGTTGTAACCATAAGGGCGCGAAGCATCCTCATAGAAACCGATAAGGTAAGAATACAGCCAGTCTGGTGAGCGCAAACGTGCCACCATGGTGAGGTCTGGCGGAGTAGCACCAAACCACTCAGCAGCATCTTTCTTATCCATGGCATTTTGCATGGTGTCACCGATGCGATCGGAAACAAAGTTCAGGTTCTCAAGAACAATATCTTCAGGGATACCCAAATCTTCACCCAAGCGGCCATAGCGCTGATATTGCAGGGAGTGACACCCCATGCAGTAGTTTACAAACAGTTTGGCACCACGCTGCTTGGACACCTTGTCATAAATGTTGACGTTAGCTTTCACTAGCGGGTCTTCTAACACGCCCGCGGTCTCTGTGTCAGCAACGCTAACGGAGGCCAGCAAAGCTGTTATAGCACCCAATAAAATTAATGCGAACTGTCTCATGCCTTACCTCCTGTTACGCGGGTGGGCACGGGCTTGGATTTCTCGAAGCGGTGGCCAAAGGGTAAAAACACCAAGAAGTAGATGAAGTAATAGAAGGTACCAATTTGTGCCCAAGTGGTGAAACTCAAGCCCAAGAAGCTGTTATCCGCGGGCTGAGTACCCAAGTAACCCAAGGCCAAGAAGAAGATAGCAAACAACCATAAGGTGATTTTGCTAAATAATCCTTTGTAGCGAATGGATTTAACAGGGTGACGATCCAACCAAGGCAATACAAATAGCACTGCAATACCACCGCCCATAATGATCATGCCCCACGTCTTAGCATTAAAAATAAAGCTAAAGGTGGTAGCACGTAGCATGGCGTAGTAAGGACCGTAATACCAAACAGGCGCAATATGATCAGGGGTTACCAGGGGGTTGGCAGGCTCAAAGTTCGGCTTTTCTAAGAAGTAGCCGCCCATATCTGGGAAGAAGAATACCACCAACGCAAATACCATTAAGAAGATAACCACACCCACTAAATCTTTTACTGTGTAGTAAGGGTGGAAAGGAATACCATCTTTAGGAATGCCATTTTCATCGAGGGTTTCTTTGATCTCAACGCCGTCGGGGTTGTTTGAACCCACTTCGTGCAACGCTAAAATGTGTAGCACCACGAGCGCCACCAAAACCAACGGAATAGCCACCACGTGCAACGCGAAGAACTTGTTTACAGTGGCATCAGATAACAAGTAATCACCACGCACCCAAGTGGTTAGGGCTTCGCCCATAGCGGCTGCTTTATCGCCATCCACAAAAGGAATCACCTGGAAAGGGATTGCTTCAGCAAGAGAAATAATTACCTGTGCACCCCAGTAGGACATGTTACCCCAAGGCAATACATAGCCGAGGAAACCTTCCGCCATCAGAGCCAAGTAAATCAGCATACCGCAGATCCACACTAACTCTCTGGGTGGCTTATAGGAGCCATACATCAAGCCGCGGAACATGTGCAAATACACCACAGCAAAGAAGGCAGAAGCACCCACCGCATGCATATAGCGGATGAGCCAGCCAAACTGCACGTCGCGCATGATGTACTCAACAGATGCAAACGCATCTGTGGGGGAATAGAACATGGTTAACCAGATGCCTGTTACTAGCTGGTTAACAAGCACTATCATGGACAATACGCCAAAGTAATACCAAAAGTTAAAGTTTTTGGGGGCGTAGTATTCAGACATATGGGTTTTAAAAGCATCTACTACGGGTAAACGCGCATCAACCCAATCAATCGACCCTTTCAGCAATCGTTGTATCATGCTGTCTCTCCTTCTTCAGAGCCGACGATGATAACGTGATCGTTTAAATACGAATGCGGCGGCACCACCAAGTTAGTGGGCGCAGGCACACTGCGATACACTCGGCCGGCGAAATCAAACATAGAACCGTGGCACGGGCAGAAGAAACCGCCATGCTCTAGCTGTACGGTTGCTTCAGTTTGCAGTGTTGGCGAACAACCTAAGTGGGTACAAGTACCAATTAGCACCAGAATTTCGGGCTTAATAGAGCGATACTCATTTTGTGCATACTCAGGCTGCTGACTGCTAACTGCAGATTCAGGGTCGCTTAGCACTCCCTTCTCAGCCAGCTTGTTT
>Ga0209487_1004069_pt1 | contig 11348 bp, 8 predicted proteins | sample Poulit2012_FD_187524 | JGI IMG/M metagenome (GOLD analysis project Ga0209487, IMG submission 187524) | Agricultural soil microbial communities from Georgia to study Nitrogen management - Poultry litter 2012 (SPAdes) (version 2) | ecosystem: Environmental > Terrestrial > Soil > Agricultural land... | reverse complement strand
CAAGGCGGCCCTGGAGGCCCACCCCGAGATCGCCGAGATCCGCTTCTCGATGCCCAACCTGCACCACTTCCTCGTCGACTTCACGCCCTTCGGCTTGGAGAACCCGAACGAGGTCTTCTACATCGCCGACCGTCCCTACGGAAAGATCGAGGCCGAGGTCCGCCGGGAGGGCGTGGCCGCCGAGCCGCGCGCCTGGAACACGGTGCCCGGCTTCTGCTGAGCCGCACGCGTCCCGCGCGAAGGAGCAACGACATGACAGCGACGCCAGCGGCGCCGACGGCGCCGGACGTGCCCCGTGACCGACGGCCGGAGGACGAGCGGTACCCCCTGGGCCGGACCTACCTCTACGGCCTGCAGCACATCATGACGATGTACGGCGGCGTCATCGCCCCACCGCTCATCGTGGGTCAGGCCGCGGGGCTGGACGCCGCGCAGATCGGCATCCTCGTCTCCGCCGCGTTGCTCGTCAGCGGGGCGGCCACCATCCTGCAGACCGTCGGGATCCCGTTCTTCGGCTCCCAGCTGCCCCTCGTCCAGGGCATCTCCTTCGCGTCCGTCTCGACGATGGTGGCGGTCGCGACGGGGGACGGCGGGCTCCCGGCGGTCTTCGGCTCGATCATGGTGGCCGGTGCCATCGGCCTGGCGATCAGCCCGTTCTTCGCCCAGGTGATCCGCTTCTTCCCACCCGTCGTCACCGGCACGATCATCACGGTCATCGGCATCTCCCTGCTCCCCGTGGCCGTCCGCTGGATGATGGGCGGCAACGCCGAGGCCGCGGACTGGGGCTCGGTCCCCAACATCACCCTGGCCGTCGTCACGCTGGTCATCGTGCTGGCGCTCAGCCGGTTCCTCCAGGGCACGATCTCGCGCTTGTCGATCCTCCTCGGGCTCGTCATCGGCACCGTGCTCGCCCTGCCGTTCGGCATGGCGGACTTCTCCACGGTCGGGGAGGGGGCCGCGGTGGCGCTGCCCAGCCCGTTCGCGTTCGGGCTGCCGACCTTCCAGGTCGGGGCAGTCATCTCGATGACCATCGTCGTCCTCGTCATCATGACCGAGACGACCGCCGACATCATTGCCGTCGGTGAGATCGTCGGCACCAAGGTGGACGCGCGCCGGGTGGGCGACGGGCTGCGCGCCGACATGGCCGCCACCACCCTCGCCCCGGTGCTCAACACCTTCCCGGCCTCGGCGTTCGCCCAGAACGTCGGCCTGGTGGCGATCACCGGCATCCGGTCCCGCTGGGCGGTGGCCGCCGGGGGGTCGGTGCTCTTCGTCCTGGGCCTGCTGCCGGTGCTCGGCCGGGTCGTGGCCGCCATCCCGATGCCCGTGCTCGGCGGGGCCGGCCTCGTGCTCTTCGGCTCGGTCGCCGCCTCGGGCATCCGCACCCTGTCCCGGGTGGAGTACGACGGGAACCTCAACCTCACCCTGGTCGCGGTGGCCATCTCCTTCGGCGTCATCCCGATCGCCGTCCCGCAGTTCTACGACCGCTTCCCCGAGTGGGTGGGGATGGTCTTCCACTCCGGGATCTCCGCCGCCTCGGTCGTCGCGGTGCTCCTCAACATCCTCTTCAACGAGCTGCGCTGGGGGCGGCGCGCCCACCCCTCGGTGTTCACCGCCGGGTCCACCGCCCGGCTGCGCGTCGCCGAGGAGCAGGAGCGCCGGCGCGCCGAGTACGTCGACCGGCTCGACGCCGACCGCCGGGCCGCCCACCGGGCCCGCCTCAACGCCGACGTGCGGGCGCGCGTGCGCCACGGCCACGGCCGCCGCTCGGGCTGCCTGTCCGCGCTCGACCTCGACGCCGACGGCGTCCCCGACATCCTCCGGCGGAGCACCCGCGACGCCGCCCTGCCCGACCGCGTCCCGGCCGGCGTGCCGGGCACCCGCTGACACCACGACGAAGGAGCTCCCATGGCACTGCCCAGTCCCAGCTACACGGTCACCATGCGGGTGGAGGTGCCGGCCACGCAGCGTGCCACGGGCGACGTCGTCCACGAGGTGACCGCCGCCGGGGCCCTGGTCATGGGCGTGGACATCGCCCAGTCGACCAGCGACACGCTCGTCGTCGACATCACCTGCGACACGGTGGACGGACAGCACGGCCAGCGGGTCGTGGACGCGCTCAATGCCCTGGAGGGCGTGCGGGTGCTCAAGATGTCCGACTCGACCTTCCTCATGCACCTGGGCGGGAAGATCGAGGTCAACCCCAAGGTCCCGCTCAAGACCCGCCGCGACCTCTCCCGCGCCTACACCCCGGGTGTCGCCCGCGTCTGCCTGGCGATCGCCGACCAGCCGGAGGACGCCCGCCGGCTCACCATCAAACGCAACACCGTCGCCGTCGTCACCGACGGGACCGCGGTGCTCGGCCTCGGGGACATCGGCCCGGCCGCGGCGATGCCGGTGATGGAGGGCAAGGCCGCGCTGTTCAAGCAGTTCGCCGGGGTGGACGCCTGGCCGCTGGCGCTCGACACGACCGACACCGAGGAGATCATCCGCGTCGTCAAGGCGATCGCCCCCGGGTTCGGCGGCGTCAACCTCGAGGACATTTCCGCCCCCCGCTGCTTCGAGATCGAGGCCCGGCTGCGCGAGGAGCTGGACATCCCCGTCTTCCACGACGACCAGCACGGCACCGCCATCGTCGTCCTCGCCGCGCTCATCAACGCCCTGCGCGTGGTGGGGAAGTCGATCGAGGACGTGCGGATCGTCGTCTCCGGCGTCGGTGCCGCCGGCTCGGCGATCATCAAGCTCCTCATGGCCCAGGGCGCCCGCGACGTCATCGGGTGCGACCGCAACGGGGCACTGACCGTGCAGAGCGCCGGGGCGGACGTCTACCGCCAGTGGATCGTCGAGCACACCAACCCGTCCGCCTTCACCGGCACGCTGCGGGAGGCCCTCGTCGGTGCCGACGTCTTCATCGGGGTGTCCGCGGGCAACATCCTCACCGGCGCCGACATCGCCCGGATGAACGAGGGCGCCGTCGTCTTCGCCCTGGCCAACCCGGTGCCCGAGGTCGACCCGCTCGAGGCCGGGGAGACCGCCGCCGTCGTCGCCACCGGCCGCAGCGACTACCCCAACCAGATCAACAACGTCCTCGCCTTCCCGGGCCTCTTCCGGGGCCTGCTCGACGCCGGCGCGGCGAAGATCACCGACGAGATGCTGCGCGTCGCCGCCGTGGCGATCGCCGGCGTCGTCGGCCCGGACGAGCTCAACCCGGCCTTCATCATCCCCGGCGTCTTCGACAGCCGGGTGGCCGAGGCCGTCGCCGAGGCCGTGGCGGCGGAGGGACGCAAGGAGGTCGCCGCGCGGGGCGCCGAGCCGCAGGACTACGACCAGCTCAACCGGGTCGGCCGATGAGGACCTCCCTCGACCCCGCCACGCTCGACACCGTCGAGTCCCACCTCGCCGCCACCGACCGGCACCTGGCCACCGGCTACCCCGGCGACGACGGCTCGCGCCAGCCCGTCCACACCGTCTACGTCCCCGCCGACCGCTACCACGCCGGCCTGGCCCGCGCGTGGGGCGACCGGGCGCGGGAGATCCTCGCCGCCAACGGCGGCACCCAGGCGCTGCTCGCGGCCGTCGGCGTCCGGGAGGACCTGCGCGAGTCCGTCGGCGCCCTGGTGGAGGACAAGCTCGCCCGCGAGCCGGTGGAGGACCTGCGGGTCGACCTCGAGGACGGCTACGGCACCCGGGACGACGAGGAGGAGGACCGCGCGGTCCTCGCGGCGGCCGCCGGGCTGCGCGAGGAGCTCACCGCGGGCACCGCGACCCCGTTCCTCGGCATCCGGGTCAAGTGCCTGGAGCGCGCGACCCGGAGCCGCGGGCTGCGCACCCTGGACCTGTTCGTCAGCGCGCTGGCCACGAGCGGGGAGCTGCCCGACGGCCTCGTCCTCACCCTGCCGAAGGTGACGACGGTCGAGCAGGTCGAGGCCATGGTGCTCGTGTGCGAGCGCCTGGAGGAGGCGCTCGGCCTGCCCGCGGGGCGACTCCGCTTCGAGGTGCAGGTGGAGACCCCCCAGGTCATCCTCGGCGCCGACGGCACGGCGACGGTGGCCCGGATCCTCCACGGCAGCCGGGGCCGGGTGAGCGGCCTGCACTACGGCACCTACGACTACTCCGCCTCCCTCGGCATCGCCGCCGCACACCAGACGCTGGAGCACCCGGCCGCCGACCACGCCAAGGCGGTCATGCAGCTGGCGGCCGCCGGCACCGGTGTCCGGCTGTCCGACGGCTCGACCAACGTGCTGCCGGTGGGGGAGGTGGACCAGGTGCACGCCGCGTGGGCCAACCACGGGCGCCTCGTCCTGCGCTCGCTGGCGCGGGGCTACTACCAGGGCTGGGACATGCACCCCGGGCACCTGCCGAGCCGGTTCGCCGCCACCTACGCCTTCTACCGCGAGGGCTTCGCCCCGGCGGCCCAGCGGCTGCGGGCCTACCTCCACGGCCAGGAGGGCGGGGTCATGGACGAGCCCGCCACCGCCAAGGCGCTGGCGTGGTTCCTCCAGCGCGGCCTGGACTGCGGCGCGCTGACCACCGCCGAGCTGGCCGAGCACGCCGGCTGCGGCCCGGCCGACCTCGCGGGGCTGCTGGGACGGTCACCGGCCTGACCGGGCCTGCCGGCCGCCGGCCGGACCGGGCATCTCCGGCCCGCCGCCGGCCTGACCGGGCCACCTCCCCGCCGCCGGCCTCGCCATCCGGAGCGGCTGCACCGCCCGACCTCGCCCTCGCGCCTGACCGCCGGCCGGCCCGACCTCACCGCCGACCTCACCGACCGACCGGCCCAGGTGGCGACGAGCCCCGCGCAGGCCCGCCTGCGCGGGGCTCTTGACCGTCTCCGCACCACCCAGTAGTGTTTCAACATAGGGAATCAAGGTTCCACAATACGAAAGGTGCCGACGATGGCGCAGCACATCCCGTACACGGTGAACTGCTCGATCCTCCTCACCGACCTCCCGCTCCACGAGCGGCCCGCAGCGGCCCGGGCGGCGGGGTTCGACGGCGTGGAGCTGTGGTGGCCCTTCGCCACCTCCACCCCCGCCGCCGACGAGGTCGACGCCTTCGTCCGCGCGATCCGCGACGCCGGCGTCCAGCTCACCGGGCTGAACTTCAACGCCGGCGACATGCCCGGCGGTGACCGGGGCCTGGTCTCGTGGCCGGCGCGCTCGGCCGAGCTGCGCGAGAACCTCGACGTCGTCACCGAGATCGGCGAACGCACCGGCTGCCGCGCCTTCAACGCGCTCTACGGCAACCGGGTCGCCGGGGAGGACCCCGCGGCCCAGGACGCGCTGGGGGCGGAGAACCTCGCCCTCGCCGCCCGGGCCGTCGCCCGCATCGGCGGGACGGTGCTGCTGGAGCCGGTCTCCGGCGCCGACGCCTACCCGCTGCGCACCTCCGGCGACGTCGTCGCGGTGCTGGACCGGGTGCGCGACGAGCACGGCGCCACCAACCTCGGGCTGCTCCTCGACGTCTACCACCTCGCCGTCAACGGCGCCGACGTCGAGGCCGAGATGTCCGCCTACCGCGACCGCATCGCCCACGTCCAGATCGCCGACGCCCCCGGCCGGGGCGCCCCCGGCAGCGGTGAGCTGCCGATCCGGCGCTGGATCGAGGACCTGCGCGCCGGCGGCTACACCGGCCCGATCGGCCTGGAGTACAAGACCGCCGACCCCGACCCCTTCGCCTGGCTCCCGCGCGCGGAGCGCGCGGCGCGCTGAGCCGCCCGGACCCGACCTACGGAAGAGACGCGACATGAGCACCATCGCCTTCATCGGCCTCGGCATCATGGGCAGCCCGATGGCCGTCCACCTGCAGAACGCCGGCCACACCGTCATCGGCTACAACCGCACCCCGGAGAAGACCGGGCCGCTCGTCGCGGCCGGCGGCCGGGCCGCCTCCTCGGTCGCCGAGGCGGTGGCCGACGCCGACGTCGTGGCCGTCATGGTCCCCGACTCTCCCGACGTCACCGAGGTCCTCACCGGTGAGGACGGGGTGTTCGCCGCGGCCCGCCCCGGCACGCTGGTCATCGACTTCTCCAGCATCCGGCCCGACGTCACCGTCCAGCTCGCCGAGCAAGCCCGGGAGCGCGGCTTCCGCTACCTCGACGCCCCCGTCTCCGGGGGCGAGGCCGGCGCGAAGAACGCGGCGCTGTCGATCATGGTCGGCGGCACGGAGGAGGACTTCGCCGCGGCCGAGGAGATCTTCGGGGCCGTCGGCAGGACGGTCGTCCACGTCGGCCCGTCCGGCTCCGGGCAGACCGTCAAGGCCGCCAACCAGCTCATCGTCGCCGGGCACATCGCCCTCCTCGCCGAGGCCGTCGTCTTCCTCGAGGCCTACGGCGTGGACACCACCGCGGCGATCGAGGTGCTCGGCGGTGGGCTCGCCGGCTCGGCCGTGCTCGACCAGAAGGCGGGCAAGATGCTCGACCGCGAGTTCGAGCCGGGCTTCCGCATCGACCTCCACCACAAGGACCTGGGGATCTTCACCTCCGCCGCCCGCGAGCAGGGCGTCGTCGCCCCGATGGGCGCCCTCGTCGCCCAGCTCATGGCCGCCGCCCGCGCCGCGGGCGACGGGTCCCTGGACCACTCCGGCCTCTTCCGCACCACCTCCCGCCTCTCCGGGCGCGAGTGACCACCCCTGAGGAGACACCATGCCCCGCATGAGAGCGGTCGACGCCGCCGTCGCCATCCTGGAGAAGGAGGGCGCCACCCAGACCTTCGGGCTGCCCGGCGCGGCCATCAACCCCTTCTACGACGCCATGCGTAAGCACGGCGGCATCCGCCACGTCCTCGCCCGCCACGTCGAGGGCGCCTCGCACATGGCCGACGGCTACACCCGGGCCGCGCACGGCAACATCGGCGTGTGCATCGGCACCTCGGGACCGGCCGGCACCGACATGATCACCGGCCTGTACGCCGCCTGGGCCGACTCCGTGCCGATCCTGTGCATCACCGGCCAGGCACCGGTGGCCAAGCTCGACAAGGAGGACTTCCAGGCGGTCGACATCGCCTCGATCGCCGCACCGGTGACGAAGATGGCCAAGACCGTCCTCGAGGCCGCCCAGGTCCCCGGCGTCTTCCAGCAGGCCTTCCACCTCATGCGCTCCGGCCGCCCCGGCCCGGTGCTCATCGACCTGCCGCTGGACGTCCAGCTCACCGAGATCGAGTTCGACCCCGACACCTACACCCCGCTGCCCGTCGTGCGGCCGGAAGCCACCCGCGCCCAGGTGGAGAAGGCGCTGGACATGCTCCAGGCCGCCCAGCGCCCGCTCGTCGTCGCCGGCGGCGGGATCGTCAACGCCGGCGCCGAGGCCGAGCTCGTCGAGCTCGCCGAGACCCTCGGCGTGCCGGTCGTCTCCACCCTCATGGGCTGGGGCGCCATCCCCGACGACCACCCGCTGTCCGCCGGCATGGTGGGCATCCAGACCTCCCACCGGTACGGCAACGCGACCTTCCTCGAGTCGGACTTCGTCCTGGGCGTGGGCAACCGCTGGGCCAACCGGCACACCGGCGGCCTGGACACCTACCGGCGCGGCCGCACCTTCGTCCACGTCGACATCGAGCCCACCCAGATCGGGCGCGTCTTCGCCCCCGACTACGGGGTGGTCTCCGACGCCGGGGCATTCCTGCGCACCGCGCTGGAGGTGGCCCGGGAGCGGCGCGCCGCCGGCAGCCTGCCGGACTGGTCGACGTGGGTGGCCGGTGCCCAGGAGCGCAAGCGCACGATGTACCGCAAGACCCACTTCACGCAGGTGCCGATCAAGCCGCAGCGGGTCTACGAGGAGATGAACCGGGCCTTCGGCCGCGACACCGTCTACGTCACGACGATCGGGCTGTCGCAGATCGCCGGCGCCCAGTTCCTCCACACCTACGCCTCCCGCCACTGGATCAACGCCGGCCAGGCGGGGCCGCTGGGCTGGACCGGCCCGGCCGCCCTCGGGGTGGCCACCGCGCTGCCGGGGAAGAACGTCGTGGCGCTGTCCGGCGACTACGACTTCCAGTTCATGATCGAGGAGCTGGCCGTCGGGGCGCAGCACCACCTGCCCTACGTCCACGTCGTCGTCAACAACGCCTACCTCGGCCTCATCCGGCAGTCGCAGCGCGCCTTCGACATGGACTACCAGGTCTCCCTCGCCTTCGAGAACATCAACTCCGCGGAGACCGACGGCTACGGCGTGGACCACGTCAAGGTCGCCGAGGGGCTGGGCTGCCGGGCGCTGCGGGTCAAGGACCCCGAGGACCTCCAGCCCGCCCTGCTCACCGCCCAGGCCATGGCCGAGGTACTGCGGGTGCCGGTGGTCGTCGAGGTCATCCTCGAACGGGTCACGAACATCGCCATGGGGGTGGAGCTCGACGGCGTCAACGAGTTCGAGGACCTCGCCCTGTCGGCCTCCGACTCACCCACCGCCATCGCCCTGCTCGACTGACATGACCCACGTCCTGCTCGCCCCCGACAAGTTCAAGGGCTCGCTCACCGCGGCCCAGGTCGCGGCCCACCTCGCCGCCGGCCTGCGCCGCGCCGCGCCCGGCACCACCGTGGACGAGCTGCCCGTGGCCGACGGCGGCGAGGGCACGGTCGCCGCCGCCCTCGCCGCCGGCTACACGCCGGTCGAGCTCCGGGCCACCGGACCGCTCGGGGTGCCCGTCGCCACCCGGTACGCGCGCCGCGGCGACACGGCCGTGGTGGAGATGGCCGCGGTGAGCGGGCTGGAGATGGTCGACCCCACGCCGGCGACGGCCGGGGCGGCCACCTCCCGCGGCGTGGGCGAGCTCATCGCCCACGCCCTGGACGCAGGGGCCCGGACCGTCGTCGTCGGGGTCGGCGGGTCGGCGAGCACCGACGGCGGGGCGGGGATGCTCGCCGCGCTCGGCGCCCGCCTCACCGGCCCCCACGGGCCGCTGCCCGACGGCGGCGCCCACCTGCGCGACGTCGTCGCCGTCGACCTCACCGGACTCCACCCCGGCCTGGCCGAGGCGACCGTGAGGCTGGCCAGTGACGTGGACAACCCGCTGCTCGGCCCGGACGGGGCCGCGGCCGTCTACGCACCGCAGAAGGGGGCCGACCCGGCCGGGGTCGCCGCGCTGGAGGCGGGGCTCGCGGCGTTCGTCACCGCCCTGGAGCGCGCCGGGGTCCCCGGCGCGCGCGACCTGGCGCAGGCCCCCGGCGCGGGCGCCGCCGGGGGAGTGGGGTACGCCTGCCTCCTCCTCGGCGCCGACCGCCGACCGGGGATCGAGGAGGTCCTCGCGCTCACCGGCTTCGCCGACCGCCTCGCCGGGGCCGACCTCGTCGTCACCGGCGAGGGCAGCCTCGACGAGCAGTCGCTCCACGGCAAGGCCCCGGTCGGGGTGGCGCGCGCCGCCGCCCGGGCCGGGGTCCCCACGGTCGCCGTCTGCGGCCGGTCCACGCTCACCGCCGCCCAGGCCCGCGCCGCGGGCCTGCGGTCCGTCTACGCTCTGAGCACGCTCGAGCCGGACACCACCCGCTCCATCGCCGCGGCCGGGCCGCTGCTCGAGCGCCTCGCGGCCACCATCGCCACCGAGCACCTCGTCCCCACGGAGACGCCATGAGCACCGACCACGACCTCGTCGTCCGCGCCGCCCGCGCCGTCACCCCGGAGGGGGTTCGCGGCGTCGAGGTCGGCGTCGACGGCGGGCGGATCACCGCCGTCACCCCGCTCGGTGCGGGACTGCGCGGCAGCGACACCCTCGAGCTCGCCGCCGACGAGGTGCTCCTGCCCGGTCTGGTCGACACCCACGTCCACGTCAACGAGCCGGGCCGTACCGAGTGGGAGGGCTTCGCCTCCGCCACCCGCGCGGCCGCCGCCGGCGGGGTGACGACGATCATCGACATGCCGCTCAACTCCATCCCCCCGACCACCAGCGTGGCGAACCTGGAGGTCAAGCGGGAGCGGGCGGCGCGCTCGGCCCACGTCGACGTCGGCTTCTGGGGCGGGGCGGTGCCCGGCAACAACGCCGACCTGGCCCCGCTGCACGAGGCCGGCGTCTTCGGTTTCAAGTGCTTCCTCATCGACTCCGGGGTGCCCGAGTTCGGGCACCTGTCGCCCGCGGAGCTGCGCACCACCCTGGAGACGCTCACCGACCTGGGCGCCCTGCTCATCGTCCACGCCGAGGACCCGGCCACCGTCGCCGGCGCCCCGCAGCCGCACGGCCGCCGCTACGCCGACTTCCTCGCCTCCCGGCCCCCGGCGGCGGAGTCCTCGGCCGTCGCCCTCGTGCTCGAGGCGGCCCGCGCCACGGGCGGCCGGGCCCATATCCTCCACCTGTCCGACGCCGACTGCCTGCCGCTCGTCGCGGCGGCCCGCGCCAACGGCGTGCGGGTCACCGTGGAGACCTGCCCCCACTACCTCACGCTCTGCGCCGAGGACGTGCCCGACGGCGCGACCTCCTACAAGTGCTGCCCGCCCATCCGCGGCACCGACAACCGCGACCGGCTGTGGCAGGGCCTGCTCGACGGTGTCATCGACGTCGTCGTCACCGACCACTCCCCGTCCACCCCCGACCTCAAGGCGCTGGACACCGGCGACTTCGGCACGGCGTGGGGCGGGGTCGCCTCCCTCCAGCTCGGCCTCGCGGTCGTGTGGACCGAGGCCCGCCGCCGGGGGGTGCCGCTGGAGTCGGTCGTGCAGTGGATGTCCGCCGGCACCGCCGACCTCGTCGGACTGTCCCGCAAGGGAGCCATCGCCCCCGGCCGCGACGCCGACCTCGTCGTCTTCGCCCCCGACGAGCGCGTGGTGGTCGACCCGGCGCGGCTCTACCACCGCAACCCGGTCACCCCCTACGCCGGCCGCGAGCTCACCGGCGCGGTACGGCGCACCCTGCTGCGCGGCCGGGAGGTCACCGACACCCCCGCCGGCACCCTGCTCCACCGCGAGGAACACACCGTCCAGACCGTCCCGTCCCACGAGGAGGACCGCCGATGACCCGGCTCAGCCCCGGCGACACCGCCCCCGACTTCACCCTGCCCGCCGCCGACGGCAGCACCGTCGCCCTGGCCGACGTCCTGGCCGAGGCACGCGAGGGCGTCGTCGTGTACTTCTACCCGAAGGCCGGTACCCCCGGCTGCACCACCGAGGCCTGCGACTTCCGCGACAACCTCGCCTCGCTCAAGGGGGCCGGCTACACCGTGCTGGGGGTCTCCACCGACCCGATCCCCGACCTCCGGGCCTTCGCCGCCGCCGAGCACCTCACCTTCCCGCTGCTCTCCGACGCCGACCACGCCGTGGCCGAGGCCTACGGCACGTGGGGGCCCAAGACGGTCGACGGACGGACCTTCGACGGCGTCCACCGCTCCACCTTCGTCATCGACCCGGACGGCACGATCCGCTCCGCCCAGTA
>Ga0209487_1004068_pt1 | contig 11352 bp, 13 predicted proteins | sample Poulit2012_FD_187524 | JGI IMG/M metagenome (GOLD analysis project Ga0209487, IMG submission 187524) | Agricultural soil microbial communities from Georgia to study Nitrogen management - Poultry litter 2012 (SPAdes) (version 2) | ecosystem: Environmental > Terrestrial > Soil > Agricultural land... | reverse complement strand
GCCCTACTTCGTCACCGACGCCGAGCGCCAGGAGGCCGTCCTCGAGGACGCCTACGTGCTGCTCGTCGAGTCGAAGATCTCCAACGTCAAGGACCTGCTGCCCCTCCTGGAGAAGGTCATCCAGGCCGGCAAACCGCTGGTCGTCATCGCCGAGGACGTCGAGGGCGAGGCCCTGGCCACGCTCGTCGTCAACAAGATCCGCGGCACCTTCAAGTCCGTCGCCGTCAAGGCCCCGGGCTTCGGTGACCGTCGCAAGGCGATGCTCCAGGACATGGCCATCCTCACCGGCGGCCAGGTCATCTCCGAGACCGTCGGCCTCAAGCTGGAGAACGCCGACCTCGACCTGCTGGGCCAGGCCCGCAAGGTCGTCGTCACCAAGGACGAGACCACCATCGTCGAGGGCGCCGGCGACCCCGAGCAGATCGAGGGCCGCGTCCAGCAGATCCGCACCGAGATCGAGAACTCCGACTCGGACTACGACCGCGAGAAGCTCCAGGAGCGCCTCGCCAAGCTCGCCGGCGGCGTCGCCGTCATCAAGGCGGGTGCGGCCACCGAGGTCGAGCTCAAGGAGCGCAAGCACCGCATCGAGGACGCCGTCCGCAACGCCAAGGCCGCCCAGGAGGAGGGCATCGTCGCCGGTGGTGGCGTCGCCCTCATCCAGGCCGCCAAGGACGCCTTCGACGGCCTCGAGCTGGAGGGTGACGAGGCGACCGGTGCGAACATCGTCCGCGTCGCGGTCGACGCCCCGCTCAAGCAGATCGCCGTCAACGCCGGCCTCGAGGGCGGCGTCGTGGCAGAGCGGGTCCGCAACCTGCCCGCCGGCCACGGCCTCAACGCCCAGACCGGCGAGTTCGAGGACCTGCTCGCGGCCGGTGTCGCCGACCCGGTCAAGGTGACGCGCTCCGCCCTGGAGAACGCTGCCTCGATCGCCGGCCTGTTCCTCACCACCGAGGCCGTCGTGGCCGACAAGCCGGAGAAGCAGCCCGCTGCCCCGGCCGGTGGCGACGACATGGGTGGCATGGGCGGCTTCTGACCCGACCCTGACCGACCCGGTCGGTCCAGCAGTCCCGAGGGGCGGCACCGGCACGGTGCCGCCCCTCGGCGCGTCGTGCCCCACCCCGACGCGGCCGTCGCCGACGGGTCGGTCACCACCGAGCCAGCTCGGCGCTGACAGCGCAGCTGCCGCCCGACAGCTCAGCCACCGCCGCCGGACCACTCGTGTCCACGCCTGCCACCGGGAGCCGACGTGTCGACGACGGGGTCGGTCAGACCCGACATCAGCCGCGCCCGAGCCCGACCGCCGGTCGGACCGCTGCGCCGTGGCGCGCACTGACCGACAATGACACCGTGGGGCTGCGTGCGGGACGAGGGCGACCTGGGCGCGGTGACGCGCTCGTCGCCGCGCAGCTGGTGCTGCTCCTCGCGCTCCTCCTGCCCGGCGACGGAGCCTCCTCACGGGGACGCCGCGTCATCGGCGGCGTCCTGCTCGCCGCCGGGGGCGGCCTGGCCCTGCTCGGTGCGGGGACGCTGTGGCCCGCCCTCACGCCCTCGCCCCTGCCGGTACCCGGGGCGCCGCTCCGGACCACCGGGCCCTACGGCTGGGTACGGCACCCGATCTACGCCGGCCTCACCCTGGCGGCCGCCGGGCGGGCACTCGCCACCGGTGTGCCCCGCCACCGGGCGGCCGCTGTCGCACTGGCTGTGCTGCTCCGGGGCAAGGCCCGGTACGAGGAGCGGCAGCTGACCGACGCGGTGCCCCAGTACGCGGCCTACGCCGCCCGCACCCCGGCCTGGTGGCCGCGCCGAGGAGGTGGGCGCCGGTGTGGGAGGTGACGCCGCAGACCGTCGACTCGCTGCAGATGCTCGGCCTGACCTTCGTGCTCTCCGCCGCCATCGGCGCCGAGCGCGAGTACCACCACAAGGACGCCGGACTGCGCACCCACATCCTCGTGGGGCTGGGGGCCGGACTCTTCACCGTCGTCTCGGCGTACGGGTTCGCCGAGCTCTTCGGCGAGCGACCGGCCGACCCGGGGCGGATCGCGGCGCAGGTCGTCACCGGGATCGGGTTCCTCGGCGCCGGTGTCATCTTCACCCGCAGCAACGTCGTCCACGGCCTGACCACCGCGGCGACGATCTGGCTCGTCGCCGCCGTCGGGATGGCCTGCGGGGCCGGGCTGCCGCTGCTCGCCACCGCGGTGACCGTCGCCTACCTCGTCCTCATCCCGCTCCTCGGGCTGCTCACCGCCCGTATGCCCAAGGCCGACGCGGAGAACCTCCTGGTCCTGCGCTACCGCGACGGACGCGGCGTGCTGCGCTCGATCCTCACCACGGCCACCGACCTGGGGTACCGTGCCGCCGTGGTCGATGTCGCCAACACCGACGAGCGCACCGTCGAGGTCCGCGCCAGGTTCACCGGAAAGCTGCCGCAGCACGAGCTCATCACCGCGCTGCGCGCCCTGGACGGGGTCGAGCGGGTCACGACCGTGCGGGAGCGCTGAGCCGTGGCCGTCCTGGTCGACACGCCCCGCTGGCCCGCGCACGGCACCCTGTGGGCCCACCTCGTCTCCGACACCGACCTCGCCGAGCTGCACGCCTTCGCCGCCCGGTGCGGCCTGCCCCGCCGCGCCTTCGACCTCGACCACTACGACGTGCCCGCCGAGCGGCACGCGGAGGTCGTCGCCGCCGGCGCGCAGCCCGTCGAGGGCCACGAGCTCATCCGGCGGCTGCGGGCGAGCGGCCTGCGGGTGCGCGCCGCCGACCGCCCGCTGCGCACCGCGCTCGCGCTGCGCTGGGCGGACCTGCTGCCCGCGCACCCGGAGCTGGGCGAGGACCTCACCGCCCGCTGGAGCGAGCCGCACCGGGTGTACCACGGGCCGGGACACCTGCGCGAGGTCCTCGACCGCCTCGACCTCCTCGCCCACCGGGGCGAGCCGGTGACCGGGACGGTCCGCCTCGCCGCCTGGTTCCACGACGCCGTGCACGACGGCGAGACCCCCGCGGACGAGGAGGCCTCCGCCGGCCTGGCCGGTGCGTTCCTCGGGCCCGTCCTCGGCACCGCGGGCGCCGCCGAGGTCGCGCGGCTCGTCCGGCTCACCGCGGCGCACGACCCCGCCCCGGGCGACGTCGCCGGGCACCTGCTGTGCGACGCCGACCTCGGCGTGCTCGGCGGCGAGCCCGAGCAGTACCGGACCTACACCGAGCAGGTCCGCGCGGAGTACGCGCACGTCCCCGAGGAGGACTTCCGTCGTGGCCGGGCCGCGGTGCTCCGCCGGCTTCTCGACCGGCCGCGGATCTACCGCACCGCGACGGCGGTGGAGCTGTGGGAGGACCTCGCGCGCGCCAACCTCGCCGCCGAGCTCGGCGTGCTGGAGAGCGCCGGCTGATCACCGCCCCGTGAACAGCCCGTGCGCGCTGGACTCGGCGTCGGCGTACGTGCGGGCCGCCAGGTCCAGCGCCTCGGTGATCTGGGCCAGCGACTGCTCCACCACCTGCTGGGTGGCGCGCCACTCCTGCGCCACCGCGGCGAAGCTCTCCGCGGCCGCCCCACTCCACGTCTGCTGCAGGTCGAGGAGCTGGGCCATCATCCCGGCGACCTCCGTGTGGATCACGCCGGCGCTGTGCCGGGCGCGCGCCGCAGCGGACCCCACCTCGGCGCTGTCGACCTCGAACCGCGTCATCGTCGTCTCCCTCCGTCGCTGCGCCCCGGTGGCGCAGGGTGGGAGCGACGCTAGGGACGTGGCATCCGTGGCGGAGGACGGAAGAGCGAGCCTGGGGACTCCTCCGCCTCGTCCTGCCGCTGTGCGGCAGAGCGCTCGCGCCGCCGCCTCAGCCGGCCCCGCCGGCGTGGCTCCTCCCCGGGGCCGCGCTCGATCCCCGAGGGGGGAGCCTCCGGCAGCTCGGGGTGCTCGGTGGGCCGGTCGGGGGCGGGGTCCGGTGGGGTCGTGTCCGCCGCCGGCCCGGCTGCGCTGGGCGGTGTGCCGGCAGACGGTGGCACCGGCGTGGTGGGCGGTGTGCCGGCAGACTGTGGCGCCGGCGTGGTGGGCGGTGTGCCGGCGGACGGCGGCACCGGCGTGGCGGGCGGTGTGCCGGCAGACGGTGGCGCCGGCGTGGCGGGTGGTGTGCCGGCGACCGGCGGGACGGCGGGCGGTGACCCGGCAGACGGCGGCGGCAGGGGGGCGTGCCGCGCCGGCGCCGCGCCGCCGCGGCCTGCGGCCTCCTCACCGGTGCCGCCGCTCGGGGTGTCCTCGCCGTGCTGCGCAGGCCCACGCCACGTCGACGCCGTCGGCGGGTGGACCGGCTCGGCGGACGGTGGCGGGGTGCCCCCGAGCTGCGCCAGCCGGGCCCGCAGGTGGGTCAGCTCGGCGGTGAGGTTCTCCCGCGCGGGTTCCTCCCAGGCGAGGCTGAACGGGCTGACGAAGAGCCGTCGGCGGCGCAGCAGGCGCGTGAGGATGTCGATCCGTGACGTGACGTAGTCGAGCTCCGGGATGTGCGCGTACTCCTCGCGGATCGCCTTGCGGTAGGCGGCGTAGCGCTGCGGCTCGACGGCGAGCGTGCCGAGGTCTGCGTCGCACAGCGCGAGGGCGTCGACGTCGTCCTCCGCGGCGTCGTGCCGGGACAGGGAGAGGACGAGCTCCGCGACCCGCTCGCACACCGCCTCCGGGACGCCGAGCGCCGCGAGCTCCTCGCGTGCCAGGGCAGCGCCGGCGACCTCGTCCTCACCGCCCCGGCGCGCGTAGGCGACCTGCGCCGAGGCGTTGAAGACCGCTCCGTGGTACCAGGCCGCCAGCCGGACGACGTCCGGGCGGTGGGTCTCCTCGGCGAGCTCGTCCACCCGCGCGAGGACGTCGATGAGGTGGCGCAGGTTGTGGAACCGCCGCTCGGGCTCCTGCCAGCGCGCCACCAGCGCGTGCGCGGTGCGTTCGATCTCCTCGCGGTCGGCGGTCGCGCCGACGGCGAGGGCACTGCGCACGAACGCAGGGACGAGCCACTGCGGCGCGTCGGTGAGGCCCACCGCCACTCCCATCATCGACAGGCCATCGTAGCCCCGGCCGGGACCCACGACCCGCCGTGGCCGGGCCGACCATCGCGTAGCCTGGCGGGATGGTGCACGACGTGCCGGCCACGGTGCTCACGGTGTCCACGCGGTGCAGCCGCGGGGAGCGCGCGGACGTGTCCGGCCCGCTGGCCGCCCGGCTGCTCGCCGAGCTCGGGCTCGCCGTCGGCCCGGTCCGCGTCGTCCCGGACGGGCTCGCCCCGGTGCGGCAGGCGCTGCAGGCCGCCCTCGCGGACGGCGCCCGCGTCGTCCTCACCACCGGCGGCACGGGCGTGAGCCCGACCGACCAGACACCGGAGGCCACCGCCGAGGTGCTCGAGCGGGAGCTGCCCGGCGTGACCGAGGCGGTGCGGCGGCGCAGCGAGCTGCCCGCGGCGGTGCTCAGCCGCGCCCGTGCCGGCACGGTGGGCGACGCCGTCGTCGTCAACGCCCCGGGGAGCCCCGCCGGCGTGGCGGACACGGTGGCCGTCGTCGGCCCGCTCCTGCCGCACCTGCTCGACCAGTTGGCGGGAGGGGACCATGGGTGAGGTCGTGCTCACCGGGCTGAGCGCCGAGCCGCTGGACGTCGCTGCACACCTGGCGGCGGTGGCCACCAGCGGCACCGGCGCGGTGGCCACGTTCACCGGGCTGGTGCGCGACCACAGCCCGGACGCCGACGGCGAGGTGGTCCGGCTGGAGTACAGCGCCCACCCGGACGCCGCACGCGTGCTGGCCGAGATCGCGGCGGACGTCGCCGCGGCGCACCCCGGCGCGCGGATGGCGGTGAGCCACCGGGTCGGGGTGCTCGAGGTGGGGGAGGCGGCGATCGTGGCGTGTGCCGCCAGTGCGCACCGGGACCTGGCGTTCACGGTGTGCCGCGAGCTCGTGGAGCAGGTCAAGGCACGGCTACCGGTGTGGAAGAAGCAGGTGCTCGCCGACGGCAGCCACACGTGGGTGAACTCGGCATGAGCGTCTCGATCTCCCCGGAGCTGCGCCGCCCGCTCGTGGACCGGTACGGGCGGGTGCACACCGACCTGCGCATCTCGCTGACCGACAAGTGCTCGCTGCGCTGCACGTACTGCATGCCCGCCGAGGGGGTGCCGTGGCTGCAGCGGGACATGATCCTCACGACCGACGAGCTCGTCCGGGTGGCCGAGGTGGCGGCCGCGCTCGGCATCGCCACCGTGCGCCTCACCGGCGGTGAGCCGCTGCTGCGCCGTGACGTCGTCGACGTCGTCGCCCGGATGTCCCGGATCGAGGGATCGGCCGGGCCGCTGGAGCTGTCGATGACGACGAACGGGCTGCTGCTGCCCAAGCTCGCCGCGGACCTCGCCGCGGCAGGCCTGCAGCGGGTGAACATCAGCCTGGACACCCTGCGCCCGGAGCGGTTCCACGAGCTCACCCGGCGCGACCGCTTCGCCGACGTCCTGGCCGGGATCGAGGCGGCGCAGGCGGCCGGGCTGAAGCCGATCAAGATCAACACGGTGGCGATGCGCGACGTCAACGACGACGAGATCGTCGACCTGGTGCGCTTCTCCGCCGAACGCGGCCTGGAGGCCCGGTTCATCGAGCAGATGCCGCTCGACGCGGGCCACATCTGGTCCCGGGTGCGCATGGTCAAGGGCGAGGAGATCCTCGCGCAGCTGGAGCAGGAGTTCCGGCTCACCCCGCTGCCCGGACGGGCCTCGGCCCCCGCCGAGCGGTTCCTGGTCGACGACGGTCCCACCACCGTGGGGGTCATCCGGTCGGTGACCAAGCCGTTCTGCGGGACGTGCGACCGGGTGCGGATCACCGCCGACGGCCAGCTGCGCAACTGCCTGTTCGCCCGGGAGGAGTCCGACCTGCTCACCCCGCTGCGCGGGGGCGGCAGCGACGACGACCTCGCCCGGGTGCTCCACACGTGCATCGCCGGCAAGCTGCCCGGCCACGGGATCAACGACCCCGGCTTCCTCCAGCCCGACCGCCCGATGAGCGCCATCGGCGGCTGACCACGCACGCGCCGGCGGCGCACTGCGGCACCGGGCCGACCGCGGGCGAGCGGACCGCCCGCAGGCGAGGTCGACGAGTGCGGGCAGAGCTGCGCCGCGCTCCTCGGCCCCACCCGCGCGGACGGGTGCTGCACCCCGGCGGCACCGCCGGCGGGGCGTCGGTCAGCCGCCGGCGAAGGGCGGCAGGACGTCGACGACGTCGCCGGGCTGCACCGCGGCGTCGTCCTCGCTGCGCACCCCGTTGACGAGGATCGAGCAGCGCTGCAGCACGCGGGCCAGCGCCTCCCCGTGCTGCTCCGCCATCGCCGCGCGCAGGTCGGCGACGCGGCCCACCGCCATCGGCTCCTGCTCGCGCCCCGCGGCCTCCGCGGCAGCCGCGAAGTACCGGACCGTGATCATTTCCTGTCCTCCTCCGTGGGCCGGCGCCACTCACCCGAGCGGCCCCCGGCCTTCGCCACGAGCCGGACGTCGGTGATCGTCACCGAGCGGTCCAGCCCCTTGACCATGTCGACGACGTTGAGCGCTGCGACGCTCACCGCCGTCAGTGCCTCCATCTCCACCCCGGTGCGGTCTGCGGTGCGGACGGTGGCGGTGATCGCCACCCCGTCGTCCTCGACCGAGACGTCGACGGTGACGCCGTGGACACCGATGACATGCGCCAGCGGCAGCAGGTCGGGAGTGCGCTTGGCGGCGGCGATACCCGCCACCCGGGCGACGGCGAGGACGTCGCCCTTCGGCACCGCGCCGTCACGCAGGGTCCGGACCAGCTCCGGGGAGCAGCGGACCCGCCCGGTGGCCGTCGCCGTGCGGACCGTGGGGACCTTCTCGGTGACGTCGACCATGCGGGCGTGCCCGCGCCCGTCGAGATGGGTGAAGCTCATGAGCGTAGCGTCTCATCCTTCGATGCCCCGCGGGCCGCCGCACCCTCCTACAGTGGCACCATGCCGCTTCCCCCGCTGTGCGTGCCAGGGCCACCGCTGACCCGGGAGGAGGTGCGCCGCTACTCCCGCCACCTCCTGCTGGAACAGCTGGGCGAGCTCGGCCAGCGCCGGCTCCGCGCCGCACGCGTCCTCGTCATGGGTGCCGGCGGCCTGGGCTCACCGATCCTCCACTACCTCGCCGCCGCCGGAGTGGGGCACATCGGCATCGTCGACGACGACGTCGTGGAGGAGACCAACCTCCAGCGCCAGGTGCTCCACACGACGGCGGACGTCGGCCGGCCCAAGGTCGAGTCGGCCGCCGCGCACGTCCGCGCCCTCAACGACGCCGTCGCCGTCACCCCCTACCACCTGCGGCTCGACGCGACGAACGCCCGGCAGACCCTCGAGGGGTACGACATCGTCCTGGACGGCACCGACAACTTCCCCACCCGCTACCTCGTCGCCGACGTCTGCGCCGACCTCGGGATCCCGCTCGTGTGGGGCTCCATCCTCCGGTTCGACGCCCAGGTGGCGGTCTTCTGGTCCGCCCCCCTCCAGCCCGCGGAGGGGCCCGGCTACCCGTCCCTCACCCTGCGCGACCTCTTCCCCGCCCCGCCGCCGCCCGGTGCCACCCCCTCGTGCGGCCAGGCCGGTGTGCTCGGGGCGATGTGCGGCCAGGTCGGCTCGCTCATGGCGGCCGAGGCGGTCAAGCTCGTCACCGGCGTCGGGGAGCCGCTGCTCGGCCGGGTCGCGGTGCTCGACGTCCTGTCCGCCCGCTGGAGCGAGCTGCCGCTGCGTCCGCGCCCGGACCCGGCACCGCCGGCCTCCCGCGCCGAGCTCGGCTACGACCCGCTCGGCGTGCCCGTGACGTCCAACGCCGCGGTGGTGCTCGCCGCCGAGCCCGACCCGGACACCGTCGCCGACGACGGCCCGGCCCTGTCGGCCCGCGAGCTCGCCGAGCGGCTGGCGGCGCGCGAGCGTGGTGAGGACGACTTCGTCCTGCTCGACGTCCGTGAGCCCACCGAGCGGGCGATCGTCTCCATCCCCGGCGCCCGGTGCGTACCCCTCGAGCGGCTCATCGCCGACCCGCACGCCGCCGCGGAGGTGGGCGTCGAGCCGGGCACCCCCGTCGTGGTCCACTGCCTGTCCGGCGGCCGGTCGGCGCAGGCGCAGCAGATCCTGCGCGAGGCCGGCTACGCCGACGTCACCAACCTCACCGGCGGGGTCCGGGCGTGGGTGACCGAGGTCGACCCAAGCCTGCCCGTCTACTGAGAGGGAACGCGTGATCACCGTCGAGGAGTACCACCGCTCGATGCTGGACCGGGTGGCGCCGCTGCCTGTGCGGCGCGTGCCCGTCGGTGAGGCCCACGGCCTGCGCCTGGCCGAGGACGTCCACGCCGCGCTCGCGGTGCCGCCCTTCGACAACTCCGCGATGGACGGCTTCGGGGTCCGCGCCGCCGACGTGGCCGCCGCCACCGCGGACCGCCCGGTGCTCCTCCCGGTCGGCGGTGACGTGCCGGCCGGGACGACCGAGCCCTCCGCCGTCATGCCGGGGACGGCGGTGCGGGTGATGACCGGGGCGCCGGTGCCGCCCGGCGCCGACGCCGTCGTCCCGGTCGAGCTCACCGACCAGCCCCCGGGTGCTGCCGGCCTGCCCACCCACGTCGCGGTCCGCGAGCCCGTCGCGGCCGGCAGGCACATCCGACGCCGCGGTGAGGACGTGCGCCCGGGCGACCTCGTCGTCCAGGCCGGCACGGTGCTCCAGGCCACCCACCTGTCCGCCGCGACCGCCGCCGGGCACGGCACCCTGTCCGTCCACCCGCGGCCCCGGGTCGGCGTGCTCGCCACCGGGGACGAGCTGGTCCCGCCCGGGGTCGAGCCGGGGCCCGGACGCATCCCCGATTCCAACAGCGTGCTGCTCGCCGCCCTCGTCCGGGAGGCGGGCGCGACCCCCGTGCCGCTCGGCACCGTCGGGGACGACCCTGCCGACCTGCGCGACGTCGTCGCCGCCGCGCTCGCCGACCTCGACCTGCTCGTCACCTCCGGCGGCGTGAGCGTCGGCACCAAGGACGTCGTCAAGGCCGCCTTCAGCGACCGGCTCGACTTCGTCACCGTCGCCATGCAGCCGGGCAAGCCCCAGGGTTTCGGGGTGCTCGCCGACCGGGTCCCGGTGCTCGCGCTTCCCGGCAACCCGGTGAGCGTCATGGTCTCCTTCCACGTCCACGTCGCACCGGTGCTGCGCCGGCTCGCCGACCTCCCCGCCCGACCGCCGCTGGAGACCGCGCGGGCGGGTGTCGGGTGGCGCTGCCCGCCGCGGCGCCGGCAGTACCTGCCGGTGGTCGTCGAGGACGACGGCGCCGCTGTGCCGTCGGTACGGCCCGCGTCGTCGGGCGGGTCGGGCTCCCACCTCGTCGCCTCGCTCGCACTCGCCGAGGCGCTCGCCGTCGTGCCGGAGGACGTCGACGCCGTCGCGCCGGGGGACGAGGTCGGTCTCCTGCGGTGGTGAGGCACGACGCGGTCGTGCTGGCCGGGGGCACCGGCCGGCGGCTGGGGGGCGCGCTCAAGCCACAGGTCACGGTGCGGGGACGGCGCCTGCTCGACCACGTGCTCGACGCGACCGCCGGCGCGCGCCGGGTGGTCGTCGTCGCCCCGCAGACCGTCCCGGTGCCGGACGGTGTCGTGCGCACCCTGGAGAACCCGCCCCACGGCGGTCCGGTGGCGGGTATCGCGGCCGGTCTCCACGCGCTGGGGGTGGAGGCAGCACCGCTCGTCCTCGTCCTGGCCTGCGACCTGCCGGGAGCGGCGCGCGCCGTGCCGCGGCTGCTGGCGGCAGCGGCCCACCTGGCCGACAGCCACGCCGCAGGACATGCCGACCGGGGTGGCGGGCGCACCGATGTCGGCGACAGCTCGGTTGTGGGTGGGAACTGGGCTGTCGGTGGGAAGTCGGCTGTCGGTGGGGAGTGGGCTGTGGGTGGGAAGTGGGCTGGGGGTGGGGAGCCGGCCGGAGAGGGGACGGCCGGCGGGGTGGACGGGGTGGTGCTCCGCGACGAGGACGGTCGCGACCAGTGGCTCCTCGGCGTCTACGCCACGCGCGCGCTGCGCACCCGGCTCGCCGAGCTCGCGGCCGCCGGCGAGGTCCGCGGGACCGCGGTACGCGCCCTCGTCGGCCCGCTCCGGCTGCTTCCCGTGCCGGCGCGCCCCGGCGAGGCGCACGACGTCGACACCTGGGCGGACCGGGACACCCTGTGAATAAATGGAGAAAACAATTCCCGCACCGCCCGTCGACAAATAATTAGGGCAGGCGCGCGTTGTCTAACTGAATTGCCGCCCGGATCGCTCGTCAGTGACGTGCATCACGTGCATAATCGGGGGCAGGGCGGCTCTTCCCGTGGCCGCCCGGGGGAGGGCGACG